>Ga0136633_1000513_pt1 | contig 29793 bp, 26 predicted proteins | sample AntDrymeUQ832206_2_FD_105494 | JGI IMG/M metagenome (GOLD analysis project Ga0136633, IMG submission 105494) | Polar desert sand microbial communities from Dry Valleys, Antarctica - metaG UQ83 (22.06) | ecosystem: Environmental > Terrestrial > Soil > Desert | place: Antarctica: Dry Valley... | reverse complement strand
GCGCTCAGCATGGTCGGCCTGGGCGCGGCGCTCGGGTTCATCGGCGTCGCCCTGCTCAGCCCGCGTCTGGTCGGCCCGCTGGCCGGCGCGATCGGCGGCCCTCTGGAGCGGATGACCGGCGTCACCGGCCGGCTCGCCCGCGAGAACGCCATCCGCCACCCCGGGCGCACCGCGGCCACGGCGGCCGCGCTCATGGTCGGCGTCACCATGTTCGCCTTCGCATCCATCTTCGCGGCCAGCGCGCGCTCGACGATCCGCGATGCCGTCGAGCAGGGCTCCAAGGCCGAGCTGATCCTGCAGGCGTCCGACGGCTTCTCGGCCTTCACCCCGCAAGCGGCTGAGGCCGTCGCCAAGATCGACGGGATCGAGCGTGTGACGCCGGTGCGCTTCACCGACGGCCGGTCCGAGGGCAAGGCGCGTTCGGTGGTGGGGATCGACCCCGAGACGTTCTCCTCGCTCTATGACGCCGGGGAGGGTCAGGAGGCGCTGGCCGAGCTGAGACCGGGCAAGGCGGTGGCCTCGAAGTCGTTCGCCGAGGAGGAGAAGCTCGCCGTCGGCGACCGGGTCGAGCTGCGGACGGTCCGCAACACCGTCGCGGCGCTCGAGATCTCCGGCATCGTCGACGACAAGGGCCACGTGACGGGCCAGCTGACCGTGACCATCGACGAGCTCGACGCTGCCTTTGGAGCCGACAAGGACGGTGTCGTCTTCATCGGCGTCTCCGAGGGCAGCGACCCCCTGGCGGTCAAGGCGCAGATCGACGTGCTGCTCGAGCGCGACTTCCCTCAGCTCGAGGCGCTGAGCAACGAGGACTTCATCGACAAGCAGGCCGGGCAGATCGACCAGCTGCTCTACCTGATCTATGCGCTGCTGGCCCTGACGGTGATCGTCGCCCTGTTCGGCATCGTCAACACGCTGGTGCTGTCGATCACCGAGCGCACGCGTGAGCTCGGGATGCTGCGGGCGATCGGCACCTCGCGCCGCCAGGTGCGCAGCATGATCCGGATGGAGGCGGTGATCCTCGGCGCGATCGGGGGCGTCCTCGGCGTCGTCCTCGGAACTGGTCTCGCCCTGCTCGTCAGCCGGGTCGTCGAGGACTTCAAGCTGAGCATTCCGCTTCCGACGATGGCGGCGCTGCTCGTGCTCGCGGCGCTCGCAGGCGTCCTCGCCTCGGTCATCCCGGCGCGGCGGGCGGCGAAGCTCGACGTGCTGCGAGCCCTCGCGTACGAGTAGCCAGGACCGCCGCGAGCGCCGCGGCGGCGATCGCGTAGCCGATCTCGGTGCGCAGCAGCTCGTCGTCGATCGGGGCGAGGACGACGAACAGGACGAAGCCCACGGCCACGCCCAGCCAGGACCATGCTGCGCTTGCCGCCCGGCCGCTCGCCAGCGCCAACTGGTTGAGGGTTCCGGCGGCGAGGTGGAAGCCCATGCCGACCGCGAGTAGGGCGAGCCCGCCGCGGCCGTAGGCGTGCAGGTCGCCGAAGAGCAGGTCCATCGCCCACGGCCCGATCGCCAGCAGCGCGAGAGCGGCGACGAGCGCGAAGCAGCCGATCGCCAGAACGGTGACCCGGATCGCCCGCGCGGCATCACCGCCGCCGGCGAGGTGGGGCAGCAATGACGTCTGCACGGACTGAAACAGCTGCAGCGGCGCGCGGACGATGAGCAACGCGCTGAACACCACGCCCGCGGCCGCGCTGCCGGCCTGGGCGGCGACGATCACGACCGCGGCGTTGAGCAGCGTCTGTTCGGCCAGCTGGACACCGGCCACCGACAGGGCGAAGCCACTGCTCTCGCGCATCGGCAGCTGCTCGCGACCGTCGACGCCGGGCCCGTCCCCACGACCGAGAGCCCAGGGCAGAACCAGCAGCGAGGCGACCGGCGCCGCCGCGATGCCCAGCGCGACCGCGGTCTGCCCGCTCGCCAATCCGACCGCGACGGCGAGCGGAAAGCAGAAGCGTGAGACCGACTCGAAGAGCACCAGCCCGCCGTAGAGCCCGAACCACTGATGGCCGGCGAACCAGCCGCGCGCGAAGTAGCTCGCTGCGTAGGCGCTGGTCGAGACGACGAAGACCCAATAGAGCGTCGCGGACTCGAAGGCGTCCTCGATCGGCGAGCGGAGGGCCAGCGCGACCACCAGGAACGTCGCCGCGAAGCCCAGTTGGATGGTGGCCGGGGTGCGCAGCGGATGGCCACCCGTCGACCCGGCCGCTCGGCGCTCGGCGATCGTCCGCGCCAGCAGCTGCTCGACCGGGCGGTAGAGGACCGAGAGCACCACGAACAGCACCGACCACAGCAGCGAGATCGCGCCGTACTCGGCTTCGCCCAGGACGTGGCTGGACACGGCGAAGTAGGCGAACGTGAAGACGCCCGTCGAGGCGATGCCGATCGAGAGGACGCGCGCGCCGCGCGCGTAGCCGTCGGGCTCAGCGGTCGCGGTCGCCAAGGCGCACGAGCAGCATCGTCCACGGGAACGGCGAACGGGTCTCCGCGACCTCGCCGTAGCGCGACAGCAGATTCACGAACGAGCGCTTGGACCAGTGGTTGAGGTGTCCTGGTGTGTTGCCCAGGTCTGAGAGGTAAGCGCCGCGGGCCATGTTCAGCCCGCGCCACAGCGGCTCACGGGGCACCGAGACGAGCAGCCAGCGCTCGGCCACGCGGGCCATCTCGGCCAGCGTGTGCGCCGGGTCGGGAACGTGCTCGAGGACCTCGATGGCGCTCGCGACCTCGAACTCGTCGTCGGCGAAAGGCATCCGCTCGGCCTTCATGACCAGGTACTCGAGGTTGGGGGCTGTTCGGCTCTTCCACTGCTCGTGCAGCAGTGGGTCGTCGAGGTCGATGCCCACGACGCGGCCGTCGATCTGGCTTGCCCACTGATGGGTCAGCACGCCCTCGCCGCAGCCCACGTCGAGCAGGGAGCGCGGCGCGGCCTCGATGAAGAGCTCCTCGAGCGTCGCCTCGAAGCGCGCCATCAGCCGCTTGACGACCGGGTTGGTCGAGCCGTACTTGTCGTAGGTGTTACCGGTGACCGTGCCCTCACGGTCGACGGTCACGCCGCTCACGAGCGGACCGCCATGTGCTCTTCGGTCACCGGGCCGGCATGGGCGCCCGTGGTGGCCGCCTGCCCGGTATCGCGGGCGCCCGGCTCGTAGTGCGAGGGCGGCACGCCGAGCTGCAGCTCGACGCGGCGCACCCGCTCGAAGATCCGCTGGCTCATCATCCGCTGGGCGTGCAGGAGGTCGCCGAGGATGCCGAGCGCGAACAGAACGACGGCGGCGTTGAAGAGCACCGCGCCGAGGATCAGCGACTGGATGTGGCCCTGGCCGTCGCCGGTGAGGTAGGCCACGAAGAAGCGGCCGAACGTGATCAGGGCGCCGGCGAAGAGGATCAGCGCGAGCGTCATGAACACCCGCAGCGGCTCGTACTGCGCGTAGATCCGGAAGATCGAGACGGTGTTGCGTCGGACGTAGGACCACATCGACGGGAACAGCCGCGATTCGCGGGTCTGCGGGTTGGTCCGGATCGCGACGTGGTCGGTGGCGACGAGCAGCTTGCCGGCCTGGATGATCGTCTCGAGCGTGTAGGTGAACTTCGACACGACCGCCATCTGCATCGCGGCCTCGCGGTTGTAGGCCCGGAAGCCTGACGTCGTGTCGGGCAGATCGGTGTCGGAGGCCTGGCGGACGACCCATGAGCCAAGCCGCTGCAGCGTCTTCTTCAGCGGCGAGAAGTGCTCGATGCCCTGGACCTCGCGGTCGCCGACCACCATGTCGGCGTTGCCGGCGAGGATCGGCCCGACGAGCTTGGGAATGTCGCCGGCGTAGTACTGGTTGTCGGCGTCGGTGTTGACGATGACGTCGGCGCCGAGCTTGAGCGCGGCGTCGAGGCCGGCCTGGAAGCCGGCGGCCAGACCCTTGTTGTTGGTCAGCCGGACGATGTGGTCGACGCCGTTGGCGCGCGCGACCTCGATGGTGGCGTCGGTCGAGCCGTCGTCGATCACCAGCCACTCGACGATGTCGAAGCCGGCGACCTCGCGGGGGAGGTCGGCGAGCGTCCCGGGCAGGTGCTCCTCCTCGTTGAGGCAGGGGATCTGGATGATCAGCTTCATGAGGAGAACGCCGCGGACAGCAGCGAAAAGACCCCGCTGCGCGGGCCAGTACGGTACCGCACCGGATGCAGCGCGATGCCCAGCCCAGCACGTGGCCGCGCCTGCTCCTGGCGCTGGTGGCGGTGGGCACGCTCGTCGGGTTCTTCATCTACCCGACCTATCCCAACTACGACAGCCTCTACAGCCTGATCTGGGGCCGGGAGATCCTTGACGGCGACCTGCCCTCGTTCGAGGTCTACCGCGGTCCGACCGAGCATCCGCTGGCGCTGGTCTTCGGCGCGCTGATGTCGATCTTCGGCGAGGGCGGCGACCGGCTGATGGTCTTCGCCACGCTCGCCTCGTTCGTCGCCCTCGTCGCCGGTCTCTACCGCCTCGCTGCGGTCGCGTTCACCCCGTTGGTCGGCGTCATCGCGGGCGCGCTGCTCATCAGCCGCTTCGACTTCGCGTTCCTGGCCGCCCGCGGTTACATCGACATCCCGTATCTGGCCTTCGTGGTCTGGGCCGCGGCGCTCGAGGCCGGCCAGCGTCGGCGGGGGACGCCGGTGTTCGTGCTGCTCACGCTGGCCGGGCTGATGCGCCCGGAGGCGTGGTTGCTCGTCGGCCTTTACTGGCTCTGGTACGTCTGGCCGCGGACCACGCCGTGGCGCACCAGGATCCTCACCGCCGCGCTGGCGGCGGTCGGCCCCGTGGTCTGGGCCACCGTCGACGGGATCGTCACCGGCGACCCGCTGTTCTCGCTGCACTCGACCAGCACGCTGGCGGAGGAGCTCGGCCGCTCGCACGGGCTCTCCGCGGTGCCGCAGGCGACGTGGGCCTTCCTGACGTCGCTCGACAAGGCGCCGGTCGTCTACGCCTCCCTGATCGGGCTGCTGCTCGCCGTCGCTCTGGCGCCCCGGCGCCTGGGCATGCCGTTCCTGCTGCTGGTCATCGGGCTGGCGACGTTCGGGCTGGTCGGCGTCGCGGGGTTGTCGATCATCGACCGCTACCTGCTCGTGCCGTCGCTGATGGTGATGATCTTCGCCGGGGTCGCGTTCGGGGGCTGGACGATGCTCGCCGACGGTCGGGCCCGCACGGTCTGGCGCGCGGCGTTCGTGGTCCTGCTCATCGGCGGGGTCGCCTACACGATCGTCAACCTCAACCTGGTTCGCTTCCGCAACGAGCTGGACTTCCGCGAGCGCTACCGCGCAGACCTGATCAACGTGCTCGCCGATCCCGCCGTCAAGGCGGGGCTGCGCTGCGGGCCGCTCTCTACGCCGAACCACAAGCTGATTCCCGACATCCGGTGGGTCACAGGGTTGTCCGAGGACGAGGTCATCGCCCGCAGCGACGACAGCAAGGGCGACCGCATCGACACGGGAGTCGCCCTCTACGTGACGGGACGCTACGCGCTGCTGCGCCAGGCCTTCGTGACCAACCTCGACGCGACCGAGACCCAACTGCCGATGCCGGGCTTCCAACGGGTCGCGACGAGCGGCTATTACGGTGCCTACGTGCGATGTCCCGGCTGAGCATGCCCCGCCTCCGCGTCAGCGGCTACGCCGTGGCGCTGCTGTTCGTGCTGGCGGTGGCGTTCGCGCTGCGCGTCTGGGGCGCCAAGCACGGACTGCCCTACGCCTTCAATGCCGACGAGAACGCCCACTTCGTGACCCGGGCGATCGGGATGTTCGTCACCGGTGGCGATCCCGAGTACTACGTCAACCCGGCGGCGTACACCAACGTGCTGCACATCGTCTTCTCGGTCTGGTTCGGCGGCCGGGAGGGCGTGTCGGAGACGTTCGCCTCGCATCCCGGCGAGGTGTTCCTGGTCGCGCGGGTGACCGCCGCCGCGCTCGGCACGGTCGCGATCTGGCTGCTCTACCTCGCGGGCAAGCGGCTCTTCGACGCCCGCACGGGGCTGCTCGCGGCGGCGCTGCTCGCCGTCAGCTTCCTGCCGGTCTTCTACTCGCACCTCGCCCTCAACGACGTCCCCACCCTGGCCCCGATCGCGCTGTCGCTGTGGGGGACCGCGGGGATCCTGCGCGAGGGCCGCGTGCGCGACTACGTGATCGCCGGGCTGGGCCTGGGCATCGCCAGCGCGACGAAGTACACCGGCGGCATCGTGCTGCTGCCGTTGATCGCCGCGGCGCTGGTGCAGTTCACGGCGCCCGGCGGACGCAACGCCGCCGCCCGGGGCCTCGTGATCGCCGGCGTGTTCTCGCTCGTGGGGTTCGTGGGGGCCAACCCCTACGCGCTGCTGGAGTTCGAGAAGTTCAAGGAGGGCCTGTCCCACCAGTCAGACGCCGCCGACGACGCGCTGGGCAAGCTCGGTCTGACCCACGACAACGGCCTGGCCTACTACCTGTGGACGTTCACCTGGGGGATGGGCTGGATCCCGCTGATCGCCGCCACCGTGGGCGCGATCCTGCTGCTGCGCGACGAGCCTCGGCTGCTGGCGATCCTGGCCCCGGCCCCGATCCTCTTCATCCTGTTCATGGGCTCTCAGGCCCGCTTCTTCGGCCGCTGGCTCATCCCTGTGTTCCCGCTGATGGCGCTGCTGGCCGCCTACTGCATCTTCGAGCTCGCCGACTCGCTGGGGCGCCGAAGGCCGGCGCTGCGGCTGACCGCCATGGTCGTTGGCGTCGTCGCGCTATGTGGACAGGGGCTCGTCTACTCGCTGCACATCGGCCAGGTCCTCTCGCGGGAGGACACGCGCAACGCGGCGCGTGAGTGGATGGTTGCCAACGTCCCGGAGCGCACCAAGATCGTCGTGGAGCCGATCGTCCCCGACGGCTGGGCCTCCGACGTCGGGATGCCGTCGCTGGCGACCGCCAACGGGTACCGCTGGGTCAAGTACGCCGCCAGCCGCTCGCTCATCGATCCCGACACGGGCCAGCCCGTGCCCGAGCCGGGGATCGTCATCAACATCGAGGACTACGAGCGGATCCTGCGCCCGTCGCTCGTCGACGACTACGAGGAGGGCGGCTACTGCTGGGTCGTCACCGGCTCCACCCAGCGCGGGCGAGCCGAGGTCGAGCCCGAGGTGGTGCCCGAGGCGCTCGCGTACTACCGCGAGCTCGAGCGTCGCGGGGACGTGGTCTACGAGGTCTCGCCGTTCGATCAGGGCGCCGACCCTGTCGAGTTCAACTTCGACTTCTCCTTCGACTACTACCCGCTGGCCTATCGCCGGCCGGGGCCGTTGATCACGGTCTACCGGTTGCGTGGCGGGGCGTGCACGGGCGTAAGCTGAGTCGCGTGCCGACGCTGACCGACACGGATCGTGAGCACCTCGCTCGCGCGATCGAACTGGCCCAAAACGGTTTGGGGCGCGTTCATCCCAACCCCATCGTTGGCGCAGTCGTCGTTCGCGACGGTCAGGTGCTGGGATCGGGGTGGCACGGGGAGTTCGGCGGCCCGCACGCCGAGGTTGAGGCCATCGCCGACGCCGGCGGCGACGTCGCCGGCGCAACGATCTACGTCTCGCTCGAGCCGTGCTGCCACGCGGGTAAGACGCCCCCGTGCACGCAGGCGATCATCGACGCCGGCCTGGCTCGTGTCGTCGTCGCCTCAGACGACCCGTCCGAGAAGGCCAGCGGGCGCGGGCTGGGCATCCTGCGCGACGAGGGCATCGACGTCACGATGGCGCCCGCCGACGACGAGCTGGCGATCAGCGCCCGGTTGGCCAACCAGGGCTTCCGTAAGCACGCGCGCACGGGCCGGCCGTGGGTGCTCTTTAAGTCGGCGATGACGCTCGACGGCAAGGTCGCCACGCAGACCGGCGACTCGAAGTGGATCTCGTGCGAGTCGAGCCGGGCCCGCGCGCACCGCTGGCGCGCGACCGTCGACGCCGTCGTCGTGGGTGTCGGGACGGCCTTGGCCGACGACCCCCAGCTGACCTCGCGGGTCGAGGGGGTGGCCATGCAACCGACGCGCGTGGTCTTCGACTCCACCGCGCGCCTGCCGCTCGACTCCCAACTGGTCAGCGCAGCCCCCGAGCCGCGGTTGATCGTCGTGACCACCCGCGCCGCGCCGCGCAGCGCGGTCGAGGCGCTGGAGAACGCCGGCGCCGAGGTTGTCGTCACCACCGGCGAGCACGAGCCGGCCCGCGTGCGCGACGCCCTCGACCGTCTCGGCGACCTGGGTCTGGCGTCGATCCTGCTGGAGGGCGGTCCGCACCTGGCGGGCGCGTTCTTCGACGCTGGTGAGATCGACGAGGTCCGGCTCTTCCTCGCGCCGCTGCTGCTCGGTGGCCGGCAGGCCCGCGATCCGCTCGAGGGCGAGGGCGTCGAGCACATCGCCGATGCGCTGCGCGCCGAGACGCTCGAGTGCGAGAAGGTCGAGGACGACCTGTTGATCTCCGCCCGTTTGAAGGAGTGGTAGCGAGATGCGCTGCGACCGGACATCGATCAGCGCCGAGCACCCGATCGAGCGGCCGGATGCCGCGAGCGGGTAGCGAGATGCGCTGCGACCGGACATCGATCAGCGCCGAGCACCCGATCGAGCGGCCGGATGCCGCGAGCGGGTAGCGAGATGCGTTACGACCGATGGCCGGAAGCCGGAGGCCGCTAGGTGTTCACCGGCCTGGTGGCGGACCTGGGGATCGTCGCCTCCGTCGACCGCTCGCTCGATGGCGCACGGTTGACGTTCGAATCCGTGCTTGCCAATGACCTCAAAGAGGGTGACTCGATCGCCATCAACGGCGTGTGCCTGACCGCCGTGGGCCTCTGCGGCCCGCGGTTCGGCGCCGACATCATGGAGGAGACCCTGCGATGCTCCGCGCTGGGGGAGCTCGAGCAGGGCTCGCCCGTCAATCTTGAGCTTGCGCTGCGGCTGTCGGACCGCCTCGGCGGCCACATCGTGCAGGGCCACGTCGACGGCCTCGGGGTCGTCGGCGCCCTGCGCGACGAGGGCTTCGCGCGGATCGTGACCGTCGAGGCGGGGCCGGAGGTCCTGCGCTACGTGGTCGAGAAGGGCTCGATCGCTGTCGACGGAGTCTCGCTGACCGTGGCCCGCGTCGACGACGAGTCCTTCGACGTGTCGCTGATCCCCGAGACGTTGGAGCGCACCACCCTGGGAGGGGCTGTCGTGGGTCGACCCGTCAACCTGGAGGTCGACATGTTCGCCAAGTACGTGGAGAAGCTGACCGTTGGGCGTCGCGAGGTGACTCGCTAGATGGCCGTCACCCGTGAGGAGGTGAAGTTCGCCTCGATCGAGGAGGCGCTGGAGGACATCGCCGCCGGCAAGATGGTGGTGGTCGTCGACGACGAGGACCGCGAGAACGAGGGCGACCTCGTGATGGCCGCGCAGTTCGTCACCCCCGACGCCATCAACTTCATGACGCGCCAGGCCGGCGGCTGGATCTGCCTGGCCCTGACGCCCGAGCGCTGCGACGAGCTCGAACTCGAGCTGATGGCAGCCAAGAACGAGAGCGCCCACGAGACCCCGTTCACCGTGACCATCGAGGCGCGCGAGGGCGTGACCACTGGGATCAGCGTCCACGACCAGGCCCATACCATGCAGGTGGCCGTCGACCCCACCAAAGGCTCGGCCGACATCGTCAAACCCGGGCACGTGCGCCCGCTGAAGGCCAAGGAGGGCGGCGTCCTCGAGCGCACGGGTCACACCGAGGCCTCGATCGACCTCGCGCGGCTGGCGGGCCTGAACCCCGCCGGCATCATCTGCGAGATCCAGAACGAGGACGGGTCGATGGCCCGCGTCGACGACCTCGCCGTCTACTGCCACAAGCACGGGCTGAACATGGTCACGATCGCTGACCTGATCGCCTATCGCCGCCGCCACGATCAGCTCATCGAGCGCGTCGTCTCGACTGTGCTGCCAACCGGCTTCGGCGAGTTCCAGGCGGTGGGATACCGCTCGCTGGTCGACGACAAGCACCACGTCGCGCTGGTCAAAGGCGAGGTCGCCGGCCACGAGGACGTCGTGGTCCGCGTGCACTCCGAGTGCCTGACCGGCGACGTGTTCCACTCGCTGCGGTGCGACTGCGGCGAGCAGCTCGAGTCGGCGCTGGCGATGATCGAGAAGGAGGGGCGCGGCGTCCTGCTCTACCTCGCGCAGGAGGGGCGCGGCATCGGGCTTCTCAACAAGCTGCGCGCTTACAAGCTCCAAGAGGAGGGCCTCGACACGGTCGAGGCCAACCTGCGCCTCGGCCTGCCCGCCGACCTGCGCGACTACGGCATCGGCGCGCAGATCCTCGTCGACCTCGGCCTGAGCTCGATCCGCATCCTCACCAACAACCCGAAGAAGATCCGCGGCCTCGAGGGCTACGGGCTGCGGGTGACCGACCAGATCCCCATCGAGCACGTGCCTAATCCGCACAACGAGGCCTACCTGCGGACGAAGGCCGAGCGCATGGGCCACACGCTGCACCACCAGGGGCTGGCCCTCGACGAGGAGATGATCCACGAAGAGAAGGAGCGCGACGGCCGGTGAGCCGCTACGCGATCGTGGTCGGCAGGTTCTATGAGGACCTGGCTGAGCAGCTCGTCGCCTCGGCCAGCGACGTCTTCGAGCAGGCGGGCGCCGAGGGCGTGGACGTCTATGACGTGCCGGGCGCCTACGAGCTCCCGCTTGCCGCGAAGTACTGCGCTGAGTCCGGCCGTTACGCCGGCGTCGCGGCGCTGGGCGCGGTGATCCGCGGCGAGACCTCGCACTACGACCATGTCGTCGAGGAGTGCGCTCGCGGGCTCATGGACGTCGGGCTGCGGACCGGCGTCCCCTGCGCCTTCGGCGTGCTCACGGTCGAGAACCTCGAACAGGCGCTGGCGCGGGCAGGCGGCGGCAAGCGCGACTCCGGGCGCCACGCCGCCGAAGCGGTGCTGACGATGGCGCGCATGCGCGCGGACCTGCGGTAGCGCTCATCCAGAGTTGGCCGGGTGGACCGGCCCGCGCTAGCGATCCCGCCTAGTCCTTGCCCTTCGCCTTGCCCTTGCTGTTGCCGGGGCCATCGTCCTCGTCTCCGCCCTCCAAGTCGGCGAGCGCGGCATTGAGCTCCTCCTGCACGGTCTCTCGCTGGTTGGGGTTCTGCAGCCGGACCTCCAGCGCATCGACGGCGGCCGCTGGGTCGCCCGCTCGGCGCAGCGCGGAGCCGTAGTCGAACCAGGCGTACGCGCACGGATCGGTGTCCCCGACGGGGCAGCGGTTGACCAGCCCACTGAGCTGGGCGACGGCGCCCGCGTAGTCGCCGGCGATGAGCAGCTCGTGGGCGCTGGCCTGGATCCCGGCGGCGTCGGCCGGCGCCTGGCCCGAGGGCGTGTCGGCGGGCGCGGGCGTGGTTGAAGCCGCGGTGGTCGTCGGCTCCTCGGTGGTCCTGCGCTTGGCCGGCTCCTTGGCGGCGGTGGTCGCCGGCCGCTTGGCGGCCTGATCGAGCTCGTCGCCGTCGTTGCCGAGTGCCAGGGCGAGGCCGGCGCCTGCGACGAGCAACAGGGCGGCGAGCGCGGCGAGCGCGCCTCTGCGGTTCGGGCCGCCCGCCTTCGCCGCTGCGGGACGGGGCCGGGCCGGCAGACTCGCTGCGGCGCTCGCCGCCGGCCGCGGCGCGCGCGCGGACGCTGCCGCGACGGCGGGCCGCCGGGGCCGCGGCGTCCGTTCCACCAGCTTCTCCGTCGGCGCGGTCACGGGGAGCGCGACGCCGGTCGCCGCGGTGGATCCCAGCGCCTCCTCCAGGCGCGCGACGAGATCGGCCGCCGATCCGGGACGGTCCGCCGGCTCACGCGCCATCCCAGCGGCGAGGACAGCATCGACCCCGTCGGGGAGCCCCGGCGCGGCCGCGGTCGCCAGCGGAGGATCGGACTCGACGCGGGCCAGCGCCTGGGCGGCCGGCGGGCCGGGCGGGAAGGGGCGGCTGCCCGTGAGCAGCTCGTAGGCCAGCACCGCGAGGGCGTAGCGGTCGCTCGCGGCGGTCGCCGGCTTGCCCAGCGCCTGCTCCGGCGCGAAGTAGGCCGCGGTCCCGACGACCTGTCCGGTCTGGGTCAGCGGGGAGTCCGTGGCCAGCGTGGCTATGCCGAAGTCCGCGACCTTCAGGGTGCCCTGGGCGTCGAGCAGCAGGTTGGCCGGCTTTACGTCGCGGTGGACCATGCCCTCCGCGTGGGCGGTGTCCAGCGCGTTCGCCGCCTGCTCGAGCCACCGCAGCGCGAGCGTGTGGGGGATCGGCTCGCCGGCCTTGAGCCGGTCGGCGATCGTGCCCCCGGTCAATAGCTCCATGACGATGAAGGCGCCGGGCGGGTCGCCGGCGGTCTCGCCGATGTCGTAGATCGTCACGACGTTGGGGTGGTCGCCGACGCGGGCGGCGGCCCGCGCCTCGCGGGTGAAGCGCTCGCGAGACGCATCGTCGACGGCCAGCGCGGGGGAGAGGACCTTGATGGCTACCTCGCGGTGCAGGAGCTCGTCGCTCGCGGCGTAGACAGCGGCCATCCCGCCGGTGGCGACGTGGCGCAGCAAGCGGTAGCGCGCGGGCAGGTCGGCTTGAAGCTGCGCGGAAGGCATCCCTGCTCCCGCGTACCCTTGGGTGGCTGCCGCTACACTGGCTCGCGCCATGGCCAAGGTCTGTCACAGCTGCGGAAAGGGCCCGTCCTTCGGGAACTCTCGCAGCCACTCGATGGTCGCGACGAAGCGCCGCTTCGACCCGAACCTGCAGAAGGTCCGGGCCCTGATCTCGGGCGCGCCCAAGCGCGTCTACGTCTGCACGCGCTGCCTGAAGGCCGGCAAGATCGTCAAGGCCGTCTAGCGCCGGTCCCCGGCGTGTCCGACCCGAGCCTGGTCCGCTTCCGCACGGTCGTCGAGGGCGCGCTCGCGCACCTCGAGTCGCGCCGTGAGGAGATCAACGACCTCAACGTCTTCCCGGTGGCCGACGGCGACACGGGCGACAACATGGCGCTGACGCTGCGGGCTTGCCTTGCCGAGCTCGATCGGCTGGCGACCGAGGATCGGCCGCTCGACGACGTAGGCCGTGACGAGATCGTCCATTCGGTGGCCCGGGCCGCGCTGCTGGGCGCCCGAGGCAACAGCGGCGTGATCCTGTCCCAGCTCGTCCGCGGCGCCGCGGAGGAGCTCATAAGCCGGCCCGGTGAGCTGGTCGATCCCAAGCTGATCGGCGCCGCCATGGCGCGCGCCGCTGACCGCGCCTACAGCTCGGTCCGCGAGCCGGCGGAAGGCACCATGCTCACGGTCATGCGCGAGATGGCGACCCGGATCGCCACCGAGCTCGCGCACCTGCCCGACGCCGAGACGCGGCTGGGCCCCGACGCCGACCCGGAGGAGCAGAACGCGCTACTGGCCTCGATTCTCGAGAAGGCCATCGAGGCCGGGGAGGCGAGCGTCAAGCGCGGCCCTGAGCTGCTACCCGTCCTCCGCGAGGCCGGGGTGGTGGACGCCGGCGGCTACGGCGTCACCATCATCTTCGCCGGCATCGTCGCGGCGCTGCGGGGGACCGAGGCGCCGCACCTCGATCACTACGAGCCGCCCGCCGACCTCGGGGCGAGCCATGTCCAGCACGAGTCCTCGACGTATCAGTACTGCACGAACTTCGCTGTGACCGGCACGGACCTCGTCGCCAGCCGTTGGCTCGCGCCACTCGAGGCGCTTGGCGACAGCGTGCTGGTCGTCGGCGACGACGTGACGCTCAAGGTCCATCTGCATTGCGACGAGCCCGATCTCATCGTCGCGCTGTTCGAGAAGGCCGGTGAGGTCTCGCGCCTCGACGTCGCCGACATGCACGTCCAGGTCGCCGAGCGGAGCGCCCGTCTGGGCCGTGCGAATGGTGGCGGAGCCAAGGCCACATGCGGCGCGTTGGCCGTCGCATCGGGCGGCGGCATGCACGAGCTGTTCGACAGCCTGGGGGTGCGCGTGGTCGACGGCGGCGCCACGATGAACCCCTCGACCTACGAGCTGTTGGCCGGGATCCACGACGTGCCGGCCGATGAGGTGGTGGTGTTGCCCAACAGCGCCAACGTGATCATGGCCGCCGAGCGCGCCGCCGAGCTCTCCGAGAAGGTCGTCCATGTCGTGCCGACGCGCTCGCAGCAGGCCGGCCTGACGATCTCGGTCGAGATGGAGGCATCGCGCAGCGCGGCCGAGAACTCGGAAGCGATGCTGACCGCACTGGGGAGGCTGCGCACGGGAGGAGTCGCGCCGGCCGCCCGCGAGGATCCGCAGGGCCGCTTCGTTGTCGGCGACGCGGTCGGCTTCGTCGACGACGCGCTGGTCGCCTGGGGCGAGCCCGAAGCCACGCTGCGCGCAGTCCTCGCCTCGCTTAGCGAGGGGGCCGAGCTGATGACGCTCATCGCCGGCGACGGCGCCCCGCTCGACGGGGACGCCGTGGAGGGCCTGGCCCCCGCCGGGGTGGAGGTCGAGCTCGAACAGGGCGGTCAGCCCTCCTGGTGGTGGCTCGTCACCGCGGAGTGAGCGCCGAGACTCGAAGTCGTGGCGCCACATCCTCGCCGAACGTCGGGGAGACCACCACTAGATGGTGGTCTCCCCGACGTTCGCGGCTCCGAGCTTCGCCCCTGTCCGGTGGCGGCGAGAGGATGCCGCGGTGCGCGCGTTCGCCGACACGAGAGAAGCGGGACGCGCCGAGATGCTCGCCGCGCCGATCCGCTGGCCACGACCCGAGCGGCTCGCGGCGCCGTTGAAGTTCCCGCACGCCAAGGCTGAGGAAGCGGCCGAGACGCTGGGGCTGACGACGGTCGGCGCGCTGCTCGAGCACCTGCCGCGCGGGACCGGCGAGTCGAGGACGATCGACGAGCTGGCGCCCGACGAGGTGGCGACCGTGCTCGTCGAGGTCCGCAGCATCGCCAGCCGGTCCGTGCGCCGGCGGGGGATGAAGCCGCTCGTCGAGGCCACTGTGGCCGACGCCACCGGCGTGATGAAGGCCACGTTCTTCAACCAACCGTGGCTGGCGCGGGCCTATCCGCCCGGCACGCGGCTGATGCTCCAGGGCAAGTACCAGGCCCGCAACCGCTTCCGCGTCAACCGCCACGCCCCGACGGAGGAAGTCGCGGCGGTGGGCGACGCCGTCTCTGAGTATCCGGCCACCAAGGGGATCACATCCACCCAGATCCTCGCGCTCGTCCAGGAGCACCGGTCGGCCGCGTTCGACGCGGTTGAGCGGTTGCCCGGGCGCATGCGCGCTGAGGAGCGGCTCCCCGACGCCCCAGCCGCCATCTTGGCCGCCCACTTCTCCGAGCACGAGGCCGGACGGCGGAGGCTGGCCTTCGAAGAGCTTCTGGTCGACCAGCTCGTCCAGCTGCGCATGCGCGCCGAGCGCCGCAGTGAGCTCGCGGCCCCCCGGCTCGACGAGCCTGCCTCCCTCTCGCTGACCTGGCGGACCACCCAACTGCCGTTCACGCCCACCGGCGACCAGCTGCGCGCCATGGACGAGATCGACAAGGACCTCGCGCGCGACCGGCCGATGCAGCGGTTGCTGATGGGGGAGGTGGGCAGCGGCAAGACGGTGGTGGCGGTCCACGCGATGCTCCGCGCGGTCGAACACGGCCGCCAGGCCGCGCTCATGGCGCCCACGGAGACCCTGGCCGAGCAGCACTTCGCCACGCTTCAGGCCCTGATGCCCGGCGCCACCACGCCCGCGGCGCTGCTGACCGGCTCGACTCCAGGGGCGCGGCGCAAGGAGATCCTCGCCCGGTTGGCCACCGGGGAGCTCAACCTGATTGTCGGAACCCATGCGCTGATCGAGGATCCCGTGGTGTTCGCCGACCTGGCTGTCGCGGTCGTCGACGAGCAGCACCGCTTCGGCGTGAGGCAGCGCGCTGCGCTGGACGCGAAGGCCCCGCCTGGCCTCGCGCCGCACATCTTGCATATGACCGCGACGCCGATTCCGCGGACGATGCGCCTGGCGTCGTTCGGGGCGCTCGACGTCACCGCGCTCAAGGAATTGCCGCGCGGGCGCCAGCCCATCGAGACCCACGTCGTCGCGGGGGAGCAGGGCCGGGCCCGGGCCTACGAGCGCATCCGTGAGGAGCTGCGGGCCGGCCGCCAGGCGTTCGTCGTCTGCCCGCTCGTCGAGGAGTCAGAGGCCCTGCAGGCCCGCGCGGCGGTGGCGGAGTTCGAGCGCCTGCGCGACGGCGAGCTCGCCGACTTCCGGGTTGTGCTGATGCACGGCCAGCTGAAATCCCGCGAGAAGCAGGAGGCCATGGCGACCTTCGCGACCGGAGGCGCCGACGTCCTGGTTGCCACCACGGTCATCGAGGTGGGTATCGACGTCCCGAACGCGACGGTCATGCTCGTCGAGGACGCCGAGCGCTACGGGATCAGCCAGCTCCATCAGCTGCGCGGGCGCGTGGGGAGGGGGACGGAGCCTTCGCTGTGCCTGCTGTTCGGCGCCGCCGAGAGCACCAGGCTCAAGGCGCTGGCCGACCACACCGATGGCTTCCGGCTCGCTGAAATCGACCTCGAGCTCCGCGGCGAGGGCGAACTGACCGGCACGCGGCAGTCGGGCATGGCGCGCTTCCGCTTCGCCCAGCTTCCCGATGATGCCGCCGCGCTGGAGCGCGCCCACGACCGCGCGGTCGAGCTGCTGCGCGCCGACCCGGATCTTGCGGAGCCCGAGCATGTCCTGCTGGGGGAGGCGCTGGCCCAGCGCGAGGCCGAGCCAGTCGCGGCGTGAGGGTCATCGCCGGCGAGCACGGGGGCCGGCGGCTGATCGCCCCGAAGGGGGAGACAACCCGCCCCACCGCCGATCGGGTGCGCGAGGCGCTGTTCAGCGTGCTCGGTGATGTCAGCGGCCTCACCGTGCTCGACGTCTTCGCCGGCTCGGGCGCGCTGGGCATCGAAGCGGTCTCCCGAGGCGCCGGCCGGACCGTGTTCGTCGAGCGCGCTGCCCCCGCGCTGGCTGCGCTCAAGGCCAATCTCGAAGCCCTCGCGATCGACGCCGAGATCCACCGCGGCGACGCACGCACCTTCCTCCGCAACGCATCGCGGGCGGGGCACACCTACGATCTGGTGTTCCTCGACCCTCCGTACCGCGACGCCGAGCGTCTCGGCCGCGAGCTCGACGTCGGCAGCGTGATCGCTGAAGGCGGCCGGCTCGTCACCGAGAGCGACCGGCGCTCACCACTCGCGATCGACCTCCCCGTCTCCTTCGAGCGCCGCTACGGCGACACCCTGATCCGCATCCATGGCCACTGATCCCCGCATCTGCGTCTGCCCCGGCAGCTACGACCCGATCACCAACGGGCACCTCGACGTCATCGGCCGCGCCTCCGCGCTCTACGACACCGTCGTCGTCGCCGTGGTCAACCTGTCGGTGCGTAAGAACGGCCCTTTGTTCTCCATAGACGAGCGGATGGGCTTCATCCGCGACGCGACCGAGCACCTCGGCAACATCGACGTGCAGCCGTTCGACACGCTCGTGGTGAACTTCGCGCGCACGGTCGGCGCCCGCGCGATCGTCAAGGGGCTGCGGGCGATCTCGGACTTCGAGTACGAGATGGAGATGGCTCAACTCAACCGCAATCAGGCCGACGACATCGAGTCGGTTTACCTGATGAGCGGGGCGCAGTACAGTTTCCTCAGCTCCAGTGGGGTCAAGGAGCTCGCAACCTTCGGCGGGAACATCGACGATCTGGTCCCTGCGCCAGTCGCGTCTCGTCTGAAGGAAGAGCTGGCCCGCTGACGAACAAAGGTCTGCCTATGGACGTCTTGGTCCTCATCGACAAGTTGGACGATCTCGTCCACAACGCGAAGCCCGTGCCCCTCACGGACCAGGTTCGCGTGGACAAAGAGGAGATCTACGACATCCTCGATCAGATGCGCGCCACGATCCCTGAGGAGATCAAGCAGGCGCGCTGGATCGTCAAGGAGCGCCAGGAAATGCTGGCCGAGGCCAAGCGCGAGGCCGAGCGCATCGTCAAGGAGGCGCGCGAGCGCCAGAACCAGCTGGTGAGTGAGGAAGAGGTCACCAAGCAGGCCGAGCGCGCCGCCGACGACATCGTCGAGGACGCCCGTGCCCGCGAGCGCGAGATCCGCCTGGGCGCTGAGGACTACGCCGACGAGATCCTCAACACCCTTGAGGTCAACCTCTCGAAGTTCATCGCGGCCGTGCAACGCGGCCGCGAGCGGCTCCAGGGCAAGGACGAAGTCGAAGTCGCCTAGCCGGCTGCCGCTGCGCGCGGCAGCCGCTCTAGAGCCTTACGGCTCGCTTCGTCGTCTTGCCGTTGACCGTGACCGACAGGGTCGCCTTGCCCGTACGGCCGTTCTTGGCGAGCCGCAGCCGCGCCGTCCCCGCGCCGGTCAGTCGCTTGCGGGCGGTGGAGACGGTCCGGCCCGCCTTGACCAGCTTCGCCGAGAGCTTGCAAGCCCTGGCGCACGAGATCGTCGCGAAGACCGCGCGCGCGGACACCTTGACCGCCGGAGCGGAAGCCTGGGGCAGTCCCGCGGGTCCGAAGTCGGGCGACTCGGCGCCGGGCGCGGCGAGCGCCTCCTGGATCGCGGCACAGTCGGTGATCGACGGAATGGCGGCGATGTGCAGGCCGTCCTCCTCCGACCAGGCGAGCTCCTTGCTGTCCGGCGACCAGCTCGGGCTCTGATAGGTCGCGCCCGGCTTCGAGATGGTGCAGGTTGGCGTCGGCATGGCCGGCGGCGGCGCGGCCATCGAGTACAGGCGGATCTCCGACGCTCCCTCAGCGGTGGCGGCGAATCGGGCGCCGTCGCGGCTCAGGTCGCCGCTGCCCAGCGTGACGCCGTTGGGGTCGCTGAACCAGTCCACGAACTCGCCCTCGCCCACCGTGTACAGCTGGACGTTCGGGATGAATCCGCCCGTGCCGAAGATCGCCACCGTGCGCGGCGCCACCCAGGTGGGGTTGAGGTACCACCCGGCCTCCACGATCTCCTCGCGGGGCGTGTCGCGGTCGGTGTAGGCCATCGACAGCCGCGGGAGCTCCTGTCGCGGGACCAGCCCGGTGTAGTTGAAGTAGTGGTACGCCGCGATCGTGCCGTCGAACGAGACGCTCATGCCCAGGGGGCCGACGTACCGCGAGTTGTTGACCGGTACGGCCTCCGTCGGCGCGTTGAGCAACCGGCCCGTGCGATCGAAGCGATGGATGAGGCGGACGTCGCGCTCCGTGCCGTCGCGTTCGACCTTGACCTGGCGGACCGCGACGATCGTTCCATCGTCGGACTGCGAAGGGCTCTCGTAGCCGCCGTCGGTGGTGATGCGCAGCGTGCCCTGGGGGGCGGTCAGGTAGACATCACCGCTGCGCACGTAGACGATCGACTCGGCCGCCGCAGTGGCCGGAACGACGACGACGGCGGCCATGCACAGCGCCGCGAAGCTGGACCTCAACATGATGCTCTCCTCGCTCAGCTGGTCCGCGTCAGCTTGACGGACCCCTTGTCCTCGCTGCGCTCGTCATAGGTGCAGTTGTCCACGGTGTACTGTGGCCGTCTCTTGGTCTTGTCAAGCGTCCAGGTCCGCGACCGGTTCTTCTTCATCGGCCGGAACTCGGGGCGAACGTCCGGCAGCCCGACGTCGACCTTGAGGAGATCACCCTGGCGTCGGACCATCGACAGCGTGCCCGTGCTGTCGCCCAGTTTTTCGGTGACGTTGGAGTCCTCGGGCGGAGCGGGGTCAGGCCCCTGTACGACCTTGCTGTAGAGGATGCGGCGCTGTCCGCCCCGCTGATACCGGCCACGCGCAGGGTCTCGGTTGGTGCCGGCCGGCCCGGAGCCACTGCCCCTGTAGGTGAAGATCATCGTGATGATCTCGGTGACCGTGTACTCGCCGCTGACGCAGACGGACTTCGTGTAGGACATGGACGTCACCTCCGATGTCCACTTATACGACGCGCCGGCAGCCGTGGGCGCAACGACCAGCGATGCGGCGCCGGCCGCGATCAACGAGAATCCGCGGAGCATTTCGCGATATTACTCCTGACCCTGCGGCGCAGCAAGACGGCGCCGCGGCGCGGGTTCAGGCCGCCGCGCCGAAGAGGGCGTCGCCCTCTTCGGGATCCACCGTCAGGGCGGCCGTGACCAGCGCCTGAACCTCGGCGAGCTGCCCCTTCACGCCGTCGGACATCGTGCCGAGGATCTCATCGGCTTTGCCGATGGCGGTCCTGGAGGCGGAGAGCTGCTGGCGGATGCGCTGCACTTCGCTGAGGTGCTGGAGCGCGCGCTCGCAGGCGGCCCGGACCGCCTCGGCGTCGATGCCGTCGCCGTCGGCGCGGCGCAGCAGCACGCGCGCCCGGGCCAGGGAGTATGCGACCTGCAGGCCGAGCGAGCCTTCCGCCGGGTCGTAGGTGACGACCATCTTGTCGCCGTTGTACTCCCGCAGCGGCAGCAACTTCGCGGGGATCTTGGCCTCGCCGGCCACCACCAGCACCGCGAACTCGGCGTTGCGCTGCTCGCGGGCGCGGTCGAGCTCGCGCAGCGCCTCGGGGCGCGAAAGCTTCTTGTTCTTGGCCTCGAAGACGATGCGCCCCCGAGCGGGGCCGTTGCACGCGTCGATGCCGACGACTACGTCGCCCACCTTGCCGGTCGCCTCCTTGGCGTCGCCCACCGCCTCGGCGTCGTCGCCCTGGGCGACCGCGATGGCCTCGATCGCCTCGGCCACCTCCTCCTCGTAGCTTCGGCCCTTGGCCGTGCCCTTGTCCTCGACGGCGGCGATCTGCTCGAGCTTGTCCTTCTCGGCGCGTAGGCGCTCGACCTCCAGGCGGGTCTCGTCGAGCTTCTTGTCCAGCGCCTGCATCTGGTCGGCCTGCGCCTTGGCCTGCTGCTGGGCCAGGGCCAGTTGGATGCGATGGAACTTGGCCAGCGGGTTGCCGTCGCCCTCTGACATCAGCTCGTTGCGCAGTTCCTTCTGCATCTCGGTCGAGACGTCGCGCACGATCTGTCGGACCTTGTGCTGGACCGCGTCGCTGGAGTCGTCGTTGAAGTGGCGGGTGATGACGCTGTTCATGCCCTCCGCCACGGTGCGCGCGCGGTCGACGAATTGCATGTTGAGCTCCGAGGCGGCCTTCTCGAACTCCGCCTTGACGAACTCGGCGTTGGCGCCGGTCTGCTCGCGGTCGAGGATCCGGGCGCCGATCTCCACCGCGTCAACGACGATCTGGGCCGGATCCTCGTGCTCGGCGGCCAGCCGGACAGCGCATTCGTCGCGGACGACGAGGCCGTCGACACGCAGGGTGTCGCCGACGACGCGGACCTGGCTGAAGGGCAGGGGAGTTGCAGCTTCCATGTGATCTGGTCGCACCGTACGCTCGCCGCCTGACGGAATGAACGATTTCGCCCGCCTCCCCCGCTCATCGATGACGGTGTGGCGCCGGGTGGGCTCTCGCTCCCATAGCCTGCTCGCCATGGACGTACGCGCGCAGATCACCAACAAGCTGTGGACGGCGAAGGTTCTCGCTGAGACCGGGATCATCAGGCCCACGCGGCCGGACAAGCTGGTGCGGATCGGCATGGCCCTGCAGCGCTGGGGCCCGACGCCCGCGGCGGGCTACACCGCCGCGGCGATCCGCTTCCCCGACGAGACCGCGATCGTCGACGAGCTCGGCACGCTGACCTTCCTCGATGTTCACCGGCGCACGAACGCGCTGGCCAATGCGCTGGCCGACGCGGGTATCAACGAGGGCGACGGCATCGCGATCATGTGCCGCAACCACCGCGGCTTCATCGACGCAACCGTCGCCTGCTCCAAGCTCGGCGCCCACGCGCTGTACCTCAACACCGCCTTCGCCGGACCTCAGATCACCGACGTCGTCGACCGCGAGAAGCCCGCTGCGCTCATCTACGACAGCGAGTTCGAGGAGCTCATCCACGACGCCGGCAAGCGCCGCAAGCGCTTCATCGCCTGGCAGGAGGATCCTGAGAAGAAGGCCAAGGACCCACTGCTGGAGGAGCTGATCGAGGGCGGCGACGTCTCCGATCCCGTGCCGCCCGGCGAGAAGGGCCGCGTGGTGATCCTCACCAGCGGCACCACCGGCACGCCCAAGGGCGCCAACCGGAGTCAGCCCGAGAGCCTCGATCCCGCCGCGGCGCTGTTCTCGAAGATCCCGTTCCGGGCGCGCGAGACCACGATGATCGCCGCGCCGATGTTCCACTCCTGGGGCTTCGCGCACTTCACGCTGGCCATGAGCCTGGCCTCGACGCTGGTCCTGCGGCGCAAGTTCGATCCCGAGACCACGCTCCAGGCGGTGGCCGAGCACGAGGCGACCGTCCTCGCGGTCGTTCCCGTGATGCTGCAGCGCACGCTCGAGCTGTCCGACGAGGTCATCGAGCGCTACGACACGTCCTCGCTGCGGATCGTCGCCGCCTCGGGCTCGGCGCTGCCCGGCGAGCTGGCGCTCAAGGTCATGGACCACTTTGGCGACGTCCTCTACAACCTCTACGGCTCGACGGAGGTGGCGTGGGCGACCATCGCCACGCCCGAGGACATGCGCGCCGCCCCCGGGACCGCCGGACGCCCGCCGCGGGGGACGATCGTCAAGATCTACGACGAGGAGGGCAAGCAGCAAGAGGCCTGTGGCACCGGCCGCATCTTCGTCGGCAACGAGATGCTCTTCGAGGGTTACACGGGGGGCGGCAACAAGGACCTAATCGATGGGCTGATGGCTACCGGCGACGTCGGCCATTTCGACGAGGGCGGCCGTCTGTTCGTCGACGGTCGCGACGACGAGATGATCGTCAGCGGCGGCGAAAACGTGTTCCCGCGCGAGGTCGAGGATCTGCTGCACGACCACAACGGCGTCGAGGAGGTCGCGGTCATCGGCGTGGAGGACGAGAAGTTCGGCCAGCGCCTGAAGGCCTTCGTCGTGGCCGCCAAGTCGTCCAAGCCGTCCGAGGACGAACTCAAGAAGCACATCAAGAGCAACCTCGCGGGCTACAAGGTGCCGCGCGACATCGTCTTCCTCGACGAGCTGCCGCGCAACGCCACGGGCAAGATCCTCAAGCGGGAGCTGGCCGAAGCCGACGACGAGTGACCGCGGCGCCGCGGCGGGCGCGGGTACCCTGGCGCCATGAGCCGCACCGACGTCTTCGACCTCGGCCGGCTGCGCCTGACGGCCGGCGAAGGGCGCCGCCTGGACCTCGAGGTGGCGCTGGCGCCGCTGGAGTTCAGCGGCGAGCGCTACGAGGTGGCGCCGTCCGCAGTCCCGGTCCGTGTCGACCTGTCGAAGATGACTGCGGGCGGTTACAGCCTGCGCCTGCGGTTCGAGGCCGGGGTGCACGGTCCGTGCATGCGCTGCCTGAAGGACGCCGAGCCGGTGACCGGGGTTGACGCGCGCGAGGTCGACCAACCCAACGGGGGGGAGGAGCTCGACAGCCCTTACGTGACCGACGAACAGCTCGATCTCCAGGGGTGGGCAAACGACGCGTTCGTGCTCGCGCTTCCTGCGCAGGTCGTCTGCCGGCCGGACTGCGCGGGCCTCTGCCCGACGTGCGGGGTCGACCTCAACGAGGCCGGATCGGACCATGCTCACGAGTCGGGGCCCGATCCGCGCTGGGCGGCCCTCGATGCGCTGAAGTTCGAGTAGCAGCGCCAACGCGCCTGATTGCTCAGTCAAAAACGCCGGTGGCCCGATAACCGACTGGTGAGGTCAGTTGACCAGCTGCGTTTTGGAGTGAGCGCCGTCCGTGCGGGCTGCCGCGTCACGCTCCTGCTGTCCGTAGCCAGCCTCGTCTACGTGCTCACGGCGTCAGACCAGCCGCACCGGACGCTCATCGCGGTCATCATCGTCCTGGCCCTGGCTGACGGCATCCTGATGTGGCGCTTCGTGCCGCACGAGCGCCTGGCCGCATCCGGCCGTCTGACCACCGTCCTGTTGCTGTGGAACTGCCTGCACGTCATCGCGATAACCGCGATCGCGACCCTCGACGGCGGGCTCGACAGCCCGTTCGTGACCATGTTCTTCGTCTCGGCCGTGTTCGCCGCCCTGACCCTCCCCCGGCGGCTGCTGCTGCTCGTGGCCACCTGGGACACGATCGGGCTCGTGGTGACCGGTCTCGCCGGCGGCGACGCCGAGCAGCTCGCTCTCTACGTCCCCTGCGCGCTGGTCATCGGGCTGCTCTCAGCCACGATCGCCGGTGAGCTGCACCGCCGCATCGGCGCCGTCCAGGATGCCCAGGCGGAGACCATCGAGAAGCTCGCCCGCGCGGTTGAGTACCGCGATGCGTCCACCGGCGGCCACATCGACCGCATGGCCGCTTATGCGGGCATCGTCGCCGCCCGTCTCGGTTTGCCCGCAGACGAGTGCGACCTGCTTCTGCGCGCCGGGCCGTTGCACGACGTCGGCAAGATCGGCGTGCCCGACGCCATCCTCCTCAAGCCCGGCGCGCTGACCCCTGAGGAGCGCTCGATCATGGAGCGTCACGCCCAGGCCGGGCATGACCTGCTGCGCGGATCACACAGCGAGCTGCTGCAGCTCGGCGCGGTGATCGCCCTGCGCCACCACGAGCGCTGGGATGGAGCGGGCTACCCGAACGGACTGCGCGGTGAGCAGATCCCGCTTCCCGCGCGGATCGTCGCCGTGGCCGACGTGTTCGACGCTCTGACCACCGATCGCGTCTACCGCGGCGCGATGCCCTTCGAGGACGCCGTGGCGATCGTCCGCAATGGCCGTGGATCACACTTCGACCCGGCGGTGGTCGACGCGTTTCTCGCCGCCCTCGGCGAGACCGCCGAAGTGAGCCTGGCGCACGATTCGCGGCCCGTCAGAGGAACATCCCCGAGCGAATGCACGCAACAGGCGTGGGCCTGATCTCCCTCATCGCCGTGTCGGAGCAGTGGCTATGCTCCTTCGCCCATGGCCGTCCCTAAGCAGAAGCAGTCGCACAGCCGCACGAACAAGCGCCGCTCGCAGCACAAGATCAGCGCGCCCACGTTCAACAGCTGTCCGCAGTGCCACGCCCCGCGGCGTCCGCACCGCGTCTGCCCGGTCTGCGGGACCTACGGCGGGCGCGAGATCGTCGCCGCCGCGCAGCACGATCACGATCACGACCACGATCACTAGACCTCGCTAGCGCGATGCGCATCGCGGTCGACGCCAACGGCGCGGATCTCGGTCCCGCCGAGGTGGCCGCCGGCGCCGCCATCGCCGCCGCGCGCGGCATCACGCCCGTCCTTTTTGGACCCGCCGACGAGATCGGCGCCGTGGCCGAAGGGGTGGAGGTGGTCGACTCGCCGGTCTCGATCGCCAAGGCGCCCGAGCCGGTCAGCGCCGTGCGCTCGACCCCCGATGCTTCGATCGTCCGGGCCGCCCGCGCGGTGGCCTCGGGGGACTGCGAGGCGCTGGTCGCCGGCGGCACCACCGGCGCCGCGCTGGCCGCCGCGCTGTTCAATGTCAAGCGCGCGACAGGGATCTACCGGCCCGCGCTCGCCGTGCCGCTTCCGGTCCCGAACAACCCGGTCACGCTCGTCGACGTCGGCGCCAACGCGGAATGCCGCCCGGAACACCTCGTGCAGTTCGCCCACATGGGCGCCGCTCTAGCCCAGGTGGTGCTGGGCGTGGAGCGCCCGCGCGTGGCGCTGCTCTCCAACGGCGAGGAGCCGACCAAGGGCACGCCGCTGCTGCAGGAGACCTACGCGCTGTTGGCTGCCTCCGCGGGCCTGGACTTCGTGGGCAACGTCGAGGGCAACCACGTCGTCGACGGCCACGCCGACGTGGTGGTCTCCGATGGCTTCACGGGCAACGTGACGCTCAAGCTGATCGAGGGTGTCTCGCAGATGATGGTCGGCGCGATCCGCGAGCGGGCCACGAGCTCCCCTCGCGCCAAGCTCGGCGGGCTGCTGATGCGACCGGCGCTACGCCGTTTCCGCGACGAGATCGACCCCGAGGGGCCGGGCGGCGCGTACCTGCTCGGGTTGCGCCGGCTGGGCGTTGTCCCCCACGGGCGCTTCACCCGCTACGGCATCTCCCAGGCCATCCTGCTGGCCGCCCGCGGAACCAGCGGGGACGTCGTCGGCCAGACCCACGCCGCGCTCGAGGCGGCGGGCGCGCTGCGGTCTGCCCCGGCCGCTAGCGTCCCGTCCCGATGACGCGCGAAGAGGTTTTCACCCTCGTCCAGAACCACCTCGCCGACGAGCTCGACCTCGATCCGGCGCGCATCGACGAGTCCACGCGCTTCCGGGAGGACCTGGAGGCCGACTCGTTGGACCTCTACACGCTGGTTCAAGAGCTCGAGGACACCTACTCGATCACGATGCCCGACAACGAAGCGGCGAAGATCATGACCGTCGGCGCGGCCGTTGATTACGTCCTCGAACACGCCCCCGCCGGGGCCGACTGAGGCTCTTGGACAAGCTCCGCGGCCTGCTCGAGGATCTGCCCGAGGATCTCTACAACCAGGTCTTCACCCATGCGTCCTGGTCCGAACGGCGCTCGGACAACTACTCGCGGCTGGCGTTCCTGGGCGACAGCGTCCTGGGCCTCGCCGTCACGACGTGGCTTTACCCGCGCCTGGAGGCCGAGCGCTTCGGCGCCGGGCGGCTGACCAAGATCCGCGCGCAGGCGGTGTCGGGGCCGGCGTGCCGCGAGGTGGCCGACCGGCTCGGCGTGCCCGAGCGCCTGACCGCCAACGCGCCCGACGGCGTGGGCCATGCCGCCGAGACCCTCGTCGAGACCGAGCGCGTGCTCGCCTCCATCACGGAGGCGATCATCGGGGCCTGCTACCTGCACCTGGGCTACGAGCAGACCGCAGAGGCCGTGGTGGAGGCCTTTCAGCCCGAGATCGAGGAGGCGCTGGCCAACCCCGTCGACTTCAAATCCACGCTGCAGGAGCGGCTGGCTCGCCGGGGCGCGCTGGTCGCGTACGACGTCGCGGCGGAGAACGGGCCGCCGCACGAGCGGATCTTCGACGTGGTGGCCATGGTCGAAGGCGTCGAGATCGGTCGCGGATCGGGCCGATCGAAAAAACATGCCGAGCAAGAGGCCGCAAAACGGGCCCTTGACGCGTTGCATCCGACCGACACCTCAAACTGACGAGGCTGCCGTGCACCTCAAGTCAGTGACCCTCAAGGGCTTCAAGTCCTTCCCCGACCGCACCAGGCTCGACTTCGGCCCTGGCGTCTCGGTCATCGTCGGCCCGAACGGGTCGGGCAAGTCCAACGTCACCGACGCCGTGCTGTGGGCGATGGGCGAGCAGTCGCCGCTGGCCGTGCGCGGCCAGTCGATGCAGGACGTGATCTTCGGCGGGGGCAAGGGCGTGCAAGCCCGCTCTTCGGCCGAGGTCGAGATCGTCCTCGACAACGCCGGCGGCGGTATCGACATGCCGTTCGGCGAGATCTCGATCCTCCGCCGGCTCGACCGCAGCGGGGATGGCGAGTACCGCCTCAACGGCGCGCGCTGCCGGCTGGTCGACGTCCTGGAGCTGCTGTCGGACACCGGTCTGGGCAAGGAGATGCACTCGGTTGTCTCCCAGGGACGCGTCGAGGCCATCGTCACCTCCAAGCCCAAGGATCGCCGTCTCCTCATCGAGGAGGCCGCAGGACTCGGTAAGCACCGCAAGCGCCGCCGCCGCGCGCAGCTCAAGCTCGAACGCACCCAGGACAACCTCGACCGGTCGCTGGACATCGAGCGCGAGGCCCGCTTGCGGCTGCGCCCGCTCAAGCGCCAGGCCGAGGCCGCCGAGCTGCACGAGCGTCTCGAGCGCCAGAGCACCGAGGCGCGCTGGGAGCTGGCGCGCGACGCCGTCCGCGCCTGCCGCCAGGAGCTGACCGCGGCAGAGGACGCCGCTGGCGCTGCTCGCGCCGCTCGCGAGGAGGCTCAGGAGGAGCTTGCCGAGGTGGCCGCCCGCCGCCAGGAGGCCGAGGAGGCGCTCGCCGCGCGCACCGAGCAGCGGGAGGCGTTGGCCCAGCGCGTCTTCCGCGCGCGGTCAAGCGCCGAGCGCGTCGGGCTGCGGCTGGAGCGCACCCAGGAGACTGCCGCGATGCTGGCCGAGCGCGTCGAGGCCCGCGGTCGCCAGCTCGAGGTATTGCGGTCGCAGGCCGCCCATGACACGCCCGACGAAGCGGGCCATCAACGCATCGAGGCCTTGGAAGCCGAGCTCGATCGACTGGCCGCCGAACACGAGCAGCAGCTCGTTCGCGAGCTCGAGGGGCTCGAGCGGACGAAGGTCGAGGCCGCCGGACGCGTGCGCGCGGCGGCAGCCGAGGCGGAGACTCGCCGGGCCGCGCTCGCGGAGGCCGACACCGCCGCCGAGACCGCGCGGCGCGCGCTGCGCGCCGCGGAAGCCAGCGCGGAGGCCGCCCGGCGGGAAGCGTCGCGGGTGGGCGCCGAACTCGCCGCCCTCAACCAGTTCCTGCGCACGCACGCAGGCACGGTCGCCGGCGCGTCTTCGCTGGCCGACGAGCTCGAGGTCCGGCCAGGCTACGAGCGCGCCGTCGCTGCCGCCCTGCACGATCGCCTGAGCGCCGCGCTCGCCGACGACATCGCCGATGCGCACCGACTGCTCGACGGCAGCGGCGTCAACGGCGGCCGCGTCCTGGTCGCGGGCGACGGCCCGTCCGTCGCCGGTGTCGCCTCATCGCCGGTTTCCGGCGCCGTGTCCCTCGATGACGTGATCGGCGGCCCCGAGCGGGCGGTGGCGGTGGCCCGGCGACTGCTGGCCGGCGCCTGGGTCGTTGGGGATCTCTCAGCGGTCCCGCCGGAGTTCGGCGGTATCGCCGTGACGCGGGAGGGGCGCGTCTGGCTCGGCGATGTGCGCGAGCTGCGCCAGGCTCCCGCGGGCGGCGACGAGCGGGTGCTGGCCGAGCGCAACCGTCGCGACGCGCTGATCGCCGAGTCCGAGGGCGCCGTTCGGGCCGAGCAGTCGGCGCTTGCTGCGGTTGAGGCGTCGGGCGTCGCTGCCGCCGCCGCGCTGGCGAGTCGCGACGAGGCCGATCGCGCGCTGCGTGACGCCGCCCGCGCGCAGACCGCCGACGCCGAGGAGGAGCGTCGGGCCGGATGGGTCATCGAGCAGCGGCGCAAGTCGCCCCACGAGGGCGCGGGCGCGGTGCGTCGAGCCCAGATCGAGGGGGAGCTGGCGGCCGAGCGTCGTGTCGCCGAGCGCGCGGCCCGCGAGCGCGAGGAGCGCGCTCAGCGGATCGCCTTCCTGACCGGCAAGTTGGAGGCCGACCGTGGGCTGATGCCGGCAGCGGCCGGCGTCGCCGACGCGCTGGAGCGCGCGGCCGAGGCGATCGCAGTTCGCGTCGAGGTCCTGGAGACCGACCTGATCAGCGATCGCGCCGCGGGGGAGGGTGTGGCCGAGCGCCTGCGCGCCTGCGCGTCGGAGGAGGCCGCCATCCAGACGACTCTGCGCGAGCGCGGTGACGCCCTGACCGGCGCCGAGGTCCGCGCGCAGCAGGTCCGCGATCAGACCGCCGATGCCGATTCCGAGCTGGCTGGCCTGGCCGGAAAGCTCGGGCTCGAGGCCGCGCCCGCCGAGGCGCCACTCGACGAAGAGCAGGCACATGCTCTGCGGGTGCGGATCGAGCGCCTGGCCAGGCGCCGCGAGCAGCTCGGGCCGGTCAACCCGCTGGCCAAGGCCGAGTACGACGAGGCCATCGCCCACGTCGAGGAGCTCGAGGCCCAGCGAACCGACCTCGAAACTGCGTTGCGCGAGCTCAGGACCCTGATCCGCGACACCGATCGGCAGATCCGCGAGACCTTCGAGGAGACGTTCGCCGCTGCCGCGAAGAACTTCGAGGAGATCTCCGCCGAGCTGTTTCCCGGTGGCCGCGGGCGGCTGCGGCTCGTGCGCGAGGACAGCGG
>Ga0136633_1000512_pt1 | contig 29803 bp, 29 predicted proteins | sample AntDrymeUQ832206_2_FD_105494 | JGI IMG/M metagenome (GOLD analysis project Ga0136633, IMG submission 105494) | Polar desert sand microbial communities from Dry Valleys, Antarctica - metaG UQ83 (22.06) | ecosystem: Environmental > Terrestrial > Soil > Desert | place: Antarctica: Dry Valley... | reverse complement strand
GCCAAACGAAAGGCCCGTGGCTACCGGACGAAGAAGAACCTCATCACGATGATCTATCTGATAGCCGGGCGTCTCCCGCTACCCGCTACCCACACGATTTAGAGAGGAGCCAGTTTTCTGCACTTTGAGGCCCATAAAACCGAGCCTTCAGAGCTTGAAGCCCTCGGTCATCTGTTTCTTCAGCTCCGCCAGATTGGTGGCCAGCGCGCCGTCGGCCACCGCGAGGATCTGGCACGCAAGCACGGCTGCGTTCTTGGCCCCGTCTATCGCCACCGTCGCCACCGGGACACCGGGCGGCATCTGCACGCAGGAGTAGAGCGCGTCCTGCCCCCCCAGGGCCCTCTGGTAAAGGGGGACGCCGATCACCGGCAGGATTGTGTGGGCTGCGACAACGCCGGGCAGATGCGCTGCCATCCCTGCCCCCGCAATGATGACTTTGAGACCCCGTTCCGAGGCACTTGCCGCGTATTCGGCGACGCGGCCCGGGTCTCGATGCGCCGACATGACCTCGATCTCGAAGGAAACCCCGAAACGGTCGAGGACTCCGCCCGCCTTATCCATGACTTCACGGTCCGAGTCAGAGCCCATGACAATCCCGACGTTGGGGGCCGGGCTCATGCGCGCTCGAGTTCCGTTCGCTCCGCGCGCAGCGCGATGTCCGTGCGCCAGCGAGCTCCTTCGAAGTGAATGCGCGCGACGGCTTCGTAGGCGCGCGCCCGAGCGGTTGAGAAGTCCTCGCCGATCGCGCTTACCGCGAGGACCCGGCCCCCGTCGGTCCGAAGCTTTCCGTCTGAAATCCGGGTGCCGGAGTGGAAGACCTCGACGCCTGCAACAGACTCGGCCTCAGCTATACCGACGATCACTAAGCCGGTTTCATGGGGCCCCGGATAACCCTTTGACGCCATGACCACGGCGACGCAGACATCTGAGCGGCAGTGGAGCTTCGTCCCCTCGAGCTGCCCGGTGGCGCTTGCGAAGCACAGCTCGGCGAAGTCCGACTCGAGGCGCGGCAGCAACGCTTGAGTCTCGGGGTCGCCGAAGCGGGCGTTGAACTCGATCACTCGGGGTCCTTGCGCGGTCAGCGCCAAGCCCGCGTAGATGGCCCCGACGAAGGGAGTGCTTCGTGCTGCGAGCGCCGCGACCATGGGGTCGATCACCTCGTCCGTGATGGCTGCGGCGAGCTCGTCGGAGCACGACGGCACCGGGCTGTAGGAGCCCATGCCCCCGGTGTTCTCCCCCTTGTCCTTATCGAGGGCGCGCTTGTAGTCCTGGGCCGGAGGACAGGGAACCACGGTGCGGCCGTCGCTGAAGGCGATGACGGAGAGCTCCTCTCCGTCGAGGAACTCTTCGATGACCACGGTGCGGCCGGCGTCGCCGAAGCGGCCCCCCACCAGTCGCTCCTCGATGCCCGTAACGGCTTCGGCCCGGTCCTCTGTCACCAACACTCCCTTGCCCGCGGCGAGTCCGTCGGCCTTGACGACGTAAGGGGGGCCGAGGTCATCCATGTGAGCCACGGCAGGTGCGACCTCCCGGAAGGTCTGCCCTCGGGCGGTGGCGATTCCGGAACGCACCATTAGCTCTTTGGCGAACGACTTCGAGCCTTCGATGCGAGCCGCCTCTCTACCGGGGCCGAACACCGGATAGTCCTTCCCCCGCAGAGCGTCTGAAACGCCCGCGACCAGCGGAGCCTCGGGACCCACGACGACGAGATCGGGCCTAAAGCGCTCTGCCAGCGAGCACACCTCAACCGGGTCGGCTGCATCGATCGAGCAGACCTCCGCGGCGCGCGCTATCCGGGGGTTGCCCGGCGCGGCGATCAGCTCCGTGACCGCGGCCGAGCGCTGCAACGCGGCCGCCATCGCGCTCTCCCTCCCCCCGGAGCCGAGCAGCAACACTCTCATCTGAGCGCCACGATCTGATCGCGCTCCGGTCCCACCGACGCCCACGTCGCCGGCGTTCGGACGAGCTCCTCCAAACGCTCGAGGAAGGCGCGCGCCTGTTTGGGCAGATCGCTCGCATGACGGGCGTCCCCGAGCGGCTCCCCCCACCCCGGCATCGACTCGTAAACGGGGGCCGCTTTGTTGAACACGGTCTGGTTGGGCGGAAACTCTTCGAAGCGCTCGCCTGCGTGCTCGTAGGCGCGGCAGATCTTGATGTCCTCGAAGCAGGAGAGGACGTCGAGCTTGGTGACGACCAGCTCGGTGAGCGTGTTCAGGCGAGCTGCGTAACGGGCCGCAACCGCATCGAACCAGCCGCAGCGGCGCTTGCGCCCGGTGGTCGTGCCGTACTCGCCCCCGGCCTCGACCAGGATGTCGGCGTCTGCGGGATCCGCTTCGGAGGGAAAAGGGCCGGAGCCCACCCTGGTGCAGTAGGCCTTGGCGATGCCGATGATGCGAGTCAGGTCGCGCGGCCCCGCTCCGGAGCCGGTGCAGGCGCCTCCCGCAACCGGGTTCGAGGAGGTGACGAAGGGATAGGTGCCGTGGTCGAGATCCAGCAGAGCGGCCTGAGCTCCCTCGAAGAGGACCTCTTTGCCGTCATCCAGCGCCCGCTGCACAACCGCGGAGGTATCGGTGATGTTAGCCGTGAGCCTCCTCCCGTACTCGAGGTAGGAGTCCTCGACTTCTCGCTTGTCGAGCGGCAGGCGCCCGTAGACCCTCGTCAGAAGGAGGTTCTTCTCCTTGAGCGCGACCTCGAGCTTGGCCGAGAAGATCTTGGGGTCGAGCAGGTCTTGAACCCGCAGGCCGATGCGGGCGGCCTTGTCCGCGTATGCAGGCCCTATTCCGCGCTTGGTGGTTCCGAGCCGGTTGCGCCCGAGCCTTCGCTCCTGCACCCGATCGAGCTCGAGGTGGTAGGGCATGATCAGATGGGCGTTGCCTGACAGGAGCAGCCGGCTGGTGTCGATTCCCCTGTTCTCGAGCGCGTCGAGCTCCTCGATCAGCACCTGAGGGTCTACAACCACTCCGGCTCCGATGACAGGGATGCAGTGGGGGTAGAGAATCCCGGTGGGCACGAGGTGCAGTGCGTATTTCTCTGAGCCCACGACGATCGTGTGTCCTGCGTTGTTGCCGCCCTGGTAGCGCACGACGTAATCGGTTGAGGCGGCCACGAGATCGGTGACCTTGCCCTTGCCTTCGTCGCCCCACTGGATCCCTACCAGAGCCGTCCCCGGCATCAGCGCTCCGCACCGGAGAGACGGTCCGCACCGAATGCGACCGTATTTACGGGGAGGTGCACCTAACGCTCGATGCGGAACTTGATTCGCACCTCGGTGAGGTACTCGGTGACGGCGCCGTTCTCAACCGTGCACGAGGTTCCCAAGATCTCCATGCCGGTTATGCCCCGGATGGTTTTTGACGCCTCGGCCAGCGCTTGGTCGGCGCCGTCCCGCCACGATTTCTCCGAAACCCCGACCAGGTCGATCGTCTTGATGACCGCCAACTCCTGCCCCTTTCGCAAGCCGACTATGCCGCCGAGTCGAGATTGTATCGAGGGGGGTCCCCTGCGCTCCGGAACTGGGGCTCAGGTGGCGATAACCTGACCCCTGGAACAAATCCGAGTCAAGCTCCGATCTGGTTGCTTTAGGGAGAGACATGTCGATCGATCCGAACGTTTTTCAGCTCAGTGTCCTCGCACTCCTCGCCCTGGCGGTCGTCCTCATGATCGCCGTCCTCTCGAGCCTGGGGGGACTACGGCGCCGGCTCGAAGAGTTGCGAGCTCGTCCGGAGGCCGCCGCGGCGCCGGCTCCTGCGGCTGAGCCCGTTGCTGTTGCGGAGGCGCGGGCGCCTGCGGAGGCGGCGGTGGCAGAGACGGTCGAACCGGCGCCTCAGAGAGCAGAGCCGGAGCCGGTGGCCGTGGAGGAGCGGAGACCCGCTCCTGAGCCGGAGCCGGAGCCGGTGGCCGTGGCAGATCCCGAGCCGGTGGCAGTGGTAGAGCCCGAGCCCGAGCCCGAGCCGGAGCCGGAGCCGGTGACCGTGGCAGAGCCCGAGCCCGAGCCCGAGCCGGAGCCGGAGCCCGTCCCGACCCACGCCGAGCCTCTCCACCGGATTGCGCCCTCGACGACGATGGCGCAACAGGAGCAAGCGGATGCGGCCACCCCAGGCGAGGAAGCGGAGAGCGCCGAGTCTGACATCTGGGAGCCCGCCGCCTCCGCGACCAGCGCACCTGTGGAGCAGGGGCAGGCGGCGAGCGCAACCGAGACGCCGGTGTCGGAGACAATCCACGCGACCGCAACCCGGGAGGCGCCCTCTGAGTGGGAGGCGCCACCGGCCGCTCGGCCCGTCCCCGACCTCTCCGGCATGCCGGAGGAGCAACCCTTCGAGCGCGGCGGCCGATGGTGGTTCAAGCGGGGGCAGGAGCTTCTCGTCTATGAGGAGCAGACCGCACAGTGGGTGCCGACGCCCGCCACCGAGATCCCCGCAGCCGAGCCGGAGGACGAACCTGCTGCGGGGCCGGCGACCCAGAGCGGTTTCTGGCGCTGCCCCTCCTGTGGCGCAGTCAACGGCTCCACGGCCGCCACCTGCCGGATGTGCTTCGCGGGACGGCCCTAGGTGGTCGGAGCGCCAGCTCCACATGCGATTGAAGCATTGACTCCCTCGTTTGATTGGCCATCGAGGAAGCGCAGTCAACGGCTCCACGGCCGCCACCTGCCGGATGTGCTTCGCGGGACGGCCCTAGGTGGTCGGAGCGCCAGCTCCACATGCGATTGAAGCATTGACTCCCTCGTTCGATTGGCCATCGAGGAAGACCGAGAGGCCGTGATACAGGAGAATCGAGTATGTGTACCCATCACCTCATTCGTCTCAGGTAACGAGACGGCGCGCGAACCGGCGGGAGTCAGTTCCGTCCTCGGCGCGTACGACGTGCATGACCGCATTGATCAGCGCCAGGTGCGTGAACGCCTGAGGGAAATTGCCCCAATGGCGCCCGGTGACCGGGTCGATCTCCTCCGCGTACAGGTTCAGAGGACTGGCATAGGAGAGCAACTTCTCACACAGCTCTTGAGCGCGGCCGGTCTCACCGATCTCGGTGAGCGCGGACACCAACCAGAATGAACAGATCGTGAAGGTGCCCTCGGTGCCCGAGAGACCGTCGTCTGTCTCTTCGACTCGGTACCGGAGCACCAACCCCTCCTGGGTGAGCTCATCGGCGATGGCGAGGACCGTTGCCTTGATGCGAGAGTCGTCGGGAGGAAGGAAACGGACGAGCGGCATGAGCAGCGAGGAGGCATCGAGCGCGTCGGTGCCGTAATGCTGCACGAAAACCCCCCTGTCATCGAGACCGTGCGCCAGGATGTCGGCGTGGATCTCGGCTGAGACTTCCTGCCAGCGAGCTGCGGTCTCGGCATTATCGTGTAGACGCGCCAGGCGGGCTCCGCGGTCAACTGCTACCCAGCACATAAGTTTGGACGACGTGTAGTGCTTGGGCTCACCGCGCGTCTCCCATATACCCTGGTCCGGCTTTCGCCAGTTCTCGATGGCGCGCTCCACATGGCGCTCGAGAATGGGCCAGACTCGTTCGGGCAGGTGGTCGCGCGATTTCGTGTGTAGATAGACCGAGTCGAGCACGGCTCCCCATACATCGTGCTGTCGCTGCTCGTAGGCGGCGTTGCCGGCGCGCACCGGGCGAGCTCCTTCGTAACCCGAGAGATGGTCGAGCGTCTCCTCAGGGAGCTTTCTTTCCCCGCCGATCCCGTACATGATCTGCAGGTCCTGGTTGCCCTCGCAGGCGTCCGCCATGAAATAGAAGAAGTCGTTCGCCTCCCAGTCGAAGCCCAGTGTGTATAGGCCCCACAGCATGAACGCCGAATCCCGCATCCAGCAATAGCGGTAATCCCAGTTGCGCTCGCCGCCGGGCGTTTCCGGCAGGGAGGTGGTGGCGGCCGCAAGCATTGCACCGGTTGGGGCGTACGTCAGCCCCTTGAGCGTCAGTGCGCTGCGCTGCAGATAGACGCGCCAAGGATGATCCGGAAAGTCACCTTGAGTGATCCACTGGCGCCAGTATTCGCCCGTGCGCCACATGCGGTCGCTCGCGTCCTCGAAAGAGGTTGGTGGAGGATGATCCGACCATGACAGTGCGGCGAATACGCCGTCGCCTTCTTTTAGTACCGTATGAGCGTGCGCTCGCTGACCCTCGAATCCCATCCGGAGATTGGTCGTGAGCTGCAACCGAATCTCGCTGTCCCGTGCAGTCGCGACCGCAGCGCTGTAGGCGGATCCGGTGTACTCCCATGTGGCCTCGCTGCGGCCGTAATCGAAGACGGGCTCGCAGTCGAGGCTGACCTCGACCGTTCCACTCACGCACTTCACCGTGCGCAAAAGCGCATGTTCGGCGTCGTAGTCCGTCGGGGCGCGACGGTGGGTCTCCGAACGGTCGTGGTCGTGGTGCCAGCGTCCCATGGAGAGCGCGTCGCGAACGATTAGCCAACCGGTGCGCGTATGCCACGTGGTCTCGAGCACGAGAGTGCCGGGAAGGTAGCGGCGCCCGGCAGGCATCATATGGTCGGCGGCACCGAACCGGAAGCCTCCGGCGGCGCGGTCGAGGATTGCCGCGAAGACGCTGGGGCTATCGGCCCTCGGCAAGCACATCCATTCGACATTGCCGCTCGGGGCTACGAGCGCATTGACCTCGCAATCGGACAAGAACGCGTAGTCGGCAATGCGTGGGAAAGGCCCTCGCGACATATCCACGCGGCCGAGGCTGGCGGACCGAGCGTCTGATGCATGCATTCGTCAAAACCTCCTTTACCGACCAAGAATCATTGGAATGGTCAGCGCGATCAGGACCACCAGCGCCCAAAGGGCGGGAGCAGAGGACTGGAGCTGTTCTTTGAGTTGTCGGGCACGCGCCTGATCGGCCTGCGTTCTGGAGATCCACCACGGATTGTGCCGCGCCTCGAGCCGGTAGAAGACGATGCCAAGACCCGCTCCGTATGCCAGGTGACCCACCAGTGAGGGAAAACTTGAAGCTGCCTCCGCCGCGGTCCACTGAGGAGAGCCGCCCAACAGAACGGGCAACAACGTGAGCGCTCCTAGAACCCACCAGAAGAATCCGTACGCCACGCCCCAGCCCAGGCCCGATGTGATGTCGTAGCTCTGCCGTCGAAACAGCAATCCATAAGAGGCGCCGATCAGGTTCGCTATCAGTAGGTGAACGAACAAACCCGTCGTGGACGAGCTCGAACCCACCAGTGCAGCAACGGTTGAGAGAAAGCCCAGCTGCAGCATGACCAGTGTGAACAGCAGGCCACCAAGCAGGCCTGCCAACCCGCCGCGAGCGACGGTCCGCAGTCCGACCGTACCCGCCCCCTCTTCGTCATAGCGGCGTGTGTTGTCGGAAAAGAGCAGCCGCACGATGGCGCTAAGCCACTGGTAGAGAAGGGCTGTGCCGGAACCGAAGAGAAGATAGCCGGGAAGTGTCACGAAGCCGCTCCGGGCGGCCGCTATGGTCCAGGTAAGTCCAGCACCGTCGATCAACGGAAGTATTGTCAGGGCGCCGAGTATCCACCACAGGAAGCCGTAGGTCATTCCGCGAATCAAGGTGGTTCCGGAGTTTCGGGGAGGCCGTGGATAAAGGGCCGCGTAACCGAGCCCCGAGAGGCCGCCAATCAGCAAGGTTCCAATCCAGGTGATGAGGCCCGACGCCCCTGTCATCATTGTGTAGCCCGCCAACAACTGGTTTTGTGAGCTGAGCGCCGCCCCCAGTAGCACAGACGCGGCGATTCCCGCCACCCCGCCCCTCAGCAACACGGCCGAGGATGACGGAGCGGCGGCGGCTCGGGCACCGTCCCTTTGGAACAACCCAAACGCCAGTCCCGTGGTTGCGCCGTAGAGCAAATGCCCTACCAGGCTGGGAAACTGTTGCTGTGCTGAACCAAGGGCCCAGTCGACGGGCCGACCGAGAAAGAGCGGCAGCAATGTCAGGGCGCCCAAGTACCACCAGAACAGGCCGTAGGTCAGACCCCAGAACAACATCTCGCCCAGTCCCCAGCGCTGCTGTAAGACGAGCACGGCAAAGCCTACGCCGATGATCGCGGCGATGACCATGTGGACCACGAGCCCAATGACGGTCGAGTCGGCGCGCACCAGCGAGGCGATCGTCGGCAGCACGCCGAGTTGTGACATAGCCACTCCAAACACGGCGCCTCCGGACAACCCGGCCAGTGCGCCGGGCGCTACTACTCTGCCGAGGACGTCCGATCCCTTCACAAGGTCCGCTCTTCGACATCGTCCCCTATGGTCTCTGAGAGAGTTGGCGTCGAGGCGGAAGAGGTAAGCACCGTATCCCTTGGAAAAAAGAGGTCGATCATCCAATCCAGCAGGACGCGCACCTTTTTCTCCAAACCCGGTAGCTTGCCGAGATAAACCCCCCGCCAGAGGAGCCACGCGAGCACCCCGGAGAACTGTCGGCCGCGTATCTCGGCTACCGCAGTTCGATGTCCCAACGCCACCAGCTGTCCGATCGACTCGAAGCGGAAGGGCCTAGGCGATTCACCGCGCAGAGCTGCCGCGACGTTGTCCGCCACTGTCTTTCCTTCACGCAGCGCGTGCTGAGCGGTGGGAGGATAGGCCTTTTCCTCGTTGTCTGGATCGGGAACACGTGCACAATCCCCCACCGCCCACACGTTCTTTGAGCCCCTGACGCGCAGCGACGTGTCCACCAGCAGGGCGCCCGCACTGTTGCGTTCGAAGGGCAACTCGCCCAGCAGCTGGTTGGGTCGGTTACCGGCGGTCCAGACAACCGTGCGGGTCGGCAGCCGCGTGTCATCGCCCAAGATGATGCACTCGGAAGTCGCGCCGGACACGCGCGTGTCTAGAAGGAAGTCGATGCCGCGCGCCCGCAGCTTCTTGAGTGCATAGTCCGCCAACTCCGGCCCGATCTCCGGGAGGATCCTGTCGCGCGCGTGTACCAGAACAAAGTGGAGGTCGCCGACTTCGATATTGGGGTAGTAACGCAGCGCGCTGCGTACGAGTTCATATAACTCGGCGATGACCTCTGTACCGGCGAATCCTCCACCCGCCACCACGAACGTGAGCTGTCGACGGCGCTCCTCTTCGCCGAGTTCGACGTCGGCGCGCTCAAGCAGTCCGATGACGTGATTTCGCAACAGGGTCGCATCATGGAGCGTTTTCAGGGCGAAGGAGTTGGCCTCCATACCGGGCAGGCCAAAGTAGTTGGGTACGGCCCCCAAGGCAAGAATGAGGTGGTCGTAAGACAGAGCTCCGGTAGGCGTCGTGGAGTCGGCGCGCAGACTCATCTTCTGTTGGGACGTGTCGATGGACGCCACCTCGGCTCGGTGAAAGCGGGTGTGCGGGCACGAGGCGCGAAGCGGGGCGCTGATGTGCTGGGCGTCGAGCGCGCTCGAGGCGACCTCGGCCAGCATGGGGGTGAACAGCAGGTAGTTGCTGTTGCTCACGAGCGTGATCTCGAGCTCGGGGTCGTGCGCGAAGAGTTGCTCGAGTCGCTGGGCCGCGCTGACGCCGCCAAAGCCGCCGCCCAACACTAGGACGCGCTTAAGCGGCCCTTGAGTCGGGGCGGGCGCGGGTTCCGGGCGCGGACTCGCCCGTAGGTACAGCGTGATCGCGACGTAGAAGGCCAGTCCGGTCATCCCACCGTAGAACAGATCACCGATGAGCTCGGGAAAGGCCTCGCTGGCGACCTCGATCGACCAGGTCGGTGCGCGACCCGCCGCTAGGGGTTTGATCGTCAGCGACGCGATCGTCCACCACAGCAGCCCAAAGAGCAACCCGCCGCTAAACGTCGCTGCGTAGCTCCCGGGCTGATAGCGAAAGATGGCCCCAAAGGTCGCGCCCAACAGGATCGCCAGCCCCAGGTGCTGTCCCAGTCCCCCCGACGGCGTCAGTGTGAGGAAGCCTGTAGCCATCACTCCCTGGCCAAGCGTGAAGATCAACAGGACGAGGCCGCTGACCAGACCTGCTGTCGCACCGACCGTTACGTCAAGTCGCCAAGACGATGCCACCGGATATCCACGCATCACGTCTGAGTCCCCACCCACGGCTCGACCTTGCGACACTACTTTACGGCCGCTCTCGGTCCGTGAGGGCGAGCGCGCCCAGGCCTGCCGTCTTGCCCACGGCAAAGGCCAGTGCGATCCCCGGCTTCCCAGCCCAGTTCGTAAACCGGCCGATCTGCAGCAGCACTTGGCTGGTAACGAGCACGAAGGCCCCTGCGGAGGCGACGGCCCAAATCTCGCCGGCGAGTGCCAGCGCCCCGAGTGCAGTCACGACCGCGGCACCGAGCGAATTGAACGAGGGGCCAAAGCTCAGGACGAGCTCACCTTTGGGTGCGGTAAAGGAAAGGCTGCGAGCGACTGTAAATCCCGCGATCCCCATCGCTAGGGCGACGATCGAAATGATCAGCTCGGCGCGCCGCGTGGCGGTCATCACGAGTCTCGCAAGAGCAGACGCCCTACGCGAGAATCGCCTTGCTTCCACAGGCGCAGCACTCTGTCCAGCCCTCCGTGGATCAATCAGGCGAGCTCCCAAGTCCGACGTCGCAGCGCTTGGCGAGGCGGGACTGTTGCCGCAGGCTCGATGACTGATTCGATCACCTCATCGAGCACCCGAGATGCGTGGACATTATTGTTGCCATATGCAGAACCCCCCTAACTCGCAGCTACAGTGGTGTAGGGGCGGAGCTTACCGGCGGCGCCGGGAAGTAGATGAGGCTACAGATTAATAGACGATTAAGTTTCCAAATTGCGGGTTTCTTGGTGAAACCAAGCTTATGTAGCACAAAGCCGTAATTGAGGCGGGGTCAACGGACAGTTATTTGGCGGGGCTAAGCCCCCCTGCCCGAGGGGGATTCGGTCGCCGCGGCTCGGAGCCACCCTGTAGTTCCCGGCACATGGAGGTCGAGCCCCACCGCCGTGGTGAGCAGCAAACCCACCCACACTAAGCCTCCCACGCCGAAACCGGCCTGTGCGGCCCCCGGCGACAGCGCGGCGGCTCCGTACAGCGCCGCCGGCCACAGCAAGCCGAACGCGACCGACTGCAGGCCGTGCCGGCGCGTTCGTTCCCGTGAGCCGAGCAGGTAGGCGAACAGCCCGGTGACCGGAGGCAGGAGGTAGGCGAGGGTGGCCATAGCGCCTTGAGCCTACGGCCCCTCGCCGCGCCATCGTGGGGCCCACCACCCCACCCGCCTCGCGTGCCGCCCGGCTCGCCTCCTCATCTCGCCCCCCGGCCCCAACTTTGTCGCCGCAACCACCTGTGACGTGGTCAGGGCCTCAAAGTTCGCTCAGGAGGGGGGCGCGGAGGGAAACCGACGGGTAAGGATGGAGGCATGGCCAACCGCTTGCAGGGCGAAACCAGCCCCTATCTGCTCCAGCACAAGGATAACCCGGTCGACTGGTACCCGTGGGGCGAGGAGGCGTTCGAGCGCGCCCGCACCGAGGACAAGCCCATCCTCCTCTCGATCGGCTACGCCGCCTGCCACTGGTGCCACGTGATGGAGCGAGAGTCGTTCGAAGACGATGCCACCGCGGCCCTCATGAACGAGCACTTCGTGAGCATCAAGGTCGACCGGGAGGAGAGGCCCGACGTCGACGCCATCTACATGGAGGCGGTGCAGACGCTGACCGGCCAGGGTGGCTGGCCCCTCACGATGTTCCTGACTCCCGAACGCAAGCCGTTCTACGGGGGGACCTACTTTCCGCCCACCGAGCGTCACGGGATGCCCTCCTTCAGCGACCTGCTCCAGGCAATCGCGGCTACCTGGGTCGAGCGCCGCGCCGAGGTCGAGGGCCAGGGTGAGAGCCTGCTCTCCCACATCGGCAGCACCGCACGCCTGAGGCCCTCGATCGAGCCCATCTCGGAGGAGATCCTGGGGGCCGCGGTCAAGGGCTTGGAGCAGGCCTTCGACCCCGACTTCGGAGGCTTCGGGAGCGCGCCGAAGTTCCCTCAGCCGATGACCATCGATTTCTGCTTGCGTATGTCTCGCCGAGGCAACGACGAGGCCGGAACCATGGCCGCCACGACGCTCGATCGCATGGCCGCCGGGGGGATGTTCGATCAGCTCGGCGGCGGCTTCGCCCGCTACAGCGTCGATCGCTACTGGCTGGTGCCCCACTTCGAGAAGATGCTCTACGACAATGCGCTGCTCCTGCGCGCTTACGCGCGCTCGTGGCTGGTGGGCGGATCGAGCCGTCATCGTGATGTCGCCGCCGCCACGGCTTCCTTTCTGCTCGCAGAGATGCGAGACGAGGCCGGAGGCTTCTACTCCTCTCTGGACGCCGATTCGGAGGGAGTGGAGGGCAAGTTCTACGTCTGGTCCCTCGACGAGATAAAGGACGCAACCGGCGACGAGTGGGAAGCCGCGGCGGCGCGTTGGGGCTTCTCTGAGCACGGCAACTTCGAGGGCTCGAACATCCCCGTGCTCGTCGTCGGCGATGTGGATGAGGCCGCAGTCGAGCGGGCTCGCGCAGCCCTGCTCCGCCGCCGCTCCCAGAGGATCCGACCCGGCACCGATTCGAAAGTCTTGACGGCGTGGAACGCCATGGCGGCCGCGGCTCTCGCCGAGTCCGGAGCCATCCTTCAGCAACCCGCCTGGATCGAGGCGGCGCGAGAGGCGATGGAGTTCGTATTCGAGGTCATGGTCTCGGACGGGCGCCTGCTGCGCTCCTATCGGGACGGCTCGGTCAAGCACCTGGGGGTGTGCGAGGACTACGCCTTTTCGCTCGAGGCCTGCCTCGCCCTCTACGAGACCTCGGGCGACCTGGTCTGGCTACGCCGGGCCCGCTGGGCGGCCGACGAGGCACTGCGGCTGTTCTCGGACCCCGGCGCCGGCGGCTTCTTCACCACCGGAGCGGATGCCGAGTCTCTGGTGAGCCGCCCCAAGGACCTGTTCGACAACGCCGTCCCCTCCGCCAACTCGGTGCTCGCTCTCGAGCTTCAGCGCCTGACGCTCTTGACCGGGGAGGAGGCCTACGAGACTGCCGCCGTAGGCGCGATTCGCCTGCTGCGCGACATGGTCGAGCGCTCGCCGTCGGGCTTTGGCCACCTGCTCCAGGCGATCGACTTCTACACCGGAGACCCGGCCGAGATCGTGATCGTGGACCCTTCCGAAGGCTCCGGCAGCGGCGCCCTGATCGCGGCGGTTAGAGCCCGGTTCGTCCCCAACAAGGTGCTGGTCGTCTCGTCCGGAGACTCGGCCGAGGCGCAGGAGGTGCCGCTGCTCGAAGGGAGGACCTCCGTAGCCGCCCCCACTGCGTTCGTCTGCCGCCGGGGAGTTTGCAAGCTGCCGGTCACCACACCCGAGGCGCTGCTCGAACAGCTGCCCACCTGATCTCTGTGGAGCGGCGCGTGGCGATCCCACAGGACGAGATCGGGCTCACCTTCTCGACCTCGTCGGGGCCCGGAGGCCAGCACGCCAACCGCTCCGCCACCCGGGTCGATCTGATGTGGAACGTCGAGCGCTCGAGGGCGCTCGGCCCCCGACAGAAGGAACGGGTGCGAGCGCGCCTGCGCCACCGCATCGACTCCGCCGGCAATCTGAGGCTCTCGAGTGACACTCACCGCTCTCAACTCCGTAACCGTCAGGAGGTGGTGCGCCGCCTCCACGATCTCGTCGGCGAGGCGATCGTGTTACCTCGCAAGCGGGTCCCTACCGCCGCTTCCCGGGGGAGCGTCGAGCGCAGGATCCGAGGCAAGAAGCGCCGCTCGGAGATCAAGAAGCTGAGGCGCCCACCCGCAGCGGAGCTGTGATCGCTCGGCCGGCCGGGTATCACTCGATTGCGCGTGGCGTGATCAAGGTACGGGGGATTCGGTGTTCACGCGCGCGTTTGGGCGCGTTAGGTGACCGCGCCCTTCACGAGGGCATCCTTCGAGCGTCCGTTCTTCGTTGCGAGATAGACTATGGACTCGTGCCCGCCGACCGCTCGGCGTAGGGATCCTCCTGCTCTGTGCCGTGTGTGGGCGGGACAACGCTGAAGACTCTCGGTTCTGCAGTGCCTGCGGACAGGAGTTTCCGAGCGGGGAGCCAGATCGCAGGAAGCTCGTGACAGTCCTGTTCTGCGACCTCGCAGACTCCACGGCACCGGGAAAGCGCCTCGATCCGGAGACTTTGAAATGGGTTCTGTTCGACTATTACGACGCCGCGCGGACGGCGGTCGAGCGTCACGGCGGCGTCGTCCAGAAGTTCATCGGCGACGCGGTCATGGCGGTGTTCGGGGTCCCATACGTCCGGGAAGACGATGCCTATCGCGCCCTCAGGTCGGCGTGGGATTTGCGTGTCGCCCTGGAAAGTTTGAACGAGCGGTTCGAGCCGCGCTTCGGGATTCGCTTGGCGGCTTCTTGATGTTCAGGGCGGAGGCGTTACTCGACCGCGCTGCGGTGCTGCGCATGATCGATCGCGGCGAGGAAGTGGGGCCGCTGGTCGACGAAGCACTCGAGCTCTACGCCCACAAGGGATGCGTGCCTTCCCCCTCTCGGCTGCTGGCCGCGACCGGCTCCACCGTCGGATAACGAGTGGTCGAACCACTCAGCCAAAAAGGTCGACGTCGTGCCGGCACGGGTTCGTCTGCTGACCGCGTAGCAGCCTCGGGCGAGAACCCGGGATGATGGAATCCCCGCTCCAAGGCCGCCCGGCCTTCCACGCCGGCCGGGCGGCGACCCTTTGCGCAGCCCTCCGCAATCCGTCGGCTCGTAGAGTCCTCGTCGCGTTCTTCTTGTTCAATACGCAGGAGTACGGCATCTGGGTGGCCGTCGTTATCTACGCCTACGCGCAGGGAGGAGCAACCACCGCTGGGATCGTGCTCATAGCGCAACTCGTGCCCGCAATGTTCTTCGCTCCGCTTGCCTCGGTCCTGGGCGATCGCATGCGGAGAGGTCGCGCATTGATGCTCGGCTACGCGACTCAGGCGATTGCTGCGGCCGCGCTCGCCGTGGCACTCGCATGGGCGCCTCCGCTTTTCGCATGTCTCGCGGCGATCATCTCCACATCGCTCATTACTCTGACTCGACCGGTCCACAACGCGATTTTGCCCGAGCTCGCTGATACTCCGGACGAGTTGACCGCAGCCAACGCCGCCTCGGGCGCCATGGAAGCGGTAGGCAACCTCGCCGGGCCTCTTGTGGTCAGCGTCGTGATCGGGCCCGGTGGTGCGGGCATGGCGGTTGGTGTGATGGCCGCCCTGACGGCGCTTGCCGCATTGTTGGCCGTGCGCCTGCCGCTGCACGACCGGCCCCAGGCCGAATCACTCACTCACACACGCATCGTGACCGACGCCATGGAAGGCGCGCGGGAGCTCCGCCAAGAGCGAGGAGCGACTTTGCTGTTGCTCATTGGCGGGTCGCAGTTCCTCCTAATAGGGATGCTCGATGTCTTCTACGTGATGTTGGCTATCGATGTGCTTCACGCCGGGGAGTCGGCGGCCGGCGTGCTCGCATCCGGGTTCGGGGCAGGGGGGTTACTGGGCGCGGGGGTGGCTGTTGCCCTCGTGGCGCGGCCCCGGCTCGCTCCACCTATGGCGGGAGGACTGGCGGCGTGCGGTGTGATGCTCGCTGCACTCTCGGGCGCGACGTCGGTGACGGTCACCTTTGTGCTGCTGGCGATCTGCGGGGCGGGGCGGAGCTTCTTCGATGTGGCCGCGCGCATGCTGCTCCAGCGCAGCGTTCGTGACGAGGTTCTCGCCCGTGTATTCGGGTTGCAGGAGGCCCTGGTCATGGCTGGTCTAGCGGTTGGCGCGATTGTCGCCCCGGTCCTGGTGGCGACGCTCGATGAGGGACCTGCGATGCTCGCCTCGGGGATCCTCTTCGTGGGAATAGCAGTTGTGGCGGCGCGCTCCTTGCGGGCCGTCGATGAAAGAGCGTTCGTGCCGGGTCCCGAGCTGAACGTGCTCCGTCAAGTGCCCTTCCTGCGGCTGCTGCCCCGGCACGCGCTGGAGCGCCTTTCGTGGCATGCCGTCCCGTCACCTTTGCGGCCGGCGCAGTGGTGATCCGGCAGGGCGATCCAGGCGATTCTTTTTATGTCATCGTGGCGGGGGAGGCGTCGGTGACCGCAGCTGGGGTGCAAGTCGCCACTCCGGGTCCAGGAGACTACTTCGGCGAGATCGCCCTGCTCCGAAACATGAGTCGCACTGCGACTGTTAGCGCAGTGACCGAGCTCGAACTTCTGGCGCTGGAGCGACGCGATTTCCTTGCCGCAGTGACCGGATCGACGGCCAGCGCCGAGCACCTGGACGACGAGATCAACCGGCGGCTCGCAGAGCACCCTGGGACCGGGGAGCAGTGAGGGCGCCTACAGAAGAGCCCTGACCGCAGCGATGCGGGGTAGTCGAATCGCGCGTTGGGCGCTTAGCGCCTTTGCGCGCATTTGGCTATCTTGGCGAATCGGAGCCGGAGTCGGGGGCCGCCAGGCTCAGCAGCTCGCCGGCCACTCGCTCCCACGACCACCGCTCCCGGGCCACCGCCACCGCCCCCTCGCCGAGCGCCCGCCGCTCGTCCTCGGGCAGCCCGAGGACGCGCTCGAGGGCTCGGGCGATCCCGGCCACGGGCTGGGCCGGGTCGAAGCTCAAGAGCCCGGGACGGCCGAGCTCGCTCTCGAGAGTGGCCCCCGCTTCGCCGATTCCCGAGTGGGCGGGCACGATTGGCAGCACCCCGCAGGCGGCCGCTTCGGCCGCGACCATGCCGAACGCCTCGGGCACGACTGAGGGAACCACCAGCACATCGAAATCGGGGAGCACCACAGACAGGGGGCCGTGGTCCATGTGCCCCGCGAAGTCGACCTCGACTGCTGCGGCCCGGCGCTCATAGGCGTCGTCGAGAGTGGCGCGCTCGAGCCATGAGCGCAGGTGCTCGAGGCTTGGGTCTGAGCCGTCAAGCTGGTCGCGGGCAAGTTCCTTGTCGCCGGCTTGCAGCGCGGCCCACAGCCTTCGGAGCGACTCGGCGAAGGGGCCGTCGCCCACGACCGTGACCTGGAGCTCGGGAATGGAGATTAGGCCCAGCGCCGCCAGCAGGTGGTGCACTCCCTTAGCGGGGATGAGCTTGCCGACGAAGGCGGCGCGCAGGGGTCGCGCCGGTGGATCGGGCCGCGGCCTGAAGAGGTCGATGTCGCAGCCGGGGTTTAGCACCACGGCCCGCTCCCGCCACGGCCCCGGCACCACCGCGTTTGCCTCCTCGATCATGTAGTGGCTGCCTCCGGTGACGGCCGCGGCGCCGTTGAGGCCCTCGCGGGCGTAATGGCGGTAGCGCTCCTGCGGCTTGACCGCGTACTCGAGCGCGCTGCCGTGGAGCTTGGCGACATAACGGGTGCCGGTCTCTCCACAAGCTTTCAACGCGACATATGGCCCCATGACCTCGTGGCCGGTGACGATGGCATCGGGCCGGTGCTGCTCGATGGCCGTGACCAAAGCCCTGACGTTGGTATCGACGTAGCGCTCGAGCTCCGCCTCGCTAAGGTCCACGAAGAGCTTGATGGTGCCGCTGAAGTTGTCGCCGACGTAGACGGGCAGAAGGCCGCCGATGTGAGGACGCACGAGCCGGACGGTGCCCGAGGCCGGCGCCACTCTGGTCGCCTGCAGCTCGAAGCCCCGATTGGAGTCGTCGAAGTCGCCCGTCGCGTCGATGTAGTCGAGTCCCTCTGCTCGTTGCTCCTGGCACATCAGCAGGACGTCATGGCCCTCGCCACGCCAAACGCGAGCGAGGTTGGCAGTGTAGAGGTTGGAGCCCGAGCCCCTCAAGAGATAGCCGTGCCACAGCAGGATCCTCATGACCCGAGAGCCTACGGCCGCTTCAGGAGCTTTTGCCCCATTCGTCCTCTAGACCCGGCCCGCTTCCAGTTCTAGGGTGAGCAATAGAAGCGTCGTAAAGGAGGTGATTGCGGCTGGCGGCTTCGGCGGGCAAGAACGGGACCGGGATGATTCGCGCCGGTGAAGGGAGTCCGGCCTTCCTAGCGTCCGCCTTTCAGTTCGGCAACAGGTTTCGACAAGGAGGTCACGAGTTGTTCAGAAAGCTTGCTGTAGTTGCAACGGTCATCGGCCTGCTGGGCCTTACCGTCAGTCTCATTTCGCCGGCTGCGTCCGATTCGCGTTATGAGGAGCGCACGATCCGGCTGGCCGAGAAATTCTCGGATGATGCCGAGCACTTTATCGACGTTGGAGCCACGGGCCCCAGCGTGGGTGACTACTTGGTGTTCGGAAAAGATCCGCTGTACAACCGGGCGCTAACGAAGAAACGAGGGTGGGGGTCGGGGGATTGCCTGTTCGTGGCGGTAAAGGGCCCGACGGCGACGGCCGAGTGTGATGTCTCCTTCTATCTGGACGGGGGACTGCTGACGTTCGAGGGCGGCTTCGTGGGCACGGAGCAGAGCACCGAGTTCACGTCCTTCGCGGTCACCGGGGGAACTGATGATTACGAGACGGCCCACGGCACTGCTGAGATCGAAGTAGGTGATAAGGGCCTGATCTTCACGATCAAGCTTCTCCTGTAAGCCGGGCAAGGCTGGGATGCGCGCCGAGCGTGGCGCGCATCCCAGCCCCCTGATCTCGTCGGCCTGATTGGATCGCCGCCGTGCTCGCGCAGGGTGGGAAATGTCCTTGGTCCGCATTTGACCACCGTTATTGGTGGGCAGAGGTCCTCGGTCCGCGTTTAACCACGGCGCCGATCATCTCCACCGGCCCCCGCCCACATCTCTCTCGCCGCCTACACTGCCCCCGATGCTCGCGGACCGGGCCCTGCGGGCCGCCTTCTCGAACTTCTCGACCCTATTCTTGCTCGCGGCGACGATAGCCTTGCCCCTCCACTTGACCCACGGCTACCTCTTCCGTGAGGTCTACGAAGTCCGGGACCTGCACCCGGTCATCGAGCAGTTCCCCAAAGGCCGCCGCATAGCGAAGGTGTCCCCGCGGCGTCTGCAACGGTCTCGAAACGTGGCCGCCACCGTGCTCGTGGCCGAGCTCTTCCTGCTCCCGCTTCTCGCGGGCGCCGCCTTGCACGTTGTCCGCACCCACCAAGAAGGAGGCGTGCCGACCGCGCTGCGGTCGTGGCGAGGTGTCCGTGACATCCCTCGGCTTCTGGCCGCGGGCTCGAAGCCCGGAGCAGTCGTGGTGGGAGCCGTGGTGGCGGTTGCGGTCGGCTGGCTCGCCCGGACAACCGGCCTGATCCTGGTCGAGCCCGTCCCGGACTCCTGGGCCTGGCTCGCGATCTCGGGCGTGGAGGGACTGGTGCGGGCCGCGGCCGCCCCCTTCCTGGTGGCGGCCTTGGCGGTGGCCGCCCTGCCCGAGGCTGGTACGCAAACGCGAGCGGAGCGCGCCTGAGTACGAATGTTCAAGAGCGATCTGGGCGCGATCGACTACTTCGCCACAGGCGTCTTAAGTAGAAATCCCGATTCTGTCGAAAGCCAATAGGTGGAAGAATCTTCCGAAAGCCGGTAAACGACAGGAGCTCGGGTGGACAAGGACAAGACCAGCAGCGCTTCCAGCATGGTGGCGCCGATAAAGGACGCCTTCCGGACGGTCGCCGACGGCCACAAGGCGGACGTCCGCGCAGTACGGGAGCGGAACCGCCAGAAGCGGATACGAGTACTCCTCTACCTCCAGCTCTTCGTCTTTGCATGGCTGTTGAAGCGGCTGATCGAGAACAATCCGCTGGTCTTCGGGCTCCCGACGCTGGGCCCCGATTTCATCCTGTGGGCTTTCCCCGTGGTCATCCTCCTCAGCGTGATCATGATGGTGGTGCTCCCGATGATCATCAACGGACGCTCGCCGCACGTCCGCTTCACTCCCGAGGAGATCGGGCTCAACTTCCGGGACGTGCGGGGCATCGACACCGTGCTGGAGGAGGTCACCCGCTCGCTTCAGATATTTCTCACCTACAAGACCTTTCGTGAGGAGCTCGGCGGCAACCCCCGTCGCGGCATTCTGTTTGAGGGACGCCCCGGGACCGGCAAGACGCACATGGCCAAGGCCATGGCGGCTGAGGCGGGAGTTCCCTTCTTCTTCGTCTCGGCCCCCGCCTTTCACAGCATGTGGTACGGGATGACGGCATGGAAGATCCGTGCCTTCTTCAAGGCCCTCAGAAAGGCAGCCGCCAAGGAGGGTGGGGCGATCGGCTTCATCGAGGAGATGGACGCGGTCGGAGGCGCCCGCTCGGGCATCGAGGGCTTCTCCGCAGACCGTTCCTCCCGCTTTTCCATCAACCGCATGGCGAGCCCGGGGACCGGGGGCATGGTCAACGAGCTGCTCATCCAGCTCCAGTCCTTCGACTCGCCCCCACGGGGTCAGCGCTTCGCCAACTTCTTCAAGGCGGCCATCAACAACTATCTCCCGGCGCACCGGCAGCTCAAGAAGAAGCTGGTTCCCTATAGCAACATCCTCGTGATCGGCGCCACCAACCGGGCCGACACTCTCGACCCGGCGCTGATGAGGCCGGGGCGCTTCGACCGCTCGCTTTACTTCGACCTGCCCTCGCGGGCGGGCCGCAGGGAGCTGATCGATTACTTCCTCATCCGGCGTGCCCACGCCGAGGAGATGAAGCGGGAGGACCTGCGCGACGAGCTCGCCGCGATGTCCTTGGGCTATAGCCCCGCCATGCTCGAGCACATCCTCGACGAGGCCCTGGTGTGGGCCATCCGCGAGGGCCGCAAGCAGCTGTCATGGAAGGACATCCAGCGCGCCCGGCTCTCGGAGGAGATCGGGCTCGCCCAGCCGGTTGCCTACACCGTCCGGGAGCGTGACCTCATCGCCACGCACGAGGCCGGCCACGCAGTTGCCGCCTACCTCTGTGCCAAGGAGCGCCGGCTCGAGGTGCTCTCGATCATCAAGCGCCGCGAGGCCCTGGGCCTGCTGGCTCACTCGGACGCCGAGGAGCGCTTCACCCGCTCCAAGTCGGAGCTGGAAGGAACCCTAAAGATCACCCTCGGGGGCCTCGCCGCAGAGCTGATCTTCTTCGGCGAGTCGGGCACCGGTCCGGCTTCGGACCTCCAAACCGCCACCCAGCTTGCGGCGCAGATGGTGGGCTCCTTCGGAATGGGCAACTCCCTCGTCAGCCTCGAGGCAGTTCAGCACGGCCCCTATTCGTCGGCCAACATCGTCGCCAAGGTGCTTTCCAACGAGGACACCCGCAAGGAGGTCGAGGAGGTCCTCCAGCGGCACAAGGACCAGGTTCAGTTCCTGCTGGAGAAGAACCGAGATCTCGTCGAGGGCTTGCGCGACGCGCTCCTGGAGCACGAGGAGCTGCTCGGAGACGACATCCGAGCGGCTATCGAGGAGACGGTTCAGCGCCGGAGCGTAGTCACCGGCTAAAACACCCTCGCCGAGTGGTGGTCGGGTGGTCATTTAGATCATCTCACCACTACTCGGCAACTCTTAGATCCCCTCGAAGAGGTCTTCCTCCCGCTCCCGGGTGGGCACCGCCGAGTCAACGAGCGTGTAGTCCTCCCACGGGTAGGCCTTGCGGTGGATCTCGTCCGGGATGGCGAACCAGAAGCTGTCGGGATCGATCTGGGTGGCGTGCGCCAAGAGCGCCTTGCTGCGCAACTCGATGAACTCAGAAACGTCGACTTGAGCAGTCACCGTGGGCTCGGCCAAGCCGCGCTCGTCCCACTCCTCGAGCCATTTGGCGAAGGGGCTCTCGATGCCCTCGGCCAGCGCGGCCTCGTCCAGTTTCATGAAGCGCGTCTTGGTGAAGGTGGCGAAGTAGTAGAGCTTGGCCGGCCGCCACGCCTCTCCCCGCTCCGGAAAGCGAGCCGGGTCGCCCGCCTCGAAATAGGCCCGCGTGCCCCACTCGTGCAAGCTGACGTGGTCGGGATGGTCGTAGCCTTTCGACTCGTCGTAGCACAGCACTACCTCGGGCCGCTCCTTGCGGATGATCTCGACGATGCGCCCCACCGCCTCGTCGGCATCGGCGTTCATGAACGCATCAGGATGCTTGTTGGAGTCGGTGCTGGGCATGCCCGAATCCCTGTAGCCGAGCTGGTAGATGCGTTCGACCCCCAGGAGATCGCAGGCGGTCTGTAGCTCGGCCTCTCTGAGCTCGGGCATGCGTTCCTTGATGCCTGGCTGGTCCATGCGGGGGTTGAGGACGTCGCCTTCCTCGCCGCGGGTGGCGCACAACAGCACTACGCGTACGCCGTCGCCCGCGTAACGAGCCATGGTCCCGGCACCCTTGGAGGATTCGTCGTCGGGATGGGCGTGAAGCGCCAGCAGACCGCGGTTCTTCGGGCTCTGATCGGAGGGGAGTCTTGATATCGAGTTCATGAACATTAGGCTACCGCTTGTGGCAGAGGAGGCGGCAGAGCAAGAAACGGCAGGGGAGGAAACGGCTGGACTCGACTTTTTCGACAGGGCCCGCCGCTTCGCCGTTGTCCTGCTGCTGCTCGCGGGTGTCGCCGCCATCGCCGGGTCCTCACTCGACTGGGTGACGATAACCGTGCAACCCATCGATCCCCAGGCCGACTTCGGCTCCAACCAGGTTGCCCTCGAGGAGCCCGGCCGCACTCGGCCCTTCTCGGGCCTCGAGGCCGGCGACGGCTACTGGGCACTGGGCGGCGGGATCGTGATCGTGATCGCAGCCGGGCTGCTGCTGATCCGGCCGCGCGGCCGCTGGGCGATCCTGGCGTTTCTCGCCTCGCTGATCATCGGCGCCATCGCCTTCGCCGACTACCGAGGCGTGGGCGACGTCAGCTCTTCGATCTCCACCCGCATGGATCTCGGCGCCGCCCGCCCGGGGGTGGGCCTCACGCTCGTGGCGGCGGCAGGCTTTTTGGGGATCGTGGGCTCTGCCGCGGCGATCGCGGCAACGCCGCCGCGCGATTAGCCCCGTCGAGTAGCGGGGGCCATTTAGCCACGGGTGGTGAGAAGCGGACCGAGGACATATGACCTCCGAATCCGGTGGTCAGAAGCGGACCGAGGACATTTGACCACCGCGAGGCAGCACGAGGATCGACGTTAGAGGCGTTCGACGACGTAGCCCTCGGCTGCGAGGGTGGCCATTAGCTCGTCGATGTGAGGGCGGCCCTTCGTCTCGATCTGGAGTGCGACCTCCACCTCCTCGAGGTGCACGCCAAATCCTTCGCGATGGTGCTGGACGCCGACCACGTTGGCGCCGGAATGAGCGATCAAGCCCACCAGCCGGTGCAGAGCGCCGGGGCGATCGGAGATGCGTGTGTTGAAGGCGAAGTAGCGGCCCTCCGAGCTCATCCCGAAGCGGATTATGCGCAACAGCAGCAGCGGATCGATGTTGCCTCCCGACAGCAGCACGACGACCGGAGGCGCCATGGTGTGCTCATCCTGGAGCAGCGCGGCCACTCCTGCGGCCCCCGACGGCTCCAACACGAGCTTCATGCGCTCGGCGGCGAACACAACCGCCCGGGCGAGGGCGTCGTCGCCCACGGTCACGACCGCGTCGACGTAGGTTTTTATGTGCTCGAGCGTTAGCTCGGAGGGGGATTTGACCGCGATGCCGTCGGCGATTGTCGAGACGTGCTCGGCGGGGACGACCCGGCCCAGCTCCAAGCAGCGGGGGATCGAGGCCGCGCCCGCAGCCTGGACTCCGACCATGCGCACCGCGGGGCGAACCGACTTGATCGCGGCGGCGACCCCCGAGATCAGCCCTCCGCCACCGATGGGCACAACCACGGTGCCGATGTCGTCCAGGGACTCGAGGATCTCCAAACCTATGGTTCCCTGACCCGCGATGATCGCGGGGTGATCGAAGGGCGAGATGAACTCGGTGCCGTCACGCTCCGACGCCTCCAGCGCCACGGCGATCGAGTCGGCGAGCTGATCGCCGGTGAGGATAACTTCCGCTCCGTAGCGCTTGGTGGCCTCGATCTTCGGAATCGAGGCGTTCTCGGGCATGTAGACGGTGGAGCGGATCCCGAGAAGGCTCGCGGCCAGCGCAACACCCTGCGCGTGGTTGCCGGCCGAGGCGGCCACGACACCCTTCTCTTTGGCGGACTCCGGCAGGCGGCTGAGGCGGTTATAGCCGCCCCGAATCTTGAACGAGCCGGTCCTCTGCAGGTTCTCGCATTTGATGAACACGGGTCCCGAGGCGTCCTGGGAGAGCGACCGGGACCGGTCCAGTGGGGTCCGCACCGCAATCCCCTCGAGCCTTCTAGAGGCGTCCTCGATCTCGGCTAGACTCACAAGCCCTACCGTCTTCATTTCCGAATCGTCCCACGTTTGGCAACCGATCCCATGACCGCATGGTCCCCAAGCTCGTGGCAACACCATCCGGCCCGGCAGCAGCCGGAATGGCCCGACGCGTCCGAGCTCGAGGCTTCTCTCGAACAGATAGCGGCCATGCCTCCGCTTGTGTTCGCGGGTGAGGCGCGCTCACTCCAGAACGCGCTCGCCGAGGCCGCCCACGGCCGCGCCTTCGTGCTTCAGGCCGGAGACTGTGCCGAAGCGTTCGGGGACTTCTCCGCCGACGCCATTCGGGACAAGCTCAAGATCATCCTGCAGATGGCGGTGGTGCTGACCTACGCCTCCGGGCTCCCCGTGGTAAAGCTGGGGCGCATCGCCGGGCAGTTCGCCAAGCCTCGCAGCTCCGCTCAAGAGGAGGTCGGCGGCGTCGCATTGCCGTCGTTCCGGGGCCACGCGGTCAACGACATCGCCTTCGAGATGGGCTCCCGGCGGGCGGACCCCTCGCGCCTGTTGCGCGCCTACCATCAGAGCGCGGCCACCCTCAATCTCATCAGGGCGCTGACCAAGGGAGGCTACGCGGACCTCAGGCAGATCCACACCTGGAACCAGGAGTTCGTCGCGCGCAGCCCCCAGGGCCGCCGCTACGAGGCGATCGCCCACCACATCGACCAAGCTTTGCGTTTCATGGCCGCCTGTGGGATCGACCTCTCGAGCGACTCCCACCTCCACCAGGTTGACTTCTACATCTCACATGAGGCGTTGCTGTTGGGCTATGAGCAGGCGCTGACCCGTCGTGACAGCCTCACCGGAGAGTTCTACAGCTGCTCGGCTCACCTCCTGTGGGTCGGCGAGCGCACCCGCCAGCCTCACGGTGCTCACGTCGAGTACCTGTCGGGGGTGAGGAACCCCATTGCCTGCAAGCTTGGGCCCACCGCCACGGCCGACGACGTGCTCGAGCTGTGCGAGCGGCTCGACCCCCGGCGCGAGCCGGGCCGCCTGAGCTTCATCACTCGAATGGGGGCCGAGCGCCTGAAGGAGGTCTTGCCCGGGCTGCTTGAGGCCGTCTCAAACTCGGGCCATCGGGTGGTGTGGATCTGCGATCCTATGCACGCCAATACGTTCACCACATCCTCGGGAGTGAAGACCCGCCGGGTGACCGACATCCTGTCCGAGATCAAGGCGTTCTTCTCAGTCCATCGTGCCTGCGGAACCTACCCGGGCGGCGTTCACCTCGAGCTCACCCACGAGGACGTGACCGAGTGCCTGGGGGGCGCCGAGGAGGTGTCGGACCTCAGCACTCGCTACCGGGCTCTGTGCGATCCGGTCCTCAACGCCCGCCAGTCCCTGGAGCTGGCGTTCGAGATCTCGGAGCTGCTGCAGGGGGCCTGAGCGGGCCGCGCCATCTTCTCAAGAGCAGCCCCGCACGGGAGGGCCCACGTTGATAAGTTCCCCCATGACTATGCATGGGGTGCGGCCCGGCCCCGGACCGTCTTCAGCACCGCCTCGTACTCCGCGTGCCGACCGGCCGCCTTCTTCGAGGAGATCAACTCGCCGTCCACGACCACCTCGAACACGCCCCCGGTTGCCGGTTTTAGCGTTAGCTCACCGATCTCGCTCTCGAACTCCTCGAGAAGCCTCTCCGCCAGACCGACGGCCCTTGGTGAGTAGCCTCACTTCCTGCAGTACTCGATTGATATGTCCATCTCAGCGGTAGTTCGTGAACTGGATCGGGATGCCGAAATCCTCTTCCCGCAGCCGCTGGATCACGTCCTGAAGAATGTCCTTGGACTTGGCCGACACCCTGACTTGGTCCCCCTGCACTGAGGCCTGAGCCTTGTTCTTGAGGTCCTTGACGAACTTAACTATGTGGCGGGCGTTGTCTTGGGAGATCCCCTGGTTGAGGGCTATCGACTGACGCGCCGTTCCGCCGGCGGCGGCCTCGATCGTGCCCGGCTGGAGCGCCTTGAGCGGCACCTTGCGCCGCACCAGCTTCTCTTCCAGGACTTTGACGGAGTCCTTGACCTTCTGCTCGGTGTTCGAGCGCACCCGGATGGCGCTCGCCTCGCCCTCGGTGGCGAGTTCCACGTGTGAGCCGGTGTTCTTGAAATCAAACCTCTGCGAGATCTCCCTCAACGTCTGGTCGACTGCGTTGCGGACCTCCTGGAGATCGATCTGTGACACGACGTCGAAGGAAGAGTCTTTGGCCATGGGCGGCAGCCTAAAGGCTCCGCACGAATCAAGTTTCCTTGCGACGGTTCGCATTTTCCAGGCCCAAACGATGAGCGGTGGCCGCTGCCTCCACACGGGTGGACACGCCCAGCTTGGCGAGGATGTGGCTGACGTGGACGCTGGCCGTCTTCTTGCTGATGAAGAGGGTATCGGCGATCTGTTGGTTCGACCGGCCCACCGCCACCAGGCGCAGGACTTCAAGCTCCCGCGGGGTAAGTCCGGCGGCGCCCTTGCTTCGCGCCACTCCGGCCCGAGGTCCAGGCGACCGCGCCGGGCAAGCGCTTCGATTCCTTCTCGCAGCGGCGCTGCTCCCAGTCGCAACGCGGTGGTGTGCGCGGCCCCCTGGCTTGTTCATTCGCCTCCTCTCGCCGGCCTCGTTCGAGCAAGGCCTCGGCAAAGGCGCCGGCGCGCTCGCGCCTCCTCATAGACGTATCCGTAGGCATTCGCTGTGGCCGACCACAGGTCCGGATCGTCGCGACCTTCGATTCGTGCCCACTCCGCCTCGGCTCGAGCCAACCACGCAACTGCTTCCGGGCCGATCTGGCGTCCCACTGAGCGCGCCTCTCGCGCGGCCGTGCGATTCTCCTCCTGATCCCTTTGCCCGAGCCCTCGTTGCTGGGCTGTTATGTGGAGGCTACGGATAAGGCTGGGGGCACCACATCGGGCACCGTCCCTATATCCGCTGTTCTATCTGCCTATTTCGGGGCCGGGGTCCACTTAGTGCACCTCCCCGTAAATTCGCTCGCATTCGAGCGCCCCTGCATCCCCGCTCGCGTCGTTACTCGTCGCTCACGTACCCTCCGGGTACGCTCACTCCTCGCGCCTAGCGACCGGGGCGCAGTGACGCTCTCGGTGCTGACCGTATTTCCGGTGCGGAGCACTTAGCTTCTAAGCCATGGGCCAAGACCTTTTTTGCGGGTCGATTTCTTCGGTGGAGAAAGGCGAGAACGCCGGGTCAGCACCCCTTCGACTCGGTGAAGGACGGGTCGGGCGAGTGTAGAGAGGTGCTCGCCTCGCTCTAGCTTCTTGCTCCCTTTGATATCTCGCGAAGAAAGTTTGGAGAGCGCGAAGGATTTATTCCCGGATTCTTACACGCTCTCACCTGCTGTTTGTCACAGAGTGTCTCGAAGTAGACACATAGCGTAGCCAAGAGGTACGTGAGGGCCTTCTTCCAGCGGGTAGGGAGTCACAGTTCCGCGGCCACTGGGTCGCCCAACTTGATCCCACAGGAGAAGGAGAAACCTCAAAAAAATGACCACCTTGGCAAAGCCGTTGCGAGCGCCGCTCGCTATCGCCGCCGTGATCGGCGCTCTGCTGGTGACCTTAGGCCCTCAAGCCGCCCGCTCCGGTGTGCGCTATCACTTTCGTTCCACCGAGAAGTGCCTCATGGCGAAGATCAACGAAAAGCGAGCGCGGAACGGTCTGCCCAAGCTCGAGTGGGACCGCCAGCTTGGGTTCGTCGCACGCGGTCACGCGGAGAAAATGGCCCGCCGCAACAAGGGCTTTTGGCATGATCGGCGATTGGGCAATAAGGTGACCCGTTGGCGCAGACTGGCCCAGAACACCGGCTTCGCGTCCGGGTGCCGATCCATGTTCAAGGCGTTCTGGCGCTCGCAGATCCATCGCCACAACCTCATGGGCCCGTGGCGGTTCATTGGGGTTGGGGTGGCGAGAAATGGGGGCAGGCTCTACGCTCAGGAGGTCTTCGAGAGCCGCACCAACCCCGGCAACGTCTTTTCCTTCCCCTAGGCACTCCCTGGAGGCCGCCCCATGCCTTTAGGCATCGGGCGCCGCGGTGGCTGGCGTGCGACTGTCTCACGTCAACCACCTAAATCGGTGGCCGATGTGCGACGGTCTCATCTCAGCTCCCTGAATGCTGGTCTGTGACCAGGCTCGGGTGCAACGCGGCCGCCTCCTCCACGCTCAGGGGTGGAGGTTCGGAGGGTCCCAAGTGCGGTTGCAGCAGCCGGGCGTAGGCATCAGACCACACCTCTTCCCGCTCGGCCCGCCCCAGCACCGCGGCAACGAAGCGCTGATAGCCCGGCACCCTCGGAGGGACGACGGCTCCATACCCGACCGTGCTGAGCTCGTCTCCGACGATCCTCCAGTCGTCACCGAGCGCCTGCTCGAGGCGTACCAGTGATGCGTCCACGGCCGTGGCTGCTCGCGCTGCGCCGCTCTCGAGCAGGTCGAGGCAGGACTCGATGCGGGGCACCGCAATGATCTTCAAAGCCGGCCTGGTAGCGGTGAGGTCGGTTGCCACGTCGGGATTGAGGGCTGCGCATACTGGTCCTTTCGCGGCCCCCCGGCTATCCTCACCGGCCCGCACCAGCAGGCGCTGGTGGCCGATGTAGTAGGGGCCGGCGAAGTTGTGCTCCTTGACGATCTCCTCGGTAAGTGGGTTCGTCACGAAGGCGAGGTCGATGGATCCGATCTCTGCCAGCGCGAGGAGGTCCGAGTTAGTGCCTCCGACCCATCGGGGCTCGACTCCCAGCGTCTCGGCGATGAAGGCCCCGAGCTCCACGCTGAGACCGTCGGCTCTGCCCTCCGCGTTCAGCTTGCCGAGGGGCGGCGCGTTCTCGGGTATCCCGACCACGAGCTCCCCGTCGGCTTGAATGATGCCCATAGTCGTGTCTTCCGGGTAGTCGCGCCGCAGATCAATGCTTTGATCCGCAGGCACGCAGGCGGCGACGATCAGGGCAAGGAGGGCCAGGGCGACGTGGGCCGCCCGGGAGATGCGCGCCGTTGTCACAGATAGCCGAGCGAGGTGAGCCGGGCGCGAATGGCCTCGATCTCCTCCGGGTTGAGCGGCTCCACCCCGGCGGCGGGCTCGCTCTCTGCACGGTCGGAAGCCGGCGCACGCGGAATCTCGTGGTGCGAGAGGAGGTCGCGCAGGACGTAGACCGCGAATTCCGTGACAGAATGAAAACCCGACCCCTGGATCACCTGCTTGAGCTGCTCGTAGAGGGGCCGCGGGATCTTCAGTGTCACGTCGGCGTCGGCACCTGCGCGTCTCATTGGCGCTCGCACCTGGGCGTCATCACAATCGACACTCTTAGCACACTCCCATCAAACCACCGCGGCGCCGCGAGTATGACCATGGCCGGAGTCCCCCCGCACCGACACTCCCGGACTGTTCCCGGTCCCCGAACCCCCGACCCCCCCGACCCCCTTACCCCCGGCCCCGGCCCCTGGGCCCCTGAGCCCCTGGGCCCCCGGCACTCCCGGCGGCACCCAAACAACCTTGACCCGCCAACCACCTCCCAGGTGGTCACGGCCACAAGTTCGGGCCGGCCCCGGGCCCCCGGTCCGGCGGCACCCCGAATCCCGCCCTCACTACTACATTCAGTGATTTCCAAGATCTCCCCACAAACACATCTTAGGTAATTGCTCAAGGCCTCTCCGAGCCCGGCCGAAGTAATAGGCACCCCGCCCCTCGGATAACTGAAGGGACGGGCCCGACGAGAAAGGCAACTC
>Ga0136633_1000511_pt1 | contig 29805 bp, 28 predicted proteins | sample AntDrymeUQ832206_2_FD_105494 | JGI IMG/M metagenome (GOLD analysis project Ga0136633, IMG submission 105494) | Polar desert sand microbial communities from Dry Valleys, Antarctica - metaG UQ83 (22.06) | ecosystem: Environmental > Terrestrial > Soil > Desert | place: Antarctica: Dry Valley... | reverse complement strand
GATCCGCCGGATGATCTACGCCATCCTCACCCAGAAGCAGCGGGAGCGCTTCGAGAACGACCTCGAGCTCGACACGTCGCACTCGGTCCCCAACCTGGGCCGCTTCCGTGTGAACGTGTTCCTTCAGCGCGACGCGGTGGGCTCGGTCATGCGGGTGATCCCCTTCGAGGTGGTGCCCTTCGACAAGCTCGGCCTGCCGGCGTCCGCCCTCCAGTTCGCCCACCTGCCGCGCGGCCTGGTGCTGGTGACGGGGCCCACCGGGTCGGGCAAGTCCACGACCCTGGCCTCGATGATCGACATCGTCAACGTGGGCAAGCCGTGCCACATCATGACTGTGGAGGACCCGATCGAGTTCCTCCACAACCACAAGAAGGCCGTGGTCAACCAGCGCGAGGTGGGCGAGGACACCTACTCCTTCGCGGCTGCCCTCAAGCACGTGCTGCGCCAGGACCCGGACGTGATCCTGGTCGGTGAGATGCGCGACCTGGAGACGATCTCCACCGCTCTCACGGCCGCCGAGACCGGCCACCTCGTGTTCGCCACCCTCCACACCCAGGACGCCCCCCAGTCGGTGGACCGCATCATCGACGTCTTCCCGTCCCACCAGCAGCAGCAGGTGCGCACCCAGCTGGCGTCCGCCCTCCAGGGGGTCGTCACCCAGCAGCTCGTTCCCACCAGGGACGGCCGGGGGCGGGCCGTGGCCTGCGAGGTGCTGGTGGCCACGCCGGCGGTGCGCAACCTCATCCGCGAGGGCAAGACCCACCAGATCTACTCCGCCATGCAGGCCGGCGGGAAGTTCGGGATGCAGACCATGGACATGTCGCTGGCGTCGCTGGTGAAGCAGGGGAGGATCTCCCGGGAGCTGGCGGTCGAGCGGTGTGCCAATGAGCAGGACTTCGGGCGCCTTCTCGGCGGCGGAATGTAAAGGAGCGAGACGATGGCAGACACCTACAGGTACAAGGTCCGCGACAGGAGCGGCAAGATCCAGCAGGGCGAGCTGGAGGCGGACAGCACCATGCTGGTCGCCAACAAGCTGCGCCAGATGGGCTATGTCCCGATCGCCATCGACAAGCGGAAGAAGTCGGCGGCCAAGAAGGAACTGCACATCTTCAAGCCCAAGGCCAAGCTGAAGGACCTCGCCATCTTCAGCCGTCAGTTCGCGGTGATGATCGACTCCGGGCTCTCGCTGCTGCGGGCCCTGTCGATCCTCGAGGAGCAGACCGAGAACAAGGTGCTGGCCGTCGTCCTCCACGAGGTCCGGACCGACGTGGAGAAGGGCTCGTCCCTCTCCGCCGCCCTCGCCCGCCACCCCAAGGTCTTCAACAAGCTCTACGTGGCCATGGTGCGGGCCGGCGAGACCGGTGGCGTCCTGGATTCCGTGCTCCTCCAGCTGGCCGACACCATCGAGAAGCAGGTGGAGCTGCGCCAGAAGATCAAGTCGGCCATGACCTACCCGGTGGCCGTGCTGTGCCTGGTGCTCCTGATCGTCACCGCCATGCTGCTGTTCATCGTGCCGACCTTCAAGAACCTCTATTCCGACCTGGGCGGCACCCTCCCGGCCCCCACCAGGATCCTCCTGTTCATCTCGGCCATCCTCAAGAAGTGGTTCCCGATCGTCATCGCCCTCCAGTTCGGCGCAGTGTGGCTCTTCAAGCGCTGGATCACGACGGAGAAGGGCCGGTCGGCGTGGGACATCTTCAAGCTCAAGGTGCCCGTGTTCGGGAAGCTGGTGCACAAGACGGCGCTGGTGCGGTTCTCCCGCACCCTGGCCAGCCTCCTGCGGGCCGGCGTGCCGATCCTCGAATCGCTGGACATCACGTCGGACACGGTGGGCAACACCGTCATGGTGCGGGCCGTGGAGGACGTCCAGGAAGGGGTGCGGACAGGTGAGTCGATGGCCACACCCCTTTCCAAGCACGCCATCTTCCCCCCCATGGTGGTGCAGATGATCGCCGTGGGCGAGGAGACCGGCGCCGTCGACACCATGCTCGACAAGATCGGCGAGTTCTACGAGCAGGAGGTGGAGGCCACCGTCGACGCCCTCACGTCGCTCCTGGAGCCCCTGCTGATCGTGGTCATGGGCGCCGCCGTGGGCGGCATGGTGGTCGCCCTCTACATGCCGATGTTCAACATCATCAACCTGATCAAGTAGCGCCCCGGCCCTCGGCCGGCCGGGAGGGACGCCCAGGGCGTCCCTCCCGGCGCGCCGGGGCCCGGGCGGGAGAAAGCGCGGATCTCTCCTCAAGCCGGGGCACGCACCGGGCGATACCCATGGTGCGAGCAGTCTCCTGACAAGGGCAAACCCACCGAGAGGCGGGGACGCAACGCCACGGGGCCGCCTCCCTCACAACGACGTGACGGAAGGCCAGCCGGGCTACCTGGAGGCCGCACCGGCGATGTCCGGTGCGGGCCGATGGGCGAGGGATCGGCCCGCACAATCCATTGACATCACACAAGGAGAACAGACAAATGATCGAGATGCTCCGCAGGAAGCGGGAGAACGAAGAGGGCTTCACCCTCATCGAGCTGATGGTCGTCGTACTGATCATCGGCATCCTGCTCGCCATCGCCGTCCCGACCTTCCTCAAGGCCCAGACCAACGCGAAGAGCAAGGCCGCCTCGTCCAACCTCCGCTCGGGTCTCAGCGCGGCCAAGACGGTGTACGCCGATACCAACTCGTACGCCAACACCTCCATCACCGCAACCACCCTGCTGGAGGCTGAGCCGTCGCTGCAGTGGGCTGCGACCTCGTCGAGCCCTGAGACCATCGGCTTCTCCGGCGCTTCGGCGACGGAGCTGGTGATGGCCGTGAAGTCGAAGAACGGCGACTGCTTCTATCTGAAGGACAACGTGAGCACCGATGCGGCGCTCGCCGGAACCTGGTACGGCCGGACCAACGGTGTCGCCTCGGGCACGCCTTGCACCCCCGCGAGCACCTTGACCAGCCCGACCAACCCCTACACCAAGGTCGCTGCGGACGGCTGGAAGTAACCGACCCGGGCATCTCGCCCGCAAGCCGATTGCGGGCGGGGCTTCGGCCCCGCCCGCTTTTCGCGCCATGCCGCCTAGCCTCTCGCCATGACCGCTCTCCTCGCCGCCGGCTGTGCCGTGCTCGGCCTGGTGATCGGTTCGTTCCTCAACGTCGTGATCCACCGGGTTCCCCGCAAGGAGAGCGTGGTGAAACCCCGTTCCCGCTGCCCCGGGTGCGGGACGGAGCTGGCGGCGCGGGACAACGTCCCCGTCGTGTCCTGGCTGCTCCTGAAGGGCCGGTGCCGAACGTGTGCCGAACCGATCTCGGGGCGGTACCCGGCGGTCGAGCTGGCCACCGCCGTCCTGTTCGCCGCCACGGCCTTTCGCCTCGGTGCCGACTGGGCGCTGCCTGCGTTCCTGGTCGTGGTGGCCGGGCTGGTGGCCATCTCGGCCGTCGACCTCGAGCTGTTCATCGTGCCCAACCGGATCCTCTACCCGACGCTGTTCGTGGCCGCCCTCCTGTTCGTGCTGGCCGCGGCCGCCGATGGGCGCTGGTCCGATGCCCGCACCGCCGCCCTAGGGGGTGCGCTCGGGTGGGGGCTCCTCCTGGTGATCCACCTGGTGAGCCCGGCCGGCATGGGTTTCGGCGACGTCCGCCTGGCCGGGCTCATCGGCATGGCGCTGGGCTGGCTCTCGGTCGGCCATGTGCTGGTCGGGCTCTTCCTCGCCTTCCTCGCCGCCGCCGTGATCGGGGTGGCGCTCATCGTCACCGGGGTCAAGGGCCGCAAGGACAAGGTGCCGTTCGGGCCCTTCCTCGCCACCGGCGCCATGCTCGCCATCCTCTTCGGCGGGCCCCTCCTCGACTGGTACCGCGTCTGACCGGAGGAAGGCCCGCCCGGGCCCGGAAATCCACTCAATGAGCGCCGTCGTGGTGCCGATGTTCGGGGAGCATGCGACGCCCACTGCGCCCGACGATGCCCTCCCGGCGCGACGAGGGGGGCTTCACGCTCATCGAGATGACGATCTCGCTCACGATCATGGCGGTGGTCGCCCTTGCTCTGGGCGGCGTGCTCCACTCCGGGCTGCGGGCGCTCGGCGCGGCCAAGGCCCGGACCCAGGGCAACGAGATCGCCACCCAGGGCATCGAGGACCTCCAGCGGTACGGGTTCAACGACCTGGGGCTGTGCGGTTCCCATACCCCGTCGGCGCCACCGGCCGGCCTGGCCGACCTGGCCATGCTCCCGAACTGCCCGACCCCGGTGCCCGCCTACGACTGCAACACCGCCGTGGGTGGCGCCGTCCCGCTGGCCCAGTACACGTGCCGGCGGAACAACATCGACTACACCGTGCAGCGGTACGTGGCGTGGGTCGACCCGGTCCACACCACCAAGCGCCTCGCCGTGTTCGTCGAGTGGGACGACCTGGTGGGCAACCACCAGGTGTCGCAGCAGAGCTCCCTGCGGGCCCCCGACCAGGGCGCCATCGTCGGCCTGGCCCCGCCCGCCTTCACCTCGCCCCCCCCGTCGGCGACGGCCTCGCCGAACACACTGGTCCTGGCGGCCGACGGCACCCTGCCGGCGGGGTCCACCATCACCCTTAGCGCCGCCACCCTGAACATGAACGGCGCTGCGTCCACGGGCGTGTCGTCGGCAATCCCCGCGTCGCGGACCGCAGGAGAACGGTTCAACCTCACGGTTGCGTCCGCCAGCGGGTTCCCGGCCTACAACGGCTACCCGGTCAAGATCGGCGGCGAGCTGTTCACGGTTCTCGCCGGCGCCGGGACCACCTCGTGGCTGCTGTCCATAGAGACCACGTCGACCAGTTCCCTCACCGGGGCTGTGAAGTTCGAGGGTGACAGCGTCTTCGCCAACTTCGACACCGTTGACCCCACCAACGCAAATCCGCAGACGTCCACCGCGCTCCTCGCCTTCAACGGTACCTCGTGGGCGGCCACGGTGAACAGCACAGCCGGATTCGTCTTCAGCCCCGGCCGGCAGTACGTGTCGTTCGGGATCGTCCGGGCGGCCGACGGCAAGGCGAGCTCGGCCTTCACCTCCTCCGCCATCCAGTTCTGCCCTGCTGCCGACCCGACCTGTATCAACCTGAAGGACCCGGACGTGAGCGTGTCCAGCCCCACCGCCGTGCTCGATCCCTCCGGAGCGCTGGTGGCCCCCCTGACCCTCACCGCCACCACGAGGTACGTCAACGCCGACGACTCGGTCATCGTGAGCTTCAGCACGTCGGCCGGGGCGGTGTCGGTGGCCATGGCCCAGGACCCGGCCGCGCCCTGCCCGCCCGCCGGCTCGGTGCGGACCAACACCCAGTGCGGGTGGACGGTGACCATCCGGCCCCAGGACGGACACCGCTTCAGCACAGGGGCCAAGAGCTTCTACGTGAAGGCCCGGCAGCTTCTTCCCGACACCGACCCGATCACTGTGGACTACCAGTCCACCGATGCGGCCGTGAGCACGGTGACCTTCTCGTGACGGGCCGTGTGGGATGGCCGATCCGGCCGTGCAGCGGGATAACGTCACGGAGAAGTTGTGCACCGATGACCGGCCGTGCCGCGCGAGTCCATCCCGGTGAGGACGGGATGACCGTTCCCGAGCTGGCCGTGGTGACCGTGATCCTGTCGGTCGTCGTGGCCGTCATGTTCGGCTTCCTGGACCAGGTGACCGGGCTGTCGCTCCGCACCGACCGCCAGGCCGAGGCCGAGGGCTCGGCCCAGTTGGCGCTGCGCGCCGCCTCCCAGAACATCAGGAGCGCGCTGCCGGTGGCAGCGTGCACCAGCGACGGCGCCACCCCCGCCTTGCCCACCAGCTACGCCGACTGCATGAAGGTGCGTGTGTCACGGAGCACGTCTGGGGTCGGCGCCTGTCCCTTTACCGATTTCGTCTACGCGATCGTGAACGACGGCGGTGTCAAGAAGCTGATCGAGAACCGCCAGGAAGTCAGCTGCACCGGCACGGTGTCGGGGGTCCGCCTGCGGCGGGTGCTGCTGGAGAAGGTCGCCAACGCCGGGGCGACCGAGCCGCTGTTCACCTACTACCGGGACAACGGCACGACCATCCCCGTCACCGACCCCACCGTGCCGATGGCCAGTTCGCTGCGGATTCTCGTCAAGGTGAGCTACGCCGCCAACGCCCCGGCGCTGTCGTTCTCGAGTGTTGTCGCTCCCAGAAACAACCGCTAGGAGAGCCCGGTGCCCCGTCCACCCTCCCACCCCCGCGACGAGCAGGGAAGCATCGCCATCTCGATGATGGTCATGTTCATCGCCACCGCCGTGACCGCCGCCCTGCTCACCACCGTGTTCCGGGACCTGCGGGTCTCCCGGCGCAGCGGGGACTCGGCCAACGCCCTCCAGGTGGCGGATGCCGGGATCAACGAGGCGGCGAAGGCGGTGCGCACGGCGGCCGGCACGGTCGGCGCCTGCCCCGATTTCCCGGCCCTGGTCGGATTCTCCCGTAACAGCACCATCGCCGGCGGCTCCTACACGTACTGCGCAGCGGAGGAGGTGACGCCAAGCGGCCGCCCGGTATGGCACCTCGACTCCACGGGGACCGATGCCACCGGGGTGCAGCGGCGCCTCCGGGCCGACGCCGTGGCCGAGACCCGCTTTCCCGAGGCTATCTTCGTGATGGCGGCGACGTCGTTCGGCGCCGGGTTCAGCGTGGACAGCTACAAGGACGAGGTCGCCCGCTGCACCGGGAAGGGCAGGGTGGGTTCCAACGACCCGACCACGCTCAGCTTCGGCAGCAACGGCCAGAACACGTCGGAGAACTGCCAGAACCGGGCGCCGTTCGGGTCGATGGGGGCGTGGCCCTACCCACCCGACGGGTGCGTGGCCTATTCCCGGGACGGCACAGTGTCCTTCCCGGCGAGCAAGATCGGGGTTGGCCAGTGCCCTCCGGCGAACACCGTCACCGACTCGCCGGAGTTCTTCCGGGCCACGGCCACGTCGGCGGGGTCGGTGGATTTCCCGGCCGCGCCGGCCACCGTCCCGGGCGCCAACTTCAACTGCAACACGCGGGTCCTCAAGCCGGGGAAGACCTACCATTACGTTTCGTTCAGCCTGGGCGTTGGCTGTGGCGTCGACGCCACCGGTGTCACCTTCCCGGCCAGCGCCAACCCTGTGAAGATCTACACCCAGAACCTCACCATCGCCGGCGGGGTGGGCAACGGGGCGAACTACATCAACTCCCCGCCGGATAGTGCCACGGTCTGTGGGCCGTCCCATGGCGCGGGCGGCGCCGACAAGCTCTACTGCCCGGGGTGGGCCAACTCCCTCCAGATCGAGGTCATGGCGGGTGGGGCGGCGCCGGAGGTGAAGTTCACCGGCAACCACTCCACGTTCTGGGGCGTGGTCAATGCCCCCAGTTCCACCGCTGACTGGAGTGGGGGCAATCCCCAATGGGAGGTCTTCGGTTCCATGGTGATCAAGAGCGTCTCCGGTGCTGTCCAGGCGAAGTGGCACTACGACGAGTCGCTGGGCTCGCTCACCACCGGGCGCTTCTTCGCCAAGCACTGGCGGGAGGAGCCCCTCCGCTGAGCGCCCGACACGACCGTCCTCGACCGCCCGCCCCTCTTCCTGGGGCGGGCGGTCCCGCGCGTACGCCCGGCAGTCCCGATGACGAGGAGGTGAGAATCCTTCCCGAGCTTGGCCGTTGAAGTTCGAGCGCCGCGAAAGGAAAAAAAAATGTCGCCTGGCGCTTCCCGAAGCCGCAACGCTCGGTGGCGAAGCGGTTGAGGGTCCGGTAGGCGACGACACACCCTTGCGGGCGAGCAGGTCCTGGATCTTGACCAGTGTCAGGTCCTTGGCCAGCCACGCCTTGATCTCGTCCTCGTGGGGAACCAGGGCCTCCCATCCCGCTCCGTGGCCGGCCGGGCGGGCGGGGCGGACCCGCTCGCAGACCTCACCGATCAGGACATCTCCCAGCTGCTGCTCCCCGCCGTCACGGGCGAGGCCCACATCGATCGCGGCCTCGACGTAGCGGCGGACCGTCTTGCGGTCGACGCCGATCAGGCGGTCGATCGCCCGATAGCCCTCACCCAGCGGCCACAGCCGCAGCACCTCTTTGATCTCGAACACGGATACCTCCCGGTAGGCCATGGGCACCCTTCGTCTGGTTGACGTCGAGTGCGAGTCGAACGTGTGTCCGACCGGCGTTGGGGGATACCGAGGTGGTCCCATGACTGGCAACGGGGTGGTCCCATGCTCGTGGCAAAACTGCCGTCAGGGTGGTCCCATGCTCGTGGCAAACGACAGGCGACAAAGTCGCCTGCCTTGGCCACGACCTGATCTCCCGAGCCGGGCGAGCCGGGAACGAGGGACTGGCTCAGGCCGGCGGCAGGAGATTCACGAGGGGAGCGTAATGGTAGCATCCTGGTATGAAAACTACCATCGACAAGGCAGGTCGGGTGGTGATACCCCGGCCACTTCGTGACCAGGTGGGGCTGGAGGCGGGGCCGGTGGAGGTCACCGTCGAGGGCGCCGGCCTGAGGATCGAAGCGGTGGCCGGTGACGGGTTGACCGAAGAGCACGGACTGCTCGTCATCCCGGCGGGCGGCGTCGTGCTCGCCGACGACCAGGTCCGCCGGCTCCGCCATGCCGACCAGCGCTGAGGCGCAGCAGGCCGTTCTGGTCGACACCAGCGTGGCGGTGGCGGTGGCGGTGGCCGACCACGAGCACCACGCCGTCACCATGCGCGCGATGCGGGGCAGGGCCCTCGGCCTGGCCGGGCACGCCTGGTTCGAGACGTTCTCCGTCCTCACCCGCCTCCCCCCGCCGGCCCGGCGCCGCCCGGTCGACGTGGCCAAGCTGCTTGCCCACAACTTCCCGCATTCGCGCTTCCTCGACGCGCCCACGCAGCGCGCCCTGTGCGAAAGGCTGGCGCACCTCGGCGTCGCCGGTGGCGCCGTCTACGACTCGCTCGTCGCAGCTGCCGCCGCCCACCACGGGATGCTGCTGCTCACCCGGGACAGGCGGGCGGTCGACACCTATCGCAGCCTCGATGTCGACTTCGAGATCGTGGCCTAAATCGCGAACGCGTCCTGTGCCTCGTGGTCTCGTTGTCACGGCTGCTTGAGGATGTCGTGGCTGGCGATCCGCCGCCAGATGATGTGCGCCTCACGTTCTCGCACCGACCCGCCGTGCCGGAAGGTGGCACGACCGTCGGGCGCCCACGTCGGCGCCAGGGCGTCGGCCTTGGCCCGCCATTCCGCCATCACCCGGGACAGCTCCTGCATCCCGAGGGGGGCCAAGACGGGCACCAGCGCCGCCTCGTGGTCGGCGAAGCGTTCGACGTGGCGCTCGCCCACCACCGACAGAATGGTGTCGACCTGGCCCGACGACAGCTCGCCCGCCCGCCACGCCCCCGCCGTCACCGGCAAGGACCGAAGGCGCTTGGCGTGACCGGCCAGGCGGGCTGCGTCACGGCGGGACAGGCCGGACTGGCGCAGCCACGCCGTCATGGAGGTGGCCAGGTCGACGTCCCACAGCGACGCCGCGTCGAAGGCGCCCACCGCCTCTGCGATGGTGGCCTCCAGGCGGTCGCGCAGGGCCAGTACCGCCTCAAGCGCCCGGCCGTCGAGGGGGATCGACAGCCGCTCGACCGCCTCCTGCAACGCCGGGAACATGTGTTCGAGTGTACCCCGCCCGGCACCTCATATCAAGTAGAAACCCTTTGATGGCAAGGGTTTCTCGAACGAACAATCCGCCGCTCTCGCCCCGCCGGCCACGCCTCTACCCGCCCGGCCAGCATGGCGATCTCCCGCTCCGGGAAGGCAGCGGCGCCACGCCGGGCCCCGGGCCGAACGAGCGCCGGTCCGTGTAGGCGCCGCCCTCCGGTCGCCGGCAGACCTCGACGGCGCCGGCGACCAGGCGCTCACGAGCCACACCCCTCGCCCACGCCCGCCGCCGCGTGGACCGGGAGCTTGTGCCGGGCGTCCCAGGCGAGTGGTCTGAGACCAGCCCCGGTCAATACCTGATCAAGTATGATTGTCGTGGTGGCAGCCGAAGCGTGGGAGGTCCCGGCGTGGGCGATCGTGGTCGAGGCACGCCGGCGGGCCGGCATATCCCAGGCCGAGCTGGCCAGGCGGAGCGGCACGTCGCAGTCGGCCGTCGCCCGCTATGAGCGGGCCCGGGCCCTGCCGGCATTGAGCACCCTCTACCGCCTCGTCGAGGCGTGCGGGCTCGAGCTACGCATGCATCTCGAACCCGCCACCGGCGATCCTCGTCGACCGCTCATCGGCGAGGCCCTCGGCCGCAGTGTCGAGGACCGGCTCCGCTCCAACGACAACTTCACCGCCCTGGCCGCACAACTGCAGCGGGCTCCCGGCGGTGCCTGAGACTCCCGGTCCTCGCCCGCCGCTGCGGACGGAGGAGATCCTTGCCACCCTCGACCGCCACGGCGTCGACTACGTGCTCATGAGCGGGTTGGCCGCGGTGGCCCACGGCTCGGCCATCCCCACCACGGACTTCGACCTCGTGCCCGACTCCGACCGAGACAACCTCGGGCGCCTGGCCGGCGCCTTGCGTGAGCTCGGGGCCCAGCTGCGGGTTCCCGACCTGGCCTGCCCGCTCGACGTCGCCCTCGACGACCGCAGCTTCGACGCCTTCAGCACCGCAGCGTTCCGCACCCCCCATGGCGATGTCGACGTCGTGCTGCGCCCCGACGCGCCCGGACCCAGCGGCCACTTCACCTTTGCCGAGCTCAACGCCCGGGCACTGGAGCGGGAGGCGTTCGGTGTCACCATCCGCGTAGCCGCGCTCGACGACATCATGGCGTCCAAGGCGGCCGCCGGTCGACCCCAGGATCTCGCCGCCCTCCCACACCTGAGCGCCCTGCGGGCAGCAGTCGACGGGGCGGAGCTGCCACCTGGCGTAGATGCCCCCGACATTGCCCCCGATGGGCCTGATCTCGGCTTCTGAGAGGTTGAGACCACCGGCATCAGAAATTCGAATATCGAGGGCAATACCCGCCGGCCCGCGAACCCGCTGCTCAGGCTGGTGGCAGAAGGTCCCCGACGTCGATGACGACGTCGGGGAACGCTTCAGGCGCCACGCCGGCCTCGGGGCCGAAGGAACGCCGGTCCGTGTAGGCGCCGCCCTCCGGTCGCAGGCAGACCTCGACGGCGCCGGCGACCAGGTTCACCAGCCACACCTCGCCCACGCCCGCCGCCGCGTAGAGCGGCAGCTTGTGGCGGGCGTCCCAGGCGGCGGTGGTGTCGCCGACCTCGACGAGGAGGAGGACATCGCCAGGCGTGGGATGGGCGCCCGCGTAGTCGTCGGGGCGCGGCCGGAGCAGGGCGACGTCGGGCTGCGGTTCGGAGAGGTCGTCCAGCCGGACGGGGTCCTGCACCGAGACGATGGCCCGGCCGCCCAGCTGTTGGTGGAACAGCCGGCTCAGCTGCCTGACGCACGCTGCGTGGTGGGACCCGATGGGTGCCATCTCGATGATCTCTCCCTGGAGCAGCTCGACCCGTTCGTCGGCGCCGAGGATCCCCGCATCGGCCATGCGGTAGTAGTCGTCGACCGTGAAACGGTGGGCAACGGGCTGGACCGCCATGGCCACGACGATACCGCGAGGACCCGGGCGGACCGCTGCGCGGGCCACGGCCGCCCCCCGCCCGCCCGTGTGTCGCCCTCTGCTCCGGGAGGCGCGGAGTCGGGGCCCCGGGAATTGGGTTCAATGCGCCGGTCCGGCGTGCCGATGGTCTCTCCAATGGTTCGGTTCGGAGCGCACAGCGCCGGCACTCGGGAGGGTCACGTGAAGTACGACGAGGGACGAGGAGCGGTCTGATGGCCACGAGAGTCGTCGGTCTCGACCTCGGCAGCTACGGCGTACGGGCCGTGGAGATGACGCTGGGCAACGGCGAGCCGACGCTCGAGCGCTTCGCCCAGATCACCCTGCCGCCCGGCGCCGTCCGCGACGGCGAGGTGGTGGACGCCGGAGCTGTCTCCGTCGCCATCCGTCGCCTCTGGAGCGAGGGCGGCTTCAAGTCCAAGCGGGTCGTGATCGGCCTGGCCAACCAGCGGGTGATCGTCCGCCTGGCCGAGATGCCGACGATGACCGAGTCCGACCTCCAGGCCTCGCTCCAGTACGAGGCCCAGGAGCTGATCCCCATCCCGGTGGACGACGCCATCCTCGACTTCCAGATCCTCGACGACGTCATCACGAATGACAGCGACCCGCGGATGCGGGTGTTGCTCGCCGCCGCCCAGAAGGACATGGTCCGTAGCCACCTGGCTGCACTGGAGGGCGCCGGCCTGCGGGCCGACGTGGTCGACGTGGTGCCGTTCGCCATGGTGCGGGCCCTGCGCTGGAGTTCCAACGCGTTCGAGTTCGAGGGCGGCGCCGAGGCCATCGTGTGCATCGGTGGCGGCGTCACCAACGTCGTCGTGCACGACCAGGGCGTGCCCCGCTTCGTGCGCGTCCTCCTGGTGGGCGGCGACGACGTGACCGAGGCGATCGCACGGGAGCTGGACGTCCCTCTCGACCAGGCCGAGTCGCTCAAGCGACAGGCCGACATCAACTCCCCCGATCCCGGCGTGGCCCGTGCCGGCCAGGTGGTCCGCGACCGCCTCGCCCCCCTGGTCGAGGAGGTGCGGGGTTCGCTCGACTACTACCTAGCGCAGTCGGAGTCCTCGACCATCGAGCGTGTCCTCGTCACCGGCGGCGGCAGCCGCATGCCCGGGCTCATGGAGCGCCTCCAGGCCCAGCTCGGCGCCAAGGTCGAGCCCGCCCGCCCGCTGGCCGGTCTCCGCATCGGCAAGGGCGTGGGCCTGAGCGAGGCCGATCTGGCCAACCTCGAGTCGTTGCTCACCGTGCCGATCGGGCTGGCGATGGCCGGTGAGGTCCACAAGGGCGTTCGCCGCATCACCCTGGTTCCCCGCGAGGTCGCCGTCGTCCGCGAACAGCGGCGCCAGGCGATGCTGGCCGGGGCCGGCGTGGCCGTGCTGGCGACGGTCCTCGTCGGGGCATGGGGCGCACGCGGTGGCCAGCTGGCCGACGAGCGCGCGACCGCCGCAAAGACCGAGTCCGAGGCGCAGGCCCTCCAGAAGGAGGAGGCCAGCCTTGCCGACACCGTCAGCCTCGACACCGAGCTCGCCCAGCGCCGCGCCCAGGTGACATCGGTGCTCGCCACCGACGTGGCCTGGACGAAGTTGTTCAACGAGGTGGCGACCGTGCTCCCGAGTGACGTGTGGCTCACCTCCTTCACCGGCCAGAGCGGCGGCGCCGTGCAGTTCTCGGCCAAGGGCTTCGACCAGACGTCGACGGCCCGCTGGCTGCAACGCATCGCCGAGATCAAGTCGCTGTCGGGCCTGTGGGTGCCGACGTCGACCAAGAGCGCCGAGGGCGCCGTCTCCAGTGTGACCTTCTCATCGGATGCCGATCTGACTCCCGCTGCCATCTCGAACAGGGCGCAGCGCTACCTCGAGGAGAAGCCGTGACCCGGCGCAACATGCTCATCGCCGGCGTCGCCGCCGGGCTCGTGCTCATCCTCTGGTACCTCCTGCTGTGGTCGCCCCGCAAGGCCGACCTGGCAGAGGCGAGGGACCGCCGGGAGAAGGCCGAGGTCCTGCGCGACGAGCTGGCCATCCGTGTGACCCGGCTGCGTGCCTCCCAGAAGGACGAGCCCATGAAGCGGGCCCAGGTGGAGGCGTTGCGCACCACCATCCCCGACGACCCCAATCTGGCCGCCTTCATCCTCGACACCAACGACGCCGCCTCGAAGGCGGGGATCGACTTCATCAGCATCGCCCCCAGCGAGCCAGCGCCCGGAGCCGGCCTCGCCGGAGCCGCCGCCGTCAACACGTCGACAGCGGCGGGCGCAGCGCCGGTCGCCGGGGCTCTGCCTGCAGAGGTCAAGCTCCAGCTCCAGATCACCGGCGGGTACTTCCAGGTGCTCGACTTCCTCAACCGGATCGGCGAGATGCCCCGCCTGGTGATCACCGACGGGCTCAACGTCAGCAGTGACGAGAAGGCCAAGCTCAGCGTGGGCGTCACCGCACGGATGTTCCTGCGGGCCGTGCCCGCCGGCTTCGGCGGGGTGCCCCTCGCACCGGCGGCCCCTGTTGCGCCGCCGGCGGCCACGAGCGTGACCATCCCCGCTGCGTCCACTCCTCCGCCCACGGCGACGGCGGCCCCCGCCGTTCCCGCCAACACCTCTGGAGCCCGGTCATGACCGCCCCGCTTGAAGTCGCCGCCGAGCCCCGCAACCGTCTCCCGCTCCTGGTGGGCGGCGGCCTGGCCGTGGTCCTCCTGCTCTTCCTCGTCACCAAGGTGCTCGGTGGCGGGGGCGACGACGCCGGGGCGTCCACCGGCCCGACCGTCGTGCGCAACCCCGTCACCACCGCCACGACCGCCGTCTCGGCGGCGGCGCCGGCCGAGGCCGCCCCGGTGGAGACGTTCGAGGTGTTCAACACCAAGAACCCCTTCATGCCGCTGCGCACCGCCGCCGTCGCCGTCGCCCCGACGGCGGCCGCTCCCGCCGTGGCGGTGGCGCCCAAGCCGGCGGCCCTCGCCGTCACGCCGGTGGCTGTCGCCACCCCGGGAGCCGTCGCCACGGTCACTCCTGTGGCCCCCGCCGCCGTTCAGACGGGGACAGCGGGCGGCCAGGCCACCGCACCCGCCCGCTCCACCAGGGTGGCCCTGCTCGACGTGTTCACCGAGGGTGACCGGGTGGTCGCCAACGTGCGGGTCAACGACACGGTCTCCAAGGTCGCCGCCGGCGACAGCTTCGCCAACAACTTCAAGGTCGTGTCCCTCGACCCGGCCGGGCGGTGCGGGCGCTTCCTCTTCGGGGACGACCAGTTCCGCCTGTGCAAGGGCGAAGAGCTCCTGAAGTAGGCACGGCCGGTTCTTCCCGGCCGGCCCGGGGCCCGCGTGCGGTTGGGTGCTACCGACAGCCCGGGCGGCGAGCCTCGCCCGGCCGATGTCGGCTTGAGACGGCCGGGTCCCACTGCGCAGCCGTAGCATGGCGGGGTGGTGACTTCGCTTGCCGGCCTTGCCTGAGAGGATCCTGCTCGTCGGGATGATGGGCGCGGGCAAGTCCACGATCGGTCGTGCGCTCGCCCGCGAGCTGGACTGCGTGTACCTCGACAGCGACGAGCAGGTCATGCTCCGCACCGGGCGCAGTGTGCCGGAGCTGTTCGCCGAGCGGGGCGAGGCGTCGTTCCGGGCCGAGGAGAAGCGGGTGCTCGACGAGGCCGTGGCCTCCGACATCCCGGCCGTCGTCTCCGTGGCCGGCGGCGCCGTGCTCGACCCGGACAACCGGGAGACGATCCGCGGTGCCGGCACCGTGGTGTGGCTGCGGGCGGAGGTCGCGACGCTGGCTGCCCGGGTCGGGACCGGCGCGGGCCGCCCCCTCCTCGGCGACGACCCCGCCGCTGCCCTGGCCCGCCTCTACGAGGAGCGCCGGCCGCTGTATGCCGAGTTGGCCGACCTCGTGGTGGATGTGGACGCCGTCGCCCCCGACGAGGCCGTCAAGCAGATCCTCGGGGCCCTCGGATGATCCGGGTGCCGCTCGACTTCGGCGACCGCGCCTACGACGTCACCGTCGGCGCCGGCGCCCGCCACCTCCTGCGCGAGGTGATCCCGGCCACCGCCGAGCGGGCCGCGGTGGTGACGCAGGAGGGCATCCCGGTCGATGTCGAGCCTGGCGTCGAGCGGCAGATCCTCTCCATCGGCCCGGGCGAGGTTGCCAAGACACTGGCGACCGTCGAGGACCTGTGCAGCCGCTTCGCCCGGTTCGGGCTCACCCGCCGCGACGTCGTAGTGGCCGTGGGCGGCGGGGTCGTCACCGACACGGCCGGCTTCGCTGCCGCCGTGTACCACCGCGGCGTCACGGTTGTGCACGTGCCCACCACCCTGCTGGGCCAGGTCGACGCCGCCGTCGGCGGCAAGACGGGCGTGAACCTGGCGGAGGGCAAGAACCTGGTCGGCTCCTTCTGGCAACCTGGCGCCGTGCTGTGCGACACCGAGGTGCTCGACACCCTGCCTCCGCGGGAGTACCGCAGCGGGTGCGGCGAGATGGCCAAGTACCACTTCCTCGGGCGCGAGGGCGAGGAGCTCGAGGCGCTACCACTCGACGCCCGCGTGGCGCGCAGCGTAGAGATCAAGGCGTCCTTCGCGGTGGGCGACGAGCGCGAGCTGCTGGACGGCGCCGCCGCCGGCCGCCGCCCCCGGGCGTGCCTCAACTACGGCCACACGCTGGCCCACGCCCTGGAGACGGCCGGCAGCTACGACCTGCGCCACGGCGAGGCGGTGGCCATCGGCCTGGTGTTTGCCGCCCGCCTGGCCGCCCGGCTCGGCCGCATCGACGACGAACGCGTCGCCCGCCACGACCACGTGGTGGACGGCTACGGGCTCGACCGCACCCTGCCGGCGGGGGCCGACACAGCGCAGCTTCTCGCCCTCATGCGCCGCGACAAGAAGTCGCGCGGCGGCCTGAGCTTCGTGCTCGACGGCCCGGCCGGCGTGGAGCCGGTGCACGACGTCGCCCCGGCCGACGTCGAGGCCGTCCTGAAGGAGCTCGCATCGTGACCTCCGTCGACCTGTTCCCGCGGGCGAATCGGCGCGAACTTCGCGCCGTTCTGCCGGCGAGTTCGGGGGACCGGGCGTGACGGGGCCGCGGGTGCTGTTCCTGTCGGGGCCGAACCTCAACCTGCTGGGGGACCGTGAGCCTGCGATCTACGGCACCGCCACCCTCGACGACCACGTGGCCGGCGCCCGGGCGGTGGCCGAGGAGTGCGGCATCTTCCTCGACCACACGCAGTCGAACCGGGAGAGCGACCTGGTCGAGGCGATCCACGCCGCCCGTGGGCGCTGCCAGGGCATCGTGATCAACGCCGGCGCCTTCACGCACTACGCCTGGTCCATCGCCGACGCCCTCAGCGCCTTCGACGGCGTGGTGGTGGAGCTGCACCTGTCCAACCCGAACGCCCGGGAGCCGTGGCGGCACACGTCGGTCATCGCACCGGTGGCCCATGGCACCATCGTCGGGTTCGGCGGCCTCGGGTATCAGCTGGCCGTCCTGGCGATGGCCCGGATGTTGGAGAAGCCCCAGCCATGAGCACCACCGTCCCCACCATCCTCCCGGCCATGGACGTCGCCGGCCGCCTGCCGCGCCTCCGCGAGCGCATGGGCGAGGCCGGCTGCGAGGCGCTGCTCGTCACCACCCTGGCGAACGTGCGCTACCTCACCGGCTTCACCGGCTCGGCCGCCCTGCTTCTGGTGCTGGCCGACGGGCTGGTGCTCAGCACCGACGGCCGCTACCAGTTCCAGTCGGCCGAGCAGTTGGCCGGCGCCGGCGTGGAGGCGCACATCGCCATCGGGAAGGTGCCCGCCCAGCGCGAGGCCCTGGCCGAGGCCGCCGGTGCGGTCGCCAAACTCGGTCTGGAGGCGGCCAACGTCACCTGGGCCCGCCAGCGCACCTTCGCGTCGGACTGGTTCCCGTCGGCCGAGCTCGTCCCCACCGAGGGCCTGGTGGAGGGCCTGAGGCGGGTGAAGGACGAGGGTGAGGTGGCGCGCATGGCGGCCGCCGCCGGCATCGCCGACGCCGCCCTGGCGGCGGTGAAGCCCACGCTCGCAGGCGGGATCACCGAGGCCGACCTGGCCCTCGCCCTCGACACCGAGATGCGCCGCCTGGGGGCCAGCGGCTGCTCGTTCGAGACGATCGTGGCGTCGGGCCCCAACGGGGCCAAGCCCCACGCCCGCCCGTCGGGCCGCCGGATCGAGGAGGGCGAGCTCGTGGTGGTCGACTTCGGCGCCATCGTCGACGGGTACTGCTCCGACATGACCCGCACCGTCTCGGTCGGCCCGCCCCGCTCGGCCACGCTGGCCCGCATGGTGGAGGTCGTGGCCGAGAGCCAGCAGGCGGGCGTGGACGCGGTGCGGGCCGGGCAGTCAGCCGCCGAGGTCGACCGGGTGTGCCGCGACATCATCGCCGCTGCCGGCTGGGCCGACGCCTTCCTGCACTCCACCGGCCACGGCGTCGGGCTCGACATCCACGAGGCCCCCACCGTGTCGGCCACCTCCGAGGACACCCTGGCTGCCGGCTACGTGGTCACCGTGGAACCGGGCGTCTACCTGCCCGACCACGGCGGAGTGCGCATCGAGGACACCGTCGTCGTCACCGAGGACGGCTGCCGCCCGCTCACGCTGGCGCCCAAGGAGCTCGTCGTCGCCTGACCCGTAGGATGGGAGGACGATGAGCGTCTCCACGAACGACCTGCGCAACGGCATGACCCTCAACCTGCCCGAGGGCCTCTTCGCCGTCGTCGACTTTCAGCACGTGAAGCCCGGCAAGGGCGGCGCCTTCGTGCGCACCAAGCTGAAGAACGTCCGCACCGGCGCGGTGATCGACCGCACCTACCGGTCCGACGAGAAGCTCGACCAGGCCATGGTGGACAAGCGGGAGATGCAGTACCTCTACCGAGACGGTGACCAGTTCGTGTTCATGGACAACGCGTCCTACGACCAGATAAACGTCGACCCGGCCTCGCTGGCCGGCGCCGAGAAGTACCTGAAGGAGGGCGACTCCGCCGTCCTGCAGATGTACGGCACCGAGATCGTGGGCGTCGACCTACCGGCCGCCGTGGAGCTCACCATCGCCGCCACCGAGCCGGGCGTGCAGGGCGACCGTGTGTCGGGCGCCCGCAAGCCGGCCACCCTGGAGACCGGTGTGGTCGTGCAGGTCCCGCTGTTCGTGAACGAGGGTGAGCGGGTGCGCATCGACACCCGCACCGGCGAGTACCTCACCCGCGTGAACGGTTGAACTCCGGCTGGCGGCGCCGCCCATGAGCGTGGGCTCCCGCCGGGAGAGCAGGGAGCGGGCCCTGTCCCTGCTGTACGAGGCAGAGGTGAAGGAGCTGTCGCCTTCTGCCCTTTTGGCGGAGCTGCCCCTCAAGCCCGAGGCGTTCGTGGTCGACCTTGTACAGGGTGTGGACGTCCACCAGGCGCGGATCGACGGACTCATCGGGCGGTTCGCCGTCGACTGGACCCTCGACCGGATGCCCGCCGTCGACCGCAACCTCCTGCGCCTCGCCGTCTACGAGCTCCTCGAGCGTCCTGACGTCCCCCTCGGGGCTGTCATCTCCGAGGCCGTCGAGCTGGCCAAGCGCTACTCCACCGACGAGTCCGGCCGCTTCGTCAACGGTGTCCTCTCCAGCGTCGCCGCCGAGGTCCGCCCCGCCTGAGTGCACGCCCGTGGCTGCGGTCACGGCGCCGAGGCGGCAGCCGGTCGACACGCCGGTCCCCCCGCGTGCGGTAGCGCCGGAGGATCGGGACGACACGCCGGCTCTTCCGGACGCCGCGGCGCCGGACGCCGGTGCGGACCCATTCGGCCCCCTCGCCGTCGCCGCCGCATTCTTGTTGCCGGTGGCCTTCTCGCCCGAGGTGTACCACGTGTTCTGGGCGCCCAAAGCGGCGGTCTGCCTGCTGCTGATCGGGCCAGGCCTGGCGGCCCTCGCCCACCTGGTGCGGGGGCGCGACCGGGCAGCGATGCTCGCTGCGCTGTTCCTGGGCTCGGCCGCCGTCTCGACGATGCTCTCCGGCAGCGGTGCCGTCGGGCTCACGGGGGCACCCAACCTCGGCACCGGCCTGGGTTTCCTGGCCGCGGTCGTGGGGGCATGGGCCCTCGGCGTCACGTCGGGCGAGCAGCGCCGGCGCCAGATCGCCATGGCCTTCGTCGCCGCCGCCGTCGTCAACGCCGTCGTGGCCCTCCTCCAGGCCCGGGGCCTCGTCCCTCCAGTGTTGGAGAGCCCGGGTCGCTCGTCCGGCCTCATGGGCAACCCGGTGTACCTGGGGGCACTCGTGGCGGCGGCCGCGTGGCTCGTCGCCCGGCGGGTGGGCAGGAAAGGGCGCTCGTTCGTGTGGCTCGGCCCCCTGGTCCTGCTGGCCGGCGCCGCCCAGCTGTCGGGTGGACGGTCGGCCGTGGGCCTCACCGTGCTGGCGGCGGTGGCGGCGCTGCGCGGCGCCGGGTGGCGGCGGGGCGCGGCCCTCCTGGCCGCGGTCGCCGTCGGGTTCCTGGTGGCTCCCATGTGGGCGGGAGGCGGCGCCGTCACCGGCGTGGGCCGCTCCGTCGGGGCGGAGGCCACCTCCCAGTTCGGCACCCGCCTCGGGTTCTGGAAGATCGGCGCCGAGGCTGTCGTCGAACGACCGGTGCTCGGCTGGGGGCCCGGTCGCTTCGAAGCGGCCACGTCGCCGCGGTCCACCGCCGCGGTCAGCGAGGGCGGCGTGAACGTGTTCAAGGACGCCCACAACTGGGTGGTCGAGTACGGGGTCACGACCGGGCTCGTCGGCCTGGCCCTCCTGGTGGGGTGGCTGGTCGTGGCGGGCCGTGCTGCCTCCGGCCCTCTGGCCGGCCTGGCCGTTTTGGTGGGCCTGTTCATGCTCGTCGAACCACAGTCGGTAGGGCTGACGCCCCTCGCCCTTCTCGCCCTCGGCGCGTCCAGGCGAGGGCCGGCCGGTTCGCTGTCACAGGGCCGGGGCTGGCGGGTCGGCGCCGCGCTGGGCCTGGCCGCCGGCGTGCTGGCCGCCGGGGTGTTCCTCGGGGGCGAGGTGTTCCTCGACCAGGGCCGGCTGAACTCCTCGCCCGACAGCATCGAACGAGGAGCGGCACTCCTGCCCGCCTGGGCCGACGTCTCCCGCCTCGGTGCCCGCACTGCTTCCTTCGCCGGGCTCCATTCCGAGGAGTACCGCAGGCGCGCACTGTTCCTCGCCCGCCAGGCGACCCGGCGGGAGCCCTCCGACCCGGCGGCATGGTCGTACCTCGCCAAGCTCGAGTTGGTCTGGGGTACCGGCCCGGGTGCCGCGCATGCCATCGACCGGACGCTCGAACGCAACCCGTGGTACGGCGAGGGACTGGTGAGCAGCGCCGCCCTCGGCGGGCGCACCGGTGACGAAGCGCGCCGGGCTCACGCCTGCGTACGCCTGCACACACTCGGCAAGACCCCCCAGGTGTGCAGAGGAACTCGACCGACCGGCACGTTCAGTGAAGCCTCATCACCGCCCGGCGGTGATGAGGCTTCACAGAATGGCCTGCGGCCGGTGACGTCGGGAGGACCTGCTACGGTCAAGCCCTGACCGTGAAGCGGGTCCCGAGAGGCCCGCACGGACAGGAGGGAAGCGGCGTGGCCGCCATGCTCGATGGCTGAACGAGAACGAGCGCTGACGCCCCCCAGAGGGGGCGTTTTCGTTGCCCGGGCCCAGGTGATGACGTCCGAGGACGTCCGCCGGGCCATCACGCGCATCGCCCACGAGGTGCTTGAGCGCAACCACGGCCTCGACGGCGTGGCCCTGGTGGGCATGCAGACCGGCGGCGTGCCGCTGGCCGGCCGCCTGGCCGCCGAGCTGGAGCGCATCGAGGGCACGGCGGTGCCCCTGGGCACGCTAGACGCAACCTTCTACCGGGACGACATCGGGCTGCGGCCGCTGATCCCCGAGGCGGTCACCGACATCAGCTTCGACCTGTCCGGGCGCACCGTCGTGCTGGTGGACGACGTGCTGTTCACCGGGCGCACCGTCCGCGCCGCCCTCAACGCCCTGACCGACTACGGGCGGCCACGCGCCGTGCAGCTGGCCGTGCTCGTCGACCGGGGCCACCGCGAGCTGCCCATCCGGCCCGATTACGTGGGCAAGAACCTCCCCACCGCCCGGCACGAACTGGTCGACGTGAGCGACTCGGGCGTCGACCTCGGCACGGTGGATCGGGGGGGTCAACGATGAAGCATCTGCTCGCCGTGGCCGATCTGGGGACCGAGGGGATCGAGGAGGTGCTGCGGGTCACCGACTCGTTCGTGGAGGTCAGCTCCCGCGCCATCCCGAAGGTCCCCGCCCTGCGGGGCAAGACGGTGGTGTCGCTGTTCTACGAGAACTCCACCCGCACCCGGCTGTCTTTCGAGACGGCTGCCCGGCGCCTGTCGGCCGACACCATGAACTTCACCGCCCCCACCTCGTCGGTGTCCAAGGGCGAGTCGCTGCGGGACACCGTCGAGACCATCGAGGCCATGGGCATCGACGCCGTGGTGGTGCGCCACGGGTCGGCCGGCGTGCCCCAGCGGATCGCCTCGTGGATCGACGCCAGCGTGGTGAACGCAGGCGACGGCTGGCACGAGCACCCCACCCAGGCCCTGCTCGACTGCTACACGATCCGCCAGCGTCGGGGCAGCCTGGAGGGCCTGCGCATCGCCGTGGTGGGCGACGTGAAGCACAGCCGGGTGGCCCGATCCGACGTGGCCGCCTTCGCCCTCCTCGGCGCCGACGTGACACTGGTGGCGCCCCCGACGCTCCTCCCGCCCAGCTTGGAGGGTTGGCCGGTCACGGTGAGCCACGACCTCGACGCCGTGCTGCCCAAGGTCGACGTGGTGTACGTGCTGCGGCTGCAGAACGAACGAATGACGGAGGCGCTCCTCCCGTCGCTGCGCGAGTACACCGCCTCGTACGGGCTCACCCGCCGCCGGGCCGACCTGCTGCCCGACGACGCCCTGGTGATGCACCCCGGCCCCATGAACCGGGGCGTGGAGATCGCGGCCGACGTGGCCGCGCTGGCGGGCTCGGTGATCACCACCCAGGTGGCCAATGGCGTGGCCGTGCGCATGGCCGTCCTGTACCTCCTCCTCGGATCGGGGCAGGACCTTGCCGGATAGCCCGACGCTGCTGATCCGGGGCGGCACCGTGGTCGACGCCACCGGCACCCGCCGGGCCGACGTGCTCGTGGCCGGGGACCGGGTGGCGGCGGTGGGCGAGAACCTCGAGGCCCTCGGCGCCCGCGAGCTCGACGCCGGCGGCTGCCTGGTGGCGCCCGGCCTGGTCGATCTGCACGCCCACCTCCGCGAGCCGGGGCGGGAGGAGGCGGAGACGGTCGAGACGGGCGCCCGTGCCGCCGCCCTCGGCGGCTACACGGCGATCGTCGCCATGCCCAACACGGAGCCGGCCATCGACTCGGCCGCCGTCGTCCGCCAGGTGCTCGACCTGGGCGCCACCGCACCGTGCGACGTGCGGGTGGCGGGCGCCATCACGGTGGGGCGGGCCGGCAGGGCCCTGGCGCCCCTGGCCGAGATGGCGGCGCTGGGCGTGCGCCTGTTCACCGACGACGGATCGGGCGTGCAGGACGCCCGCCTCATGCGCCGTGCCCTCGAATACGCCTCGGCCCTCGACGTCACCCTGGCCCAGCACTGCGAGGACGGGTCCCTGGCCGCCGGCGGCCACATGCACGAGGGGGAGTGGTCGAGCCGCCTCGGCCTGCCCGGCATCCCGGCCGAGGCCGAGGAGCTGATGGTGGCCCGCGACATCGCCCTGTGCCGGCTCACCGGCGCACGGGTCCACTTCCTCCACCTCTCCACCGCCGGCTCGCTCCAGCTGGTGGCGGCGGCCAAGGCGGCCGGCCTGCCGGTGACGGCCGAGGTGGCGCCCCACCACTTCACCCTCACCCACGCCGAGGTGGCCGGCTACGACCCGGTGTACAAGGTGAACCCGCCCCTGCGCACCGCCGCCGACGTGGCGGCCGTGAAGGCGGCGCTGGCCGCCGGCGTGGTCGACGCCATCGCCACCGACCACGCGCCCCATGCGCCCGAGGCCAAGGAGGCGCCGTTCGACCAGGCACCTCCCGGCATGCTGGGCCTGGAAACGGCCCTCGCCCTCGCTCTCGGTGAGCTCGACCTGGCGCCCGAACGGGTGCTGGCGCTGCTGTCGTGGCAGCCGGCGGCCATCGCCGGCATCGCTTCCGAGCACGGCGGGCCCATCATCGAGGGAGCGGCGGCCAACCTGTGCGTCGTCGACCCGGCCGCCGTCTGGGTCGTCGATCCCACCCTCCTCGCCAGCCGCAGCCGCAACACGCCCTACGCCAACCGCAAGCTGCGCGGCCGCGTCCGCCACACCATCCTCCGGGGAGAGCCCGTCGTGATCGATGCCGAGGCCCAACGATGACCGACGACGTCCACTCCGGAGTAAATAGGGTCCGGAATCCGGACCCTATTTACTCGGGAACGGCGCGCCAGGACGCGCTGCTCGTGCTGGCCGACGGCACCACGTTCGAGGGCGAGGCGTTCGGCGCCGTGCCCGACAACGGTGTGACGACGGGCGAGGCCGTGTTCAACACGGTGATGTCCGGCTACCAGGAGGTGATCACCGACCCGAGCTACGCCGGCCAGGTGATCGCCTTCACCTACCCGCACATCGGCAACTACGGCGTCACCGCCGACGACGACGAGAGCGCCCGCCCGTTCTGTCGGGGCGTGGTGGTGCGCGACCTGGCCCGCCGCCCCAGCAACTGGCGCTCCACCGAGTCCCTCGACGCCTTCCTGGCCCGCACCGGCGTGGCCGGCATCACCGGCGTGGACACCCGCCGGCTCACCCGCCACCTCCGGGAGGCGGGCTCGATGGCCTGCGCCTTCGGCACGGCGGACGAGACCACGCTCAAGGAGGCGGCGGTCGCCGAGCCGGGCACCGAGGGCGCCGACCTGGTGGCCGGCGTGAGCACGGCCGAGCCCTACCGGGTGGGCACCGGCCGGCTGCACGTGGTGGCCTACGACTTCGGCATCAAGCGCACCATGCTCCGCCACCTGGGCGACATCGCCACCGTCGACGTGGTGCCCGCCGCCACGCCGGCGTCGGAGGTGCTGGCCCGCAACCCCGACGGCGTGTTCCTGTCCAACGGGCCGGGCGATCCGGGCGCCGTTGACTACGCCATTCGGGCTATTTCCGCATTGCTCGGCAATGTGCCGGTGTTCGGCATCTGCCTGGGCCACCAGCTGCTCGGCGCCGCCCTCGGGGGCCGCACCTACAAGCTCAAGTTCGGCCACCACGGCGGCAACCACCCGGTCCGCCGCCTGGCGACGGGAGCGGTGGAGATCACCAGCCAGAACCACAACTACGCAGTGGGCGAGGGCTCCCTGTCGACGGCCGACGTCACCCACGTGAACCTCAACGACGGCGTGGTGGAGGGGCTGCGGAGCCGGGACGCGGCCGCCTTCAGCGTGCAGTACCACCCGGAGGCGGCCCCCGGGCCGCACGACGCCCGCTACCTGTTCACCCAGTTCGAGGAGCTGATGCACCGTGGGTCGTAGGAGCGACATCGAGTCGATCCTCATCATCGGCTCGGGGCCCATCGTGATCGGCCAGGCGTCGGAGTTCGACTACTCGGGGACCCAGGCGTGTCGGGTCCTGCGCGAGGAGGGCTACCGGGTGATCCTGGCCAACTCCAACCCGGCCACGATCATGACGGACCCTGACTTCGCCGACCGCACCTACATCGAACCGCTCAGCGTGGACGTGCTGGCCGCCATCATCGAGCGCGAGCGGCCCGACGCCGTGCTTCCCACCCTGGGTGGGCAGACGGCGCTCAACCTGGCTATCGCCCTCCACGAACGGGGCGTACTCGAGGAGTTCGGCGTGGAGATGATCGGCGCCAAGCCGGAGGCCATCGCCACGGCCGAGAACCGCGACCGGTTCAAGGCCGCCATGACCGAGATCGGCCTGGCCGTGCCCGAATCGGGTTTCGCCTACAACCTCGACGAGGCCATGGAGGTGGGAGAGGACATCGGCTTCCCCCTCATCATCCGCCCGTCGTACATCCTGGGCGGCGCCGGCACCGGCATCGCCGCCGACGAGGACGACCTGCGGCGCATGGCCGCCGCCGGCCTCGCCGCCAGCCCGGCGACCGAGATCCTCATCGAGCGCTCCATCGCCGGGTGGAAGGAGTACGAGCTCGAGGTGATGCGCGACAGGGCCGACAACTGCGTGGTCGTCTGCTCCATCGAGAACGTCGACCCGATGGGCGTGCACACCGGCGACTCCATCACGGTGGCCCCCGCCCAGACCCTGTCGGACGTGGAGTACCAGACCATGCGCGATGCGGCCTTCGCCTGCATCCGCCGCATCGGCGTGGAGACGGGCGGCTCGAACATCCAGTTCGCCATCAACCCGGAGAACGGCGACATGGTGGTCATCGAGATGAACCCCCGGGTCAGCCGGTCGAGCGCCCTCGCCTCCAAGGCTACGGGGTTCCCCATCGCCAAGATCGCCGCCCGCCTGGCCGTGGGCTACACGCTCGACGAGATCGCCAACGACATCACCCGCAAGACGCCGGCCAGCTTCGAGCCCACCATCGACTACGTGGTCACCAAGATCCCCCGGTGGGCGTTCGAGAAGTTCCCCGGCACGCCCGACGTGCTCGGCACCCGCATGCAGTCGGTGGGGGAGGCCATGGCCATCGGCCGCACCTTCCCCGAGTCGCTCCAGAAGGGGCTGCGCTCGCTGGAGCACGGCCGCCTCGGCCTCAACTGCGACCCAGGCGAGGCCGCCCTCGACGGGCTGGATGACGACGACCTGGTGCGCCGGGCCGCCCTCGCCACCCCCGACCGCCCCTTCCAGCTGGAGGCGGCGCTACGGCGGGGGATCACAGTGGAGCGCCTGGCCGCCGCCACCCGGGTCGACCCGTGGTTCCTCGACCAGATCTCGCTGGTGGTGGAGGAGCGGGCCCGCCTGGAGGCCTCGTCGCTCGACACCATGGACCGGCGGTCGTGGCGGCGGGCCAAGCGGCTCGGCTTCGGCGACGCCCAGCTGGCGTGGCTGTGGGGCGTCGACGAGACCGCCGTGCGGGCGGCCCGCCTGGCCGCCGGGGTGAAGGCCACATTCAAGACGGTGGACACGTGCGGCGCAGAGTTCGAGGCGGCCACGCCGTACCACTACTCCACCTACGAGGACGACGACGAGGTCACTGCGTCGGACCGCCGCAAGGTCATCATCCTCGGCTCGGGCCCCAACCGGATCGGCCAGGGGATCGAGTTCGACTACTGCTGCGTGCACGCCAGCTTCGCCCTGCGAGACGCCGGCTTCGAGACGATCATGGTGAACTGCAACCCCGAGACGGTGTCCACCGACTACGACACCAGCGACCGCCTGTACTTCGAACCGCTCACCCGGGAGGACGTGTGCAACGTCATCGAGGCCGAGCAGGCCAGCGGGGAGTTGGTCGGCGTGATCGTGGCGCTGGGGGGCCAGACGCCGCTGAAGCTGGCCGGCCTCATCCCCGACGGCATGGTGCTCGGCACCAGCCCGCAGTCGATCGACCTGGCCGAGGACCGCGAGCGCTGGAACGACCTGTGCGCCCGCCTCGCCATCCCCCAGCCGGACGGGGGCACCGCCGTCACCGTCGACGCCGCGCTCGCCATCGTCGACCGCATCGGGTACCCGGCGCTCATCCGCCCCAGCTACGTGCTGGGCGGGCGGGCCATGGAGATCGTCTACGACACCGACGGCCTGCGCCGGGCCATGGAAGCGATGGCCGGCTTCGGCTCGCTCGGTCGGGAAGGTGGCCTGTCCGCAGAACGGCCGGTGCTGATCGACCTGTTCCTGGAGGACGCCATCGAGGTCGACGTCGACGCCGTGCGCGACGCAACCGGCGAGGTTGTGATCGGGGGTGTGATGGAGCACGTGGAGGAGGCGGGCGTGCACTCGGGCGACTCGGCCTGCGTGATCCCCCCGCCCACCCTGCCCCGCGCTGTGGTCGAGGTCATCGAAGGCCACACGCGCGACATCGCCGCCGCCCTCGACGTGCGGGGCCCGCTGAACGTCCAGTACGCGGTCAAGCAGGACCAGGTGTACGTGATCGAGGCCAACCCCCGGGCCAGCCGCACGGTGCCGTTCGTGTCCAAGGCCACGGGCGTGCCGCTGGCCAAGGTGGCGGCCCGGGTGATGGCCGGCGCCACCCTGGCCGAGCTGCGGGTCGAGGGCCTGCTGCGCGACCCGGTCGACGGCGGTCACGTGAGCGTGAAGGAGGCGGTGCTGCCGTTCAGCCGCTTCCCGGACGTGGACACCATGCTCGGCCCCGAGATGCGCTCGACCGGTGAGGTCATGGGCATCGACACCACCTTCGGGCTGGCCTTCGCCAAGAGCCAGATCGCGGCGGGCGACCGCCTGCCCGAGTCGGGCTCGGTGTTCTTCTCGCTGGCCGGGCGGGACAAGGAGGCCGGACTGGTGGCGGCCGCCCGCTTCGCAGAGCTGGGCTTCTCCTTGGCGGCCACGCCGGGCACGGCGGCGTTCCTCGAGGAGCACGGCGTCCCCGTGGAGACGGTCGTCGACAAGCTCAGCGACGGTGGCGAGGGCCCCACCGCCGTCGACCTCATCGCCAGCGGCAAGGTGCAGCTGGTGGTGAACACCCCGCGCGGCCGTGGCCCGCGCGCCGACGGGGCCTACATCCGTCGGGCGGCCAGCGTGCACGAGGTGCCATGCCTGACGACCGTTGCCGCCGCCCGTGCCGCTGCCGCGGGCATCGCCGACTGGGGCCGGCACCCGTTGTCCGTGCGGTCCCTTCAGGAGTTTCTCGAGGGGGACCAGTTACGTCTTTCCCTGTAGTTCTCCTCTGTGGCGCCGGAGGTGTCACCCCCCACCCGGCTGGCGCGACCGCCGGGCCCGACCGGGGGGGTGCCGGATGAGGAAGGAGAAGGCTGCGTCCCCGGTCGACCTGCGCACCCACGTCGGTTCGGTCGCGCTGGCGAATCCTGTGCTCACCGCTTCGGGGACGTCGGGGCATGGGGCGGAACTGGAGGCATACTTCCCGCTCGCTTCGCTGGGTGCGGTGGTCGTGAAGTCGTTGTCTGCTGAGGCCTGGGCAGGGAACCCCGCGCCGCGCGTGCACGAGACCGCTGGGGGGATGTTGAACTCGGTGGGGTTGCAGGGGCCGGGCGTGGAGGCCTGGTTGGAGCACGACCTTCCATTGCTCGAGGCGGCCGGCGCCCGGGTTGTCGCTTCGATATGGGGCACCACCGTGGAGGGGTACGGCAAGGCTGCTGCCATGCTGGCGGATGCGGCTGCGTGCGTCGTCGCCGTGGAGGTGAACCTGTCGTGCCCGAATGTGGAGGCTCGGCGGTCGGTCTTCGCCCACTCCGTCTCGGCGACCACCGAGGCCATTGCGGCCACCGCGTCGTGCGGGCGGCCCCGGTGGGCGAAGTTGAGCCCGAACGTGACCGACGTCTGTGAGATCGCCGGCGCCGCTCTCGGTGCCGGGGCGGAGGCGCTCACGCTGGTGAACACCGTGATGGGCATGGCCATCGACCCGGCCACCCGGCGACCGCGTCTCGGTGGGGGAGGCGGCGGGTTGTCCGGGCCGGCCATCCACCCGGTCGCCGTGCGGGCCGTCTACGAGTGCCGGGCCGCCTTCCCCGACGCGCCCATCGTGGGGGTGGGCGGGGTGGCGACGGGCGAGGATGCGGTCGAGCTTCTCGTCGCCGGTGCCTCCGCGGTCCAGGTGGGCACGGCCACGTTCGCGGACCCGCGTGCCCCGGCCCGCGTGCTGGAACAGCTGGAGCGGTGGTGCCGGGGCCACAATGTCTCGAGAGTGACCGAGCTGATCGGAGCATCCCATGTCCCAGGTTGAAGCCCGCCCGCGCCGCGATGCCGACGTGCGCAACCGCTTGGCCATCGCCCTCGACGTCGACGACCTGGTCGAGGCCATCCGCATCGCCAAGGAGCTTCGACCCTGGTTCGGTGTCGCCAAGGTGGGGCTCGAGCTCTACAGCGCGGCGGGGCCGGACGCGGTGGTGGAGATGATGGATTGCGGCTACCGGGTGTTCCTCGACCTGAAGCTGCACGACATCCCGACGACCGTGCGCCGGGCCGCCCAGGTGGTGGGGGCGCTGGGGGCGTCGTACCTGACATTGCACGCCATCGGCGGCTCGCCCATGCTCCGCGCCGGCGTGGAGGGCCTGACCCACGGCGCCGGGAACGCCGGGCTTCCGACGCCCATCGCCCTGGCCGTCACGATCCTCACCAGCGACGGCGACGCGCCGCCCCACGTGCTGGGCAGGCGGGTCCAGAGCGCGGTCGAGTCGGG
>Ga0136633_1000509_pt1 | contig 29822 bp, 21 predicted proteins | sample AntDrymeUQ832206_2_FD_105494 | JGI IMG/M metagenome (GOLD analysis project Ga0136633, IMG submission 105494) | Polar desert sand microbial communities from Dry Valleys, Antarctica - metaG UQ83 (22.06) | ecosystem: Environmental > Terrestrial > Soil > Desert | place: Antarctica: Dry Valley... | reverse complement strand
TTTTCCCGCTCTTGCACGTGTCGTAGGGAACGTGTATTACGAATGACATGGCCGTAACTAACGCCCCGAAGCCAGCAGACCGAGATGCCCTGGATGCCTACGAGCCCCTGCTGCGCCGCCTCCAAGACGACAGGCTCGAAAACGGCTCGTCCCCGATCGGTCCCTTCGGGAGTGCTGCCTCCAACCTCGTTGACCGTGCCCTGGACATCTGGGCCCGACCCGGCTTCGACACACTGATGTCGCTGCCGCGCCTGCGCTTCGAGCCGTTTGACTACCAGCTGCGCGCGGCCGAGACCGTGTTGGAGGGGATGCGCGGGCGTGCGATCTTGGCCGACGAGGTCGGCCTCGGCAAGACGATCGAGGCGGGTCTGGTGTTGAGCGAGCTCAGGCTTCGGGGACTCGCAGGCAGGGCGCTCGTACTTGCGCCCACCGGCCTCTTGAGCCAATGGGAAGAGGAATTCAGCCGCAAATTCGCTCTTCCTTCGAGAGTCTGCGCCTCTGCCCGGGACTGGTTTCGCAACCAGGGGTTGGAGGACGATCCCATCCTGGTCGCCTCTCTGGCCGCAGCTCGCCGCGCTCCGCTAAAGGACGCAATCGTCGACAGCGAGTGGGACGTGGTGATTGTCGATGAGGCTCATCGCCTCAAGAACCCGGCGACCGCTTCGGCCCGATTGGTCCGCTCCCTACGCTGCCGCTACCTGATGCTGCTCACCGCGACGCCGGTCGAGAACCGTCTCGGCGACCTCTTCCAGCTGGTAAACCTCGTCGCCCCCGGCCTGCTGGGCACCCCTCAGCAGTTTCGGACGCGCCACGGAGCGAGCAACGGCGTCATCAGCGGGATCCGAGAGTTGGACGCGTTGCGAGGGCGCATGCGCGAGGTCATGGTGCGGCACCGGCGCAGCGAGGTCGCGCTAATGCTGCCGAGGCGGCTGGCCACGACGATCCGAATCACCCCGAGCGACGATGAGGCGGAGCTGTACCGACTCGTGTCTGAGCGAGTTCGTCTCGCTGCTAAAGAAGCCTCGAGCTCGACCCGCTTTGCCCTGCGACATCTCCAGCGGCTCGCAGGATCGAGCCCGGCCATGCTGGTCCCCACGCTCGAGAAGATGGGGTGGAGTGACCTGGCCGAGCGCGCCCGCCGACTTTCCGGCACCGATAAGTCGCGTGTGTTGCTCGAGCTACTCGAACGACACCTTGCCCGGGGCGAGAAGGTCGTGGTCTTTACCGCATTCCGTCAGACGCTCGCCTCCCTTGCGGAGATGGTCGAAGGGGCCGGGATCGAGGCAGCGATCTATCACGGCAGCCTGCCCCGCCGGGACAAAGAGGCAGCGGTAGAACTCTTTCGCAACAAGGCCTCGGTCCTGCTTACCACCGAGGCGGCGGGCGAGGGACGCAACCTCCAGTTCTGCCACGTCATGATCAACTTCGATTTGCCGTGGAATCCGATGCAGATCGAGCAGCGACTGGGTCGCATCCACAGGATCGGCCAGAGTCACGAGGTGCTGCTTGTCAACTTGTTGAGCCGCGGGACGATCGAGGAGCACATCGCATCCGTGCTGGAAGCGAAGATCAACCTGTTCGAGTTGGTTATCGGCGAACTCGACATGATCCTCGGGCGCATCGAGGATGACTTCGATTTCGAGTCGTCCGTCTTTCGTGCACACGCCGAGAGCAGCGACGACGAGGACTTCCTCGAGCGTCTGAACTCGCTGGGCGATAGTCTTCAGCGGGCCCGGCGTGATTACCTCGACAACCGGGGAACCGTCGATGCGCTGGTGGGCGACTCGCTGTGACATCAATTGGCATCGCCGATCCCGCGTTGAGGTTTTGGCTGGACTACATCGAGGCCGAAGGCGGGCTGTGCGATGTCGACGGCGACAAGGCGCTCGCCCTGCTCTCCGAATCAGCTCGCGGCTCTACCGGGCTGCCGGAGGAGGTCGTGGTCACCGCGGACCCAGAGGTGGCGCGTGAGGATGGCGCGCTCCTGCTGATTCCAGGTCACCCCGCGCTCGATCACGCCGTCGAGCGAGTGCTTCAGCGCGGCGACGTTCTGCGCTGCGAGCTCGAGTGGCCCCGGCATCCGCCTCCGGCGTCGTCATCGCTGCTCGCCCGGGCCCGCGAAGACATCGCCGTCGACCACGGGCGCATCGATCTCGGCCGAGAACCGCCCTCCTCGGCGCACCTGCCGGTTCTGCGTCTTGGGGCCGTCGTGACCTACTGGACGTCGCTCGAACGCTTCCAGGAGCGTGAGGAAGTGTGGGTCGACGCGCGCAGCGGAGCCGCTCTTCGGGGCCGGGCGCTGGAGTGCATAAGGGGGGCACCCGCAGCGGTGAGCAATGGAGGCTCTCGCCGATTGCTCGCCGAAGATCTGTCGGGGGCAGTTGCGGGCGCGCACGGATACGTCGACGAGGCCGTGGCGGCTCGCCAAGTAGAGCTCGCACGGCACTCGCATTACGCGCTCGAGCAGGAGCTCGCGCGTGCCTCGGCCTACTACGATGCCGCCCTCCAGTCGATCTCCAGTCGGCGCGAATCCGCCGAGGCCGAGCGACGCCCACTGCTCACCGCCCAGGTCGAGGCGACTCGCGTCGAACGCTCCCGCAGACTCAGGGAGATCGAGGACAAGTTCCAACCCCGCCACGAGATACGCCCCTTCCGGCTCCATCTTGTCCAGGTCCCGATCGTGGAGCTCCCCGTCGTGATCCGCAGGGGGCCGCGAGAGTTTCCTTTCGCTCTGATCTGGGTTCCCTGCGCGTCCGCGTTCTTACCTCAGCCTTGCCCTCACTGCGGCAAGCCCGAGCCCCTCGTCGCCGCAAAGCATCGTCTTGGATGCCGTTCCTGTCTACAAGCCGCCTCTGGTGCCCCGGCCCGATCTTCGCAGCCCCGGCCTCAGCCGGACTCCGATCCCAGCGCGTCGCTACCCGCTACAGTGCCCGTGCCTCAACTGAGTCTGCGCTCCCAGAACGACCGTCGGCCTCAACACCCGCTCGCGCCGAGGCGAAAAGCCGCGGCGAGCCAGATCGCGCCGACGCGATCGGTGCGGAGCAACACGTCCCCCGGGGCAGGCCGGGTGGTGGAACGGTCGGGTGACAAACTCGCACGAGCGCTGTGGCGGGCGAGCTTCGAGCAGCGCAAATGGCGCGCCAAAGCTATGGCCCCCCATTCACCGATGAGCGCCATGACCCGGTTGTATGGGCCCGATGCCGCGGCTCGCGCTCTGGGTTTGCCTCAGGAAGCGCTGCCCATCCCGTCCACCCTCAGGGTCGCTACTTCACCGGGGCGTCCGCCCCGGCCGCACTCGACTGCGGGCATCATCTGGGGAACCGACCGCCTTGGTTATCGCTTCACGTTGCATTGGCATTCGGAGGCCGGAGTAGCCATGCTCGCAGAGACGCTGCCCGGCTTCGGTGGCCGAGAGCGTGCGCTCCCGAACAAGCGCGATCTGCCTCCGGGCGTCGTCGCGCGCCTGTTCGAGGGCGCGCAGCCGCCACGCATCGAACTCGATCCCGTCGCTCGCTCGCTGTGGGACGCCGCCATTGCCTCGCACGGGCTCCTCTTCGTCGCTCGTTGCCTTTGCATTTGGTGGCGAATCGCAGACTCGGGTATCTCCGATCGTCTGCCGGCCCCCGCGCTTGCTGCGGGTGTAATGTGCTGGGTGGCCGAGAGGTCGCGACTAGGGCCGCCAGATCAGCCGGCCGGCCCCGCTCCCGAAGTGGAAAAGCTCATCGGTCCCGCAGCGGTCACGTGGTGAGCCGGCAGGCATTCGTGAGCTACAGGCGGAGGCTACATTCGTGGGATTGCGTTCCCCTGCGAGTGGACCATCCGGACCGCAGACCACCCGTTGGAGGAGTGGTGGGAACCAAGCCGACAGATAGGCTGACGGAGCGGCTCGAAGCGGCGATCGTCAGCCTGCTCAAGCGCGACGGGCGGCTCACCTATCCCACGTTACTCGTCGAATTGGGGATGCTTTCCTCGTCGAACCTCGATGAGTGGCGCGCTGGGCGCGTTCCATATCTGGAGCGAGTCGTGACGGGCAACCTCACCAAGCTGGCTCGTATCCAGAAGGGCGTGCGTCGCGGCGCGCGCAAGCGCGGCCTACAGCGTCGTGTGGAGGGAAGAGAGCGGAAGGTGCGCTTCTCGAAGACCGGCAATCCCTTCATTGAGGAGGAGTACTCGGCCGTCTACAGCTTTTTAGGCGGACGATGAGTGTGGCAGGACCGCGCGTTCGACCCTGAGCTTCAGCCACGCCGGAAGAGCCCGTCGCACAAACCGGCCGAGGGCTGGGGTGTACGAAAACGAACACTAGTGCCCGTCGCGGAAATCATCGTCACATTCGAGCGCCCCTGCATCACCGATGGCTGCGTTTATCGTCGCTCACGTACCTCCGGTACACTCACTCCTCGCGCCTTGCCCACGGCTCCGCCGAGGTCGGAATTGGGATTCAATCTGGCGCGCAGGATCGCTCTCGATGTTGGCGCTTCTTTCGCGACGGACCGCTAGCGCCTTTTGTACCAAGGAAGCCCTGAGTGAAGTCAGGAGCGTTCCACCCGGCCGACGATCTCAGCTTTGAGCTCGGAAACGCCTCACTTCACGAGCGCAGACGCCGCCGACCTCCTTGTTCCTTCATGTTCGTGCTGTGGCAAGTGCGGTCTGAAACAACGAGAGCTTGTCCATCCTGCGCGCCTCCTGGGGTGGTCTGATGTCGAGACCAATGTAAGGAGGCGACTGCCGTGCACCCTGGAGTTCGATTGCGTCACCCCACTCAGGATAGAGAGGAGCCAAGAAGACTTGACTCAGGGACGCGCAGAACCGGAAGAGGCTGGTCAGGCTCCCGCGATGAGGTTGTAACGATGGTAGACGCGTTCCTCGCCCGAACCGCGGCCGTAGTAATGCCAGTCGGGAAAATTGAAATCGGCCGTAAGGGCTCTCGGCAGTAGAAGAGCTGCTTCGAGGAAGCCCTCCAGGTCCGGGACTCCATGGATGTTGACCTCCCACCCATACTCCTCGAAACGCTCCAGGATGTCGTGAATTCGTGGGGTCGTTCGCCAGTCGATTGCAACGCGTGAAACTCCCCACTGCCTGAGGGTGTCGAGAACCTGAGCCGCCAGAGTTGGGACGGCGAGTAGGAGGGGGCCTACGAAATCGGCCATGAACGAGAGTGTGGCATCCGGCCTCGTTTGTGAGATCAGGCGCATCCCATGTTCACCCAGCGTCTCAATCGAGCTCAGGAAGCAAAGGTCCGCATCATCGAACTCGAGAGCTCCGACCTGCTCCAGCACACGTTTGGGAACGTCGCCACCCTCCTTGATGTCGAGCACGACCGCTCGATTTGCGGCGCGCAGCCTCGAGAGACAGGTCTCGAGCAAAAAGGGATGCTCGGCGCGAGTCCAGGGCGTTTCCTCGAAGGAGTCGTGGCGAAGGACGATCCGGCCGACGGGGTCCTCCCGAATGTCGCACTCGCTCCAGTGAATCCCCGATGCGAGGAACTGGCGAAGGTTGGCCTCGTCGTTCACGCCATGCCATACGAATTCGACCCGTGTTCGCAGTTCATCCTCGGACACCAGGCCCGTCAAGCCGTAGCGCTTGCCGCTCACCGTGCGCGGGGTGGACTCCCGCTGGGTCTCGAAGAGGGTATCGGCGTGAAGGAACAGGACCTCTCCGCCGGCGTCAGCTTCCGACATTGCCCGGATGTTCGCCGGCTCGTTGTCGATAACGGAAACGATCCGGTGGCCTCGGCTTCGGAGCTCATCCAGGCCCTCCACCTTCGATTCGAGAATGTGGTCCCAACCTCGTGGGTTCATCCACAGCAGATTGCTCTCGAAGGACACGCGATGGTGCCGCGCAACCTCGTTGAGAGATCGAAGTGTCAACTCCCGGAGCTCCTCCGGGCGGCCTGTGTTGAGAGCGACGCTTGTCGAGGGTTGCAGTTGGAACCATCGGATGACCGACAAGACGCCGGAGTAGGGGCGGCTGCCCGTCAGGATGGCTTCAGAGCTCCAGAAACGTTCTGCATACCAGTCGAGAACACCCTGCTTCACCGCATCGGTGATAGCCATGCCCGATAGGAAGCGATCGATGCGGCTTTCGTGGACGCTTATATCTTCAGGGCGCAGCCCCTGGAACATGTCTGTCTGGTGTTCTCGATCGTAGGACAAGAGCGCGTTCACGACTAAGTGACGCATGTCGAGGATGGTGCCGTCGATGTCGAATACGATGCACAAATCGTCTGTTGGATACGCCCGCCGGAGCTGTTCGTAGTGGACGGCCAGCTCACGCATCCAGTCAACCTCGATCTCATCGGGCTCGCGGCTCATTTCTCTCCCGTCATTTCGAGCGGAGTAGGATTGCCTCGATGCGACGGGCAGATTCTTGATCGCCCACCCCCTGCGCGGCTTTCAAGGCTCTCCTCCATAGCTCGGAAGCATGGGTAGTCGCATCGAGCGACTCGGCCTCTGTTGCCGCGAGGCTCAGATATCGCAAGGCTCTCTTCTGGTCATGACTGCGGTAATAGTAGAAGGCAAGGAGCGCGGGATTCTCGTCGATGATGCCCTCTGATTCCTCTTCCAACAGGGCGCCGACCCGCCCGTAGAGTGCTCTTAGCCTGGACGGAGTCATCGTCGAGAGAACGGCCTCGTGAAGCAGGGAGCTCGTGAACGTGTAGTCGAGCGCGGGATAGCGGCGCAACTCCCGTACGATCTCTGCCCTCAAGAGCACCGCTAAACTTTGGCGGAGGTCCTCGCCTCCTGCTGCCCTCTGCAGCAATCCATAACGGAAGTCCCGGCCGATGATGGCAGCGACCTGCGCAGCTCGGCGAGCTTGGGGAGGAAGTCTATCGATGCGTGCCATCAATAGGCTTTCCAGAGCAGGGGGGAGGTCCGCCGAGACCGTCCACGTGCTTTCTCGAGCGCCTGTGCCTCCTTCGAGCACCGCCCTCAATATCTCCCTTAGATAGAAGGGGTTTCCCTCCGAGCGCCCGACGATCTCAGTCCTTAGCTCGGGCTCCAACGTGCCCGCAGGGGTGAGGAGGTCAACCATTTGGATCGCCGTATTGTCGCTGAGCGGAGCGACGGTGAGCTCGGTGGTGCGATGAGAGAACTCAGTAAGAAGCCGGAGACGAAGACGCCAGCCTTCCGATGAAGGCTTGGCCTCCATGGTCGCGGCCACACATAAGGGGGCAGAGTCGGTAAGAGAAGCCAGTTCCTCGGCGAGCGAGCAGGTAATGGCATCGGCGTGATGAACGTCTTCGAGCGCGAGTACTACTGGTGCGAGATCGGTCAGAGCCTCAATCCATTGCACGTAAGATCGGCGGATTTCGATTGCCAGCTCTTCGGGGGAGAGATCGGCTATCTGTTCTTCAAGCTCCGCCTCTACCTTTACGCACAGAAGGCGGCCCAGGAACGCAATCCAACGGGGAGCTGCGTTGCTGGAGAGCTCCCTCATTCGCGCTCGAAGTTTGGTGCGGACGGAGATCTCCGGTTCGCTTGCTCCCACGCCCAGCCATTCTCTGAGCAACTCCACGAAGGGCCCGTAGGGAAGCTCTCCCTTATAGGGAAGACACTGACCCTGCAACCACGTGATCTCCCTGCCGACCGCCCCCTCGAACTCGCCTAACAGACGAGTCTTTCCAATGCCGGCAGCCGCGGTAATCAGCAAGATTCGTCCTCGACCGGCTTTCAGGTCATTGCTGAGGGCAGTCAGCGTGGCCACTTCAGACTCTCGCCCCACGAAGGGAGAGGTCGATCTAGGTGCCGAGATCGTTCGCAGGCCGACCAGTCTCCACGCCGATACGCGGCCCTCGCGGCCCGCGAATTGAAGTTCCCCCAGCGGCTCCAGCACGAAGCGCTCTGCAAGTTGGCGTGCCGTGACGGACCCCAGGGCGATGGTGCCCGGGTCGGCGCTCGCCTGGAGTCGTGCGGCGATGTTCGTCGCATCTCCGAGCGCCACCTGTTGAGGCACGGCCCCCCCGACGAGTCCCACCGCCGCCGGCCCGCTGTTGATTCCCACCCGGACGTTGAGCTCGGGGACCCCCCAGGCCGCCTCGATGTCCCGTCGCTGCTCCTCGATGGCTTGCAGTATCCGCAGAGCGGCCCGACCGGCTCTTTCGGCATCGTCGCCGTGAGCCACGGGAACACCGAAGTAGGCGCAGATGCCATCTCCCATATATGCCTGTACAACACCGCCGTACTCTTCGACGGCGCGACTCATCCGCCCCACGCACTCTCCGACCAGCGATTTGACCTCGTCGGGAGCGAGGTGCTCGCCGAGACGAGTCGAGCCCACGATGTCGGCGAAGAGGGCCGAGATGGGACGCATTTCGTCTCCGTCGTCCTGAGACGACGGGGGAGCCGGCGCCAATGACTCCTCATCCGGCCTCAGGGATTTCCCGCACGCCCAGCAAAAACTTGCCTCGGCCGAAGAAGCCGCGCCGCAGAACGAGCATCTCACGGCGTCCCCCAGGGTCCCGTCCATCCGATCCATTCCTACAGAGTTTAGTTCCTGAGGAGGACTGAGCGAGGGTAAAGAGTTGGCACCGACCAAGGTCGGGGATGCGACCAGAGCGGGCCCAGAGCCAAGGGACCCGCGCCGTCCTCGTGATGGCCCAGCATGGGTCGAGGGAACCACTCCACAGAAGATAATGCCTGAAGAGCGTTGTGAGACAGAGACAGAGACAGAGGATAGGCGGATACCGGCTCGAAGAGGTGCTCGGGGAGGGCGCCACGGGCATCGTCTACCGCGCCGTCCGTGATGCCGATGGCTCCCAGGTTGCCCTGAAGGCTCTGAAGCAAGAGCTCGTGCGGGATCAGGTCTTCCGAAGGAGGTTCGAACACGAGGCGCGTGCCGCGGCCGAGGTGCGTCACAAGCACCTCATTCCGGTTCTTGCATCGGGCCGAGAGGAGGATCTCTGCTACCTCGTCATGAGATATGTCGAGTCGAGATCGCTCGCAGATGTCACTCGGGCCAACGGCCCCCAATCTCTCGCCGACATCGTGAATCTTGCCGCCGGCCTCGGCTCGGGTCTCGATGCTCTCCACGATGCCGGCCTCGTACATCGAGACGTCAAGCCCTCCAACATCCTCATCGATGCTGCCGGCAAGGCGCTGCTTACTGATTTCGGCCTCGCCAAAGGGCGGGCCTACACTGCCCTGACCAGACCGGGCCAGGCCCTGGGCACCCTCGATTACATGGCGCCCGAGCTCGTGAGAGGTGAGCCGGCGACCCCCTCGAGCGACATTTACGCCTTGGGGTGCGTGATCTTCGAGTGTCTGACTGGGGCTCCGCCGTTTGCCGAGCGTAGCTTTTTCGAGGTTGGCACCGCCCATGTCGAAGAGGAGCCCCCCGACCCTCGTAGTACACGGAGCGATCTCCCGCAAGGGTTCTCCTGGGCCGTGTTGACGGCGCTTGCGAAGGATCCTCAGCGCCGACCCACAACGGCAACGATGTACGCATACATGCTGCGTCTCGCCACCCGAACCTAGTGGTCGCTGAAGGCGCCGCCGGCCCACACGCCCTTGGCAGATGATGTGAAGGACAGGAAGGTACTGGAGAGTCCCCTCCGCTCCGCCTAAGATAAAGGGCAGGAGCGAGCGCTGTTCGAGGGAGGTGGGAGCCTGTTAGGCCCCCGATGCCTTGGGCACATGATGACCGGATGAGGAGCGTGGTGGGGACTTTAGGAGGACCAGCTTCTGGGGCGCCACGCCTCAGGGAGAGCAGGGTCGCTCAGATGATGACTTCGTCGCGCATCGGAGAGCACCCCAGCGCGCTGTTCACAACCGGTCTCCCGATCCTCCAGATCGCCCTCAATCCCGGGGTCATGACCCGAAACCTCGAGTCGATCTTGAACGCCGGCAACGGGGCATCTGGCCACCGAGAGGTGGCACACGCCAACCTGGTTGCATATAAGCAAGGAAATCGGGGCCTTATCCGCTATGACCTCTCTGGAGGCCCAGGGTCGGGCGAAGTCGTGCTGGGCAAGCTTTTTCCGGATCCCGGCCGGGCCGAGCGCGTGGCGGAGATAATGCGCTGGCTGTGGGAGGACGTCTTCTCGGACAGCGACACTCTCACCGTTCCCCAACCCCTGGGGTGTGTCCCGGAGCTAGCGATGCTCCTGTTCAGGGCTCTGCCGGGCCAGCCGCTGGATTCGGCCCTGTCCGAAGGGGGTGGAGCGAATAAATCACTCATCCAGCTCTGCGCCCGATGGCTCGCTGCTCTTCACGGCTCGTCCACGGCGCTCGATAGGCACTTTGACCTCGCAGTTGAGGCGGTGAATCTTGAAGCCTGGGCGGCTCTGATCGCCCACCGTTATCCGGATTTCGCGCCCGCGTCCCAACAGCTCTTTCGTGCGCTGCGAGAGCGATCCATGGGTCTCAGACTCGAAACCAACGCTCCCATCCACAAGGATTTTCACTATCAGCATGTTTTCGTGAACGGGACGCTCGGCGTAATCGATTTCGACGAGATTCGCTGGGGTGATCAAAACTGCGACATCGCCCACTTCTGCGCTCACCTCAATCTGCTGTCCTGCCGCGCGCGCGGAGCGGAAGAGTTCGAGGGGCTCGAGGAGCTTTTCCGCTCGTCCTATGCCGAATACTCGGGCTGGTCTTGTGATGAGCGCTTCGATTTCTTCTTCGCCTACACATGCTTGAAGATTGCCAAACAGCTTGCGACGACGCGAGGGATCAGGCCGCGACCCGAAGGGGCGGAGCTAAAGCGCCAGTTAAGTGCCATCCTGGATGATGGTAACGCCGCGATAGCAGGGCGCAGATGAGCCTGATCGACCACAGCAACTCGCGGCGCTCTGACATCAATGTTGCCTACTTGCTCCGAAGCTTTCCTCGACTGTCCCAGACATTCATCTTGTCTGAGGTGTTGATGCTGGAGGCACAAGGTGTCGGCATCCGAATACTTGGGCTTGCTGATCCCCGCGAACCGATCATCCAGCCGAATGTGGCCCGTCTCCACGCACCAGTCACTTACTTGAATGAGCTGGAGCCGACCACGAGACGACAAACACTGCTTTTGCACCTGCAATTGCTCCTTAGACATCCCCTCCGCTACCTGCGAACGCTCGGGTGCCTTCTTGCTGGGGGCAAGGAGCACGAGTCGGGTTACTCGAACTATTCGGGTTGGCGCTGCTTCTCCTTGGCCGCATGCGCCGCCAACCAGTTGTACAAGGGACCTCGCGGAAGCGAGCGTATTCATCACATCCACGCTCACTTTGCTCACGACCCGACCTTCGTGGCCCTGCTGGTTCACCTTCTCACAGGCGTCTCCTATAGCTTCACTGCTCATGCTCGGGATCTGTACCAAACCGACCAGGGATCCTTGGTTCGCCGAGCAGCAAAGGCAACCCACGTGATCACGTGCTGTCGGGCCAATGGCGAATACCTCGACGCGACCCTGCCGAAGCGCTTTCGCTCACGGATCCGGCTCATACATCATGGGGTGGATTCTCGGGAGTTTCATCCTCTCGAATCCTCGGTTCCCGAAGCTACCGGAGAACCGCCAACGGTGGTGGCCGTAGCCCGCCTCGTGGAAAAGAAGGGCCTTTCGGATCTGATTCGAGCTTGTGGCATCGCCGTCGAGCGCGGTCATACGTTCTCGTGCCTCATCTACGGGGAGGGACCGGAGGGAGACGAGCTATCCTCACTCATCGACGATATGGACCTCAGCAACCACGTTCACCTGATGGGTTCGTGCACCCAGCAAGATCTCGTGAGCGTCTACCAGCATGCAGACATCTTCGCCCTGACCCCCTTCGTGACCGACGACGGCGACCGAGACGGGATACCCAATGCCTTGATGGAGGCGATGGCGTGCTCTTTGCCGGTACTCGTTACCAACGCCGGAGGGATATCCGAGCTCGTGACAGATGGAGCGAACGGTCTGATGTCGACTCCTCGAGATGTGAGCGGCATTGCCGAGGAACTGCAGAAACTGCTTCAGGATGGGGATCTCAGAGCGCGTCTGGGTGCGGCGGCACGGGAGACCGTCACCGAAGGATTCGATGCCTGGGCGCAGGCGGCCGGGCTTGCTACCATCTTTCGCACGGTCCGGAGCAGCGCGTCATGAGCCCCCGCCGGTCGGGGCCGCCGCCGCGTGAGGGCAGAAGGGCCATCAAGCTCCTGAACCGCTTCGCGCAGGGCAACCGCAAGTGGTTCGTGTTCGGGCTCTCGATGCTCGTGCTGGAGGCGTTCACGGCAGTTTATGCGCTCAAGCCGCTTGCTTACTTGATCGACTTTCTCAGGCGCGGTCAGAACGCCAACAAGCCTCCCTTGCTGTTCGAACCCTTTATCGATCTCTTCCGCACATCCCCGGATCAAATCCCACCCCTCTTCCCAACAATCGCTGTGCTAACCATCGGCGTAGTCGTGCTCGCAATGATCAACAGTCTCACGGACTCACTCGCGGAGATCTATCTTGCCCGGGGTGGCCGCCTCCTTGGCCTGTCGTTGAGGGTGACTCTTCACTCTCACCTCCAACGCCTGTCTCTTGCTTTTCACAATCAGCGGAGGACCGGAGATGTCCTCACGAGGATCACCAGCGATGTTACGCAGGTGGAGGTCTTCTTGACCCAATCTCTGAGCGATCTCGCTGGAAGCCTGCTGCTGGTTCCAATCATCCTGGTCTCTATTCTTGCTAAATCCTGGGAGCTGGCAGTGACGGCTTTATTGATCGTGCCGGTGGTTTCAATTGTATCGCAGGCCTTCTCTAAGCGCATCAAGGCCAGCTCCAAGAGAGAGCGAGCACGAGAAGGCGAGCTAGCATCGGCGGCCCAAGAGATGCTGACATCCATTCGCGTCATCCAGACGTATGGGCGCGGTGAGCGCGAGCAGGAGCGCTTCGCTCAGCAGAGCCGGCATACGATGGAGGCTGCTCTACAGACGGCCAAGCTTGAAGCCGGGTTCTCTTGGACCGTGAAGAGCTTAGAAGCTCTTGCGGTGGCCGCAATCGTATGGGTCGTAGTCCTATTGCAACAGAGGAACAACCCGATCTCCATTGGGGACCTGGTTCTGTTCCTTGCACTTGTCGACCAGATGTTCAAGCCGACGCGGCGAATCATCAAGGAGTGGAGCCTCATCGGTAAGGTACTTGCAAGTGTAGAGCGCGTCGCCGAGCTGCTGGACCGAACCCCGTCGGTCGACGACCTCCCCGACGCAGTGCCGGCGCCGGCGCTTCAGGGTTGGGTGGAGTTGCGCCATGTCAGCTTCGCTTATCAATCGGAACCCCAGGATGGAGCCGCGTCGGATGGGCAAGCGTTACGCCTGACGCTGGACGATATCTCCTTTCGCGTCGCCCCGGGGGAGGTCGTGGCCCTCGTTGGCCCCAGCGGCGCCGGAAAGAGTACGGTTGCACAGCTCGTTCCTCGACTATACGATCCGCAGGCCGGTGCGGTCCATATCGACGGGCATGACATCAGACATTTCACGCTCGACTCGCTTCGTGCGCAGATCGGCATGGTCTTGCAGGACACCATCCTGTTCACCGGGACCGTGGCGTACAACATCGCCTACGGCCGGCCGGAAGCATCGCGCGAAGAGATTGTCTCGGCTGCAAAGGAAGCGAACGCTCATGAATTCATCGAAAGAATGCCCGACGGCTACGACACCGAGCTCAGCGAGAGAGCCGCGAATCTTTCGGGCGGACAACGACAGCGAATAGCCATCGCACGCGCACTCATCAGGGATGCACCCATCCTCATGCTCGACGAGCCGACGACAGGATTAGATGCGGAGTCGACCGATCTCGTCCTTCAGGCGCTGCAGAGGCTTATGAGGGGAAAGACGACAATAATCATCTCTCATGACTTGAACCTCGTCCGCTCCGCGAACCGGATCGTCGTGATTCGCCAAGGGCGCATCGAGCAGGTGGGACATCACGAGGAGCTGATGCAGCGTGGAGGTCTCTATGCCTCCCTCTACGAGCGGCAGTTCGGGGCCGGGGAACCCGTTTCGGTGACGCCGAGTGTCGCCGACCTCGACGGTGACGACGAGGATGAGTCGAGACTGGTCTTCGAAACGATGCTGCTCGAGGCCCTCCCCATGCCCGCTCCACGCAGAGAGGTCGAGAGAAGCATCGTTCAAGCTCCATCTCGTTCTGTGCGCGAGGGTTAATGGGCTCTCGGTGGCCGTATTTCCAGCGCGGAGCGCCTAGGTGACCGCTCTTCGGCTCGATGCTCGGCGCACCCTCCGGCTCGAGGCCCGCTTCCCCGGGTTGCGGCAATCCTTCGATCCTGATGTCATGGGAAAGCTACTGCAGCAGTCTCTCATCGGCGATCGCGGCGACTACGTGATCGAGGAGTGTGTCCCGGGCAAAGCCTATGTCGATGTTGACGAATGTTTGCTGCGCTATGCGGTTCGCATGAGCGATACTGCTACTGGACAAACACATTCCGCCATGGTCACCGGGCGGCTGTTTTCGAACGCAGACGCCTGCGCGGCATTCTTCGACGAGCGATTGCAACCAGTGGCCGGGTTCGCCGAGGGTCGCCCTGAGATTGCCGGCTTCGATACCCCTGTGGCGGTGTTCGAAGGCCTGCAATTAGCCGTTCATGCCTACCCGATCGATCCTGATCTGCCCTCTCTAATCGATGCCACGGATCCCACATGCATGACCGACATCATCGAGCGTCTCATCCCGAGCTCGCTCGATGAGGAGTTGGAAGTGAGGGGTTGCCGGATTGTCGTCGCTCACTATCCACGCCGCCATCGCTGCGTCCTCCGTTACGAGGTCAACGGGCGGCGGCGGGGCAGCGATGCTTCCGTGCTGGTATTCGGGAAGGTCTCCTCTACAGGCGAGCCGGCCTTGGACCGAACCGTGCTCGAGGATCTGGGTCGTGAGATGGACGTCGGCCAGGCCGGCATCCGCGTTCCCCGACATGTCGGCCACGTGCCGCACCTTGATCTGGTGCTCATCGAGGGTATCCCGGGAAGCCCCGTGATCGTGCCTATGCTGAAGACGAGAGCCGGCGGGGACAGAGAAAATGATTCGCATTCCCTCGAGCGTGCGGTTGAGGCCGCCGGAGTGGTAGCGGCGGAAGTGCATCGATGCAGGATCCGCGTGGGCCGACGGCGTCGTCTGAAGGATGAGTTGGCAGAGCTCCAAGCCGAGCTCGCGGCGCTTGGCCGAGTAATTCCGGAGGAGATGGCTCCGCTCGACGAGCTGTTCTCCGAGGTTGGGAAGGCCGGGCAGGGAGTGGAACAGGTACGGCTGGTGTTCAGCCACGGCGACTTCACTCCCTCCCAGATCCTGTTCAATGGAGCGGAGGTCGGTCTCATCGACTTCGATAATTTGGGTGAGGCCGAGCCCGAGCTCGATCTCGGCCAATTCTGCGCCTACCTGAGTGCCGCAGCTCTGAAGTCGGAGCTATCGAGCGGAGTTACAGAGGGCCTCGGGCCCCGGCTTCGTCGTCGGTTTCTCGAGGCCTATGCCGAAGCCTCGGGGATGTCGAACTCGGAGGAGTTCCAACTGCGCGTGCGCATCTACGAACAGGTCAGCTTGCTTCGGATGGCAATTCGTGGATGGCGGCAGCTCAAGCCGGCGCGCGCCTCCTTGGCGCTCAAGGTACTCGAGGGGACCAGAGGCGGCGACTCGATTGTGCCGGGAGCTGCGGACAAGGTGCCGCCGGAATGAATCAGCCGACCGATGTGTCGGGCCTTGGCAGGTCCGTCGTGTTCCGCCCCGACGAGACCCTGCTGCGCAGCTTGACTGAAGAAATGCCGACTGCCAGCGAAACCGTGTATGGAAACCTCAACGTGCAGTCGAAGGTGGGGGCGCGACAGAGAAGCTCGACGTTCATTGTCACCGACCAGCCCGAGCGATACTCGGACAAGACGATGCCTCGCGCCGAGGGTCGGCGATTAGCGGCCCTGCAGGATGACTACATCAAATCGCGCGACCTGATCGTTGTAGATGGCTTTCTCGGCAACGTTCCTCCCTACCGAATGGCGGCCCGTCTGATCGTGGAAAGGGTGAACGCCAACATAGCGGCGATGCAGAGGCTTCTCTATTTCGACCCGATCAGCGATGACCGCCATCTCGATCCGGAGTTGACCGTGATCTGCACTCCTGGTCTCGAAGTGCAGGGCTACAGAAACAACCGAGTAATCGCGGCCTCGCTGGAGGAGGGCGTGACGAGGATCATCAACTCAGACTACTTCGACGAAGCCAAGAAGGCCGGCCTGCGCATGTGGGGTAGCCGTGTCTATGATGCCGGTGGGTTGGTGCTCCATTCCGGGTGCAAGGTGGTGCCGAGTACCCGAGGGCTAAAGAGCGTGCTGGTTATGGGTCTGCCCGATAGCGGCAAGAGCACCATTACCTTCACGCAACACAACGGCTCGCGAGTTGTTCAGGATGATTTCGTCGCACTTTTCGATAAGGGCCAGATTGTTTCCCCACAAGATGGATGCATCGAGAAGACCTACGGGCTCGACTCCAAGCTACAGCCGGAAATCTACGCGGCCGTTACAAAGCCGGATGCATACCTGGAAAACGTCATGCAGCGGGGCAACCTGCCGGACTTCTCGATGGAGACCGATCGGCGAGCGGGACGCGCCGTTTTCAACTTCCGCTCGATCAATTCCTTCCCGGTGAACGATGTGCCGCCCTTGACGACGCTGCTGTTTCTCATGCGGGGCGATGGCGTTCTGCCGGCCGTCGCGCGACTACGCCGCAGGGATGCCGTGAAGCACTTCCTGTTGCGGGAGCTGCGAGGCTGGACCGCCAGAGATGCACATGGGGAAGGGTCGTTGCCCGGGCCACGTGCAGATCAATCTCTCATCGGTATCGCCCAGCGCGGAGAGCGCCTTGCTCAACTTCTGTCGGGCCTCGACCTCGAGTGCTTTCTCGTGAACACGGGGTCGGTCGGGGGCCCTCCTTCTGACCCGAGATCCAAGAGAATCCCGTTCAGTTGCTCGTTGGGACTGGTTCAGGCCCTCGTCGACGGGACTGTGGAATGGGACGGTGCCAACGAGCTCGGCCTCGACGTGGCCGCGGGGGCGCCCCAGGTGGACGACGTTGAGTTATTGCAACCGCGCAGGCTCTATGAGAGCCAGGGTCGAATGGCGGAGTATCGGGACCGAGTGGAGCGCATCAGAATTGAGTGGAGAGCGAATATTGGCGCGGTGCCGCCGATCGGAATGCTCTCCGAGGTTCTGTCACCACCTAGGGCGGGAGGTCGAAGCGGGCCATGAGGCGCGAGAACCTGTGCTAGAGCTGCGGTTCAACACTGGTCCTCGCGCCGGCGAACGTGTGCGCATCAGATCGGAGACCTTGATCGGACGCGAGGAGGCCGACCTGATTCTCGATGATCACGAAGTCTCGCGCAAGCACGCCGTCATTCGTCCAACCGAGGAAGGTTTCGTAATCGACGATGTCGGATCGCTGAACGGGACCTTGGTAAACAACGTGGCCGTGCGAGCTCCCACCCTTCTATCTGATGGTGACGTCATCGAAGTGGGTCAGAGCGAAGCTCAGGTGAGCGTGCAGACGACCCAGACGGCTTCCGAAGAGCCTCGAGGAGCCGACGGAACCGGCAGGGTCGGTACCTATGAGCTGGGTGAGGTCTTACGGCAAGACGGTATGTTCACGACCCATAAAGCCTTTCAGGAGTCCCTGGATCGATACGTCGCTATTAAGGTTCTGAATGACCCAGGGGATGCGGAGTTCAGGGCAAGGTTCAAGCGGGAAGCAAAGATTCTTGCGCGTCTCCAGCATCCCAACATTCTCCCGATATACGAGCAGGGAGAGGCCGATGGCATCCCCTATCTGGTCGTGCAGTACTTGGACAGCGAGGCCGCCCTCGACGACTTGTCGGGCGAGCCGCTCGAACCCGCCCGCGCTTTGAGGCTCGTCGGACAAGTTCTTTCGGCGCTCGAGCATGCCCATCAGCAGGGCGTCGTGCACCGAAACGTCAAGCCCGCAAACATCCTCCTCCCACTCCCAACTTGGCCCATGCTGACTGGTTTTGAGATCGCCAAGTTGCTTAATGACCCCTCACGTGAGCGGCTGACCCGGGAGGGCATGGCGATCGGAACCCCCGCTTATATGGCTCCGGAGCAGGCCTTTGGTACGGAGGTGGACGGGCGGTCGGATCTTTACTCGGTAGGAATTGTGCTGTACGAGCTAGTAACCGGCAGGGTGCCGTTCGCCCGAGACTCTGTGCAGGCGATGCTGTCCGCTCAGGCTTACGACCCACCTCCCCCTCCTCGGCAGCTCAACCCGGCCCTGCCTCCAGAAGCCGAAGCCTTGCTGCAAACAGCCTTGATGAAGGAGCCAAGCCGTCGCTTTCAGCGCGCGGCCGACATGCTGTCAGCGATCGACCGACTCCTCTCTGTCGTCGAAAGCTCGGGACAAGGGGATCCGATAGTCAAGCTCTACGAAGAGGGCGTGGCCGCCTTCAAACGTGGGCGGTGGGATGTGGCGGTCGAGCGTTTGGAGCGACTCTTGAGCTTGGACCCCTCGCACGAGGATGTGGAATCATTGCTGGAGACGGCGCGGATGGAACAAAAGGCTGGGCGCCGCCGAGGGCATTGAGGGCGGTGCCTTCCACCCCGGGGACGAGCTTGGTCAGAAACGCGCCTATAGCCCGCGTTTTGTACCAAACCTAGACGGTGAGGCCAGCAGGTTGCGGGAACTCTCGATCAGGAGCGGAACGAGCGGCCATTCGCGAAACGACAGGCTTCGGTAGCGGCGTCCGCCGATCTTGAGCCTCGACGCTGCCTCAAACAACGAGATGCGTCGTTCGTCCGGCGGCTCTCTTACGGATGCGTAGCCCTCCAAGAATTGATCTGTAGCTTGCTCCACGAAGTGACCGTGCTGCGGCTGCCGCATGGCCTTCCAGCCGATGTAAGCCAACAGGTTGCCGATGTCTCGAGAGGGCTCGGCCCAGCAGTAGCCGTCGAGATCGATGAGTACGAGCTCGCCGTCTTGAATCATGAATTGGTCGGTGCGGAAAGCGCCATGGCTGGGAACAAAGCCGGAGCCGGCATCCTCGGCCTTGCTCAGCCGCCTCACCTCGAGTGAGTACTCACGAGCCAGCTCCGGGTCTGGCGCCGCAATGGCCTTGGTGTAGCTCGACAGCTCGTCCACGTCGTCCTTCAGAGTCCGGATCGGCCCAGGGGGACGCCCAGCGGAGTGCAGCCCCGCAAGGCGTTCGCCGGCAGTGTGCATCCACGCAGCTCGCTCGCCCATACTCCGCTGTTGGTCGAAAGCGATGGAATGGAGCTCGTCACCCCCATCAACGGCCCGTTGTAGCAGCAGCCTCATGTCGGGCCAATAGACGAGCGGTGGCGCGATGCGTGGCATCGTGGCGAGCTCGCGGCTCTGCCAGTCCAGTTGCCCAAGCGTGGACATCAGGAGCTCACCACCCTGAGCCAACATCTTCCCAAACAAGACCTGCTCTCCCGATTCGGTCTCCAGCTCGTAGCGCAGCGAGCAGCGCAAGCGCGGTTTGTAGCGCAGCGCTTCTATGCGAGGCGGACTGGTTAACGTTGCGTCTAGCTCACGTGCGCCCTCAAAGCGGTGGCGCATGTGTTTCGGATCCATTGCCTCTCCGAGGCGATCAAGCTCAGGGTCGTCTTCCGGGAGAAGGACCAGAGTCTCTCTTGCGCCGATATGAAGGACCCCTATCCCTCTTGAGGGAGACTGCCCGGCATCACCGACCACGAGCTCGTAGGTCGACACACATTGAAAGCCCGGCTGATACTTGACGTCCTGTAGTGCCTGCACTCGCACGCCCGTGGTCGCCGCCGCGGGCTGGGCGCTCGCCAGCTTGCGCTCGAACAGCGCGCCCACAGAGCGAAAGTCGAATGCGAGGGGAAGCATGGGCAAGTCGGGGTCGAAGTCGGGACTCCATTGCGACTCTTCGGTAGTCACAGGTGCACTAGAGAGGGGCGCTCGACGTCAGCTTCGGATCGGGAGTGCTGGGGGGCAGCAGCGACCGCAAATGGTTAACCGCTCGTGGGAGCCCGTCGAGATCGGGTCCGGTGTTCGCTTCTTTGTCCTTGCCTCGGTCGAGCGCGCGGCAGATCGCGTCGGCCAATTCTCTACCGGATATTTTGGACGGATCGACCTTGTCCACCCAGCGCTGTGACCGAAACAGGCCCACCCGGATCTTCTGCTCGCTGCTTGGCCCCATGCGCGGCACCATGACGCACGGTGTCCCCGATCGCAGGATCTCCATCGTAGAGTTGTAGCCTGCCATGGCGACGACGGCGTCGGCCGCGCTTATATAACTGAAGGGATCGGCCACAGTTCTGCGGACGCGGACCGGCAAGCCGACGGCGCGGGCCTGCAGTTCCTGTCGTTGTTCCTCAGGCATAAAGGGACCTGTGATCATCACAAGCCTGAACCGGGAGATGCTCGCCTCCAGCAGGGGGACCGCGTCGAGCAGTGAGCGCAGGGTTGTGTATCCGTCGGCGCCTCCTCCTGCCATGCCCACGATCAGCTTGGTCGGCGCGTCGCTGCGCTTCTTGTACTCGGCGCGAATGCTGCGTGTGTATCGAGCACGCCGAGGCGCACACACATACCCGCAGTAGCGAAGCTTTGCTGCTATATCCGACGGGAGATCGTATTGGTCGGCGTGGTCGAAGAGCTCCCTGCTTCCGTAAACAAGAACCATATCGTAGTAGCGCCGGATGGCTTCGTAGGCACCCTCGATGCGCCACCGTTCCCGTATGACTTGGGGGGAATCCAGGATATCTCTCAGTCCCAGAACGACCTTAGTTCGGCCCCTTTTGGACAACTCATCGAGCGCCGGAACGAGCTCCCCCATGGCGCCGTGCGGCATGTGGTCGACGAGCAGAACATGAGGTTGGAAGTGTTTCGCTGCACTGAGAATCAGCTCTCGTCTCAGCGCCGACACTTCGCCAAAATCCATGGTGAGGGCCAGGGCGTGCCAGTCCCCGGGCCCTGTTTTCACGATCGAAGGGAGCTTCAGGAAGTCGTGATTGGGCCTCGAGTCGAAGAACCCGCCGAGAGGGGAGTCGCTGAGGGTAAGGACGCATGCCCTGGGGAGGACGCGTAAGATCTCGTTCGCGATGCTCGTAGTCCGTCTGAGATGCCCCAGCCCCAGACCATCTTGCGAATAGATCAGGAACCGCTGGTTGTCCGGCCTCATGCTGGCTGGACCGTCGCCACTCGACCTCTCCTGCACCCCAGGGCCGCCCTCCCTGATCCACCAGCCGCGGGGCGGCCCATCGCCGTCCCTCCCTAGCAGCTCGCATCGTAATACTGTCGTTGCCGACAGGCCAGGTCAACCTCGTTGACAGTTCTATGAGGAAATTGTTTTGATATCCGCAGGCGAAAGGCCTGTCCGGCTCACCGAGGCTACGTGACGGGAGACCATGAGACTTACCCATCGGGCGCCGTGGTGACGGCTCCCGCCGAAGAAGTTCCGGGATCGAATACGAGGCTGTCCGTTCGATTACAGGAGGCCTTGGCCGGAGAGGCCGGTATCGAGGGCGTGTGCTGGGTCCTGGGAGGACGGCCGATGCGCGGCGTCATTCGGGATGAGTTGCGCGGGCTCTTGTCGAATCCCTCGGACCTCGGGCCCTGCGTTCTACGGCGGGCGAAGTTCAAACCCGGCCGCAAGCTCACTGCCTACTACGATGTCGGCCTGGCCAAAGGGGCCAGACCGGCCCGGTCGATAGCGGTGACCTGGCAGCCGGAAGGATCACACCTCTCGTCTCGAGACTCCGCCGAGGCCGAGCTCGAGGCCGAGGCGGTGGCCGGTGGTGTCGCCGCTCCCTTCACCCGGCTCACAGCGCGTGATCCCCGCCTCGGATTGCGAATCCTCGTAGCTCCACTCGATGCCGCTTATCCGCAACTCGTGCGGGTCTCCAGCCCGGATCACGTTGCCGCCTTGGTGACTCGGCTGATGGAGGATTCGGGCGACTGGGGTTTGCCAGAGCCCCCATCGGCTGTCGACGTGACTGCCGTGCGATATCGGCCCGATCAGCGCCACGTGCTTCGCTATGACTGCCGAGGCCCGGATCGCCGCATCCAGAGCGGAGGGACTCTTTTCGCCAAGCTGTACAAGGACGGCGAAGGCATTGCTGCATTTCGCGTCGCCACTGGTATCGCCGATTGGGTGTCGTCGTCCACTGAGGCGTCGGCAATCAGGCCTTTGGCCCATTTGGCTAAGGACGGTCTCATCATCTACCCAAAGCTGACCGGGGCGCCGCTATCGCATTTCCCGGCTGCACGCGCCGCCGCCCCCCTCGCTCAGGCGGGAGCCGTCTTGCGAGCTCTCCAGCAAGCGCCTGTACAGCTTTTCGAGGACGTCCGGCCGCATTCGTTTGCCGGTGAGGCGCGCGCAGTGGCGCGAGCGGCCGAGCACGTGGGACCGCTTTTCCCGGCCGCCGGAGTTGCCATCGATCGTATCCTCGAGAGAGCCGCTGCCGTGGAAGGGCGCCTGCCGGGCGAGCCCCCGGTCTTGGCGCACGGTGATTACAAAGCCGACCATGTCTGGGTGGGGCGGAGCGGCATCACCCTCATCGACTTCAACACCTGCTCGCTGGCGGACCCGGCGTTGGATCTCGGAAAATTTCTCGCCGATCTTCACTGGTGGTATGCGGCGGGTGGGGAGGAGCAGTTGCTGGGCGCCCAGCGGAATTTCCTCGAAGGCTATGGGGACGAGATAGGACCCGTTCGCCTGCTGCGAGCCCGGCTGTACGAGGTGCTCATACTCACAAAGATCACGGTCCGGCGAGTCCGCCTGTTCGATCGCCGGTGGGCCTCTAAGACCGACGGGCTCCTGCGGCGGGCGGACGGGCTCGTCGGGGACCTCGAAGAAGCCGTCCGCAGGTCCAGCCGAGAAGGTGCGGCCACAGCGCGAGCGGGTGGGTGAGGAACGAATCGGTGAATCGCCCATTCTCCGAATATCCACAAGGTAGTACGCAACCGGCATCGTCGGTGCTACCCTCAAGGAGTAGAAGCAGTAGAAGCTCTGTCCTCGGCGGAGCCGGCTGGGGGAAGGTGGATAGCTGATGGAAATGCCGCGCGTCGGCACCGATTTTGCGGGTTACCAGGTTCAGGGCATTATCGGCCGCGGAGGCATGAGCGTCGTCTATCAGGCGGAGCATCCGCGGCTCGCCCGGATCGTCGCACTGAAAGTCCTATCAGTCGAGCTGTCCGAAGATGATCGCTTTCGCGAACGTTTCGTCCGGGAATCGAGACTGGCAGCGTCCCTCGACCATCCCAACATCATCCCTATCTACGACGCGGGTGCCAGCGACGGCTTGCTATTCATCGCAATGCGTTTCGTGAAGGGGGATCTAAAGGCGGTGATACAGCGCGAGGGCCGGCTGAAGCCCGAGCGCCTTATGCCGGTGTTCGGTCAGATTGCAAGCGCGCTGGACGCCGCTCATCGCCTGGATCTCGTCCACCGGGACGTGAAGCCGGCCAACGTCCTGATTGCGTTCAGCTCGGGTCCCGACGGGCGAGACCATGTCTACCTCGCCGATTTCGGACTAACTAAACATGCGACATCGCGCAGCGGAATAACCGGCACAGGCCAGTTTGTAGGCACGGTCGACTACATGGCGCCCGAACAGATCGAAGGAAAGCAGGTGGACGGGCGTGTCGACGTATACGCGCTCGGCTGCATCGCATACGAATGTCTCACCGGGCGTGTGCCCTTCACTCGTGACACCGATGCAGCGGTAATCTGGGCTCATCTCAAGGAGGACCCACCCAAGGTCAGCTCGGTGGCGGGCAACGTGCCGCCCGAGGTCGACGAAGTCATCGGCAAGGCAATGGCCAAGAGCGTGGACGACCGCTACGACAGTTGCATGAAGTTGCTCGTGGCTCTCAGAGAGGCCATGGACCTCGACCCGGTTCGTTCTCAGAGGGGGAGCGTGGCACCGCCACCCCGTCGCGAGACGGTGTTGCGGGAGCGGCCGGACCCAGTGGCCGTGCAAGCGCCGGGGGCACCAAGCACGGTCTATCCGCCGGCCCCCTTGAGCGCCCCCGCAGCTTTCGCCCCGCCGCCGCAGACTCCTCCCCAGGAAGCGCCCGCTTCACAGGCAGGCGTTGCCCCCTCCCCGTACGAGGGGGGCTCCGAGGTTTCGCCACCAACAGCAGAGCCCGCACCCCCGCAGCCGGTACCGGGGGCTCAGGTGGCGCCCGTGGTTCCGACGCCAACGCAACCGGCTTCGCCCGGTAAGGAGAAACGCCGCGGCCGCGTCCTGGGGCTTGTCGCATTGGTTGCCGTGCTCCTCGTGGGGGGAGCGGCTATCGCCTTTATTCTCCCGGACGACACGGGCCCCGGAGGGGGAAACGGGCAGGCCTCGGCGGGAGCGGCCACGGAACAGGCTCTCGCAGCCAGAACCTCAGCCGACCTCCGTCCGGTGGGGGCCTTCCCCGACACGGTCGAGTCCCTGTTTCTCGTCGCCCACATCGGCGCAGACAACATAGTGAGTTGGAACTGCCGCCGCGGCTCGACTTTGGAAGACGCTATTAGGGGCGTCATCTGTACCCCTGGGGATGGCGTCTCAGAGGCGAGTTACTCGCTGTTCCACGACGGTTTCCGGATGAGGAACTACTTCCGGGACCTGCAGGACTCGAAGGGAGCTTCGGCGGCAGGCAAGTGTTTCGGCCCTGAGGCCTGGCGGGGGTTCTGGTCGATTGGGCCCGAGGCTTGGGCGCACGCGGAGGGATCGAACAGTGGTGACTACAAAGGCCAGGTGCTCTGTTTCAGGAGTCCCACGGGCGAGCCCCATGTCGCGTGGATTGACTACAGCACCAAGATCTACGCCGAGGCAACTGCGCCTGCCGGAGGCGAGGATGCCGAGGATGCTCTGTACTTCTGGTGGCGGCAGCTGGCCGGCCCCGGGCATCCCTCCCACATCCACAGCATTGAAAGCGGCAATACCTCTGCCGTGCAGGGCGAGAACCAGGTGACCGGTACGATCGTGGCCATCACCCGCGACGGCGCAGGCACCATAGCAAGTGCGACGATCAGGGGACCCGAAGGGACGGATTGGGAAGTTTACTTCGACCCCAGCCGTGAATATGACTGCGCCCTCCTCCATATTCCAGAGCACAAGGATGGGAAAACCGAGCTGATATTGCCGGTTCAGAAGGTCGACGGGCAACTGGTGGTCACTTACTTCACCCACTGCTGAAGGGCCACTGCCTCGTCAGTTCCGGAGGGCGCGCAGGCTGATGTGATGATGCTGCAGAAGCGCAAGCGCATGGTTTAGGCGGGCGGGCTTTACCTTGGTCCAGGAATGCAGGACGTTCGTGAACAGGTCGAGTGCCTCCCACAACGCGACTCGAGTACGCGAGATTGGAGCCAACTCCTCGTAACGATCGAGGAAATACTTGCACAGGTCGTCGACGACGCCAAGGCGTGCTTCGAGTGGTGCGTCTGGCGGCAGCACGCTCATGGCCAGATCCCGGGCGGTGGCACGAAACAGTGCGATATCCAGCGCCGGCTCTGCCTGGCAGAAACCGTCGAAGTCGATGAATCCGATCCCGTCCCCGTGGAGCAGCACCTGCGCCGGACGGAAACTGCGGTGAGCCGCCACAGATGGGTCCTGTCGGCTTTTCTCAGCGAGGCGCTCGAGATGCTCGAGCCAGGGATCCGCCACGCCGGCCAAATGGGGAAGCGTCGATGTCAGGCGGCCGAGCACCTCGCGCACTTCGGCGAGCTCCTCTTCCCAGGTAGCGCGCACGTCGCTCGTAGCGCCGCTGTGGTGGAGCTCGGCCAAGCCTGCGGCTGTCTTGGCCAGATGACCTCGCAATTCATCGGAAGCTCTTGAGCTCGACGCAAACGTTGCGAGCAACAGCTCCTTGAGCGTCCGGCTCTCGGCAATCGGCCCCTGCACGAGGATCTTTTGCTCGGGGAGCCAGGCGAGCGGCTCGGCGATCGTGACCACCTCGGAGCGGGCAAGTGGCGACTGCCACAGCCTTCGCATTCCATCCCACGCGATCTGCCCCTTATCGGAACGGTGATAGGTCTTGGCGACGACGACCTGGGGCCAGTGCCTGTCGGCGGGTCCCTCCGGTAGCTCGAGCCGATAGAGGACCGTGCAGCGGCTGCCCGGCGAATACCGCATTACCTGAGGGGCGGCGGCCACGATCTGAAGGTCCCGATAAGCCGGCGTTCCGGCACGAATTGCACCCTCCAGGAGCGCTCGGGCCCGCTCCGGATCGGTCAGCAAACCCAGGGCGGCCAGCTTCGCTTCGGGCTCTGCCGAGGTCAGCTCGAGCCGGAGCCTGGGAACCCAGCAACGCCAGCCCTCGCCGCCAGGCCTGCCGGAGGGGGCCGGGTGTGAAGGCTCATTGCCACCCGGCGGCACAATGGTTGCGGCCAGGTGCCCCACTTCTTCGGTACCGTCTACCGCAACTGTGCAGTGGGCGGTCCACCCCTCTCGCTTGAGGCGTACGCGGCTGAGCTTGGCGCTCTGGAGGCCACCGATAGCCTCGCCGAGCGCCGCCTGCACCTCAGCGTCGTCGTCGAGCCGGGCCAGCCATTCGGGCATCTCGCCCAAACGCTCGAGCTCAGGCCAGTTGGGGAGCTCCGCGTCCATCATGCAGCCAACCGTTCTCCGAGCAATGCGACGATTTGATCGAGCCGGCGGCTCTTCAGGTTCTGCCACGCGTGCTCCGCCATGCGTACCAGGTTGGTCGCCTCGTAGAGGTCGACGCGATCCAGCGCCTGGGGGTGGCCGCCGGCGGCCACGTAGCTGGTCGCAAAGCGCTCGGCGAGGACCTCGCTCGGCCCCCCTTGTTCCTCAGCCGAAGTGCCACCGCGGGCCTTGCGTCCGGCGTATCGCAGATAGGCAAGGAATTGTCCGAGGTCCAATGCCGGCTCGGCCCGGCAGAAGTTATCGAAGTCAACCAGCCCCGCGTGAGGCCCATCGAAGATCAATTGCGTGTAGCTGAAGTCACCGTGGCACTGACAGAGATCCGTTGCCGGAATCGACTCAGCGCGCCTTTCCACGACATCGAGCCAGGTGCCCAACTGCTTACTCAACTCCGGTGATAGCCGCCGCATCGGCGCCAGGTTAGCGCGCAGCCGAGCCAACTCGATTTCCAATGGACGGTCGTCGCCGAGACTCAGCCCGGACGTATGCAGCGCAGCTGCGATCCGGCCACATGCGTCCACAGCATCCTCAAGGGTTATTTCCCCTTCCGACATATCGCCTCGCAGGCGGGCCTTGAGCAGCTGCGCCACACGCGGCACACCGGGGATCTCCGTGAAGGCCACAAGCTGAAGGTCCTCGTGCCAACCAAGACACTCGGGAAGCGCCACTCCGGCGCCGGCGAAAGTCGCGGTCAGCGCCTCTACGATCCCAGGAATGCGAGCGCCCGAGTCGTCGCTCGTGACTTTGCCGTAGACCGCCAGGCTTTTCTCTCCCCCGAGGTCCAATTGATAGCGCAGCATGCATCGGTGCCTGCGATTGTAGTGGATGGGCTCGGCGCGACAGCTCTGGATGCTGATGTCCGGGTGCCCATTGGCGCGGAGCAGCTGCTCGATCGCGGCTCCAGCCACACTCTCGTCGGTGGCCGCCGCCAAGGTCGGTAACTCCCCGTCGATCGGATACGCGTACAAGGCCATTCCCAAGTCCTGCACCACGGCTATCGGCGTGGTCAACGGCGCCACCTCCACGCGCCCGAGCACTTGCGCCGCCAAAGGTGACAGTCGCTGGACCGCATAGGCCTCCGCTGTGGCGAAATCCGGAAAAACCCGGCCGGTAACCAGTGTGGATGTGCTCTGGCCTGCATCGTCTATCAATCCCAGCTCGTAACGAAGAACGGCGGACTCATCCAGCAGGATCGCCGAAACGAGACTGCAGCGCTGCAGCCGGTGGGAGCCTCGGGGACCGATCAGTTCAGCCTGGAAGCGGCCGCTCATCGCAGAGCGGTCTAGAGCGGTGACTATCCCGGGCAGGTCCTTTTCCAGCGCCTCGCGGTCAAATGCATCGAGGCTCGCGTTCGCGTCCTTTGCCATTACATCAGCATAGAGTTTTCTGAACGCCTCGGCGTGAAGAAACCATCGCTCGGAGCGGCACAGAAGCGTTCCAAGCTGGCGAGCGGGCAAGGAGGGCCGATGAAAATGACCACCTACGTGCTGATCCACGGGGCCGCTGGCAGCGCGTGGGAGTGGCATCTAGTGTCTGGCGAGCTAGGGGGCCGAGGTCACGACGTCGTGGCCATGGATCTGCCGTGCGACGATGACTCGGCGGGCTTGGCGGAGTACACAGACGCTGTAATTGACGCCATCGGCGAGCGGACCGGGCTCGTGCTGGTGGCTCAATCATTCGGTGGCTTCACCGCGCCCCTTGTATGCGACAGGGTGCCCGTAGACCTGCTGGTGATGCTCACGGCGATGATTCCGTCGCCGGGTGAGCCACCGGGCGATTGGTGGGACAACACCGGTTACACGCAGGCGAAGCGTGAGCAGGCGGAGCGCGACGGCTCAGCCGGTGAGGACGAAGACGTGGTCGCCACCTTCCTTCACGATGTCCCGCCGGGACCTGGCGGCCGAGGCCATAGAGCGAGGGCGGCCGCAATCCAGCACCCCGATGGAGAAGCCGTGGCCGCTCGAGGCGTGGCCCGATGTACCGACGAAGTTCCTGCTTTGTCGCGATGATCGCTTCTTTCCGCCCGACTTCATGCGCCGGGTAGTTCGGGAGCGCTTGGGCATCGATCCCGACGAGATCGGCGGGGGCCACAGCGTCGCGCTCAGTCGCCCTAAGGAGCTGGCCGACCGTCTGGAGGACTACGCGTCGCGTCGATAGGGGCCGGGCGTCCGAAAACGGCTTTCCGGAACAATGTGGCAGGGTGGGTGTTGAGAGAGATGGAGGTGAGGGAATGATGTTCAGTCGCAGCAAGACCAAGATGGTGGAGGAGAACAAGGCCCTGCCGGGGCGGGACCGGCCTGCTTTCCAGATCCCCGACGGGCATGCGGTTCTCGGCACACCCCTGCAGCCGCCGTTCCCGGATGGTATGGAAACAGCGGTGTTCGGGTTGGGATGCTTCTGGGGTGCAGAGCGCCTCTTCTGGGGACTCGACGGCGTGTACACGACAGCGGTCGGATACGCAGGTGGGATCACCCCCCACCCCACTTACGAGGAAGTCTGCAGCGGGCGCACAGGTCACGCCGAAGTCGTGCTCGTCGTCTTCGACCCCAGCAAGGTCTCGTACGCCGACCTGCTCAAAGTTTTCTTCGAAGCCCACGACCCAACGCAGGGCATGAGACAGGGCAACGATGTCGGCACTCAGTATCGCTCGGCGATTTTTTACGGGAACGAGGCCCAAGAGCGCACCGCCGAGCAGGCACAAGCCGAATACGAAGCCGCCCTGCGGGGGGCGGGCTACGGTGGGGTGACGACGGAGATAGCCTCCGCCGGTCCCCTCTTCTACGCCGAGGACTACCACCAGCAGTACCTGCACAAGGTCCCCTGGGGCTACTGCGGGATTGCGGGCACGGGCGTTACCTTCCCTGTGCCGGCCTCGGTCGGCTCGAACGCCGGCCCTGGAGAGCAGCAGCTCTAAGACCGGCTCGCGCCCGGGCCCAGGCGAACTTTGTCGCCATGTCCACCTGTGTGGTGTCGCTGGAGACGCAATGTTCGGGCAGCCCGGCCGGCTAGGAGCCCCCGTCGGGCTCGGTGGCCTCGTGACGTCGGCCCTTCCAGGGGTCGTAGTCAACCTCGAGAGCTTCCTGGGGCGGCCGCTCGGCCTCTGGAACGCTTCGCAGGTTGAGGCGGATCCGGGTCCAGGTCGTGCTCGCCCCGCGCATCGAATCGACCAGCACGTCTGAGAGAGCCAGGTGCGGCCACACATCCGGGTGACGCTTCTTCCAGCGCTCCAGGCCC
>Ga0136633_1000508_pt1 | contig 29824 bp, 31 predicted proteins | sample AntDrymeUQ832206_2_FD_105494 | JGI IMG/M metagenome (GOLD analysis project Ga0136633, IMG submission 105494) | Polar desert sand microbial communities from Dry Valleys, Antarctica - metaG UQ83 (22.06) | ecosystem: Environmental > Terrestrial > Soil > Desert | place: Antarctica: Dry Valley... | reverse complement strand
TCGAAATCGCGGGTCAGTTGGGCGCGGTGGCGCGCGAACGGGACCGCCTCGACGTGGACGCCGTGCGCGGGACAGCGCAGTTGCCTGAGCGTCGCGCGGATCTCCAGGCGCCAGACGCCGAGACTAGTGGTCAGCCGCGCGGGCGATGCGTGGCGCGGTGGACCCACCACATCAGCAGCCCCTGCAGCGGCAACCGCGCCCACAGCAGCGCCGGCGCGATCGAGCGAAACTGCTCGGGGTTCAACGCCATGTTGACGTTCGCGGGGAAGACCGCAACGAGCAGCGCTATCAGCCAGACGCCCGATGCGCGGCGCGTCCGGGCGAACGCCACGCCCGCGCCGCCGGCGATCTCCGCGGCGCCGCTGATCAGCACGAGCTCGCGGTGCGCCGGCAGGTATCCCGGCATGATCTGCTCGTAGGTCTCGGGGCGCAGAAGGTGCAGAACGCCGGCGGCGATGAACACGACGCTCAGCAGCCGCTGGGGCCAGGTCACGGCGCGGAGTGCTCGCCGAGGGATGTCGGCGGGGTCCCCGCAGCGTTCATGGCCGCATCTTCGCGGATCGATGCCACACCGATCGCCGTCGGGCGTATGCTGGCGCGCGCAACGATGCCCTACTGCCCCTCGTGACCCCCGGGAGCACGCCAAAGATGACCGACGCAGAACACGCCGAGCGCCGCAAGTGGATCGCGCTCGCCCTGCTGGCGAGCACGCAGTTCGTGATCATCCTCGATGCCGCGATCGTGAACGTCGCGATCCCGTCGATCGGCCGCGACCTGAAGTTCCCGCCCGAGGACCTCGCGTGGATTCCGAACGCCTACGCGCTGACCTTCGGCGGCTTTCTGCTGCTCGGCGGCCGGATGGCGGACCTGCTCGGCCGGCGCAGGCTCTTTATGTGGGGCCTGGGCGTCTTCGTGCTCGCGTCACTGGCCGGCGGGCTGTCACAGAGCGAGGAGCAGCTGATCGCGGCGCGTGCGCTGCAGGGGCTGGGCGCGGCGATGCTCGCGCCGGCGGCGCTGTCGATGGTGACGACGATCTTCTCCGAGGGCGCGGAGCGCAACAAGGCGCTCGGCGTGTGGGGCGCCGTCTCGGGCTCCGGCGGCGCCGCCGGCGTGCTGCTCGGCGGCGTGCTGACCGAGTACGCGGGCTGGGAATGGGTGCTGTGGGTCAACGTGCCGATCGGCATCGTCATCGCGCTGCTGACGCCGCGGCTGCTCGACGAGAGCCGGGCCGAATCGGAGACGCGCCACTTCGACGCCCTGGGCGCGGTCGTCGTGACCGCCGGGCTGTCGCTGCTGGTGTTCGCGCTCGTCGACACGGTTCGCCAGGGCTGGGGGTCGACGCAGACGCTCGGCCTGCTGGCGCTGTCGCTCGCGCTGATCCTCGCCTTCGTCGTGATCGAGCGGCGCTCGCGCGCCCCGCTCGTGCCGTTTCGGATCTTTCGCCTGCGAACGCTGACCGGCGCGAACATCGTCAGCCTGTTCGTCGGCGCGGCGCTGTTCTCGATGTTCTTCTTTCTCTCGCGGTACATGCAGGAGGTCCTGCGCTACGACGCGCTGAAGACGGGGCTCTCGTACCTGCCGCTGGCGCTCGTGATCATCGTCTCGGCAGGCGTCGCATCGGTGCTCGTGACGAAGCTGGGCTTCAAGCCGGTGCTGATCGCGGGCCTCGTGCTGGTCCTGATCGGGCTGCTGTGGTTCTCGACGCTGCCCGTCGACGGCGTCTACCTGTCGGACATCGTCGCGCCGATGGTCATCGCCGCGTGCGGCCTCGGCTTCGCGTTCGTGCCCGTCACGATCGCCGCGGTCAGCGGCATCTCCGCCAACGACTCCGGCCTCGCCTCGGGCCTCATCAACACGTCCCAGCAGATCGGCGGCGCGCTCGGCCTGGCGGTGCTCGCGACGATTGCGAGCAGCACGACGCTCGACCTCGTGACCGCCGCGGGCGGCGATCCGCGCCGGCCGGACGCGGCGTCGCTGACCGACGGCTTCCAGGACGCCTTCCTCGCCGGCGCCGGATTCACGGTGCTCGGGATCGTCGCGTCGCTCGTGTTGATCCGCAACGCTGACTCGCGCGCGCTCGTCGGGGTCAAACCGGCCGAGCTGCCGGTCGCCTGAGCGCGGCGCCGCCAGACGATCACCGGCGTGTCATAGGGTGCCTGCTCGTATGCGCGCACTGGTCACCGGCGGGGCCGGCTTCATCGGCTCGCACCTCGTCGACGCGCTCGTCGCGCGCGGCGACGAGGTCACGGTCGTCGACGACCTCTCCAGCGGCCGCGAGCAGAACCTCGCCGGGGCGCTCGCCGCGGGCGCGACGCTCGTGCGCGCGGACATCTGCGAGGCGAGCGCGCTCGGGCAGATCGTCGCCGACGCCCGGCCCGAGGCCATCTTTCACCTCGCGGCGCAGGTCGATGTGCGCATCTCGCTCGCCGACCCCGGTCACGATGCCCGCACGAACGTCGAGGGGACGATCAACGTCCTCGAGGCGGCGCGGGCCGCGGGAAGCGCCCGCGTCGTGTTCTCCTCGACCGGCGGCGCGATCTACGGCGAGACCGACGAGCTGCCGACGCCCGAGAGCGTCGCGCCGCTGCCGATGGCCGCCTACGGGCAGAGCAAGTTCTGCGCCGAGCGCTATCTCGGCCTCTACGAGCGGCTCTACGGCCTGCCGACGATCGCCCTGCGTTTCGGCAATGTCTACGGCCCGCGCCAGGACCCGCACGGCGAGGCGGGCGTCATCGCGATCTTCTGCGGGCGCCTGCGCGACAGCGAGTGCCCGCGGATCTACGGCGACGGCTCGCAGACGCGCGACTACATCTTCGTGCTCGACCTCGTGCAGGCGCTGCTGAGCGCGGGCGACAGCGGCGCGGGCGGCGTCGTGAACATCGGGACCGAAACCGAGACGTCGGTGCTCGAGCTGCTCGAGGTGCTCAGCGAGCTGAAGGGCCCCGGCGCTCCGGAGCCGGAGTTCGCGCCCCCTCGCACCGGCGAGATCGACCGCTCGTGCCTGGATGCCACACGCGCGCGCGACGTGCTCGGCTGGAGCGCGAGCACGCCGATCGCCGACGGGCTGCGCCGCACCTACGAGTCCGTCGCGGCGGGCTGAGCACCGCTTCGGCGAGAGCGTTCGCCGGAGCTCAGATCAGAGGTCGAGCTCGAACTCGTGCTCCCCGAGCAGCACGACGAGGGTCTCGCCGCGACGGGCGGCCAGGCCGAGCGGGCAGTCGGGGTCGGTGCTCTCGAAGTCGGCGGCGACGACGCTCGCGCCGGGCAGCCGCGCCGCGATGTCGCGAACCGCGCGCCCGAGCATCTCCAAGCCGCCCAGCACGCCCGCGACGGACCCCGTCTCGGCATCGACCTCGAACGGCGGCAGCTGCCGCACATGCGCCAGCTCTGGCAGCTCGACGTCCTCGGCGGCGTCGTGCGGGAGCGCGAGGTCGCCGCCCTCCTCGTGCACGACGATCGCGCCGAAGCGCGCGCACTCGATCACCGCAGGCGCGTCGGCGTCCAGCGCGATGCTCACCCGCAGCGCGCCCGACCGGTGCAGCAGCTCGCGGGCGAGCGTGACGGCGAGGCTGCGCTCGGGCCCGACGTCGTCCGTCGTCATGTCGGCGGGGGTCACGGCGCTTGAAGCGTCGCGGTCTCGAAGCGCTGCTCGACGATGTCGACCCACGGCGCGTCGCCATACAGCGCTCGCAGCGCGACGGGCACGCGGACGTGGTCGTAGCCGACGCGGCGGTGCTCGATCGTGCCGTCGTCGTGCATCAGCGCGTACGACGCGCGGTGATCGCCGTCGAAGGGCATGCCGACGCTGCCGGGATTCAGCAGCTCGATGCCGCCATGGCCGGCGGACTTTCGGTGAAATGGGACGTGGGTGTGCCCGAAGACGAGCCGCAGCTCGACGACGTTCGTCAGCAGCTCGGCCTCGTCGTCGGCCGGCTCGGGCGCGAACGAGCGCACGTCCGAGACGGGCGAGGCGTGCCAGGCGCGCGTGCGGTCGTCCAGCGGCATGCTCTCCGGCAGCGCCGCCAGCGACGCGACCAGCCCCTCGCCGAGCGCCTCGCGCGCCGCCTGCACGGCGCCAAGCACCTGCTCGGGCGCGTGCCCCGGCTGCGCCGTCCAGCGCTCGCCGTTGCCGCGGATCCAGGTTGCCGGCTGCAGCTCGAACAGCCGCATGACCGTCTCGCGCGGGGCGGGCCCGAAGAGCGCGACGTCGCCGCCGACGAACCATCGATCCGCGCCGCTCTCACGGGCGTCGATGATGACGGCGTCCAGCGCCGAGAGGTTGCCGTGGATGTCGTAGAGGATCGCGAGCATGGCCGTAGTGTTCTGATCGTGAGCCGATCGCGCCTCCCGATACCCGGCGCCGGCGTGCAGCTCGCACTGACCGGGCCGACGTTGCGCGTGCGGATCCCGCGTTGCGAGGACGCCGCCGGGCTCTTTCGCGAGGCCCGCGAGGGCGAGGTCACGCGCTGGTTCTCGTGGGGTCCGTACGAGTCCGAGGAGCAGGCGCGCGCCTACCTCGAGCGCCTGCCGGGCGAGCGCGAGCGCGGCGTGCAGCTCGACCTCGTCATCGAGCATCGTGAGGCCGGGGCGATCGGCATCACCGGCTTCTCGGAGATCTCGCGGCGCGACCGCCGCGCGACGATCGGCACCTGGCTCGGCCGCTCGTGGTGGGGGTCCGGCGCCAACCGCGAGGCCAAGGCGCTGATGTGCCATCTCGGCTTCGAGCTGCTCGGCCTGGAGCGGATCGGCAGCTACACGAACGTCGCGCACGAGCGCTCGCAGCGCGCGCTGGAGCGGCTGGGCTTCGAGCGCGAGGGCGTGCTGCGCGGCTTTCATCGTCACGGCGAGCAGGCGTTCGACGTCGCCGTCTACAGCCTGCTGCGCCCGCGCTGGCAGGACGGCCCGCTGCGCGACGTCCCGGTCGCCGTGGTGGGGGAGCCCCCGGCGCAGTTCGTCTCGCCGAGGTCGGGCTGATCGCCCCGCGCTGCTCGCCGCCTGCGCGGGCCGGGCGCGTCGCGTGGTCGTGGCGGCATTGCTGCCAATACCGCGGCATAGGTGCCACAGGCTCCGGTCTCGGGGCACCAGCCGCCGGCCGAGTCGCGTGATGTGGCGGGATTGCTGCCCATACCACGGCACAGGTGCCACGGTCCGGTTGCGCGCGGGGTCCGCGTGCGCGAGGCTCCCGCGGGTGATCGGGCGGTGGCTCTCTCTCTCTCTCTCGCTGGCGCTCGCGCTGCTCGCGGCCGCGCCGGCGCAGGCCGCGCCGCCGTGGATCGCGCCCGCCGACCTGTCGGCGCCGGGCCACAGCTCAGCGTCTCCCGACGTGGCGATCGACCCGCAGGGCAACGCGGTTGCGGTCTGGTCCTCGAGGCTCCCCGGCGCCGAGCGTCGCGTGCAGGCCGCGCTGCGCCCGCAGGGCGGCGGCTGGCAGGCGCCCGTCGACCTCTCCGCTGCCGGCCAGGACGCCGGCGCGCCGCACGTCGCGGTCGACGCGCAGGGCAACGCGGTCGTGGCCTGGGTTCGATCCAACGGCGCGGAACAGGTCGTGCAGAGCGCTGCTCGCCCGGCAGGCGGCGCCTGGCAGGCAGCGGTCGACATCTCCGCCGCCGGCGGGGATGCGCGCGCCGTGCAACTCGGCACCGACGCGCACGGCACCGCGGTTGCCGTGTGGCTTCGCGGCTCCGCCGGAACCGCGGCGGTCCAGGGCGCGGTGCGCCCCGCCGGCGCGGCGTGGCACGCGGCCGCCGATCTCTCCGCCCCGGGGCAGAGCGCCGGTGACCCGCAGGTCGGCGTGGGCGGCCAGGGGACGGCGGTCGTGGTGTGGCCCGGGAACGTCGCCACGCCGGCACCCGGTCTGTTCGCGGCGGTGCGGGCGGCCGGAGGCGCGTGGCAGGCGCCGGTGACGCTCGCCGCGGGCGCGAGGTACCCGTCCTCGCCGCGGGTGGCCGTCGACGCGCTCGGCAACGCCGTCGCGGTCTGGCAGCGCCTCGTGGGCACGACCTGGGTCGGCGGCGACGACGGTCGCGGCGACCACATCCCCGACCACCGGGTCCAGGCGGCGCTGCTTCCAGCGGGCGGAGCCTGGCAGGCCGCGACAGATCTCTCCGCGACCGGATCGGGCTCGCTCGATCCGCAGGTCGCCGCCGGGGCGCGGGGCGACGCGGTCGTCGTGTGGTCGCGCTCGGCGGTGTTCAACGCGCTCAGCGTCGTCGAGAGCGCCGTGCGGCCGGCGGGCGCGGGGTGGCAGCCGCCGGACGTGCTGTCGGGTGGCCGAGGCGCGCATGCCCTCCGCCCGCAGGCCGCGGTGGACGTGGCGGGCAGAGCCGTCGCTGTGTGGACCTACGGCAGCCTGCGAACCGGCGTGGAGGGCGCGGTGCGCCTGCCCGGCCGCGGCTGGCAGGCGCCGTCCAACCTCGCACCATCAGGACGGGTCGCCGCCTGGCCGAGCCTCGCGGTCGACGCGCGCGGCCACGCCGTCGCGGTGTGGAGACGCGGATCGCCCACGGACCCGCTCGACGGCAGGATCCAGGCATCGGACGCGAACATCGCGCCGGCGGCGCCACCGGGGCCGGCGGTCAGGGCGCTGCGGCTGTCGCCGGCCACCTTTCGCGCCGCGGGCTCGGGGCCGAGCGTCAACCCCGGCGCACGTCGCGCTTCGACGATCGTGCGCTACCGGGTCAACGCGGCGGCGGTTGTGCGCTTCGAGGTGCAGCGGGTCGCCGCCGGCCGGCGCGCGGGCGCGGGCTGCGTCGCGCCGAAACGCGCCAATCGCGGGCGCTCGCGCTGCGAGCGCTTCATCACGCTGCCTGGTGGCTTCACGCGCAGGCGCACCCCCGGCGCGGATCGCTTGACGTTCACGGGACGCGTGCGCGGGCGTGCGCTGAAGGCCGGGCATTACCGCCTCGTCGCGACGCCGAGCGTCGACGAGCGCCGCGGCGTCGCCGCGCGCGCACGCTTTCGCATTCGCGCCGGATGACCCGGGCGGGCGCCGCAGCGCCGCCGGTCAGCCCCGGCGCGCCTCCCAGCTGAAGCCGCGGATCGCCAGCAGCGTGCCGAGCGCGGCCCACACGAGCACGACCGCGAGATCGGACAGGTGCTCGGCGAACGGCGCGCCCGTCACCATCGCCGCCGACAGGCCGTCGATGAGGTGCGTCAGCGGCAGCACCTGGGCGATGTCGCTCATGAACGTCGGCGCGTTCTTCACGTCGTAGAAGACGCCGCTGATGACGATCACCGGCAAGAAGATCATGTTGACGTAGGCCGGCGCCGAGTCGAAGTTCGGGATCGCGTGCGACAGGGCAACGCCGAGCGCGCCCAGGCAGACGACGCCGGCGGCGGCGAACACGCCGAGCATGAGCCAGCTCTCGGGCAGCCCGACGCCGAACGCCAGCGCGCCCGCCGCGATCACGATCGCCAGCTGGATGACGGTGTTCGTGATCGCGTGCGCGGCGAGGCCGCCGAGGTAGGCCCCGCTGGGAAGCGGCGTGCCGCGCAGGCGCTTGAGCACGCCCTGCTCGCGCAGGTGGACCATGTTCATCGCCAGCGCCACGAACGTCGTCGTCATGACGCTCATGCCGGCGATGCCGGGGACGATGACGTCGAGGTCGGTCTGGCTGCCGGAGAAGATCGCGCCGAGCAGGCCGAGAAACAGCAGCGGCAGGGCGAAGTTGAAGAACGCGGCGCTGGGATTGCGCCAGAACATCTTGCGCTCCAGGCGGTACTGGCGCCACGTCAGCGCGATCGCATCGCTCATCGCCTCCCCCTGCGGCGCGGTGCGGCGGTGCCGGCGTCGGCCGGCTCGCCGACCGCCTCGGCGGTGAGCTCGAGGTAGACGTCCTCCAGCGTGGGCCGCGTGACGCTGAGGTCCGCGAGACCTATTCCGCGCGCGAGCGCCGCGCTCGTGAGCTGGTGCAGCAGCGCCGTCGGGTCGTCGGTCTCGCGCGTCTCAGGCACGCCGGCATCGCCACGCCAGCTGACGCGGTAGCGCGAGGACGCGCCGACGCCGAGCTCGGCGGGCGCACCGACGGCGAGCACGCGCCCGTCCTTGACGATCGCCACGCGATCGCACAGCGCCTGCGCCTCGTCGAGGTAGTGGGTGGTCAGGAGCACGGTCTTGCCGAGGTCGGCGAGCGCGCGGATCGTGTCCCACGCCGCGCGCCGGGCGGCCGGGTCGAAGCCGGTCGTCGGCTCGTCGAGGAAGATCAGCTCGGGGTCGCCGACGAGTGCGAGCGCGAAGTCCAGCCGCCGCGCCTGGCCGCCCGACAGCTTGCGCGCGCGCACGTGCTCGCTTTCGCGCAGGCCGGCGAGGTCGATGACCTCCTCGACATCGCGCGGGCGCGGGTAGAAGCCGGCCCAGTGTGCGACGAGCTCGCGCACCGTCGCATGGCGATAGGTGCCGCTGGACTGCAGCACGATGCCGACGCGCTCGCGCAGCGCGCGCGGCCGCGTGGACGGGTCGTGACCGAGCACGGAGACGATGCCGCTCGTGCGCTCGCGATAGCCCTCGAGCACCTCGACCGTCGTCGTCTTGCCGGCGCCGTTGGGGCCCAGCAGGCCGAAGACCTCGCCCACGGCGACGTCGAAGTCGATCCCGCGGACGGCCTCCACGGTCCCGTAGGACTTATGCAGGTCGCGAACGAGGATCGCGGGAGCGGCTGAGGCCAAATCCATCGGCGTCAATCATGACAAGATCGACGGGAGCGCCCTTGGCCCGTTGCGCCTGCATCGACATCGGCTCAAACACCACGCGGCTGCTGGTCGCGGCGGATGGTCAGCCGCGCCCGCGCGAACTGTTCAGCGAGCGGGCGTTCATACGCCTGGGATCCGCGCGCGACGCGGACGGCGAGATCGGCGCGCAGAAGGTCGCCGAGGTCGCGGGCGTCGTCGCCCGGCAGGTGCTGCTGGCACGCGAGCTGGGCGTCGAGGCACCGCGGATCGTCGCCACCGCGGCGGTGCGCGAGGCCGTCAACGCGGCGGCGCTGATCGAGGCCGTGCGTGCCGCCTGCGGGATCTCGCTGGAGATCCTCAGCGGCGAGGACGAGGCCCGGCTGGCGTTCGCGGGCGCGATCGGCATGCTCGAAACCCCGCCGCCCGGGCCGCTCGGCGTCGTCGACGTCGGCGGCGGCTCGACCGAGCTCGTCGTCGGCAGCGTTGCCGACGGGGTCACGTGGTCGGTGTCGCTGCCGCTGGGCTCGTGCAGCGTGACCGACGACGACCTGCCGTCCGATCCGCCGTCGCAAGCCGAGCTCGAGCGGCTGCGCGAACGCCTCGCGCGCGCCTTCGCGGGCATCGACGCGCCGCGGCCGCCGGCCGCCTACGCGGTCGGCGGCAGCGCCACCTCGCTGCAGCGGCTGATCGGCAACGTGCTGAGCGCGGACGCGCTGTCGCGCGGCCTGCAGGCGCTCGTGAGGCGACCCGCGGCGGAGGTGGCGCTCACGCTCGGCCTGCACGCCGAGCGGGCGCGGCTGCTGCCCGGCGGGCTGCTCGTGCTCGACGCCGCCTCGCGGGCGCTCCATGCGCCGCTGCAGCTTGCCGGCGGCGGCCTGCGCGAGGGCGTCGTGATGGAGGAGCTGGCGCGGCTCGCGGACTCCGGCACGGACGCGCGAACTTCACGCGGCGTCAACGCGAGCGATCCGCCCGCGTAGTCTGATGGACGATGCAGGGCCCCGCATGACGCCAACTGACGCCGACAGCCGCACGCAGGAGTCGATCCGCGCGATCGCCCCTGCGCCCGATCCACCGCAGCAGGCCGATCCGCTCGAGGACCTCGACCTGCACGACGTCTCGCTGTACTTCGGGCGCGAGCTGTCCTGGCTGGACTTCAACGACCGCGTCCTGCAGCTCGCCGAGGGCCCGGAGCAGCCGTTGCTCGAACGCGTCAAGCTCGCGGCGATCTGGAGCTCGAACCTCGACGAGTTCTTTCAGATCCGGGTCGCCGGCATCCATGAGCAGATCGACTCCGGCCTGTCCGAACCGGGGCCCGACGGCCTCACGCCGTCGCAGACCATCGACTCGATCCGCGAGCACGCGCTCGATCAGCAGTCCCGCCTGGAGCGCCTCGTCACGGGCGAGCTGTTTCCGCGCCTGGCCGAGTCCGGCATCCGCGTCATCGGCATGGACGACGTCAGCGACGCCCAGCGCGAGGGGCTCGCGGAGCGCTACCGGCGCCAGATCTTCCCGGCGCTGACGCCGCTGGCGGTCGGGCCCGGCCGACCGTTTCCGTACATCTCGAGCCTGTCGCTGTCGCTGGCGGTGCTCGTCCGCGACCCGATCAGCGACGAGCGCACGTTCGCCCGCGTGAAGGTGCCGACCGAGATGCTCCCGCGCTTCGTCGCGCTCGACGACGACCCGCACACGTTCATCCCGCTCGAGGAGGTCATCGCGGCGAACCTCGAGGCGCTGTTTCCGGGCATGGAGATCGTCGCTCACGAGATCTTCCGCGTCACCCGCGACGCCGACCTCGAGGTCTCCGACGAGGCCGACGACCTGCTGCAGGCCGTCGAGGCGGAGCTGCGTCGCCGGCGCTTCGGCGAGGCGGTGCGCCTGGAGATCGGCGTCGGCACCGACGAGGGCGTGCGGACGCTGCTGACGGAGGCGCTGGACGTCGAGCCGCGGCAGGTCTACGAGGTCGACGGCCTACTCGACGCAGGCGCGCTGTGGCAGATCTACGGCCTGCGCGGCTTCAGCGATCTGCGCGATCCGCCGTGGACGCCTGTCACGCAGCCGCGCCTGCAGGGCAAGGAGTCCGAGCATGTGAGCTTTCTCGCGGAGATGCGCCGCGGCGACATCCTCGTCCACCATCCCTACGACTCGTTCGCGACCTCGGTCGAGCGCTTCGTCGATCAGGCCGTCGAGGACCCCGACGTGCTGGCGATCAAGCAGACGGTGTACCGCACGTCGGACGACTCGCCGCTGGTTCCGGCGCTGATCCGCGCGACCGAGCGCGGCAAGCAGGCGGTCTGCATGGTCGAGCTCAAGGCGCGCTTCGACGAGCGCGCGAACATCACCTGGGCGCGGGCGCTCGAGCAGTCGGGCGTGCACGTCGTCTACGGCCATCCGGGCCTCAAGACGCACGCCAAGTGCATCCTCGTCGTGCGCCGGGAGGGCGACGGCGTGCGCCACTACGTGCACATCGGCACCGGCAACTACCACCCGAAGACCGCGCGCCTGTACACCGACTTCGGCCTCTTCACCTGCGACGAGGAGATCGGCGCCGACGTCGCCGACATGTTCAACTTCCTCACGGGGGTCGCGCGACCGCTGGGCCATCGCAAGGTCCTGATCGCTCCGAACGGGATGCGCGAGGCGCTGCTGGGGGAGATCGAGCACGCGATCGAGGCACACGAGCGCGGCGAGCGCGCGCGCATCGCCCTGAAGATGAACTCGCTCGTCGATCGCCGCATCATCCGCGGGCTGTACCGCGCCTCGCGCGCCGGGGTGCGCGTCGAGCTCAACGTGCGCGGCATCTGCTGCCTGCGCCCGGGCGTCGAGGGCGTCTCGGAGAACATCACGGTCGTCAGCGTCCTCGGGCGCTTTCTCGAGCACTCGCGCGTCTACAGCTTCGAGCGCGGCGACCAGACGCGCGTGCTGATCGGGTCGGCGGACCTCATGCCGCGCAACCTCGACACGCGCGTCGAGCTCGTCACGCCCGTCGACGACGCCGACCTGCGCGACGACCTGCTCGACGCGCTCGAGCGCTCGCTGGCGACGGACACCGGCGCGTGGGAGCTGTGCTCGGACGGCACCTGGGCAGGGCGCACGCCGAGCGACCCGCCGCGCTCGGTCCAGCGCGAGCTCATGACGCTCCACGCGGCGCGGGCCAGCGAGGCGCAGCCGGGCGACGATTGAGCCCGTGACCCCCGCGGGCGACGACGCGGACGGCCCAGCGCCCGAGGGCGCGCCCCGAGCGGCGCCGCAGGACGCCCGCGTGCACGCCCCGACGCGCGGCAACCGGCGCCTGCAGCAGCTCATCGACGCGGTCGACGCCGACCTGCAGGTTAAGGCGTGGTGGCACGCGGCCGGCGTCAACGCCGAGCGGCTGCACATGTCCGACCACTCGTGGGTGCACATCCAGATCGTGCTGAACATGGCGCTGCGCCTGTCGCGCCTGCTGTTCGCGCGCGACGTGACGCCGAGCATCGTCGCCGATCACGGCTTGGAGGTGCGCGACGCGGAGGTCGTGATCGCGGGCGCGGCGTTGCTGCACTGCGTCGGGATGTCGATCCACCGCATCGACCATGAGGCGTACTCCTTGTTTCTGACGGCCGACAAGCTCGGCGGCCTGCTCGGGGACGTCTACGACGAGCCGACGCGGTCGATCGTCGTCGCCGAGACGATGCACGCGATCATCTCGCACCGCTCCAAGGGCGCGCCGTTCACGATCGAGGGCGCGATCCTGCGCGTCGCCGACGCGCTCGACATGGCCCGCGGGCGCTCGCGCGTGCCGTTCGAGGCCGGCCACACGAACATCCACTCGCTGTCGGCGTACGCGATCGAGAAGGTCCGCATCCAGGCCGGCGACGACAAGGCCGTGCGCGTGGAGATCGAGATGTCGAACTCCGCCGGGATATACCAGGTCGACGAGGGTTTGGGAATGAAGCTCCGGGGAAGTCCGCTTCAGGAACACATCGAGGTGGTGGCGCGGATCGAAGCAGAACACGAGCAGCGACTCGTTCCGATCTTTCGCATATAGGGCCAGCTTGGAGTGCCAACGCGCCACGGCGTGATCTGGGATCCCCCTGCGCACGCAACCGCTTACAGCAGTTCTCAACCACGAATCCAGGAGGGCACTTCTCGTGACCGACTCGGCATTGCGTGAGCTCGCGGACGATCCATCCTCGCGCAAACGCTTTTTCAAGATGATGGGCGGAGCCGGTGCGGTCAGCGCAGCCTCCGTCTTCCTCGCCGCCTGTGGCGACGACGATAAGAAGAGCACGGCGTCGACCCCGGCCGCCGACCCCGCCGCCAAGAACCCCGACGAGGACATGAAGGGCGACCTCAAGATCCTCAACTATGCGTTGACGCTCGAGTTCCTCGAGGCCGACTTCTACAAGCAGGTCATCGCGTCGGGGATCGTCAAGGATCCGAAGGTCGGATCGATCGCCAAGAAGTTCGGCCAGACCGAGCAGGAGCACGTCGACGCCCTCAAGGCGACGATCACCAAGCTCGGCGGCAAGCCCGTCGAGGCGCCCGCGACGAAGTTCGGGCCGACGCTCGAGAAGGGCCTGATGGCCGTGCTCGAGACCGCTGCCGACGTCGAGAACCTCGGCGCAGCGGCGTACCTCGGCGCTGCCGGCGGCATCAAGAACAAGGACGTTCTCGCTGCCGCGTTGTCGATCCACTCCGTCGAGGCTCGCCACGCCGCAGCGCTGAACCAGCTGCTCGGTCGCGGGTTCGGCGGCAAGGGCGGCCTCAACGGCACGCTTCCCGACGGCGCATTTGCCAAGGGCATGGACGAGAAGTCCGTCCTGGCCGCTGTCAAGCCGTTCCTGGCCTAGAAACCACCAAAGACGAGAAAGCGAGATTCAGTATGGCTTCATCGCAACTGGTGGCTCCTGAGCTGGCCGCCATCAAGATCGAGGGCACGACGCGTGAGGCATTCCTCATCCGCGCCACGCTCGCCGCAGGCGCCACGTACGGTGCCATGTCGGCAACGCCGTTCATCACACGGGCGCTGGCGGAGGGTGGCGGCGGCGACGTCGACATCCTCAACTACGCGCTCACACTGGAGTATCTCGAGGCCGAGTTCTACACGCGCGGCGTCGCCCAGGTCAAGGACCTGTCGGGCGACGAGATGAAGCTCGCCAAGGAGCTTCGCGACAACGAGAACGAGCACGTCGACGCGCTCGCCGCGACCGTCAAGAAGCTCGGCGGCACGGCAGCCAAGAAGCCGATGCTCGACTTCGGCGGCGCGTTCGCCAGCCGGACGGCGTTCCTCAAGACGGCGAACGTCCTCGAGGACGCCGGCGTCAGCGCCTACAACGGCGCCGGCCCGCTGATCGAGTCCGGCGACGTCCTCGCGGCGGCCGGCAGCATCGTGCAGATCGAGGCCCGTCACGCGGCCCTGATCCGCCTCGTGCGCAACAAGCCGCCGGCACCGCAGTCGTTCGACAAGGCGGCGACGATGGACGCGATCCTCAAGAAGATCACGCCGTTCATCAAGAGCTAGTCCCGACGGTCCAAAGACGCAGTGACGCGAGGGCCCGGCTTCTGCCGGGCCCTTTTCGTCATTTCAGGGCTCAGACCACCGACGGCAGGCGAAAGCGCACGCACGTGCCGCGCTCGGCGTCCGCCAGCCACATCCGGCCGCCGTGGGCTTCGATGATCGCGCGCGAGATCGCGAGGCCGAGGCCGGCGCCGCCATCAGAGCGAGAGCCGTCGCCGGCGCCTTGGAAGAACGGCTCAAAGACGTGGTCGCGATCGTCGCCGGCGATGCCGGGGCCGGTGTCGGAGACTTCGATCTCGATCGCGCCCGCGGTCGCCGGCGCGGCGCGGACGACGACGCTGCCGTCGGCGGGCGTGTGCCGGATCGCGTTCTGGATGAGGTTGAACAGGACGCGCTGGATCTGCTCGGGGTTGGCCTGTGCCGCGGCGAGGCTCGGCGCCAGCTCGGCGCGCACGGCGACCGCACCGGCCTCGGCGTGCGGGCGCATCGCGTCGATCGTCTCGCGCACGAGCTCGTCGAGCATGACGCGCTCGAGCGTCCAGCGGATGTCGCCCGATTCCAGGCGCGAGAGCTCGAACAGGTCGTCTATCAGCGCGCTCAGGGCGTGCACGTTCGTGGAGATCCGCCGCAGGTAGTCGCGACGCATCGCCGGGTCGGTCACGAGGTCGTCGTCGATCGCGTCGACGAGCAGCCGCAGCGAGGTCAGCGGCGTGCGCAGGTCGTGTGAGACCGAGGCGATCAGCCCGCGCCGCGCGCGCTCCTCCGAGCCCAGCGTCGAGACCATCGCGTCGACGTCCGCGCCCAGCCGCGCGAGCTCGTCATGCCCGCCGAGGTCCGTCCGCACATCGCGCCGGCCCTTGCCGACGGCCTCGAGCGTGCTTCGCACGGCGTCGACGTCGGCGAGCGCGCGGCGGCCGAGCAGCCGCCCGGCCCACAGGGCGAGCGCGCCGGTGAAGCCCGACACGAGCACCGTGAAGAACGCGTCGTGGCCCGAGACGAACATCAGCTCGACGAAGACGCCGACGGCGATCGCGAGCTGCGCCGCGGCCAGCACGGCGAGCAGCGCGAACTGCCGGCGCAAACCGCCGATGCGCGACCGCGCCGCGACGATCGCGTGCGCCGCGAAGACCGTGGCGCAGCCCAGCGGGAGCAGGATCAGGAGGCTCGTCAGGCCCGCGGCCGAGCCATAGACGGCGGTGGCGATGCCGGCGACGAGCGCGGCCGCCGCGGCGGCGAAGGCGAACCCGCGGATCACGGCGAGAACCGGTAGCCGACGCCCCAGACCGTGTCGATGTAGCGCGGCACCGCCGCGTCGGGCTCGATCTTCGTGCGCAGGCGGCGGATGTGGACGGTGACGGTCGACGTGTCCGTGTAGAACGAGTAGCGCCAGACGAGGTCCATGAGCTGGTTGCGCGTGAACGCCTGACCCGGATGGCGGGCGAGAAACAGCAGCAGCTCGAACTCGCGCTGCGTGAGCGCGACCTCCTCCGTCCCGACGGTCACCCGGCGGGCGGTCGGGTCGATCACGAGCTCGCCCAACTCCAGCGGCGGCTCCGTGTCGGGAGAGGTGTCCAGGCGGCGGAGCACGGCGTCGACGCGCGCGACGAGCTCGGCGGGCGAGAACGGCTTGACGACGTAGTCGTCGGCGCCCAGGCGCAGCCCGATGACGCGGTCGGACTCCTCGCCGCGGGCGGTCAGCAGGATGATCGCCGTGTGGTCGCGGTCGTGCTCGCGCACCCGGCGCATGACCTCGAGGCCGTCGATCCCGGGCAGCATGAGGTCCAGCACGATGAGGTCGGGTGCCTGCGCATGGACGGCCGCCATCGCCGCGTGGCCGTCGCCGGCGACCCGCGTCCTGTAGCCGGCGCGCTCGAGGTACCGGCACAGCACCTCGGAGATCGTCGGCTCGTCGTCGACGACCAGGATGCTGCCGCGTGCGTGGTCGGCGGTCGCCATGGCTCTGCGAGTGTCGCAGCAGCGGGCGCGCCCGTCAGCCGCTCCGGCCCCGAGTTCATCGTCTGTTCATCGCGGTGGCGCGCGCAGCGCCGCCGCGGCGAACTCGGCCATGCCGGCTCGGAACGGCTCCTGCGCGCGAAAGCCGAGCCGCTCGGCGGCGAGGTCCGCGCCGGCGAACACGTGGCGGACGTCGCCGAGGCGGTATTCGCCGGTCGTCAACGGGGCGGGTGCGCCGGCCGTGCTCGCGGCGTGCAGCGCGGATGCCATCTCGCCGATGCTGCGTGGCGTGCCGCTGGCGACGTTCAACGCCCCCGGCACCGCCTCGGGCGCACTCAGCGCGAGGACGTTCGCGCGTGCCACGTCGCGGACGTGGACGAAGTCGCGCAGCTGGTCGCCGTCCTCGAACACGCGCGGGGCGCGCCCGCCGGCGAGCGCGCTCGCAAAGATCGATGCGACGCCGGCGTAGGGGGTGTCGCGGGGCATCCGCGGGCCGTAGACGTTGTGGTAGCGCAGTGCCGTCACCGGCACGCCGGTCTCGCGGCTGAAGGCCGTCGCCAGATGCTCCTGGTGAAGCTTGGTCGCGGCGTAGACGTTGCGCGGATCCAGCGGCGCGTCCTCGGGGATGCTGCGGGGCGCAAGCGACGCGCCGCAGACCGGACACGGCGGCTCGTAGCGGCCGGCGGCGAGATCGGCCTCCCGGCGCGGGCCAGGGCGAACGAGCCCGTGCTCGGCGCAGGCGTAGCGGCCTTCGCCGTAGACGACCATGCTCGACGCGAGCACGAGGCGGCCGGCGAAGCGCGCGCGGGCGAGCGCGCGCAGCAGCACGGCCGTGCCGAGGTCGTTGTGCGCGACGTAGTCGGCGATGTCGCCGATGTCGGTCCCGAGGCCGACCATCGCGGCCTGATGGCAGACGTGCTCGACCCCGTGCAGCGCCGCGGCAACGGTCGCGCCGTCGCGGACGTCGCCTTGCACGAACTCCGCGGACGGGTCGAGGTAGCCGGGCCGAGCGGCGTGCGCGGCGGGATGCAGCGCGTCGAGGATGCGCACGTCGTCGCCGCGTGCGAGCAGCGCGTCGGCGACGTGCGAGCCGATGAAGCCCGCCCCGCCGGTGACGAGCACGCGCGTCATCGTGCGGCGACGGTCCTGATGTCGCGGCCGGTGGAGAACGCCAGGCGCCCGCGGGATATGCGCACGACGCCGTAGCGACAGCCGCGCGCGATCGTGCCCGCGAAGCGCCAGCGTCCCTGGTTCAGGCGGTAGCGATCGAGCGTCTCGGTGACGAACCCGCAGATGGCCAGCTCGGTCGACGACATCGCAGCGATCCCGGAAGGAGCCGTCTTGCGCATGAGCTCCGAGACATCCTGCGGGGGGCCGCCGAGGTCGCCCCGGGCGAGTCGTTCGGGCCGGCGGCCCGGCGAGTTGTCGGCGACCCACAGCCGCCCGTCTGGCGTGAAGTCAAACGCGAACGGGTTGTTCCAGCCGCTGCTGAGTATCGCCGGACGTCGGTTGGAGGCGTCCGTACGCAGGACGAGCAGCTTGCCGTTGGGCGCCCGCGGGTCCGCGATGAGCGCCGGCTCCTGCAGGTCACCGATGCCGATCACGAGCCGCCCGTCGGGCGCGATCGCGAGGTGGCCGCCGTTGGCGAGATCGGCGCTGCGCGGGCCCGTCCAGATGCGTCGGGCCGCGCCGGGCGCGATGCGGTCCACGACGATCCGCCGATCGCCCCTGCGCGTGTAGGCCGCGTAGACGTGCCCGCGGCGGTCGGCGGCGAGCCCGAGCAGCCCGCGCTGGCCGCCGGTCGCGACCTTCAGCCGCGCCAGGGGCGTGGCTCGCGGCGGCGACGAGAGGATCGCCCCGGTCTCGAGGTCACCCGCCAACAGCCCTCCGCCCGGGGTCACGGTGAGTGCGCTCGCTCGCGCGACGTCCAGCAGCCGGCTGCCGGCCGGGGCGCGAGCAGGCGGTTGGCTGTCGCCGCCGCAGACGCTCGCGCTTGCGGCGGCCGTGACGAGCGCGAGCGCCACCGTAGGACGCCTCACCACGGCGAGCGCACCGCGACCTGAAGGAGCACTGCGAGCCCGACCTGCGCGGCCAGCCAGCGGCGCGATCGACGCAACGCCGCGGTCGCGACGAGCAGCCACGGGACGAAGTGCAGCCAGATGCGCTCGGTCTCGCCCTTCGACATGCCCGAGAGGTCCGCAGCGGCGACCGCGACGAGCACGCCGCCGGCGAGCAGCCAGGCGCCACGGTCGCGCAACCGCGCAAGGCCGCCGGCCGCCGCCGGCCCGACCGCCAGCGCGAACGCGGCGAGCGAGATGACGAGGAACTCTGCGTACGGCCGACGCCGCGAGACGCCTGCGAGATACTGCTCGCGTGTCGTGGCCAGGCCGTCGAACCAGTTGAAGCGCAGCGCGAGGAACAGCGCGAAGACCAGCGTCACACCCGCTCCAGCCCAGGCGGCGGCGGCGGGGCGGCGCAGCGCGACGGCGATCGCCACGACGATCGCGCCGAGCATGGCAACGCCGTAGCTGAGCATCAGCGCGGCGCCGAGCACGAGGCCCGCGGCAAGCGCGAGCAGCGCCGCGCGGCGACCGCGGGCCGCCTTGCAGGCGAGCGCGAACACTGCGATCCCGACCGCGCTCACCCCGGCGTAGAGCGCGTCGAGCGATGTCCCCATCCAGACGGCGGCGGGCGTGAAGACGACAAACGGCGCCGCCGCGCGGGCTGACGCCTCGCTCGCGAGCGCGCGCACGGCCACGAGCACGGCGGGCGCCGTGAGCGCCCCGCACGCGATCACCAGCACCGCGGCGGCCGTAGCCCCGCCGAGGCCGGCGCCATCGATCGCCCACAGCACGAGCACGCCCCCCGGCGGGTGGCCCTGGACGTGGGTCGGGTAGCTCGGCAGCGCCTCGGTGAACGACGCGAGGAAGCCCCCGGGCGTTCCTACGAGGGGGACGGCGGCGAGCTGCTCGTACTTTGTCTGAAGCGGCGCCGCGATCGCACTCGGGCCGTCGGTCGCCGCAAGCGCCACGGCCCACGCCGCTGCGGCCGTCCAGGCCGATGCCAGCAGGCCGCGCCAGCGCAGGCGCAGCGCCAGCGACGGCGCCCACGCGACCGCCGCGGCGGCGATCGCGAGAGCCGGCAGCACGCGCGCGGTCAGGCGCAGGTCGAAGCCGCCGACCAGCGGCGGCGCACCGATGTGCACGAGCGGCTGACGCGCGATGAGCGCCGCGCCGAGCAGGTGGCCGGCGACGATCAGCAGTGCCCAGCCCGCGACCGCGAACGCCACTGGCCAGGCGACCGCACCGAGCGCGCCGAGCTTCGCGGCGCCCCGGCCGGCACGCTTCATCACGACTTCCACAATCGCGCAGGCTACGGGCGCGGCGGGCGCGGCGGGCTCCCCCGCACCCCTCGTTCTCCAGTTCGTAATCGAGCCCGGGGCCTGCGCTTCGTAGTGTCGCGTGCATGCCGACCGTGGTGCTCCCGGTTCTCGACGAGGCTCAGGCCCTGCCCTGGGTGCTGTCGCGCATGCCACCGGGCTACACGCCGATCGTCGTCGACAACGGCTCCACCGACGGGTCGGCGCAGCTCGCCACGCGGCTCGGCGCCCGAGTCGTGCACGAGCCGCGCCGCGGCTTCGGCGCCGCCTGCTACGCGGGCCTCGTCGCCGCGACGGACGACATCGTGTGCTTCATGGACTGCGACGCCTCGCTCGATCCACGCGACCTTCCGCACGTCGCGGACCCGGTGCGCGCCCGCACCGCCGACCTCATGCTCGGCGCGCGGCTCGCCGAGCGCGGGGCGATGGCGCCGCACGCCAGGCTGGCCAACCGCGCCCTGGCGCTCGAGCTGCGCCGGCGCAGCGGGGTCGTGCTGCGCGACCTCGGGCCGATGCGCGCGGCGCGGCGCGCCGCGCTGCTCGACCTCGGCATCGAGGACCGGCGCTTCGGCTGGCCGCTGGAGATGGTCCTGCGAGCGGCGGCGCAGAACTGGCGGATCGCCGAGGTCGGTGTCCCGTACCGCGCGCGCAGCGGGCGCTCGAAGGTGACCGGCACCGTCCGCGGGACGGTGCGCGCCGTGCGCGACATGGCGGGCGTGCTGCACCCATGAGTCCTACCGGGACGCCGTGCGAGCGATGACCGCGATCGCCGTCATCGCGAAGGCTCCGGCCCCCGGGCGCAGCAAGACGCGGCTGACCCCGCCATGCACCCCGGAGCAGGCGGCCGCGCTCGCGACCGCGGCACTCGCCGACACGCTCGCTGCGGTTGCGGCGACACCCTGCACGCGCCGTGTCGTCGTGCTCGACGGCGCTCCCGCAGCGTGGCTGCCGCCCGGATTCGATGTGATCGCGCAGCGCGGCGACGGGCTCGCCGACCGGCTCGCGGCCGCGTTCGCCGACATCGGCGAGCCGCTGCTCGTCGTCGGGATGGACACGCCGCAGCTCACCCCGGGGATGCTGGCGCACGCGCTGCGGGGGCTGGCTCAGGCCGACGCCGTGCTCGGCGCGGCCTGCGACGGCGGCTACTGGGCGATCGGCCTGCGCGCCGCCGACGATGCGGTGTTCGCCGGCGTGCCGATGAGCGACCCCGCGACCTGCGCCGTCCAGCGCGCGCTCCTCGGCGAGCTCGGACTCATCACGTGCGAGCTCGGCCTGCTGCGCGACATCGACGACATCGACGACGCCCGGGCCGTCGCGGCGCAGGCGCCGGGCACCCGCTTCGCCCGCACCCTCGCCGCGCTCGGACCGGCCGAGGTCTGCGCGGCATGACGCCGTCGGCCGCCGATGTCTACGGCCTCGCGCTCGCAGACGACGCGACGCCGGCGCTGCGCGCCCGGCGCTCCGATGGGACGACGATGCGGCTCGCGCTCAATCGCTGGCTCGGCCCGCTGACCGCGGCCGACGAGGCGGTGCTCGACCGCGCCCAGGCACCGGTTCTCGACGTCGGATGCGGGCCCGGCCGTCACGTCCTCGCGCTCGCGCGCCGCGGCCACCTCGCGCTTGGCGTCGACGTCGCCCCCGAAGCCGTGCGGGTTGCGCGGCTGCGCGGCGCACCGGCGATCGAGGCCTGCGTCTTTCAGCGCGTTCCCGGCGCCGGCAACTGGGGCAGCGCATTGCTGCTCGACGGCAACATCGGCATCGGCGGCGCGCCGGAGGCACTGCTCGCGCGACTGCGCGAGCTGCTGCGCCCCGGCGGCGAGGTGCTCGTCGAACTCGCGCCGCCCGGCGCCGGCATCACGCGCGAAGTGATTCGCCTGGAGCTCGGCAGTCTGCACAGCGCGGCGTTCGAATGGGCATACGTCGGTGCCGATGCGATCGAGGCGCCGGCATGCGCAGCGGGCTTCGCGGTCACCGAGCGCTGGCAGGACGAGCGGCGCTGGTTCGCCCGCCTCGCCGCCGCGAGCTGAGCGCTGCTGCACTGGGCTGCCGGCGCGACCTACGACGTTTGGCGACGCCGCGCGCGTACGGCGTACAGCAGCGCCGAGACGGCGAACATCGTCGCGCACAACAGCAGCCAGCGGCCGAGGTAGACGTCCTGCGAGAGCGTCGTCGCGCGCTCGTAGCGGCCGTCGCCGAGGCCGAGGATCAGCGGGTGGTAGACGAGCAGCATCAGGCCGCTGAGCAGCGCCGGAACGCGCACGTGGTTGACCGCCCGCATCCCGCGGCCGAGCGCGAGGCGGTTCAGGCCCGTGTAGAGCGGAAACGCGATCAGGTCGTGCACGACGACGGCGCCGACGAACCACAGCACGACGTTCCACGGCTGTCCGCCGGCGAAGATCCGCGTGAACGCGTAGGCGGCGAGCGCGAGCGCCGCGACGTGGCTGAGCAGGTGCAGCGTTCCGGCGCCGTAGGTTCGCCCGAGCTTCACGCGGTTGTCCTCTTGAACTCCAGCCGGTTGACCCATTTCGTGCAGTGCACCCCTGGCAGCGCCGGCACGATGATCCGCGCCGGGAAGCCGTGATCCGGCGACAGGTCGGCGCCGTTGACGCGCAGCGCGAGCAGCGAGCGGCGGTCGCCGGCCTGGCCCGGGCTGAGCGTCGCGCGGCGGAAGCTGCCGGCCTCCTGCAGCGACTCGACCAGCAGCTCGTCGAACGACTCGACGCCCGCGAGCACCGCCAGGTCGCGCAGCCGCACCCCGCTCCAGGTCTGCGTCGTCGACCAACCCTCGACGCAGGCGATCGGCAGCTCGTAGCTGCGCTGCGCCATCGCCAGCAGCTGCGCGCGCGTGAGCTCGATCCGGTTCGTGCCGCCGGCCACGATCAGGCGCCAGTCGTCGCCCGTGTCCGCGGCCGTGATGCCGAGCGACCGGGCCGACTTGTTGACCTGAAAGTCGTTGGGTCCGTTGCCGAGGTCGCGGCCGTGCGGGGCGAGCAGCGAGATCTCGCGCAGCGGGCCGCCGATCGACTGTCCCGCCGTCAGCGCGAACAGCCCGAGCGATGCGCCGCCCGTCAGGCCCAGCACGCCACGCCGCGAGATCGTCGGCGCGCTCGGCGCGGCTGGGATGAGCTCCGAGTCGCCGGTCTCCGGCTGCGTCTCGTCCAGCCCGCGACGCAGCTCGTCCAGCAGGCGGCGCTGGCGCAGCGCGCGGCGCATCGTCGGCACCTTCAGCACGGCGTGCAGCACGAACGCGGCGATAAAGACCCAGCCGCCGTAGAAGTGCGCCGACAGAAAGGAGAACTTCCACGGGTAGTAGAGCTGGGCGTTGAAGATCCCGGTCGCGAACTGAAACAGCGTCGAGCTCACGAGCAGCGCCAGGCTCGCGCGTTCGAGCGCGTGCGCCGGGGAGCGCAGCGGCGGCCACTCGAAGAGCTTGGGCATCGCCGACCACAGCTTCACGAGCACGATCGGCACGAGCGCGATGCCGATCGTGACGTGCGTTCCCTGGGTCAGCGCGTACAGCCAGCTCGGGCTCGTCGGCCACGAGAACACGTAGAAGTCCAGCAGGCCCGGATCGCCGATGAGGTTGTTGCGCCCGAGCGCCGGCACGTAGGCGACGTAGGACAGCAGGCCGGTCACGAAGACGACCGGGATGCCGGAGAGCAGCGCCGCGCCGAGCACCGACGTCAGCCACGGCCCGCGCAGCGGGCTGCGCCAGGAAGCGCGCCGGAAGGGGCCCGGCGGAGGATTGCGCGTAGAGAGCTTCACCGCGATATGACGATCGCGGATGGGGTGGCGCAGCACCAGGGCTCAGGGGCTGCGTTCAGCGAATCGTCATAGACCGCGGCGGGCGACGTCGCCCTACCAGTGCACGCCCTTCATGATGTTCGCCATCGCGATCTGCTCCATGCTGGCCTTCTCCGCCGCCGCCGGGTCCTTCTCGCCCTTGGACGCCGCGGAGTCGGGAAAGATCTTGTAGGCCATGTGCAGGATCTGGTCGACGGCCTTCGGCGCGAGCGCGTGCAGGACCTCGCCGGCGGTGCCCAGGCGCGTGTTGATCTCCTTCGGGCGTGCGCGCATCGCCTCGCAGATGAGGTCTCCGGCCTCCTCCGGGCTGATCGTGGGGAAGTGGTCGTAGAGCTTCGTCGGCGCGATCATCGGCGTGCGCACGAGCGGCATGTGGATCGTCGTGAACGAGATCCCGTTGCCGATCACCTCCGACGAGACGACACGCGTCCAGGCATCCAGCGCACCCTTGGACGCGACGTAGGCGCTGAAGCGCGGTGGGTTGGTCTGCGCGCCGATCGAGCTGACGTTGACGATGTGGCCGAAGCCGCGCTCGCGCATGTGCGGCAGCAGCGCCATCACGATCTTGATCGCGCCGAAGTAGTTCAGCTGCATCGTGCGCTCGAAGTCGTGGAAGCGGTCCTCCGACAGCCTCACTGAGCGGCGGATCGAGCGGCCGGCGTTGTTGACGAGAAAGTCGATCGCGGGATGATCGGCGAGCATGCGAGCGACGATGTCGTCGATTGCGTCCATGTTCGACAGGTCGGCGCTGTAGACGTGGGCGGTCCCGCCGGCGGCCTGAATCTCTTCCTGCAGCGCCTCGAGCTTCTCCATCCCGCGGGCGACGAGCAGCGGAATGCCGCCCGCGGCGGCGACCTTCAGCGCCGTCGCACGGCCGATCCCGCTCGACGCCCCCGTGATGACGACCGTGCGGCCGTTGATGACGTGGCCGAACGAGCGGTCCTTGTAGAGGTCGGGATCGAGCGTGCGCTCCCAGTAGTCCCACAGCCGCGTGGCATACGTGTGCAGCTCGGGAACCTCGATGCCCGAGCCCGCCAGCGCGCGCTCGGTGTCGCGCGTGTCGAACTGGGGCTTGAGCGCCATGTGCTCGACGACCTCCTCGGGGATGCCGACGTCGGCCAGCAGCGTGCGCCGCAGGTCGCGCGCCTGGGGCAGCTTCATGAGCATCGAGAGCGTGCCCTTGGGCAGCGCGTCGGTCAGGCGCTTGTCGATGCGCAGCGCGAGCTGCGGCGCGTGCGCGGCCTCCGCGAAGGCGTTGAGCGACTCGCCGACGCGCATCGATTTCGGGTTTGAGAGGTGGAAGGCCTGCCCGTCGAGACCGGGCTGGTGGGCGATGTGGTCCATCGCCGCGGCGACGAAGTCGACCGGCACGATGTTCGTGTAGCCGAGCTCCGGGCCGACAAGCGGGACCCACTCCGGGATCGCATGGCGCAGCTTCTGGATCGCCTTGAAGAAGTAGTAGGGGCCGTCGATCTTGTCCATCTCGCCGGTCTGCGAGTGGCCGACGACGATCGCCGGGCGGTAGACGCGCCACGGCACGGTGGCCTCCTCTCTGACGAGCTTCTCGGAAAGGAACTTCGTGCGGTGGTAGGCGGACGGGAGCTTCTGGCCCTCGTCGAAGTGGTCCTCGCGAAACAGGCCCCGGTACTCCCCCGCGGCCGCGACGGACGAGACGTGGTGCAGGTGGCCGGCGCGCAGCGTATTCGCGAGCTGTACGGCGTGGCGCGTGCCGCCGACGTTCAGGCGCTCGTTGCTGGCGTCGTCGGCGGTCATGTCGTACATCGCGGCGAGGTGGAAGAAGTGCTCGACTGAGCCGGTCAGCGCGGCGATCTGCTCGTCGGACAACCCGAGGTCCGGCCGGTCGAGGTCGCCGACGACGGGCTTGACGCGGTCCGCGGCACCCGCGCCCCAGCGCTCGACGAGGCGCCCGAGGCGCTCCTGCGAGCTCTCGCGGACGAGGACGTGGATGTCGCCCTCGCGCACCAACAGCCGCTCGACGAGATGGCGGCCGATGAAGCCGGTCGCGCCCGTCACGAAATACGTCATGGCTCTCCTCGTCCGTGGTGCGGCTACTCGCGGGGCAAGCCTAGTGTGCGGGGCGTTGCATCGCGCCGCGATCGGGTATCGGTGTGGCCATGGAACGCAACGAGGAACCAGACTTCGCCACCCGTGAGGAGTGGGCCGCGGCCCAGGAGGCCGCCGCGATCGGCGGGGCGCCCGCCGACCTCGGCGCCGGTGCGCCCGGCGATGGGAGCGTCGACGAGGCGATGCGACCGGTCTACGAGGCCGGTGGCGGCGAGCAGGAGGGCTTTGAGCTCGCCGAGCGCGATCTCATCCGCAACGCGACGCACGACGACGGCCAGGCGTTTCCCGAGCGCGACGCCTTCACCCCCGAGGTCGAGTCCGACCGCGCCTCGGCGGAGTACGGCGAGCCCGACGAGATCCGCCCCCACGAGGTTCGCGACAGCGACCGCTAGCGGCCGGCCCGGGCGGCTGGCCGCTACCAGCCGCCGGCGGCGTCGGCTGAGGCCTTCGCGGCGGCCTTGCGCCGGTACTTGCGCTTCTCCAGCTGCCACTGCAGCAGCGACATGAAGAGGATGAACAGCGGAAAGAAGATGATCAGGATGAAGCCCGCGTTCGTGACGACCTTGTCGTCCGTCTCGCCGTAGAAGCCCTCGCCGCCGTCGTGCGCGAGCGCCGCGGGCGCGCTCAGCAGCAGCGCGGTGAGCGCGAGCGTGGCGATGGCCGGGAGGCGGCGGAGCACGATTTCGGATTCTATAGGGGGATGGCCTCGTTGCAGCACGCCGTCGTCGCCGAGGGAATCACGGTTCTGCGCCTCGACCGGCCCGCGCAGCGCAACGCGCTGAACTCCGAGCTGCTGGCCGAGCTCGTGGAGTGGATGGAGCGCCTGGCGATCGACGACACGGTGCGCGTGCTCGTCTTTTCGACGACCTGCGATCGCGCGCTGTGCTCCGGGGTCGACGTGACGGAGGAGCTCACCCACGAGGCCGGCGTCGCGCGGATGCGGTCCTTTTCGCGCTTTCTGGCGGCGCTCGAGGCGTTTCCCGTCCCGACGATCGCCGTCTGCGTCGGCAACTGCGTCGGCGGCGGCGCCGAGCTCGTCGCGGGCTGCGACCTGCGCATCGCCGGCGACAACCTCAAGCTCGCGTGGGCGGGCGCGCGGCTCGGCGTGCCGGTCGGCCCCGCGCGGCTGACGCCGCTCGTCGGCGTCGCGCGGGCGAAGGAGCTGATCTTCACCGGGCGCACGATCGGCGCCGAGGAGGCCGCGTCGATCGGGCTCGTGCACGACACCGTGCCGGCCGCCGACGCCGAGGACGCCGCGCTGTGGCTTGCGGCCCACATCGCCGCGCACGCGGCCGAGGGCGTGCAGATCCTCAAGGCCGCCTTTCGCGAGCTCGATGGCGCGCAGGGGCGCGTCGCGCACGAGAACGAGCTGCTCGAGGTCTTTCAGCGCAAGGGCGCCGGGCTGCCGCAGGGCCCGCGGCCGTAGCGGCGCGCCAGATCTGATCGCCGCGCGCTCACGGCGGGGGGAGACGCGGCGTGAGGCCGAGGCCGCCCGTCAGCCGTCGGCGAAGGGCAGCCGATCGGCGATGCCGGCGAGGTGCAGCACGCGCTGCACGGTCGCGGGCGGGCGCAGCAGGACGAGGCGCTTGCCGTCGGCCCGGGTGCGGGCCTCGGCCATCAGCAGCATCTCGATCCCGGTCGAGTCGATGAAGTGCAGGGCGGCGAGGTCGAGCACGATCTCGCGGGCGTCCGTGGCCTCGACGCGTATGAGCTCCTGCTCGACGTCGCCGACGGTGGCGATGTCCATCTCGCCCGAGATGGACACCGTGTGCTTGTCGCCATCGCGCAGCGAGCGCATCGAGAGCTGGCCGAGCTTGACGATCCGCTCGGCCCGCGAAGGACCGTCAGGATGGGTACCGCTGTTCATCGTGACGCCATGTCGTTGTTCCTTGGACCAGAGCCCGCCCTGTGAGCGGACGTCGTTTCCCTGCGGAGGCACAAGACCCCCCAGCGATCTGCAGATCGTACAAGAGCGCGTCCGCCGGATGGACAAGAGTGGCGCACCCGCGCTGAAGCGGCTGCGGCTCCTACCATGGGAGGCATGGCCGTTCTGATCGCCTCCGACCTCAGCAAGGACATGGTCGGCAACCCGCTGCTGCGCGGCGTGTCGTTCAAGCTCGAGCGGCGCGACCGCCTGACGATCGCCGGACGCAACGGCGCCGGCAAGACGACGTTGCTGCGGATGCTCGCGGGAGAGACCTCGGTCGACGGCGGTGACCTGACGTTTCAGAAGGGCATCAAGGTCTCGCTGCACGATCAGCGCCCGCCGCGCGACCGCTCGCTGACGCTGCGCGACTACGTGCTCAGCGGCTGCGCCGAGCTCGTCGCGATCGAGGAGAACCTCTCGCGCCTGGCGCAGAAGATGGCCGACGGCGACCAGGCCGCGTTTGATCAATACTCGCGCGCCGAGGCGCGTCTGGAGCACGCCGGCGGCTGGACCTGGCGCGACCGGGCGACGTCGATGGTGCGCGGCCTGGGCTTCGACGACGACGCCGACCTCGAGCGCGAGCTGAAGACCTTCTCCGGCGGTGAGCTGACGCGCGCGTCGCTCGCGCGCGCGCTGGCCGGCGACCCCGACCTGCTGCTGCTCGACGAGCCGACGAACCACCTCGACATCGAGTCGCTCGAATGGCTCGAGAAGACGCTCGTGTCGCTGGACGCCGCCGTCGTGCTCGTCGCGCACGACCGCTGGTTTCTGGAGGCGGTCGGCACCGGCGTGCTCGAGCTCGAGGCGGGTCGCTCGCGCTACTTTCCGGGGACGTGGACGCAGTGGCGCGTCGAGCAGGCCGCGCGCGAGATCGCGCTGGGCCGTGCGATCGACAAGCAGCAGGCCGAGATCGCGCGCCTGGAGCAGTTCGTCGAGCGCTTTCGAGCCAAGGCGACGAAGGCCAAGCAGGCGCAGTCGCGCGTCAAGCGCCTGGACAAGATCGAGCGCATCGAGCGCGATCCCCGCGATCGCGAGGGGCTGAAGTTCGACTTCAAGGCCCCGGAGCGCTCCGGGCGCGTCGTCTTTGAGCTCAGCGACGGGCGCGTCGAGGTCGGCTCGGACCCGCCGCGGGTGCTGCTCGACGGCGCCGAGATCCACCTCGAGCGCGGCGAGCACGTCACGCTCGTCGGCCCCAACGGCGCCGGCAAGACGACGTTGATCGACACGCTCGCCGGTGTGCGGCCCCTGGCGAAGGGCAAGCTGCGAACGGGCCACAACGTCAAGATCGGCCACCTCTCCCAGCACGCCGACGAACTCGGCAAGGGACCGGGGGGCCGCGCGAACAAGGTCATCGAGGCGTGCGCGGTGCACACCGGCCTGACGCCGAACAAGGCGCGCTCGCTGCTCGGACGCTTTCTCTTCAGCGGCGAGGAGGCGGAAAAGCCGCTCGACGGCCTCAGCGGCGGCGAGCGCCGGCGCCTCTCGCTGGCGATCCTCGTCGCCTCGGGGGCCAACGTCCTGATCCTCGACGAGCCGACGAACCACCTCGACATCGAGAGCCGCGAGGCGCTCGAGGACGCGCTGCTGGCGTTCGAAGGATCGATGCTGCTCGTGTCGCACGACCGCGCGCTGCTGGAAGCCGTCGGCACGCGCACCGTCGCCGTCGACGACGGCAAGCTGCGCTCCTACGAGGGCGGCTGGCAGGAGTACCTGCGCGTGCGCGAGGAGCGCCGCGCGTCGGCGAAGGCGCCGAAGGGCGGCAGGGCCGCGGCCGCGATGGCCGAGCCGGCGGCCAAGGCCAACGGCGCCAAGGCCGGCGTCGCGGTGACGCAGCAGGCGCCGGGACGGGCGAACGGCGGCGGCGGCGCGAAGCAGCGCGCCAAGAAGGCGGTGCAGCCGGGGTGCGCGAGCGACAAGCTCGCCGCTGCGACGATCGCGACCATGTCCGGCGGGGCGGGCAACGGGGCTGGCGACGCCAACGGCGGTGGCGGGCTGTCGAAGAACTCCCGCCGGCGCATCCGCGAGCTCGAGCGCGAGGTCGAGCGCGCGGAAGAGGCCCTGGCCGCGCTGGACACCGAACTCGCGCTGCCCGAGGCGTGGGCCACGCCGGAGGCCACGCAGCAGTCCAGCGCACGCCACGCGGCGGCCAAGCGCGCCGTCGAAGAGGCGTTTGCGCGCTGGGAGGCGGCGTCGGCATAGGTGCAGACGGGCCGCAACTCGTACGTGCTCGCGGGGATGGCTCGACGAGGATGCGGGTAGTGGACTGCTCACCTTGAGCGACGCCCCCTCAACGCCGCAGTTCTGCGCTTGGTGCGGGTCGCCGCTCGCGTATGAGGAGCATCACCACGAGGCGAAGTTCGAGACGCTGGCCAAGCAGGCCCGCGACAAGGGCGAGCAGCCGCCGCCGCTGCCCGACAACGTCGAGGAGCTCATGCGCGGCGACTCGTACGTCGGCGCCTGTCCCGGCTGCCGCGTCCTGAGCCACGTGATCAGCCACCACGCGCGCCCCTAG
>Ga0136633_1000507_pt1 | contig 29873 bp, 28 predicted proteins | sample AntDrymeUQ832206_2_FD_105494 | JGI IMG/M metagenome (GOLD analysis project Ga0136633, IMG submission 105494) | Polar desert sand microbial communities from Dry Valleys, Antarctica - metaG UQ83 (22.06) | ecosystem: Environmental > Terrestrial > Soil > Desert | place: Antarctica: Dry Valley... | reverse complement strand
GTGACCAGGCCCTGCTCGCCAACGGCTGCAAGGTGGGTAGCGGCAACGCCATCCCAGCCAGCGTCCTCAACGCCCGCACTGTGAAAGGTGGCGACGCCGCGGTGAACGGCGTCGTCGGTGGTCACGCCCACCCAGCCAGCGTCCTCAACGCCCGCACCGTCAGGCCGGGCAGCGGCGCGGTGGCAGGCGCTCAGATCGCCACCCTCCCCCGTACCGGCTTTCCCACCCCGCTGGTCGCGCTCCTCGCGGCACTCACGGTGGCCCTCGGTGCAGTCATGACGAGGGCGGGCACGGTCCGGGTCTAGTCCACTCAGCCCTAGCGGCCCCGTCGGTCTTCGGATCGACGGGGCCGTTCTCTGGTCCAAAGGCCTGGTCCGTCGCATCCCGTGCGGTCATGACCTCTCCGAAATTGGTCAGAACGGACTATTGGTCGCGGAGAGTGAGTGGAGGATCATCGTCAGTGATGCCGACAGGGCGGGGGGTAGGTGCCACAGCGATGATCGAGACGGTCCTTGACCCGGCCGACGTCGAGACGCGGCGGCTGGATGCGCTCTACCACGCGCACATCCTCAACACGGCGCGGGAGAGCGCGTACGACGGCATGGCCGAGGTGGCCGCGCACCTTTTCCGCGCCCTATCGCCCTCGTCGCATTCATGGATGCCCAACGCAACTGGTTCAAGGCGGCCTTCGGCGTCGACCTCGTCGAGTCGCCCCGCGACATCTCCTTCTGCACGCACACGATCCAGTCGACCAGGCCCCTCGTGGTGCCGGATACGACTCAGGACCTGCGGTTCGTGGGGAATCCGTTCGTGTGCGGGGACGCCCACATCCGCTTCTACGCGGGCGCACCGATCACGGTCGGGCCGAACCAGCAGATCGGGACCGTGTGCGTGTACGACGTCGTACCGCGTGAGGCAGTAGACGACGAGGTGCGCATGCTGGTCCACCTCGCCGAAGCGGTCAGCGAGATCGTTCGGCTCCGCCAGTCGGTGGCCCGGATGGGCAGTCTCAACGAGTTGCGGCACCCTCTCTAGTACGAGCCGAATCCGCCGCTCCGGCCACCGCCGAGAGGATGCTCGACCCGTGGAGCGTGCCACCGGCCCGGCAGATAACCCGTTCACCCCTCCCCCGGGTTCGTCTCCGAGGCTGCCAACGTGGGCTGGGAAAGCTCGCGACGGCAAGGTATCTGTCTGATACCATCGACTGATGGCGATGACTCTGCGGCTGACAGACGACGACGCTGAGGCGCTGCGGGCGCAGGCCGCCGCTGAAGGCCGCTCCATGCAAGACGTCGCGAAGTCAGCAGTGCGCGAGTACGTCGACCGACGGGCTCGGCGCGCTCGACTGGACGAGGTCCTGGACGCCGAGCTGCCACGTTACGCGGACGCCCTCGAGCGACTCGGTCAGTGATCTACCTCGATCTCGAGGAGCTGCTGCACGTCGCCCGGCGAACCCTCGGCAGTGTCGAGGTTCGCGATGTGGGACTGCTCGAGTCCGCCGCCGCGCGCCCGCACGCGACGGCATTCGGCGAAGACGCCTACCCCTCGCTCCACCTCAAGGCAGCTGCGCTGCTGCACTCACTCGCTCGAAACCACGCTCTCGTCGACGGCAACAAACGCCTCGCCCTCGCTGGCACCCTCGCCTTCCTCGGTGTGAACGGCTTTCGCCTCCCCCTCGACAATGATGCGGCGTACGACCTCGTGATCGCCGTGGCAACGGGCGAGCTCGACGACGTGGCGGACATCGCACGACGACTGACGACTGCACCGCGGAACGAGGAGACGTGATGCTCGACCACCTGTCGATCCAGTGCGCTGACGTCGCGGCCAGCGCGGCCTTCTACGACGCGGTGCTCGCACCGCTCGGCGGGCAGCGGGTCATGGACTTCGGCGAGGTCATCGGCTTCGGGGTGCCACCGATGCCGGACTTCTGGCTCGGGCCGCGGCGGACCGGGGACGGATTCCGTGAGTCGCACATCGCCTTCCGCGCGCCGGACCGCGCGGCCGTGCGCACCTTTCTCGCCGCTGCCGTTGCGGCCGGTGCCGAGGTGCTGCACGAGGCGCGGGTCTGGCCGGAGTACCACCCGGGCTACTACGGCGCCTTCGTCCGCGACCCCGACGGTCACAACGTCGAGGCGGTCTGTCACGTCCCCGAGGCGTGATCCGTGGCCACCATGCCGAGCACCGCAGCCTAGAGCTGTCCGAGGATGAGGACGCGCGGCCCCGCGCGCGGCCCCGCGGGCCCAACTCCGCGGTGTGGTGCGCCACTCCCGGCGTGTCGCGACCACACCGCGGAGTTCAGCGTGAGCCACCGCAATCAGAGCAGGTCGCGCAACAGCTCCCAGCGGACGTTGGAGCCGGAGAGCAACAGGCCGGTCGGTCCGATGTCGGCAGACTCGGGCGCGGCGAGGAGGCCCGCGAGGCCGGCCGCTGCGGCGGGCTCGACAACTACTCGCAGCGTCGTGATCAGCAGGCGCATTGCCGAGAGGATCTGGTCGTCGCTGACCGTGCGCACCTCGATGCCGGACCGGCGAATGACGTCGAAGTTGAGCGCTCCGGGCTTGGGTGCGGTCAGCCCGTCGGCGACGGTGTCCACGTGAGGTACGGCGGTCACCTCACCTGCTGAGAGCGAGCGCACGATGCCATCGGCACCGCTCGGCTGGATCCCAACGATCTGCACTGTCGACTGACGCGCCTGCGCAGCCACGATGGCGCCCGCCAGCAGACCGCCTCCCGAGCAGGGCACATAGAGGCGGGCGAGGTCCGGCACATCGTCGAGCAGCTCGAGGGTGGCTGTCGCTGCACCGGCGATGACATACGGGTCGTCGAACGGGTGCACGAGAGTGAGGCCCTCGTCTGCCTGGAGCTGGGCCATCCGCTCGAAGGCGATTGTCGCGCTGGTGACACCATCGGAGACCACGCGTCCGCCGTACGCCGTCACCGCAGCCAGCTTCTCCGGCACCGCGTTCTCCGGCATGACGACGGTGAGCTTCGCGGCGTAGGCGCGTGCGGCGTAGGCCGCGCCGAGGGCGGCGTTGCCAGCGCTCACCGTGATGAGCCCGGCGGCCCGCTCGGCGTCAGTCAGGGTGCGGATCCGGTTGAGCGCACCGCGCACCTTGAACGATCCGGTGAGCTGCAGACTCTCAGCCTTGGCGACGACCCGGCGGCCGGCCCTCGTGTCGAGCGCGTCTGCGCAGAGCACTGGGGTGCGGACGACTGATCCGCGGAGTGCCTCGGCCGCCTCGAGGACCATCGCGGTCGTGGGGGAAGTCACTGGCTATCGATGCCGGGGAGTCCGTCGATGCTGACGGCGTTCTTCTCGGCGCGGTAGGCAACGAGCCCCTCGGGGCCACGCTTTTCGGCGCCGAGGCGTAGCAGGTCGCGCTCCGCGACCTGCTGCATGACCGGCACGCCGAAGCCGCACGAGTCGCTGACCCGATCGACGTCGACGACGATGGCCGCTCGGGTGCTGGGATGCTCGGGGTGACGGGACACGACGTCGTCGTACGTCGGCGTGCCCGGCAGATGGACCGAGCCGCGGCCGTGCAGCCGAACGATGCGGGGGCGCTCACTGAAGGAACAGAACATTACGCAGATGCGCGCGTTCTCCTGCAGGTGCGCAACGGTCTCGATCCCGCTACCTGTGTAGTCGACCCACCCGACGCGATGTGCGTCGATCACTGAGAAGCTGTCGTGACCGCGCGGTGAGACGTTGACCCGGCCGTCGGCGGCGAGCGGAGCAGTACCGACGAAGAACATCGGCTGCGCGGCGATCCACGCAGCCAGTGCATCGTCAATGCCGTCGAAGACCGCGCCCACAGGGGGAGCGTAGAGGAGGCCTTCCGATAAGCGGTCGGCAGTTATCTGCCGCGACCGCGGTAGTAGCCGCCGCCGCCGAGAAGCAGAACCAGCACGAGGATGATCAGCAGGATTGTCATACGGGAGGTCTACCCCGCTGGCGTGCGCGCAAGCGTCGCCCGGGATCGGCATCGAGGAGGACTGATGGGCAGCTCGGCTGACGAGCACCGGCGCATAGCCGGCGAATTCACCAAGACTGTCGAGTACACCGACCCAGCGGCCTGGGACAGCCCTGCGCCGCCGGCGGGCTGGGTCGCCCGCGACATCGTCCGTCACCTCGTCGAGTGGTTCCCGGCGTTTCTCCAGGGGGCGATCGGCGTCACGCTGCCTGCGGGACCGTCGGTCGATGACGACCCGCTCGGCGCGTGGCGCAGCCAGACAGCCGCCGTGCAGTCGCTTCTTGATGACCCGGCGAGCGCCGATCGAGTACACGACTTCCCGCACATCGGCACCATGTCACTGGGACAAGCGATTGGCATGATCTACACCGGCGACGTATTCCTCCACCGATGGGACCTCGCCCGGGCCACCGGTCAGGACGAGACTCTCGACCCGGTCAAGTGCGCCGAGATGCTGGCGGGCATGCGGCCGATGGAGGACGCGATGCGCCAGAGCGGCCACTACGGCCCGCGCGTCGACGCACCCGCCGACGCTGACGTGCAGACCCAGCTGCTGACGTTCATCGGCCGCACTCCATAGCCGACTGTCGGGGCTGCCAGCCGTACCCGGCGCCTGGCGGGCGCTCAGCCGTTGGGGGTCATGTCGACGAAGCGGCTGTAATGGCCTTGGAAGGCGACGGTGACCGTGGCAGTCGGGCCGTTGCGGTGCTTCGCGACAATGAAGTCAGCCTCGCCGGCACGCGGCGACTCCTTCTCGAAGGCATCCTCGCGGTAGAGCAGGATCACCATGTCCGCATCCTGCTCTAGCGATCCCGACTCGCGAAGGTCTGAGAGCTGGGGCTTCTTGTCGGCGCGCTGCTCCGGTGAGCGGTTGAGCTGGCTGATCGCGACGACAGGGACGTCGAGCTCCTTGGCCAGCAGCTTGAGCGACCGGGAGATCTCGCTGACTTCCTGCTGCCGGTTCTCCACGCGCTTGGGCGAAGACATCAACTGCATGTAGTCGACGACAACGAGGCGCAGGTCGTTGCGCTGCTTGAGCCGCCGCGCCTTGGCCCGGATCTCCATCATGGTGAGGTTGGGCGAGTCGTCGATGAACAGCGGTGCGTCGGCCACCTCGCCCATCCGACGGGCCAACCGGGTCCAGTCGTCGTCGGTCATCTTGCCGGTGCGCAGACTCTGCAAGCTGACCCGCGCCTCCGCGGAGAGCAGGCGCATCGTGATCTCGTGCTTGCTCATCTCCAGCGAGAAGATCACCGACGCGAGACTGTGCTTTATCGACGCCGCGCGTGCCAGGTCGAGGCCGAGTGTCGAGTTGTGCACGACGATGTCGTTGGCGACGAAGTTGTGCGTCCCATCGACGGTCAGGTCGTAGACGCGGTCCATGCCGTCCGGCTCGATCGAGACGATCTCGTCCCAGATGACCTCCGAGTGTGCGAGGTCGGAGAGAACGACCGAGCCGAGCGCCTCCGCGAGCCGGGCCACCTGAGCGCGACCAAGCGGGCGACGGCGCGACGCGTGCCAATTGTGGCTTGCCGGAAGGCCGAGCCTGCGGTTGATCTCTCCCCACGACGTGATTCCACGCTCGGCATCGACGACGTCCCAGATCTCGGCCGGCAAGTTGTCACGAGTCCCGTTGGGCTTGCCTCGGGAGTCGAGCGCCTCCAGAACCTCGTCGAGCGCCTCCTCCTTGCCGAAGATCCCGACTTCGGTGCAGAAGAGGGTCACGCCTTCTGCGTCGTGGATGTCGACGCACCACGCCATGCTCTCGACGCCGTTGCAGGAAGTCTTGCGATGGCGCACAAACGCGGTGATACCGAAGCGCAGGAGCAGATGAGCGACGTCTCTTGCGAGACCTTCGCTGACACTGCAATAGCCGATCTCAACGACCGGAGTCGGCTCGGCGCCCGGTCGGCGACTGACCCATTGCACGCTCGCCCAGCCGTCCGTCGCATAGAGACGCGAGAGAAAGAGGCGTAGCTGGCCGGCGCCCAGACGCATGTACGCCGCGGGCACCCGTTTGGTGTGACTAGTCTGTCCGCTCAGCCCGATCTCTCTAAGGTGTGTCCCGAGCGGGTTCAGCTGACCAGCCGGCGTCGCGAAACTAAGGCCGACGTAGTGGCGGTGCCCGACCTCCCCAGGTCGCCGATGTATCAGGGGGCGATCGCACGGGCTCAACAAGTTGCACGGGCGGGATGCAACGCGTCGAGCTTCGACCCCTACATTCGATGCCCATGTTGTGGCATCGAGGATGACCGACGACCGAACGGCGGTAAGTCGTGCGGTGGTGTTGATGACGCTTCCGTCGCCAAGGAGGTAGGCCGTCAACGCGACGAGACCGTCTGCGATCTGGGTGTCCGACCCGACATGGCTTGTCCTCGGAGCTGCGATCCGGTCGCCCGACCCAAGCTCGTTCAGCGGAAGCCAGCCACGAAGCGTCCGCAATGGGTGGGTGGCCGTTGCACGAAGGGTTCGACCCGCGCGGGTCGTGAGCTTGAAGACCTGCTGGATGCCGTTGTCGATGAAGTCAGATGGCGTGACCGACTTGAATCGCCACGACTCGTCGAGCGACTCGACGGCGAGCTGCTCGCCAGCCTGGCCGCGGCGTACGAACTCCTCGATCGTCATGCGCTCGCCGGTCGCCGCGTTGGTGATCACCGTGTCATAACTCACGCACTTTCCAATGGCCGGACGAGCCGCCAGGATCACCAGCTGGCCGCCGTGTAGGCCGTTGGTCAGCGTGTCGAGGTCGGCGAATCCGGTCGGTACGCCGTGCATCGTGCCGTCGCGCGCGCCGATCGCCTCGATCTCGAGCAGCGTTGGCTGCAGCAGGTCGCCCAGCGGGATGTAGTCCTCGCTCGTCCGTCGCTCGGTGACCTCGAAGATTGCCTGTTGGGCCCGATCGACCAGGTCGTCGACATCGCCGCCCTTGCCTGCGTAGCCGAGCTGAACGATGCGAGTGCCGGCCTCGACCAGCCGCCGAAGCACTGCCGAGTCACGCACGATGCGCGCGTAGAAGCCGGCGCTCGCGGCGGTCGGCACCGACGCGACGAGGCTGTGCAGGTAGGGTCCGCCGCCGATGCGCGCCAGCTCCCCCAGTCGGGTCAGCTCAGCCATGACGGTGACCGCATCAGCCGGGTCGCCCCGGCCGTAGAGGTCGACGATGGCGTCGAAGACCGTCTGGTGAGCGGGACGGTAGAAGTCGCCGGACTTGATGATCTCGATGACGTCGGCGATGGCGTCCTTGCTCAGCAGCATGCCGCCGAGCACGCTCATCTCCGCTTCGAGTGCCTGCGGCGGCGTGCGCTCGAACTCCGGCGAGGTCGCGATCGCCAGCTCGGCGGTCATCGAGAGGTCCAGTGCTGGGTCATGGCTCCGTTGTAAACGGCAGGTGTGACAGTGCGCGGCACGGCGAAGGACCCCTGTGGACTGCGAGATGAGTGGGCGGAGTCGGCCAGCGTAGGAGCGCTCGACGTACGCCGGAAGAGACCCCTGTGCGTGACGCTGGGGACCGCCTGTGCGCCACGCCGAGGATGTCGGTGGGCGCGATGTGGACAAGTTCCCACGGCCTGTGGAGATCCCCGGGACGAAGCGGATAACGCCGTACCGGAACGTCGCACAGCCTGTGGACAGAAGAAACTTCTGGCGGACGCCGAGTCCTCAGCGCCGGGCCGCACGGTGGACGGGACCGGGAACGCGAACGGGCCCGGCGACCCCCACGACGAGGAGCAGCCGGGCCCGGCGTACAGCGACTCTGGTGCTACTTCGCGGCGACGACCTCGAGGGTGACGGTGGCGTCGACCTCGGCGTGGATCTTGACCGAGATCTTGTGCGAGCCGAGCGTCTTGATCGGCGTGGTGAGCACCACCCGGCGCTTGTCGATCTTCGGCCCACCAGCCTTTGACACCGCCGCGACGACGTCAGCCGTGGTGACCGAGCCGAACAGCTTGCCGCCGTCGCCGGCGCGCACCGGCAGGGTGACAGTCAGCGACGACAGTGTCGAGGCGAGCTCGCGGGCATGACCCGCGTCCCGGACCTCACGGACCTCGCGGGCCCGCTTGATCGTGGCGATCTGCTTCTCCGCGCCGCGGGTGGCCAGGATGGCCAGGCTCTGCGGCACGAGGTAGTTGCGCCCGTATCCGTCCGCAACGTCGACGATGTCGCCAGGCGAGCCGAGATTGGACACTTCCTGCGTCAGGATGACCTTCATGTGTCCCGGCCCCTATCGCGCAGTGCTGGTGTAGGGCAGCAGCGCCATCTCGCGGCTGGTCTTCACGGCCATCGCGACGTCGCGCTGGTGCTGGCTGCAGTTGCCCGACACCCGCCGCGCGCGAATCTTGCCGCGGTCGGAGACGAACTTGCGCAGCAAGTTGGTGTCCTTGTAGTCGACGAACCGGATCTTGTCCTTGCAGAACGCGCAAACCTTCTTCTTCGGCTTGCGTGCTGGAGGCTTCGCCATCGCGCTACTGCTTTCGTGTCAGGGGAGTGGGAAGTGAATGAGCTGCTCTTAGAAAGGTGGCTCGTCGGAGGACGCTGCCGGTCCGGCCGCGGCCCACGGGTCCTGCTCGGGTGCGCCGCCGGCCGAGCCGCCGCCCTGCCCGCCCCCAAAGCCGCCGCCGGAGGCCTGGCCACTGCCGCCGGCGCCGTTGGAGCTACCGCCGAATCCACCGCCGCCGCCGTTGCGCTGAATCTTGTTGACCTTGGCGGTGGCGTACTTCAGTGACGGACCGACCTCGTCCACCTCGACCTCGTACACCGTGCGCTTCTCGCCTTCCTTGGTCTCGTACGACCGCTGCTTGAGCCGACCCGAGACGATGACGCGCGCACCGCGGGTGAGCGACTCGGCGACGTTCTCCGCGGCCTGCCGCCAGATCGAGCAGCGGAGGAACAGCGCGTCGCCGTCCTTCCACTCGTTGGTCGTCTTGTCGAGGAAGCGCGGCGTCGAGGCCACGGTGAAGTTGGCGACCGCCGCGCCGTTGGGTGTGAACCGCAGCTCGGGGTCGTCAGTGATGTTGCCGATGATGGTGATGGTGGTGTCGTTGGCCATGTCGTTGGTCCTCGTTGCCCTTCCGTGCCGGCCGTAAAGCCGACGTACTGATGTCGCGCGGCGGACGCCGCGAGACCGGGCGGGGAAGGGTGGGGGTCGCTGGGTTTAGTGGAGCTCGGGGCGCATGATCTTCGTGCGCATGACCGACTCGGACAGGTTCATCTGGCGGTCGAGCTCTTTCACAGTCGCCGGCTCAGCCTGCATGTCGACGACGGCGTAGATGCCCTCGGTCTTCTTGTTGATCTCGAAAGACAGGCGACGCCGTCCCCAGATGTCAACCTTGTCGACGGTGCCTCCGGCATCACGAACAACGCTGAGGAACTGGTCGAGAGACGGGGCGACGGTGCGCTCCTCGAGATCAGGATCGAGGATGACCATCATTTCGTAATGACGCATAAGAAAGACCTACCTCCTTCGGACTAGGCGGTCACGGGCACTCCGTGACAGGAGGGTCGTTCGCGTCAACGAACGTCCCGAGGCTAACACGGAGCGACCCCCACGGCCGAACCCGCTGGAGACCGAGGGTAGCCACCCACTGCGACAGCCGACATCGGCGCGCAGCGATCTGTGGACTACTCCTGGATCACTGCTCCGAGGGGGGCATGGCGAGCAGGGCGCGGATCTGCGCGGACACCACTCCACCCAGGGCCACCAGGGCGATGAAGGCGGGCAGCCCGCGGCCGCGATCGGTCGTCGGCCGAGGTCCCAGCCCGCCGCTGCCGAGGTCAACGAGGGGCTCGTCGGAGGCCGTCTGCTCCGGCTCCGGCGCGACAGCGGGCAACGGCACGTCCGACTTCGACGGCAGCGCGCCAGGCGCGACGGAGGGCACGCCGAGCGCCGGTCCACGAGCCGTGCTCGCCTCGGACGACGGCGACGACGACGGCGATGGGCTGCGGGTGCGTGACGGCGACGGGGTGGCGCTGGTCGGCCGAGCCGACGGCGATCGCGTGGCAGTGGGCCGGGGCGCCGCGGTGGTGGGGCGAGGGGCGGGCTTGGGCGCGGCGACGACCACCGTGCCCCGCATGCCCGTGGTCGCGCTGCCGTGGGTCTTGCAGAAGTACGTGTAGGTACCCGCCTTGTCGAAGGTGAACGACGTCGACCGACTGATCAGCGGGATCGAGGAGTCCTTGGTCCAGTTGGGGCTCGACGAGGTGACCGTGTGGTTGACGCCCCCGGTCGTCGTCCACGTGACCGCGTCGCCGACCAGGATCCCGACACGGTCCGGATTGAAGGTATTGGCGCCGGTGGCTGCGACCGCGGCGTCAGCGGCGTTGGCGACCCCAGGCCCGATGGCGAGCAGCGCCGCGCCAGCCACACTGGCGGAGAGGACAAGTGCGGCTCCCGCCACGCTCGGCCGGAGACGCCGGGCACGGGCGCTCATCCATCGAGTGTCGCATCCAGGGGCGAGTTCCGCTTGTAGTCGGAGCGATCTCCGGCGTACAAGGACAGGTATGAGTCACCTGCACTCGCTGTTCGTGGACGGCGACCTGTGCCCTGCCGCTTCGGGCGCCACCTTCGTGTCGCACGACCCGTCGACGGGAGAGGAGGTCGGCGTCTTCGCCGACGCGGGAGTCGACGACGCCGAGCGAGCGATCGCCGCCGCGCGACGGGCCTTCGACACCAGCGACTGGGCGACGCAGGGCCGTGAGTCGCGGGTCCGCGTCGTACGCGCCTTCGTCGAGGGCATCACCGCGCGGCTGCCCGACTTCATCGACATGGAGATCCGCGACGCCGGGCACACCGCGCGGCTGGCCAACCTCTTCACGGTGCCGCTCGCGGTCGAGCACGCACGGCAGCAGATCGAGCTCTACGAGCAGATGCGCGAGATCGAGCCGCTGCCGCTCATCACCACCCCTGCCCCTAGCTGGAACTACGTCCGCAGGGAGCCCGTGGGGGTCGTCAGCGCGATCAGTCCGTTCAACTTCCCGCTGCTCATCGCGATGTGGAAGGTCGCACCCGCCCTCGTCACGGGCTGCACCGTAGTGCTCAAGCCGTCGCCCTTCACTCCAGGTACGGCGGCCCTGCTCGGTGAGGTGGCGGCAGCTTCAGACCTACCCCCCGGCGTCCTCAACGTGCTGACCTCGACATCGATCGGTGTCGGTGAGGTCATGAGCGCCAGCCCGCTCGTCGACAAGGTCGCGTTCACCGGCTCGACCGAGGTGGGCAAGCGGATCATGCGTAGCGGCGCCGACACGGTGAAGCACCTCACCCTCGAGCTGGGCGGCAAGGGCGCAACGATCCTGCTCGACGACGCCGACCTCGACGTCGCAGTCGCCGGGGCGGCGTGGGGCTTCCTCATGCACCAGGGCCAGGCGTGCGAGTCCGGCACCCGTCTGCTCGTGCCGCGTTCGACGTATGACGAGGTGCTCGACCGACTGGTCGCGATGGTGGAAGGCCTCGTCGTCGGGCCGGCGGCGGACTTCTCCTCCGACCTCGGCCCGCTGGTCAGCTCCGCCCAGGTCGAGCGCGTGCAGCGCTACATCAAGCTCGGCGTCGACCAGGGTGCGCGGCTGGTCACCGGCGGGATGGTGCTCGATGAAGGAGAGCTCGGGCGCGGACACTTCCACGCCCCCACCGTCTTCGCCGACGTCACCAACGACATGACGATTGCGCAGGAGGAGATCTTCGGGCCGGTGCTCTCCGTCATTCCGTACTCGTCCGAGGGCGAGGCCGTCGCGATCGCCAACGACTCGCCGTACGGTCTCTCGGGGTCGGTCTGGTCCCGCGACGTGCCGCGCGCGATCTCGGTCGCTCACCGGATCCGCAGCGGCACCATCTGGGTCAACGACCTGCATCTGCTCAACGGCTACGCGCCGTTCGGCGGCTACAAGCAGTCCGGCATCGGTCGCGAGCTCGGCCCGGCCGGGCCGGACGGATACCTGCAGACCAAGCACGTGCACGTCGACCAGTCGCCGACCCTCGCGCAGAAATTCTGGTACGGCGTCATCGGCCTGCAGTAGCCAGCCAGCGCCCGCGACTCCCTTACGGCGATCGCGTCGGCGAGGGTGACGCGGACGGCGAGGGGGCCGGAGCGGCGGGGGTCGGTGACTGGGTCGGGCGCTCCGGGATGACGACGATGAGCCGCTGCGTGGCGGTCTCCGCCGGAGTGCCCTCGCACTGGCGCTCAGTGTTGGCGGTGACGACGACTGTGAACGTGCCGGACCTCTCGTAGGGGTGCGTCAGGGTGAAGCTCTTGTCAATGGGCTGTGCCCGGTAGCCCGGGGGCGGCGAGGACGGCGTCGTACGGCATGCACCCGGAGCGCGGCGGGAGTAAACCTGGCTGGTCCCGTCGCCGAAGTTGATGGTGCCGTTGACCTCGCTGCCGTCGTTGTCCCGCACCCGGATGCGGAAGCGCACCGCGGGCGGGTCACCGGTGATCGGCTCGCCGACGACGACGATGGTCAAGCCCTTGGGTGGGTAGCCGCTGCCGGTCGACCGGGTCGGTGAAGACCGCGGAGTTGGGCTGGCGGACCTGCTCGGGGCGCGTGCCGGGGTCGGTCCGGTCGAGGCGGTTGGCAACTCGACGGGCTCGGGCGCAGCCGCCGGGGACTCGGTCAGGCCGGGCTCGGCCGCCGGCGTCGGGCTCTCGCTCGAGGGGCTCGCCGACGGGCTCGGCGACGGACTGGCAGCCGCACTCACCTTCTTATCGTCGTCGTCAGAGGCAACCACGTACGCCGTACCAGCACCGGCTGCGCCGACCAGCACCAGAGCAGCGAGCACCAGCGGCCAGCGGCGGTGCGGGTTGGTCACGTCCGGTTCGTAGTCCGAATCGTCGTACGCCATCGTCCCCCCTCAGATTCGTGTTAGACGCTGCGCATTGTGCACGTGCTGACCGGCTCAGCGCGGGAAAACTGCCGATGTGCCCCGACGTGGAGTCTCGTACGCCGGTCCGGACCGGTCTCAGCGCCCCCACGTTGCGCGGTGCCCCGACGCGCGGCGCGGAAGTAGGGTCGCAGTCATGCTGATCGGAGCGCACGTCGACCCGACCGACCCGCTGGCGGAGGCGACGGCGCGCAACGCCGAGCTGGTGCAGATCTTCCTGGCCGACCCGCAGGGCTGGAAAAAGCCGGAACCTCGCCCTGACGCCGAGGCGCTGCGCGCCAGCGACCTCACCATCTACGTGCATGCGCCCTACATCGTCAACGTGGCGACGACCAACAATAAGATCCGCATTCCGAGCCGCAAGATCCTCCAGCAGCACTGCGACGCTGCGGCCACCGTGGGCGCGGCTGGCGTGATCGTGCACGGTGGTCACGTCGGCGACGACAGCGAGATCGAGGTCGGCTTCGACAACTGGCGCAAGACGTTCGAGCGCCTCGAGTCACCCGTCCCGGTGCTCATCGAGAACACCGCCGGCGGCAACCACGCGATGGCCCGTCGCTTCGACATGCTGGCTCGGCTGTGGGAGACCCTCGACGGCTACGACGTCGGCTTCTGCCTGGACACCTGTCACGCGCACGCTGGCGGCGAGGCGCTCGTCGGCGTCGTCGAGCGGGTGCTCGCTATTACCGGCCGGATCGACCTGGTGCACGCCAACGACTCCAAGGACGCAGCCGACTCCGGCCGCGACCGGCACGAGAACTTCGGCAGCGGCCAGATCGATCCCGACGTGCTGGTCTCCGTCGTCCGTACGGCGAACGCTCCCGTCGTCTGCGAGACGCCGGGCGGTGTTGACGGTCAGGCCGCCGACATCGCCTTCCTCCGCGCCCGCCTCTAGCCCATCCCCGTTCCCTGACCGATTCTTCCCGGCAGCGAGCGCGCCGGCGGTCACGGTTCGCAGTACCGCGGAGCAAAAGGGATGATGCGGGCATCCCAGCCGGTTCTTTCCCCCGGAGTACTCGTGCGTTCGCGCCGCGCCCTGCTTGCTGTTGGGCTGCTCGGCGCCCTGGTCGGGCCAATGCTGCCGGGCTTCGCCGCGGTGCCGGTGGTGCAGAGCACCGTCGTACGCCGGACGCTGGGCGCGGCCGCGCATACCGACGCCGGAGTCGTCGCGGCGCTGGCGGCCGACACTCTCCTCGTCGGGGTCACCTGGCCGGCCGGCGCCGCCGAGGTCGACGTCCGGTGGCGCATACCCGGCGGCTGGACTCCGTGGGCCGCCGCGGAAACGGAGCCGGGCACGGCTCCCGGTGGCGACGGCGACGCCGGCGTACGTCCCGGCACCGAACCGCTGTGGCCGGTCCGCGGGGCGACGGCGGTCGGTGTGCGGCTGCGATCGGTGACCAGCCCCTCGCCCCCCCAGCTGCTCATGGTCGGCGAGCGCACGAGCCGCACCTGGCAGGTCGGCGGAACAGCGAATGCTCTGGCCGCGACGACGACCGGCGAGGAACGGCTGGGCCGGGTCGTGTCCCGGCTGGAGTGGGGCGCGGATGAGTCGCTGCGCAAGCGGGCCACCTACCAGAGCCGGGTGGACGCCGTCGTGGTCCACCACACCGTCAACGCCAACGACTACACCGAGACGGAAGCGCCGTCGATCGTGCGCTCGATCTACGCGTTCCACGTGCGCGGTCGCGGTTACGACGACATCGCCTACAACCTGCTGGTCGACCGCTTCGGCCGGGTCTTCGAGGGTCGAGCCGGTGGCTTCCGCGACCGGGCCATCAAGGGTTCGCACACAGGTGGCTTCAACCAGGGCACGCTCGGCGTCGCGATGATCGGCCAGACCGACGAGGCCGCGCCCGCGCCGGCGCTGGCCGATGCAGTCGCGCGCGTCGCGGCGTGGGCCGCCGACCGGTGGGGCTTCGACCCGCGCCGCCAGACCACGCTCACGTCGAAAGGTTCGTCGCGGTATCCGAACGGTCGCCGGGTCACGGTGCCTCGCCTGCTGGGTCACCGCGACCTCAGCAACACCGCCTGCCCCGGCCGCTTCGCCTACCCGATGCTGCCGGACCTGCGCGAGCGCGCCTGGCACCTGCTAGCTCCGGTGATCACCGACGTCGTCGTCGAAGGCGCTCCGGTCCGCTCGCCCGAGCCACTGCGCATCCGAGCGCGATTGACCGCGCCAGCAGCCTGGACGATCACGGTGACGGCGCCGTACGGCGAGGTGGTCAGCTCAAGCGAGGGCATCGGCGTGGCTCCGGCGCTGGAGTGGGACGGCCGCGTCGGCGGGCTTCCGGCCCTACCCGGCGAGTACACCTGGTCCGCCACTGCGGACGACGGTGTCCATGGGGCGTCAGCGCCGGCCACCGGCACTGTCCTCGTCGGCCCGCCTGCGCTTGGGATCTGATCAGGCAGGAGATCTATGCTCAGCCCTCATCGTCGACACCGAAGGTTCCATGATCGTGAAGCTGTCCATCCTGATGCCCGTCTACAACGAGGCAGCCACCCTGAGCGTCGCGGTGAAGCGAGTGCTCGACGTGACCTACCCGTGCGAGATCGAGCTGGTGATCGTCGACGACGGCAGCGTCGACGCCACGCCGGCGATTCTGAGTGCGCTCGACGACAGCCGGGTCTCGGTACACGCCCACCCGCGCAACCGTGGCAAGGGCGCGGCGATCCGCACCGCAGCGGATGCGGCCACCGGCGACTACATGGTCATCTGCGACGCCGACCTGGAATACGTCCCCGAGGAGATCCCCGGCCTGCTCGCGCCGGTGCTGCGCGGTGATACGAAAGTGGTCTACGGCACCCGCTCCTTCGGCAGCAGCACAGCGTTCTCGTTCTGGTACGTCCTGGGCAACAAGGCCGTGACCATGTGGGCGAACATGCTCTTCAACTCCTGGATCTCCGACCTGGAGACCTGCTTCAAGCTCATGCCGCTGTCCCTCTACCGCTCCCTCGACATCCGGTCCGCGGGATTCGGCATGGAGGCCGAGGTGACCGGCAAGCTGCTCCGCCAGGGCCTGCGGCCCTTCGAGGTGCCGATCAGCTACCAGGCGCGTGGCCGGGAAGAAGGCAAGAAGCTGACGTGGACGGACGGCGTCGAAGCGCTCTGGATCCTGCTCCGCCTGCGCCTGCGATAGCCGCATTCCGGCCGTCGTCAGTCGCGCAGGTCCCAGACGAAAACTCCGCCGGAGTCCCGCGGTTCCGCGCCGGTGACGCCGGTCAGGAACGCCCGCAGCTCAGCCTGCCGCGGCGAGGGCCCGAGCAGGATGTGGGTGGCGCCCCAGTAGGCGAGGTCGGCCTGCGCCGCTGCTCGGACTCCGTCGTCGAGCCCGGCGTACGGCTCCCCCTTGTGGATCTTGGTCAACGTGTCCTGGGTGGGCCGCCCATCTGGTGAGAAGAACGCCCGGCGGTCTTCGCCGGCGGGCGCAATGTGGAAGCCGCCGGGCATCGCAAAGCGCATTCCGGCGGCGACCTGCCACCGCATCGCCTCGACGTTCTGCGGCGTCGCCACGGGTACGACGAGCACCGTGGCGCCGTCTGGTACGTCGCGTTGCACATCGGTCGTGAAGTACCGCGGCACCGGCGTGACATCGACCGTCTCGAAGGGCCGCGGGACGAGCAGGAGCAGCGAGAGCAGGATCACCGTCAACGGCGCGACCGAGACGGCGGGCCGCGCTCTGGTCACCCGGTCGACGGCCAACGCGACGAGTACGGCGGCCATCAGCCAAACGGCGAATGGGAACCGGATCGGCAGGGCCGCCTCGAAGACGGGCAGGCGAGCGACGTAGTGCCACGGCAGAAGCAGGCCGTACTCCTTATTGGCCACGACCAGGGCCGGACCAAGTGAGAGCACGACCATGGTTATCGCAGCCCCGACGGCCGCGCGGGCGAGTAGCGACCGGCGCAGCAGCACGGCGGCGGTGGACACGACAAGCAGGAAGGGCCAGCCCAGGTTGGCGTTCTGCTCCGTGATTCCACCGCGCAATGACAGCGACGCCGCCTTGTCCGCTTCGGAGCCGAAACGCTGCAGCGAGCTGGGCAGGAAGTAGCCCTGCAGGTCGGTCGAGAAGAAGCCGAACAGGAATGGCGACCCCGTCACGCTCTGCGCGCCGTAGAACTGCACCCACAACGGATAGCCGGCCACGACCAGGACAAGAACCAGCGCGAGGCCGCCGCCCTGGACGAGTCGAATCGACACCGGCAGCACCCGGTTGGGGCGGCACACGGCGAGCCATACCAAAGCGGCAATGGACAGCAGCGCTGCGATGAACAGCCACTCCTCGCCGATGAAGATCTGCAGCACCGTCAGCACCGCCAACCGCACGGCAATCGTCGCGGGCGGCTTCGTGGTCGCGACCAGGTCGTAGACCTGCATCAGGATCAGCGGGATCAGGAAGGCGAGCGTCATGTGCAGGTGACTCAGCGACTGGGCGACCATCGCTGGGCAGAAGCCGAAGACGAGCCCGCCGACTACTGCCGCGCCCGGGTTGTGCACCAGCCGGCGCAGAGCCAGGTAGCTGGTCCAGGCCGTCAACGCCGGCCCGAGCGTCAGCAACAGGACGAACGATGCTGACGCACCGAACACCAGGGTTACCGGGGTGACGATCAGGCCCGGCACGATGATCGAGGTGTTGGCCATCAGGTTGACACCCTTGGGCACGTTCATCAGATGGGTGATCAGGGAGAGGTCGAGGTGCGTGACCGCGTGGGCGGTGCGCGCGAGGAACCACTCGAAGAGCACTTCGTCGTTGGGGTTGCCGGCCAAGGAGCGGCCCGACGGGTCTGCCCACATCGCCTTCGTGAGGACGATCGCGAGCAACCAGTAGGCGAGGAGTGCGATGACCGTGGAACGCCGCGGACGCCTCACCGCTGGTGGGCGTCCCGAAACCACGCGATGGTCCGCTTCAGGCCCTCCTCCACCGTCACCTTCGGCTCCCAGCCCAGCTCGGTGCGCGCCACGGTGATGTCCGGCTGTCGGATCATCGGGTCGTCCTGCGGACGCTCGACGTACTGAATAGGCACCTGGGCACCGCAGAGGTCCCGGATCATCTCCGCCAAGCCGAGCACAGTGTGCTCGTCCGGGTTGCCGATGTTGACCGGGCCCGGCAGGGCCGAGTGCAGCAGCGCGACGATGCCGTCGATCAGGTCGTCGACATAGCAGACCGAGCGGGTCTGCAGACCGTCACCCGCGACGGTGAGCGGGTGTCCGTCCAGGGCCTGGCGGATGAAGGTTGGGATCGCCCGGCCGTCGTTGGGGCGCATCAGCGGGCCGTAGGTGTTGAAGATCCGGACGATCTTCGTGTCGACGCGATGAGTGCGGCGGTACGCCATGGTGAGTGCCTCGGCGTAGCGCTTGGCCTCGTCGTACACGCCTCGCGGTCCCACCGGGTTGACGTGCCCCCAGTAGGTCTCTGGCTGCGGGTGCACCTGTGGGTCGCCATAGGTCTCGCTGGTGCTCGCCAGGAAGAAGCGAGCGTTCTTCTCCTTGGCCAGCCCCAGGGTGTGCAGCGTGCCGGCCGAGCCGACCTTCAACGTCTCGATCGGCATCTGGAGGTAGTCGATCGGGCTGGCCGGTGAGGCGAAGTGCAGCACCGCGTCGACCGGGCCGGTGACGTGCACATAGTCCGTGACGTCGGCGTGGATCAGCCGGAACGGGCCGATCTCGCCCAGGTGGGCGACGTTGCCCGCACTGCCGGTGCAGAAGTTGTCGAGGCACACCACCTCGTAGTTGTCGTGCAGCAACCGCTCACAGAGGTGCGAGCCCAGGAAGCCTGCTCCGCCAGTGATCACAGCGCGGGGTCGAGTGCTCATCGGACAACCCTACAGAGATCAGGCCGCGATCAGCCAAGCCCGAAAATGACGAGTCCGCCGCGCTCCTCGCGGGTGATGCCGAGGCCCTCCACCGGCCGGCCGGCCGACTGCTCCCACGGCGTCCCCCCGGCCCGGTCCGGGTGCAGGACGACGTGACGTACGCCGATATCCCGCAGTCGTTCCACCGACCCTGCATCAGGGAAGCCACGCACCGAGTCTCGTAACTCGCGCAGCTGGGCCGGGACGAATCCACTTGTGCCGTTCACGACCTCCGGCAGGCCGTCCGTCGACCAGAACATGTAGCGCAGGTCACCGCCCTCGTCGGTGGGCAGGTGGAGACGCGGGCCAGCGACCTCACGCAGCGCCGCCGGTGGCATGGGTGCCGTCGGATGCGGCAGCGCACCGGACCCCTCTATCAGTACGACAGCGGCGAGGGTGAGACCGACCCAGGTCGCCACCGGTGGCAGGGCACCGGCTCCGTCGCCGCGCCGTCCGGTTCGCGGCTCACCAAGCCGGTGCACGCCGGCGGCGGCCAGCATCGCCAGCGCCAGGGTGGTAAGAGTGACGAGGCGGCCCGGCGTGCGTACGCCCTGCCAGCCGGGGAAGTAGTCGTACAGCAAGCGGTACGTGAGCCGGCCACCGAAGAACCGCAGACCCATGGCAAAGACCGCTGTCACCACGACCGTCCCGGCCAGTGCGATCCGCAGCCGCACCGAGAACGTGTTCCGCGACAGGCCTATCCCGGCGAGGGTCAGCACCGCCAGGCCAGGGAAGAGCGCCTGCTCCGCGGCCCAGGGCAGCGCCGCCCGTTCCTCCTTCGTCGGGTTGGCCCACACTCGGCTCTCCGGGGGCGCGACCAAGAACCCCTTCGCCGGCGGGGAGAAGAACTCCACCTCGGCCAGCTGCCGCACTGACTCGGGGTGGCGCTCCTGCACCCGAAGGTAGGGCCGCGCCTGCAGGATCCCGAGTCCGGCGAAGACCAGCATGCCGACGGCCGAGGCCACCACGAGACGGCGGGGCAGGCCGGGGCGGCCTCGCCGAAACCAGACCGCGACGGCGGCGACCGCAAGCCCAGCGAGCAGGTAGGCGAGCTGCAGCCCGAGCGTGAAGCCGATGCTCACCTGCCATGCCGCGACGAGCCAGCCGGCGACCACCAGACGCGGCGAACCGCGCCGGTAGCCGCGCAGGAGCAGGAAGAGTGTCAGCGGTATGCCGCCGCTCGAGATGACGTGCAAGTGACCGTTCTGCCCGAGCCGGAAGGGCGCGTAGGCGAATGCCGCTCCGGCGACCGCGGCCGCGGTCGCGGTGGTGCCGAGCTCTCGGGCCAGGAGGAAGGCGGCCGCAAAGGCGAGCGCGTAGGCGAAGAGGAAGAGCACGTTGTACGCAGTCAGCGCGCCGACTGCCCCGCCTCCGAACAACGCCCCCACCGGCGCGTAGCCGAGGAGGGCGTCTGAGAACGCGAGGCTGTCTCGCAACGGATAGAACGTGTTGCTCTGAAACAGCTTGAGCGGTTGGTGCAGCAACGCGTGGCCACCCCAGTCGATCTGCCAGGCCTGCAGCAACGGGTCGCCGAGGTCCTGCGGGATGTCGCGACCCAGATGCGTCGCGAGCGGCCAGGACATCACGACCGCGATCAGCACGCTCGCACCGGCCAGCCCGGCGAGCGAGCGCCACGAGAAGCTCGGCGAGAGCGGCAGCGTCCACCCGCGCCGCGACGTCGCCTCGGCGGCCAGACCGGGAAGTGCTCCCGCCCGGACTGGGGACCGTTTCGCCCCGACGATGTCCGGCGTGTCGTTGAGCACGCCGCCGGCCGGGTCGTCGACGCCCCCCTCGCGGACGACGTCGTACTGCGGGCGCAGGATCTCCCGGACGACCAGGCCCATCAGCACGATCAGCGCGATGTCGCGGGCAGCGATCGCCACAAGGAACGCATCGACCGGCAGTCCGCGCTCCGCTTTGGAGAACTGCACGAACATGTAGAAGCGGGTGAACATCACCCCGAGCTCGAGCACCTGCCAGGTGAGGAAGGCCCCCCACCGGGGCCGAGCCATCACCGCGAGGGGGATGAGCCAGATCGTGTACTGCGGCGAGTTGACTTTGTTGGTGAGCAGGAACGCCGCCAACGTCAGGAACAGCACCTGGCCGAGGCGTGGCCGACGCGGCGCCCGCCAGATGAGCACACCGATCGCCACCAGGCAGAGCAGGAAGGTGCCGGCCACCATCCTGTTGAGCGAGAAGAAGTCGCCGCTCGCACTGCTGACCGGGAAGGTCCACCCCCGGTTGCCGGTGATGTCGCGCATCACCTCTTGGATCATGAACCAGATCGAGTCCCAGTCGGCGCCGCGCTCGGAGTTGAGGACGAAGAAGCGACCGACCGAGTTACGCGGCTCGTCACTGTCACCGAAGAGCGGCAGCGACTTCCCCGGGTCGCCGTACACGAAATCTCCGGCGATCGAGTAGACCCAGACATTGAGCACCGCGTAGACCGCCAGCGCGGCGCTCACGCACTTGGCCCACGCGCCGAGCCGGTGGGCGCGCAGGCACAGCACGAACAGCGGCACGAAGAAGATCGCGGGGTAGAGCTTGGTGGCCACCGCCAAGCCCAGCAACAAGCCGGACACGGTCGGTCGGCCGCGGGCCCACTGCCACAGGCCGAGCCCGGCCAGCGCTGCCGCCGGGAGGTCCCAGTTGGTCGTCCCGTGCAGTAGCAGGCCGGGAGCGAGCGCGACGAGCGCGGCGTCCCATCTTCGCCGTCGACCTGCCAGCGCGACGCTCGTGCCGGTCACCACCAGCGCGGATACCAGCAGCAGCACCGATGTGCGGTCGTAGAACTCGGTCGCGCTGTCGGCGGCGAAGGTGGCGAGCTCCATGATCCCGCCGATGAGAACGGGGTACTCCACCGGGTGGTCGATGTAGGGCGTCTTGCCCTCGTTGAGTCCCTCGGCGAACCACAGCGCGTGCACGTCGGTGTAACACAGCCGCGTGTAGGCGTGGCGGTTACCTTCGCCGTAGTTGCCCCCATGGCACGGGAGCTTCTGCAGCCAGCCGAGGCCGAAGGTCAGCATCGTCAACGCCAGCAGCACTCGCAGGGGGGTCCAGAACGGATGCGCCCCGACGCGGGCGTGACGCCCGACCGGCCCGCCGACCAGCGTGCTCGCCTGTCGGACCACCGGGTCGACCTGCGAGGGGATGACCGGACCGCCAGACATAGATGGGGCAGCCGTGGACGGGGCAGCCGTGCCGGTGGCAATCGCAGACATGCCGTGCATCGTGCCCGAGAGCGGTCGACGACGCGAGCGAGACATGACGCGCCGTGCCAGCGCGCCATTCCGCGGTCCTGGCCAGCGCTAGGGAGCGGCCGACTGACTCGGCGCCCCGTTCCTCCCGGCCTCAGCTGTCGGAGAGGGGGTCGCGGGCGGAGGTTCGCTCGGCGGCGGGCTGCCCGGCGGGGGCTCGCCCGGCGGCGGGTTGGTGGGACTCGGCTCCGGGGTCGGCTCGACGACGATTTCGCTCGGCGTCGGCTCCACGGTAGGCACGAGGGTCGGCACCAGGGTCTCCAGCGGGGTCGCCGTCGTCGAGGAAGTCGGAGCCGGCCTGGATGAGGCGCCGCCCTTGTCCTTGCCGACGTACACCGGCTCTGGGAAGCCCTTCACCGGCTGACCCGCGAGGGCCTCGTCCATGTACCTCTTGAAGATCGCTGCCGGGAAGCTGCCGCCGGTGACATCACGGCCGAGGATGTTCTTGAGCTGCTTCTCCTTCGGCTTGTCGAAGCCCATCCAGACCGCAGTCGACAGCTGCGGTGTGAACCCGACGAACCAGGCGTCCGCATTGTTCTGCGTCGTGCCGGTCTTGCCTGCGGCCGGCCGGCCGTCGAGCTTGGCCTTGGTCGCCGTGCCCTTCTCGACGACCTGCTGCATCGCGAAGGTCACGTCAGCGGCGATGTCGGGCTCCAGCGCTTCGGTGTCGACGTCTTTCTTGGCGTTGAACACGACCTTGCCGTCACGGTCGACGACGCGCTGGACGAGGTACGGCAGTGCAGCCGTGCCGTTGGCCGCAAACGTGGAGAACGCAACGGCCTGGTCGAGGACATGCACCTCGCTCTCGCCGAGGCCGATGCCGCCTTCGGCACGCAGCTTCACCGGCTGCCTCAGGCCCTCGTCCGGCTCATCTGCCCGGGGCACGCCAAGCCGTTGTGCCACGTCGATGACCTTGCGCGGTCCCGCATCGAGCGCCAGCCGGAAGTAGACGGTGTTCACCGACTTCGCCGTCGCCTCGACCAGGTCGATGCGGCCAAACGAGTCGTTGCTGTCGCCGTAGTTGCTCACCGGACGCTCGCGGCCGGGGAAGTCCTGCGGCGAGCGGCCGTCGTACCGGCTGCGCAACGAGATGCCCTCCTCAATGGCTGCCGCCAGCACTACCGGCTTGAAGCTCGACCCGGGTTGGCGGGCGTTGTCCGTCGCGTCATTGATGAAGCGCTTGGTGTAGTCACGGCCGCCGTACATCGCCTTGATCGCGCCGGTCCCGGGCTCTACCGAGATCAGGGCGGAGAGCAGGTCGGCAGGGACCTCGCCCGGAGGCAGGATCTCGTTCATCGCCTTGACCGCTGCAGCCTGGGCCTTGGGGTCGATGGTGGTCGTGACCCGCAGACCCGCGTAGTTGACCTCCTCAGGACTCAGCCCGATCGCGGCGAGCTCAGTCTCTACGGCCTTGATGACATGACCGCGGGGTCCGGCGAGACGTCCCGCGGTCTTGCCAGCACCGGGCTGCCGGAGGTCCGGGTACGTCGCGGTCTCAGCAGCGCCCTCGGGCAGCCAGCCCTCCTCTGCCATGTTCACGAGGACCGCCGTCCAGCGCTTCTTCGCCAGCTCGGGACGACGGGCGGGATCGCCACCTTCCGGCGAGCGGATGAGGGTGGCCAGCACCGCTGCTTGCTCGACCTTGAGGGCCCGGCTCGGCACCCCGAAGTAGGTCTTCGCCGCAGCCTCGATGCCGTAGGCCCCACGGCCGAAGTAAATGGTGTTGAGGTAGCGCTCGAAGATCTCGTCCTTGCTGAGCTTGCGCTCCAGCTTGATCGAGACCATGACCTCCTTGAGCTTGCGCGACAGCGAGCGCTCACGACTGAGCTTGAACTTCGTCTTCGCGAACTGCTGGGTGATCGTCGAGCCGCCCTGAGAGACGCCGCCGCCCTTCACGTTGCGGAACAGCGCCCGGAAGATGCCAGTCGGCGACACGCCGCTGTGACCGTAGAAGCCTTCGTCCTCGGCGGCGAGCACGGCCTGGCGGACGTGCTCCGGCAGGCTCTCCAGGGGAACGTCGGTGCGGTTTTCCTCACCCTGGATGCGGCCGAGCTCGCTGCCGTCGTTGTGCAGCACGAGGACCGACTGCTCGTCGGGCAGCACGTCCGGGACGCTGGTCGTGGCATAGAGCACGCCGAAGAAGAACACCAGCAGGCCCAGCCCGAAGAGCGGGCTCAGCAGGATCAGCCGCCGCCCACGTGGGGTGAGCTGGCGCCAGGTACGGCTCAGCCGATTACCGGGTGACCGGGTCTGCGGGCGGCCGGCGGGGGTCGTCTTGCGAGGGGGTTGTGTCGCCATGGTTCGCACATAGTGCCCTGGCCGACACCCTCCGAACCACCAGGTGCCGCACACGCTTCGGTCGACGTACTCTCAGCCAGTGCGGACGCAGCGGTCGGTCATCGACTACTCGTTGGCGAAGCGCGCGGCGCTGGCCGACCTCTTCGCCGGGCGCCTCGCGCCCGCCGAGGTGTGCGATGCCCATCCCTACTTGCTGCGGGCGGCCAAGTACCACGGCGAGCCCACGACGAAAACGTGCCCGGTCTGCAAGGGCCGCGACCCGCTGACCCACGTGACCTACGTCTACGGCGACGAGCTCAAAGAGGGTTCGGGACGGGTCCGCGGCACCGACGAGCTCATCGTCATGGCGACGCAGTACGACGAGTTCACCGTCTACGTCGTCGAGATCTGTCGACGGTGCGGCTGGAACCACCTCGACACGAGCTACCTGCTCGGCCGCGCCGGCGCGCCCGCCGCCCGCCGCGCCACCCGCCGTACGGCCAGCCGAGCAGCCGACTCCTGAATCCGAGTCTCCCCACCCACCCTCCCGCCGGCTTATGCGGCAGTGCTCTCCCCGCTCACTCGCGCGTTTCTACATCAGGAATGCATGAACTCAGCACTTCCTGCTTGTCGAGACGCGGCGTCGGGGATCGGCGGAGATGGGGAGCCCTGGGGGCTGGATGACACGCCGATGACACCCCAACTTGACGGATGTTCACCTCCTTGCCTATCGTCCCGATGTATCGCACCGATACATCTGTGCGATGTATCGATGTGCACCCAGACTGTGACAGGAGGTGACCGCGCATGGTGCTCGAATTCGCCATCCTCGGCCTCCTGCACGAGTCGCCACTGCACGGCTATGAGCTGAAGAAGCGACTCGACGCGGTGCTCGGCCGGATGCGCGCCTTCTCCTACGGCTCGCTGTACCCCTGCCTCACCAAGCTCGAGCAGGCCGGCTACATCTCTCGCGACGCCAGCGGCGGGACCGGCCGGCGTAGCAAGGTCGTCTACAAGCTGACGGCCGAGGGCAAGGAGCACTTCCAGTCGCTGGCCAACGAGGCGGGCCCCTCCCAATGGGAGGACGAGGCCTTCGGCGTGCACTTCGCCTTCTTCTCGCACACCGATGCGGAGACCCGCATGCGCATCCTCGAGGGTCGGCGCTCCCGGCTCGAGGAGCAGCGGGAAGGCCTGCGCGCTCGGCTCACCCGGGCCCGGGAAGCGCTTGACGCCTACACCCTCGCTCTCCAGAACCACGGCCTCGAGTCCGTCGACCGCGAGGTTCGCTGGCTCAACGAGCTCATCGCCGTAGAACGAACCGGCGGGCTCGGCACTGCCAACCCGACGCACGACCCGCACACCGTCCGCTAACACACCACCGTTCACCAAGGAGATCAGCTATGGGCTCGGACAGCACCCGTCAGGTGCGCGTCGCCATCGTTGGCGTCGGCAACTGCGCGTCCTCGCTCGTCCAGGGCGTGGAGTACTACCGCGAAGCCGACCCGGCGCAGCAGGTCCCCGGCCTGATGAACGTCATGGTGGGCGGATATCACGTCAGCGACATCGAGTTCGTCGCCGCGTTCGACGTCGACGCGAAGAAGGTCGGCCGGGACCTCTCCGAGGCGATCGTCGCCAGCGAGAACAACACCATCCATCTCGCCGACGTCCCGCCGCTCGGTGTGACGGTCCAGCGCGGCCAGACCCTCGACGGTCTCGGCAAGTACTACCGCGAGATGGTGGACGAGTCCGACGAGTCCCCGGTCGACGTCGTTGCCGCCCTGCGCGAGAGCCAGGCGGACGTCTTGGTCTGCTACCTCCCCGTGGGCTCCGAAGCCGCAGCGCGCTACTACGCGCAGTGCGCCATCGATGCCGGAGTCGGCTTCGTCAACTGCCTGCCGGTCTTCATCGCTGGCACGCCCGAGTGGGCCGAGAAGTTCCGCGCGGCCGGTGTGCCGATCGTCGGCGACGACATCAAAAGCCAGGTCGGCGCGACGATCACGCACCGCGTGCTCGCCAAGCTTTTCGAGGACCGCGGGGTCATCCTGGACCGCACGATGCAGCTCAACGTCGGCGGCAACATGGACTTCATGAACATGCTCGAGCGGGAGCGCCTGGAGTCGAAGAAGATCTCCAAGACCCAGGCCGTCACCAGCCAGCTCAGCCACGACCTCGGCAAGGGCAACGTGCACATTGGCCCGTCCGACTACGTCAGCTGGCTCGACGACCGTAAGTGGGCCTACGTCCGCCTTGAGGGTCGCGCCTTCGGCGACGTGCCGCTGAACCTCGAGTACAAGCTTGAGGTCTGGGACAGCCCCAACTCCGCCGGTGTCGTCATCGACGCGCTCCGCTGCTGCAAGATCGCCAAGGACCGCGGCGTGGGCGGCCCCCTCCTCGGCCCGTCCAGCTACTTCATGAAGTCCCCTCCGGAGCAGTACCGCGACGACATCTGCCGTCAGCTCACCGACGACTTCATCGCAGGCCGCTAGCTCCCCTCATCGCACGTGTGACGAAGGCCCGGCTCTCCTCGGAGGCGCCGGGCCTTCGTCGTACCTCGCACTGATTTGGGCGTCCGGTATGTCCTGAAACGTCCAAGGAACCTGGTCACATGGAGCCATTCACCCGAACGAGTGACTTAGAGACCATCACTACGGACGACAACAGTGGTGCGGGGGCACGAGAGGTCTAGGACAAATGCGCATGAAGATCAGCACACGGTCGGTTGTCACCACGGCGATGGTCGGGTCAGCCATGCTCGGCGGGAGCGCGTTCGCGCAGGTGGACATCTCCCAGCTGCCACCGGTGCTGCCCACGTCGGTGCCCCTCGTCTCACCGGAGCCCACGCCGGACGTGGTCCCGATCCTTCCGGTCGTCGCGCCGACCTCCATCGTCGTGATCCCGACCCTCCCCGTCGTCGCGCCGACCTCCATCGTCGTGATCCCGACCCTCCCCGTCGTCGCGCCGACCCCCATCGTGGTCGTGACGACCCTGCCGGTGACCATCCCGACAACCCTGCCGACAGCCCTGCCGACGGCCTTGCCAGCGCTGCCCGTCGACCTGCCCGACCTGCCCGACCTGCCCCTCGACGTGCCCAGGCTGCCCATCGACCTCGACTCTGTGCTCACCCTGCTCTTCCCGCCGAGCGCTGGAGCTGTCGGCACGAGCGGCGCCAGCGGCACGGGTGCGACCGGCAAGTCGGTCACCATCCCGGGATTCCCCGCGGCCCGCGTCCTGCCTTCCGCTCCCGGTGGCCCGGCTCTCGTCGACCTCGACGGTGATGGTGACCCGGACGCGACAGTGCAGCGCGACGGCTCCATCCGCCGCTCGTCGGCGCAGGAGGCCGCTGCCAGCGCTGCGCGGACCGCAGCTCAGGTGGGTGGGACACCTCAGGGCTCCGAGAGCGGGACCCAGGCCGATCTCACTGCGGCGGGCGCCCCGACGGACGGCGACGCCGGGCGCTCACCAGCAGTGCTGGTCTTCGCCTCGCTGCTCGCCGTCGCCACGGCCGGCCTCCAGCTCCGCGAGCTGCAGCGCCCCTAGGGCGATAAAGGCTGGGGATGCAGTGCGCAGCAGTCGCAAGTGCATGGACTCAGCGTGGGCTTGCGCTTCTGCACCTTGCGCAGGATCTCGTCGAGGATCTCGCGAGACGGAACATGCTGGCCGTGGCAGGCCACACACCGACCGTGCAACTGCGGCCGATGACCACCATCCTCGAACCGCCACACCCGCTCGCCGCGACGGCCCGGTTCCACCGGGGTGGGACCTAGGTCCGCGCCGCCGAGGTCGACAAACTCCTCGAGGGGCAGCGGTACCGGAGGATGAGCGCTCACATCACTGGCCTGCCCGGTGCGGCCGGGGCGTAACTCACTCGGCAACATGTAACTCGGCGGCCATGTCAGCGACACACGGCGGATGCCGGTAACCTCGCGTCCGCGACTTGCCGCGCTGCGGCTGGCGCCATCGAACAAGGCGGCAACGTGCACGAGGTGCTTCGCGACTGGGACGGCGAGAACGCGCTCATCAGCTACGACGCCCGAACCCAGAGCCATCTCTTCATCGCCGTGCACTCCCGCCGACTCGGGCCGGCTGCGGGTGGCACGCGACTCAAGACCTACCCAACCCCGGCTGATGGGCTTCGCGACGCGACGCTGCTCGCCCGCGCGATGACGTACAAGATGGCGGTGGCGGGATTGCCGATGGGTGGCGGGAAGTCAGTGCTCGCGGTCCCCGGTGAGCTCTCTCCAGCAGACCGGCTCCACCTTCTTATCCGGCATGCGCACAACGTCGCGACACTCAACGGCAGCTACAGCACCGGGCCGGACGTCGGCACCACCTCGCTCGACATGGATGTCCTGCACGCGCACACGCCGTACGCCTTCGGCCGCAGCCCGGCGCGCGGCGGCTCGGGCAGCAGCGCCCCCGACACCGCCGTGGGCGTGTTCAACGGCATCCGCGCGGCCGTGGCTCATCTCAATGGCGATCCCGCCCTCGACGGGGTGCGCGTGTTCGTCCAAGGGTGCGGCGCCGTCGGCGAGCCACTAGTAGGGATGCTCGTCGACGCCGGCGCAGTGGTCGTGGTCAGTGACGTCGTGGCTGAGCGCGTCGAGATGCTGGTGCGGAAGTACGGCGTGACGTCGGTCGCACCGGATGTGCTCGACGTCGACTGCGACGTGTACTCCCCCTGCGCTCTGGGCCAGGTCATCAGCGCCGATGTTGTCCCAACCCTGCGCTGTCGCATCGTGGCCGGCGCGGCGAACAACGTCCTGGTCGATCACGAAGACGGCGCGCGCCTGCAGCAGGCCGGCATTCTCTACGCCCCTGACTTCGTGATCAACGCAGGGGGTGCTATCCACCTCATCGGATACGAGGGCCTTGGCTGGGACAGCGAGCAGGTGGCCGCCGGGCTGGTCGGCATCGGCGACACGCTGGCGCAGATCTTCACCACAGCCGACGACCAAGGGATCAGCACCGAGCAGGCCGCGGAACGCGTCGCCGAGGCTCGCCTTGCGGCGGGACCTAGCTGAACCCGCTGCGCCCAGGGGTCAGCACCGAGCAGCAGTCACACGTGCACGGCGGTGTGGTCCAGCCCGACTCGTGCAGCCCGCGGATCAAGCGCTCCAGAGTCGGCCCGTCGATGACATGCTCACCCCGGCAGCGGATGCACCGGCCCCGCAGCGCCAACCGCTGCTCTGGCAGCTCGAACCGCCACCGCCGCCGTGGTGGCGCCGGCAGCTCCGGGACCACGGGTGGACCGAGGTCCGGCCCCTCGACCTCGAGGTCCGACCACGGGTCCTTGCCACTGTTCGTCCCAGACATCTACTTCTCCGCCAGCCCGACCTAGTGGGTCTGGGTGGTCCTTCTCTGTGTCGGGGTGCCAGAAGCGTCAACTTGAGCGGCGGCCGACCGATCAGCGAACATCACCCCAATGGAGGAGTGGCCGTACTCTGCGGACGTGACTGGTTCGCGCGTCTCGCGTCTCGCCGGCGTCCGCGAGGTCTTGCGCGAGCCGCACTTCGGTCAGCTCTTCGCGACCCGGCTCAGCTCGCAGACCGCCGACGGCATCTTCAACGTCGCGCTCGCCGGCTTCGCGCTCTTCTCACCTGAGCGGCAGACGTCGCCCGGCCGGGTGGCGGCACTGTTCGCCACGCT
>Ga0136633_1000506_pt1 | contig 29882 bp, 31 predicted proteins | sample AntDrymeUQ832206_2_FD_105494 | JGI IMG/M metagenome (GOLD analysis project Ga0136633, IMG submission 105494) | Polar desert sand microbial communities from Dry Valleys, Antarctica - metaG UQ83 (22.06) | ecosystem: Environmental > Terrestrial > Soil > Desert | place: Antarctica: Dry Valley... | reverse complement strand
TCTCATCCTCGGCGCTCTCCTCCTGCGGTCGGGCGGGCTGCGGCGCAGCCCGTATTCGGGCACCCTAACTGATCTCACGATGACGACCTCCCGCCTGCTCTGCGTCGTTTCTGCCTGCATCGGCCTGGCTGGGGCCTCGCTGCTGATCGCCGACGAGCCGGTCTACGACGCCTGGGCGTGGCTCGTCTGGGGCCGCGAGCTCGCCCACCTCGGCCTCGATACCTCGAGCGGGCCGTCGTGGAAGCCGCTGCCGGTCATCCTCGCCGCGCCGCTCTCCGTCGCCGGCGACGCCGCGCCGCAGCTGTGGCTCGTGCTCGTGCGCGCTGCGTGGCTCGGATCGTTCGTGCTCGCCGGCGAGCTGGCCTACCGCCTGGCCGCAGGCCTGGCCCCCCCGATGCGGCGCGTCGCCGCGTGGTTCGCGGTGGTCGTCCTGGCGCTGCTCTTCGACGACGTGACCGCGTGGGCGCGGCAGGTCGCCGGCGGGATGTCCGAGGCGCTGCTCGTCGCGCTGGTCCTGGGGGCCGTGCGCGCGGCGGTCGGCGGCCACGCGCGCGCGGCGCTCGTCCTCGGCGCGCTCGCGGCGCTCGTGCGGCCGGAGGGCTGGCTGGCGCTGATCGCCTACGCCGCGTGGTCGTGTGCTGGCAGCCGAGATCCCCGCGCGCGTCCGGTCGCCGTCGCGGTTGCGTTCGTCGTCCCCGCGCTGTGGCTGGCGCCCGACCTGCTCGGCGCCGGCGGCGGCGGCAGTGAGCGCGCGCAGCGCGGCACGGGCGATCCGGCGGAGGCGCTGTGGTGGGCCGCCATGCTGCCGATCGCGGTTGCCTGGCCGCTCGCGTTCCTCGGCGCTCGCGAGCGCCGCGGGGCGCCGCGCGTGCTCGCCGCCGGAGCGCTGGCCTGGATCGCGCTCGTGGCGGCGATGACGCTTCTCGGCTTCCCCGGCCTGCCCCGCTTCGCGGCGCCCGCGGCGGCGATCGTCGCCGTGCTCGGCGGCGTCGGCCTGGCCGCGCTGCTCGCGCGCCCGCGCGGGAACGGTCCGGTGGCGTTCGCGATCGTGGCGCTTGCTCTGGGCGTCACCGTGGTCGGCCTGCCCCACCGGGTCAGCGGCGTGCCCGACGCCTGGCGCGCCGCGGCGCGCATCAGCGACTCGCACGACCGCCTCCGTGCGGCCGTCGGGGCGGCCGGCGGCGGTGAGGCGCTCCTGCGCTGCGGCCATCTGGCGACGAGCGACGTGCTCGTGCGCACCGCGCTGGCCTGGGAGCTGGGCGTGCCGCTGTCGCACGTGGTGAGCTTCGGCGAGCCGTCGCGGCGCTCCGGCGCGTTCGTCATCGGCCTGCAGGCATCGCCCGGCCTGCGCCACGACATGCTGGCTGCAGGTCGCCTCGTCGCGCGTCAGGGTGAGTGGAGCGTGACGTCGGTCGCCTGCCCGGTCACCGCGAGCTCGGCGGCGGCCGCCGCGCGCAGCGCCGGCGTCTCGGGCGCGTCGCGGTAGGGCTGCACGACGGGCCGCCGCGCCTCCTCGTGGTACTCCCCGTCGGCGTTGACGGCCCAGAGGTCGTGCGCGGCGCCGGCGCACGCGTTCTCGACGGCGCGCAGCGCGGTGAGCATCGAGTGGTCGGAGTTGTTGTAGCGGTGCAGCCCGTTGCGGCCGATCTGCTGGAGGTTCGCGATGCCCTCCAGCCAGCCGCGGATCGTCGCCACGCGCGTGTCGTAGTCGGCGTCGTAGATCGGATAGGCCTTCGGCACGCGCACGACGTATCCGTCCTCGACGCGATCGGCGGGGGCAAGTCCGATCGCGTCAATCTCGCTCGTCGCCCGCGCCACGAGATCGGCGTCGCTCGCGCTCCAGAGCTCGTCGCCCTCGAAGCAGAAGTACTCCAACCCGACACAGGTCCGCGTGGGAGCGGGCACCATCGCCTCGCTCCAGGCGCGGAAGTTCTGGATCCGCCCGACCCGCACCCCGGGGTCGTGCACGTAGATCCAGTTGTCGGGAAACAGGTCCTCGCCGCGGACGACGAGCGCGACCGTGACGAAGTCGCGGTAGCGCAGCCCGGCCGCGGCCTCGCGCACCGCGGGAGGCGGCGGCGGATCGGCCAGCGCGACGACATCGCGCAGCGCGAGCGAGGAGACGACCTGCGACACCGCGACGCGGTCGTCGCCGGCATGGACCGCCGCGACGCGCCCGCCCTCGAGCTCGATCGACGTGACGCGGGCGCCGAGCCGCAGCTGCCCGCCGGCGCCGACGATCTCCGCCGCCATCGCCTCCCACATCTGACCGGGCCCCAGCCGCGGGTAGTGAAACCGCTCGATCAGGCTGCGAACGTCGCCGCCGTCGTTCAGCAGCGCGGCGCGCACGACGCGCGAGAACGACAGGGTCCGGATGCGCTGGGCGGCCCACTCCGCGCGGATCTCCGACGTCGGCACGCCCCACACCTTCTCGGTGTAGCTCTTGAAGAACAGCTCGAACAGACGCCGCCCGAAGCGGTCGCAGACCCACTCCTCGAAGGTCTCCGGCTCCCGCCCCCGCCCCCGCCGCGCCCGCCTGCCGCGGCGGGCGACCGCGCGCGCGTAGGAGGCCGAGCAGCGCGCGAGCTCGACCGGGCCGACCTTGCGCACGACGTCGGCCAGGCGCAGCGGGTAGTCGATGAAGCGCCCGCGCCAGAAGATCCGCGAGAGCCGGTCGCGGACGAGCAGCTCATCGCCGAGCACCTGCTCCCAGAGGTCCTGCACCTCCGCGGACTTCGTGAAGAAGCGATGGCCGCCGAGGTCGAAGCGATAGCCGTCGCGCACGACGGTGCGGGCCAGGCCGCCGACCTGGCCGCCGGCCTCGAAGACGACGACGGGGCGTGCACTCCGGGCCAGCACGTAGCCTGCCGTCAACCCGGCCGGCCCGCCCCCGAGCACGGCGAACGTCTCACTGGCTGCGCCTCCCACTTAGGCCACTCTAACTTAGGCTCTCCTAACTTGCTGTCAGTCGTCATCCCAGCCACCGACGCACCGGCCACCCTGGACCGGTGCCTCGCCGCGCTCGAGCGCTGCTGCGAACCGCACGACGTGACCGTGGTGAGCGCCCCCCACGGCAGCGGGCCTGCCGCAGCGCGCAACGCCGGCGTGGCGCGGACCGCCGGCGAGATCGTGGTGTTCGTCGACTCCGACGTCGAGATCCAGCCCGACGCGCTGGCCCGGCTGCGCGCGGCGTTCGAGCAGGATCCGGGCCTCGACGCCGTCTTCGGTGCCTACGACGACCGGCCCGCGGCGCGCGCGGTGGTGTCGCGCTTTCGCAACCTCCTGCACCATCACGTCCACGCGGGCGCCGGCGGCCCGGCGACGACGTTCTGGGCGGGCCTGGGGGCGGTCCGCCGCGAGGCGTTCGACGCCGTCGGCGGCTTCGACGCGCAGCGCTATCCGCGGCCCTGCATCGAGGACATCGAGCTCGGCATGCGGTTGCACGCGGCCGGCCGCCGGATCGCGCTCGACCCGGCGGTGCGCGGGACGCACCTCAAGCGCTGGACGCTGCGGTCGATGCTGCGCACCGACCTCGCGGCGCGCGGCGCGCCCTGGGTGGCGCTGTGCCTGGAGCGCGGCGGCGCGGGCGGCGGCGCCCTGAACCTCGCGTGGGGCCAGCGCGTCGCGGCGGCCGCCGCCGTCGTCGGCGCCGGCGCGGCGCTGAGCGGCCGTGGCCGTCCGGCGCTCGTCGCCCTCGCCGTGATGATCGCCCCCAACGCCCGCTTCTACGCCCTGCTCGCGCGGCGCGGCGGCCCGCGCCTGGCGCTGAGCGGCGTGCCGCTGCACGTCCTGCACCACCTGGCCGCGGCGCTGTCGGTGCCGGCCGGTGTCGTGCTCTGGGCCCGGGGGGCGCGCGTGTGAGCCCGGCGCCGCTGCGCCTCGGCCTCGTCGGCTGCGGGCGCCTGGCCGAGATGGGCTACGTCGCGGCCGCGCGCGCCGCGCCGGGCGTCGAGTTCGTCGCCGTCGCCGACCCCGATCGCGCGCGCCGCGGCATCGTCGCGGCGAAGCTCGGCGCCTCGGGGCACGCGCGCGTCGGCGAGCTGCTCGCCGCCGGCCCGCTCGACGGCCTCGTCATCTGCACCCCGGCCGAGCAGCACGGGGAGGTCGCCCTGCTCGCCGCCGAGGCTGGCCTGACGGCGCTCGTCGAGAAGCCGCCCGCGCCCGACGCGCCCGGCTCGCTGCAGATCGCGGCGCTGCGGCCGGCGCCGTGGATCGCGTTCAACCGCCGCTTCGACCAGGGCCTGCAGCTCATCCGCCGTGTGCCGCCGGGCGGCGATCTGACGATGAAGATGGTGCTGCACTACCGCCGCGACTCGTGGCGGCCGGTCGCGCGGGGCGACGATGCGCTGCTGGACCTCGGGCCGCACCTCATCGACCTCGCGCTGTACCTGACGGGCTCCCTGCCGGTCGCGGTGCGCGCCAACGCGACGCGCGAGCGCGCCGGCCTCGTGCTCGCGACGACGCGCGCCGAGGTGCAGATCGAATGCGCCACCAACCGCCCGCACCACGAGCTCGTCGAGATCCGCAGCGCCGGCGGCCGCCTCGCCGGGCGGACCGTCACCGCGGGCCGCGCGCGCGGCGCGCTGGCGCGGCTGACGCCCGGCGCGCACCCCCTCGTGCGCTCGCTGACGCTGCAGCTCGAGGCCTACGCCCGCGCGCTGCGCGGTGGCGATCCGGGCGCGCTGGCGAGCGCCCCCGAGGGCGCCGCCGTCATGCGCGTGCTCGACGCGGCGCGGCGCTCGGACGCCATCGGCGGCGACACGGTCGCCGTCGAGGGCGTCACGGTCGCCTAGTGCACGGTGCACCAGTGCTCGCCTCGGGAAGGGACGCCGCATGATCTGCGTGCTGCAATTCGACGCCGCAAGCGTGGCCGTCGTCGACCGGATGCTCGCTGCCGGGCGCCTGCCGGTGCTGGCCGGGCTGATCGATCGCGGGAGCCGGCTGGCGCTGCAGACGCCGGCCCACCACTTCGCTGCGGGCGCGTTTCACACGCTCTACAGCGGCGTCGAGCTGGCCGACCACGGCCTCTTCTATCCCTTCCAGTGGGACGCGGCGTCGCAGCGCGCGCGCTACATGACCGCCTTTCCCGCGCCGCCCGCGATCTGGGAGCGCCTCGCGCGCGCGGGCCTGCGCACGCTGGCGATCGATCCCTACGAGAGCCGCCCGCCGCGCGACTGGGCGGGCACGTACGTCTGCGGCTGGGGCTTTCGCGACCGCGTCGTGCTGCCGCGCTGGTCCCTGCCGGCCTCTGCGGGCGCACGGCTCGAGGGCGTGCACGGCGAGGGGCCGAACGCGACCGAGATCTTCGGTCGCCCGACGGTGCGCGAGCTGCTCGCGCTGCGCACGAAGCTCGTCGCCGCGCCCGGTCGCGTCGCGGCCGCCGCCGTCGAGCTGCTGGCCCGCGAGCCGTACGACCTGGCCTGGCTGACGTTCAGCGCCGCCCACCTCGCGGGGCATCAGTTCTGGGATCTGTCGCAGCTCGCACAGGAGCCCGAGGGTCGCGAGCGCGAGCTGCTGCAGGGCGCGCTGGAGGACGTCTACGCGGAGGTCGACGCGGCGTTCGGCCGGGTGCTCGGCGCGCTGCCCGAGGACTGCGACGTGATCGTCGCGTCGGCGGTCGGGATGGACGTCAACAGCTCACGCGCGGACCTGCTGCCGCAGATGCTCCAAGCGGTGCTGCGCGGCGGGCCGCTGCCGTCCGGCGGCGACGGCGGCGCGGGGGCGATCTGGCGCCTGCGCGCGGCGATCCCGCCGGGGGCGCGCGGCGCGATCGCCCGCGCGCTGCCCGACCGCGCCGCGCTGGAGCTGACCGCCCGCCTGGAGCTGCGCGGGATCGACTGGTCGCAGACGGCGGCGTTCTGCCATCCCGCCGACAACCAGGGCTACATCCGCCTGAACCTGCGCGGCCGCGAGCGCGACGGCATCGTCGACCCCGACGAGGCCGACGCGCTGCTGCGGTCGATCGCCGACGGGCTGGCGACGTTCCGCGACCCCGACGGCGCGCCGGCCGTGGCCGGCGTCGACCGCGTCGCCGAGCATTACGACGGCGTGCGCGGCGATCAGCTGCCCGACCTCGTCGTGCAGTGGAGCGAGCAAGCGGCGACGACGCTCGCCGGCGTCCACTCGCCGAGCTTCGGCGACGTCCTGCGCCGCGGCAGCGGCAGCGGGCGCTCGGGCAACCACACGCCGGGCGACGCGTGGGCGGTTGTGGCGCCGGGCTCCCACGGCGCGCGCGAGCCGACGCGGCCGGCGCGGCTGGTCGACGTCGCCACCACGGTCGCCGCGGCGTGCGGCGTCGAGCGCGACGGGCTAGCGGGCCAGCCGCTGCTCGGCGACGGCTGACACGGCGCCGACCGCGACCGCGGCCTGGGCGAGGGCGACGCACGCCGCCGTTCGCGGGCCGGCGTCGGCCGTGGCCCGGGCCAGCCGGCGGTAGAAGTCCGATCCCGCGAGTGCGCCGCCGGTCTCCCTGAAGCCGACGGCGCCGCGGCCGTAGCGTAGCTGCTGGCGCACGAGCCCGGCAAGGCCGAGCTGCGGGTGGTGCACGACGACCGCGCCGGGCACGTGGCGCAGCGCCGCGCCGCCGGCGACGAGCCGCGCGCACCAGTCGCGGTCCTCGCCCGCCGCCAGCGCGAAGGACTCGTCGAAGGGCAGCCCGCGCAGGGTGCCGGCGTGGCAGGCGAGGTTGCAGGTCGGAGCGAAGCGCAGCGTGGCGCCGCCGCCGGCGACCGCCTCGCGCGTGGAGAGCATGAGCGTGTTCGTCAGCAGCTGCGCAGCCGCGGCGGGGGCCCCGGCGGCGGGGTCGGCCATCGTGTCGCCGGCGGCGGCGCCGCCGTCCGCGCAGGCGCCGGCCAGCGCCTGCGCCCATCCGGGCGCGGGCTCGCAGTCGTCGTCGACGAAGCAGACGACCTCGCCGCGGGCGGCGCGCGCGCCGAGGTTGCGCGCAGCCGCCGGCCCGCGGCCGCCGGCGCGCACGACCAGCGCGCCGGGCGCGACCGCACCGTCACCGTCGTCGACCACGACGATCTCGAGCTGCGTCTGCGGCGTGCGCTGGCGGGCGAGCGCCGCCAGGCAGCGCGCGAGCGCCTCGGGCCGGTCACGCGTCGGGACGACGACCGAGATCACGCCCGCACCCGCAGCCCCGCGAACGTGGCGGCGGTCATCGCCGCGACGCCCGCGAGCATCGCGCCGGCCGCGCCGGCCGCCTCGTGCGGGCCGATCAGCGCCGCCGCGGCGCACGCGAAGGCGAGCGCGCCCGCCGCCGCGCCCTCCAGGGTCGCCTCGGCGCGGCCGCGCAGCGCGGCGAGCTGATTGGCGAGCGCCCACAGCGGCGCGAGGGCGGCGGCGGCGAGCGCGATCCGCAACGCGTCCGCCGCGCCGCGGAAGTCCTCGCCGAGTGCGCCCGCCAGCAGCGGCTCGGCGGCGAGCGCGAGCCCGCCGCACACCGGCACGACGACGGCGGCGCAGAGGAGGGCCGTGCGCTGCAGCACGGCCTCGGCGCGCATCCGGTCCTGCGCGTGCGCCCGCATCGCTGCGGGCAGCGCGACGAGCAGCGTCAGCAGCACGGCGTAGGTGATCGCCAGCGCCACGCCGGCGGCGATCGCCACGTGCGCGGTCGCCACCGCGCCCGCCCCGGCCAGCGCGCAGGCAGGAGCGGCGCCGCGGTGGACCACCTGCGTCAGCCCGCCCGCGCCGGCCTGCAGGCGAGCGAAGCGCAGCGCCCCCGCCGGCAGATCGGCCCCGGCACGCGCGCCGCGCAGCGCATCGCGCGTGCCCGCGATTCCCAGCACGAGGGCCGCCGCGGCGCCCAGCGCGACCGCGGCGATCGCGCCGTCGAGGCCGGCGACGGGATACAACGCCAGCGCGGCCACGACGATGACGGCGTTCTCCAGCGGATAGCGCAGCGTCCACGCCGCCGAGCGCTCGAGGCCGAGGGCCAGCTGGGAGAACAGCGTCGCCGCCGTGCCGAGCACCGCGGCCGCGCCCACGAGCGCGACCTGCCCGGGCGCCACGTCGCCCGGCGCCAGCCACGTCCCCGCCGCGGCGGCGAAGGCGAGCCCGCAGAGCAGTGACGCCCGCGTGCGCCCGATCCGCAGCACGAGCGCGCGCGCGACGTCCTGCCGGCCGCGCCCGTCCAGCGGGGCGAGGACGCGCGCGAAGAGCGACGGCCCGCCGATGCCCGTCGCCGTCGCGATCCCCGTCGCCACCGCCAGCGCGACCGCGAAGCCGCCGTAGTCGGCCGCCCCCAGCGCGCGCGGCACGAGCAGCACGAGGGCGGCGAGCGTCAGCGCCTCGAGCGCCTTGCCGGCGGCGCTCGTGGCAAGCGCTCCGCGCGGCAGCGTCACGACGCGGTCGGTCACGGCGCGCAGCGTAGTCCTGCGGGCGCGGCGCAGCGCAGCGCGCGCGGGCCCTAAACTCGCGCTCGCCGCCCGTGTTTGACCCTGAGGAGGAGCAGTGCCAGCCAAGACCTTGATCGGTGTCGTGTCCGTGCTGCTCGTCGCTGTACTCGCCGGCTGCGGGGGCGACGACGCCTCGACGGGCAGCACGGCCGCCGCTGACAAGGGCGGGGCCGCGAACTCGCCCGAGGTCAAGAAGCTCATCCGCCAGACCTTCGGGCCCAACGCCAAGGCGAAGTCCGGCAACATCAGCGCGATCGTCGACATCACGGTCAAGGGCCACCCGCGCTACCGCGAGCCGATCCAGGTCAGCCTCGTCGGGCCGTTCAGCAATGCGGAGGGTCAGCCCGAGACGAAGCTCGACGTTTCGCTCGGGCTGCGCGGCGGGATCCTCGGCGGCGACATGTACCTCAAGGGCGACAAGGCGTTCATCGGCCTCGGCTCGACCGCCTACGAGGTCCCGGTCTCGATCGCGGCGCCGCTGCGCAAGCCGCTGGAGAAGGACGGCAACGCGCTCGACGCGATCCTCGGCGTGTTCAACATCAACCCCGACCGCTGGGCGAGGAACCCGCGCATCGTCGGCAACGAGCGCGTGGCGGGGGTCGACACGATCCACGGCAGCGCCGAGATCAATACGAAGAGCCTGTTCCTCGATCTCGCCACGCTCGCCAAGCGGCTGACGTCGCTGCGCATCACCGACATCACCGGCCTGCCCCGCCAGGTCGACGCCCGCGACCGCGCCGCGCTGGCCCGCTCGGTGAAGACCGCCACCGGCGACATCTACACGGGCGCCGAGGACAAGGTCCTGCGGCGGGCGAAGCTCAACGTGCTGCTCGAGCCGTCGGCGAAGGACCGCAGGATCCTCAAGTTCTCGGGCGTCAAGGTCGCCGCGACCCTCGACATCAGCGACGTCGGCACGCCGCAGAAGATCAGCGTCCCGTCCAACCGCGGCTCGTACGATGCGCTGCAGCTGTCCCTGGACGCACTGGCCGAGGCGGTTCGGTAGTGGCCACGGACGCCGCCGCGCCCGCGGCGCCCGCCCTCGCGGCTCGGGATCTCAACAAGCACTTCGGCGACCGCCACGCCGTCCGCGACGTGAGCTTCGACGTCGCGCGCGGCGAGCTGCTGGCGATCATCGGTCCCAACGGCGCGGGCAAGACGACGCTGCTGACGATGCTCGCCGGCATCCGCACGCCGGAGACCGGCATCGTCCAGCAGGCGCCGGGCACGACGGCGCGGATCGGCTGGGTGCCGCAGCAGACCGCGATCTACTCCAAGCTCACCGTCGCCCAGAACCTGCGCCTGTTCGCCAAGCTCGAGAAGGTCGCAGACGTCGAGGACACCGTGGAGCGGATGCTCATGCAGACGGGCCTCGAGGACCGCGCCGACGACGAGCTCGGCAGCCTCTCGGGCGGCAACCGCCAGCGCGTGAACATCGCCGTCGGACTGCTCGCCGACCCGCCGGTGCTGCTGCTCGACGAGCCGTCGGGCGCGCTCGATCCGCGCCAGCGCGACCGGCTGTGGGGCTTCATCACCGAGCTCACCGAGCGCGGCACGGCCGTCATCTTCTGCACGCACGACATCGCCGAGGCCGAGCGCCACGCGCACCGGATCCTCATCCTCGCCGACGGCGAGATGCTCTTCAGCGGGACGGCGGACGAGCTGCGGACCGCCGGCGAGGCCGGCCCGGACGACGACCTCGAGCAGGCCTTCGTCGCCTTCCTGCGCGCCAGGGGGCATTAGCCGATGCGCTGGATGCTCCTCAAGGACCTGCAGATCCTGCGCCGCTCCAAGCTGCTCGTCGGCCTGCTGATCGTCTACCCCGTCGCGATCGCGCTGCTGATCGGCTTCGCGCTGTCCAGCGGGCCGGAGAAGCCGAGCCTCGCCTTCCTGAGCAAGATCCCGCCGAGCCAGCAGCAGATCAAGCTCGGCGGCGAGACGATTGACATCAAGACGTACACCGACAAGCTCTTCGGCTCGGTCGAGCGCATCGACGTCGAGAACCGCGAGCAGGCGCTCGAGCAGGTGCGCACCGGCCGCGCGCTCGCCGGGCTGATCATCCCGCCGAACTTCGTGACGCAGCTGTCCCAAGGCGGCCTGGAGTCGGCGAGCATCGAGGTCATCTACAACGGCGACGCGCTCAAGCAATCCTTCGTGCGCTCGACGGTCAACTCGAAGCTGGCCGAGGCCGACGCTGCGCTCGCCCGCCAGATCACGCAGGTCGCCGGCGGCTACATCGACACGATCGCCAACGGCGGCGAGATCGACCTCGGCGGCCTGCACTTCGACCTCATCGGGCTCAAGCAGGCCAACAAACTGCTCGCGTCGGCGACCAGGCTCGCCGGCGACGACAAGCAGCTGCGCGCCAAGATCAAGCCGGTCCAGAACTTCGCCGCGCTCGGCGTGGCGAACATCGACCGCTTCAAGGACGTCCTGAGCACCGTCGAGCGGCCGGTCAAGGTCGAGGAGACGATCCTCAGTGGGCGGCGCACGCCGCTGGACACCTTCGCCGTTGCGCTCGCCGTCGCGGTCTCGCTGATGTTCGTCTGCGTGCTGCTCGCCTCCGGCCTGCTGGCGCTCGAGCGCGAGGAGAACACCTTCTCGCGCCTGGCCCGCGGCCTGGTCCCCGGCTGGCTGCTGCTGGCCGGAAAGATCGTGCTCGCGGCCTGCTGCGCCTTTGTCGTCACGTTCGTGATGCTGCTGGGAATCAGCTTGTTCGTCCCGTTGGAATACGAGCGAATGCCGCTGTGGATCGTGGCGCTGGCCGGCAGCTCGCTCGCGTTCGCGACGCTCGGCGTGGCGATCGGCAGCCTCGCCCGCGAGGTGCGCGCCGCCTCGCTGCTGGCGCTCATGCTCGCGCTGCCGCTGGCGTTTCTCGCCCTCGTCCCCAGCGGCGGGGTGTCGCCGGCGCTCTACGACGTCATCCGCGTGATCTCCGCCGCGTTCCCGTTCAAGCCGTCGCTGGACGCGATCGATGCCGCGATCAACGACAGCGGCGCGAGCATCGCCGTCGCCCTCGCGCACCTCGGCGGGCTGATCCTCGTCTTCGGCGCCGCGGCATGGGCCGGCCTGCGCCGCTTCGCCTGAGCGTCGCATGGGGGGCGTCGGATGCGTTTCGAAGCCGCCCGCGAACCGCCGGTTTGCAGCACCTTCCTCCCATGGAGCCAGCCGGTCTCGAACCGGCGACCTCCTGCTTGCAAAGCAGGCGCTCTCCCAGCTGAGCTATGGCCCCGTGCCCGCCGCAGTGTAGAAGGCCGATCGCGCGCTCCACGCCACGCGACCGGCCTCCGGCCGGCGACTACGCCGCGCCCATGAGCTCGCCGGCGACGCGATCGGCGCTGTCGCCGATCCCGCCGAGCAGCCGCCGCGACAGCTGCGCGCGGCGGAAGAACAGGGGCGCGTCGTGCTCCCAGGTCGCGCCGATCCCGCCGTGGACGGAGATCATCGCTCGGCTCGCGTAGTCCAGCGCGTGCCCGCCGGCCGTGCGGGCGGCGCTTGCCGCCAGCGCGAACTCCCGCGGCCCGTCCTCGTAGGCCCAGCCGGCATACAGCAGCAGGGCGTAGGTGTTCTCGCGCAGGCGAAGCACCTCGGTGAGGCTGTGCTTGACCGCCTGGTAGGAGCCGATCGCGCGGCCGAACGTGAAGCGCTCCTTCGCGTAGGCCACAGACACGGTCAGCGCCGTCTCGACCGCGCCCAGCGACTCGGCCGCGATCAGCGCCTGCGCGAGGTACCACGCGCGCTCGATGGCCTCGGCCCCAGCCGCCGGGAGCACGCCGGCAAGCGCGCCGTCGAACGTCACGTGGCCCAGCGAGCGGGTCGCGTCGTAGCGAGTGGCCGACTCGACGAGCACGCCGTCGGCGCCCGCCTCGACCGCCACCGCGACCGGCGCGCCGTCGCCGGCGCCGACGGCCACCACGACGTAGACGTCCGCTCTGGGCGCGTCCGGCACCCACGCGACGCTGCCGTTCAGCGTGCCGTCGGCCGCGAGCACCGGCGCGTCGAGGCGCACCGAGCCCGACGGTGGCTCCACGGTCCAGCGCGTGTCGAGGTCACCCGGCGGGCGCGCGGCGACGAAGCACGCGCGCAGCTCGCCCTCGGCGACCGCCTCGATCCGATCCCACCCCCCGTCGTCGAGCAGCTCGGACGCCGGCAGGTGGCCGAGCAACTGCACCCCGGCCAGCACGCGGCCCGCCTCGGTCATCACGAGCATGGCGTCAAAGGCGCTCAGGCCCGCGCCGCCGCTCTCCTCGCGCACGAGCAGGCCGGGCCAGCCGGCCTCGCAGGCCGTCGGCCACAGGTCGGGCAGGACGGACGGATCCTCCAGCGCCTCGCGCGCGAGCGCGATGGTCTTCACGCGCGAGAGCGCGTCGCGGGCCGCGTCGCGCAGGAAGCTCTGCTCGTCGGTCAGCTCGAGGTTCACGACGTCACCGCCGCCGCGCGCTCCTTGGCGCGCAGCTCGCTGAAGGCGATCCCCTTGTCCAGCCGTGGCTCGGGCGGCAGCCCGAGCACGCGCTCGCCGATCGTGTTGCGCAGGATCTCCTCCGTCCCGCCGGCCGACTTCAGGCCGGGCAGGAACGAGATCATGTAGGCCCACTCGCTGTCGGCGTCCAGCGCGTCAGGGCCCAGCACGTCGGCGATCAGGTCGCCGGCCTCGATCGCCGCGCGGACCGTCGTGATCTTGGCCAGGCCGGCCTCCGGCCCCGGGATCTGGCCCTGCTGCAGCGCGCTGAGCATCCGGTAGCCGGTGAACTTCACCGCCAGCAGCTCGGTGCAGAGCTCGCCGAGCCGGCGGCGCACCTCGGGGTCGCGGCGCGCGTGCTCGTCGGTGGCGATCGCGGCGGCGTAGCGCTCGGCCTTGTAACCCAGGCCATCGGAGCCCAGTCCGATCGTCAGGCGCTCGAACATGAGCGTCGTCAGCGCCGTGCCCCAGCCGTTTGCGACCCCGCCGACGACGGCGTCGGCCTCCAGGCGGACGTCGTCGAAGAAGACCTCGTTGAACTCGGCTTCGCCCGAGATCTGGCGCAGCCCGCGGATCGTCACGCCCTCGGCGTCCATCGGCACGACGAACATGGTCAGGCCCTTGTGCTTGGGCACGTCGGCGTCGGTCCGCGCAAGCAGCAGCCCGTAGGCGGCGAAGTGCGCGTTCGTCGTCCAGACCTTCTGGCCCGACAGGAGCCAGCCGCCGTCGTCCTGGGCCACCGCACGCGCCTGCACGGCGGCGAGGTCCGAGCCGGCAGCCGGCTCGGAGAAGAGCTGACACCAGATCTCGTCGCCGTGCAGCATCGGCCCGAGGAAGCGGTTCTTCTGCTCGTCGCTGCCGTGGGCGATGATCGTCGGGCCGAGCATGCCGACGCCGATGACGTCGAGGATCCCGGGCACGCCGGTGAGCCCGATCTCCTGGCTGACGATCACGTGCTCGACCGGCCCGAGCCCTTGGCCGCCGAGCTCCGCGGGCCAGGTCACGCCGGCCAGCCCGGCCGCGGCGAGCGTGCCCTGCCAGGCGCGGCGCGCGGCGACGTGCGTGGCCTCGTCCTGACCCTGCTCGGGCGGCGCCTCGTGCTTGTGCTCCTCCAGCCAGGCGCGCACCTTCGCGCGGTACTGCGCCTGCTCGGGCGTGTCGTTGAGGTCCACGAAGAGGTCGCTCCTTCCGGGTCCGGGTCCGTCGTCTTGGCTGACCGGCCAGTCGGGTGCGGACGATACGGGCTACGGCGCCGCGGCGGCGTCGTACGCTGCACGCGTGTCAGCGACGAGCTCGTCCAGCGGCGCCCAGAACGTCCGCTGCGCCGCGCCGTCGAAGGTGCGCGGGGCGCTGTGCTGGTCGACCGCGTCGCCGCGCACCGTCCTGAGCGTCACGGCGGCCTGCGTCGCGCCGCGGACGATGCTGTGCGCCGTCCCGCTGCCGACCGCGGTGTCGCGCTCGCCCGCGTACACGAGGACACGGGTGCCGGGCGCGATTCGCGTGAGGTCGGCGCTGGGGATCGGGACGTCGAGGTGGCGCAGCTTGCGTCCCGGATACACGCTGAAGACCGCCGCCGGGGCGGGCAGGCCGTGGTCCGCTGCGGCGGCGGCGTAGTCGGCGGCGAGCGCGCCGCCCGCCGAGTGCCCGGCGACGATGAGCCGGCCGGGCGCGACGGTCACCTGGGGGAGCGCCGCGCGCACGGCGGCGAGGACGTTACCCAGCGGCGCCTCCGTGTCGTAGGCGGGCTTGGTCTGGTAGGCGGGGAAGATGACCGTGTTGCCCCGCTGGACGAGATGGCCGATCCAGGGCCCGTACCGCGCGGGGTCGATCGCCACCCAGCCGTGCAGGAGGATCACGACCGGCCCGGCCGCGCCGGACGAGCCCGCCGGGCGGAAGATCGCGACCGCCTGCGCGCCCTCGCCGAGGTCGGTGCGCTCGGCGCCGTCGGGCACGTAGCGCTCGGCCGGCGCGGGCGCGAACTTGGGCTCCGCGCCCGGCTCCTGCGCCGGAGGTGGCTCGGATGATTGCGCGGGAGCCGGGAGGGCCGGCGGCGGCGTCGGTGCCTCGGCCGCAGGCGGCGGGGCCAGCGGCACGGGCTGCGCCGGCGGCGGCGCCGGGAGCGCCGTCCGCGGCAGCGACAGCGGCCTCCCGTCCGACGAGCCGTCCTGCCCGAGGACCGCCGAGGCGAGGACGCCGATGACGATGAGCACGGGGACGAAGGCCGCGAGCAGCAGCCCGCGCACACGCCGGCGATCGGCGCGCATCAGGACGGGTTCCGTGGGCCGGGCATCGCCCCCAAGCCTGACAGCGACCGCGCCGACCCGGCGCCCCGCCCGCGCGCCGGGCCGCCGCCGGGCTTCCCCCGCCCGCGCCGGGAGCATAAGCACATCCTTCGGCTGGAAAACCCGCGAAAACGCTTAACACAACCTAAGGTCGCCTGCAAACAGACGTCTTTTGCGCGGTTCGCGCCGCCCCTGCGCCGCCCCGGGCGGGCAACGACTGGACATTCCGGCCCGCTGTGTACTAGTGTCGCGAAAAGAACCGGCTGGGTCGGGGCAGAGGGAGACGTACCGGGACCCGGAATCGGAGTTATTGGGAGCGAGCGAATGAAGCGCGCGCGGCGGATCGCCGCGGTGGCTTCAGGAGCGAACAACAGAGGGGAGCCACAGTGCTTATACGGCCAGGCGCATTGGCGCCGCATCGGTGGAGCGTTCCGTGCCAGCGCTAAAACGGAAGAAGTCCAAGACCCCCCAGCAGATGGGTGGAGTCGCCAGCGGCAGCGGGACAACACGTCCCAGCGGCGCTTCAGGCGGCGTGCAGGGCGTCAACGTCATCATCTTGGTGCTCGTCGCAGCGTCCGTCGTCATCGCGGCAGGCCTCCTTGCGGAGACCGTCAATACCGCGCGTGCGATTGACAAGAAGGCGAAGAGCATTCGCGACACCGGTATCGGCATCAACACCGCTACCGACTCGATCTCGCAGCTGCAGCGGACGAACCGGATCGCCTCGTCGATCCTCAAGACCGCTACGCCGCTCGAGGGCGTCCTGACGAAGATCGACAACCGCGCGAAGAGCATCAACCGCGACGCGACGTCGATCGACAGCCTCGCGAGCACGATTCTCTCGACCGCTGGCACGATCAACACGAGCGCCACGACGATCGGCGGCACCGCCACCGACATCAACAACACGGCGGGCACGATCAACACGACCGCAGGGTCGATTGACAACATCGCCGGTGGCATCCGCTCGATCGCGGGCACGATCAACCGCACAGCGTCGAGCATCAACCAGATCGCCGGGCCCGGTTCGGGCATTCTCGGCATCGCGCGGATCATCGACAACGACGCCGCAACGATCGTTCGCGGTCTGACCGAGACACTGGGCATCGCCAAGGGCATCAAGTCCGACTCCGGCGACATCCTCGGCGACTCGGACGCGATCAAGGACACCGCGGCATGCATCGACGTCAACGCGAACCTCGGTAACCCGAAGGCTCCCAAGGGCGACTGCCAGGGCAAGCAGCCATGAGGCGCGCTATGAGCAACATCGAAGTCTCAAGGAGGTTCCCGTGCAGCGTGGCGTAGCAACAGATCTCCGCTGGACCTGGATCTTCGGAACCATCCTGATCCTGGTCGTCGTCGTGGTGATCGGATTCCTGTCCGGCATCACGAGCGCGCTGAACTCGATCGACAAGGCGCTCGGTACGACGGATAAGACCCTGGTGGACGTCGGCGGCGACGCCGACCCACTCCCGGGTTACATCCAGACCATCAACGGCAACCTGACCGCGATCGACAAGGCGCTCAAGCCGGTTCCCGGCCAGGGCGTCTCGATCCTCAACAGCCTCACGTCGATCAACGGTTCGACCGGACGCGTCAACGCGGCGCTGAAGAACACGTCGAGCTCGCTGCTGAGCACGTCGAGCTCGCTCGTGGACACGTCGGGCACGCTGACGACGATCTCCGGATCGCTCGTCGACACGTCAGGGTCTCTGACGGGCACCACCGGTGTCCTGCGGACGATCCTCGCGTCCCTGCGTGACACGTCGGGCACGCTCGTCACGGTCAACAGCCGTGTGCGGACGATCAACCAGGTTCTGCGGGCGGCGCGATCTCCCGAGAGCCAGGGTGTGGGTGCTGTCCCCGGTCTCGTCACCAGCATCAACGGCGGCGAGGGCCTGAGCGGCATTCTGTCCGACACGAACAAGATCAACGCCGGGCTGTCGGACGCGGAGGCTCACCTGACGAGCATCTGCAACTCGACGGCTGTCAAGGCACTGGGTGCTGTCGCCGGCAACTCGAAGTGCTAGCTGACTATGTTGCGTGACATCCTCAGCGGAGCACGGGGCATGTCGCCCGTCGTGCTCGTGATCCTGATCGCGTGGGCGCTGCTCTCGGTGATGTTCCTCACCGGGACGCTGCTGGCCGCACGATCGATCGATCGCTCGGTGGCAGTCATCAAGCCAGAGGTGGATGAGATCGGCACGGATGCCGGTTTCATCGCCCAGGCGAAGACCATCCAGGACACGTCGACGAAGATCAGGGCAGCGGCGCAGCCGCTCTCCCCGCTCCTCGCCTCGACGCTGAACGTGGCTGAGAAGGGGATCGACCCCAAGCTCAAGTCCATCCTTGGAAAGGTCGGCCGGATCAACTCGGTCGCTGACGAGATCAACGGAACGGTGCTGGAGATCGGCACCACCGTGGATCAGATCTTTGGCAGTGCAAGCTCGATCAACACGAGCGTGCTCTCGATCGGAAGCTCCGGCGACTCGATTCTGCGCGACGTCCGTACGATCAACCGCAACGCGAAGAGCATTCTCTCCAGCGGTGGTTCGATCCTCACGCGCGTCAACAGCATCGACAAGGCCGTGGCGACCATCGTCGGCCTGGCGACTGACATCGACAACACTGCGAAGCCGATCAAGAAGGACTTCATCGGCATCGACGCCAACGTGGCCCAGCAGGGCCGCGGCGGCAACTTCGCCTCACACATCAACGGACACGCGAACAGCATCGACTGCTCGGCACCGTTTGACCTCCTCGGCCTGGACGACACGCTCGCTCCGCTCCTTGGCGGAATCACGGATCCGGTCAAGTTCGGCGGAACGGGGTGTGTCAACTAATGGGAGCAATCGGCGCTACCTACAGCGACTGGTACATCGGTCTCGGGCTGTCGTTCTTCATCATCGTGGTGGTGGTCATCATCGTGGCCATCATCCTCACGATGGCGGCCCGGATCGCTGACCAGGCATCACAGGCAGACGCGGGCGTCGACACCGTCAGGGCTCAGTCAACGAGCCTGTCGGACGGTGTCGACCGAGTGAACGATTCAGCAGTCCGGATCCTGCACATGGCCCGGGCGCTGCGAAAGATCGCGGTGGGCAAATGAGCACATACATCGCTGCAGCTGACACACACGCCGCGTGGCAGGTCGTGCTCGGAATGGGCGCGGTCGTGATCGTGGTCGTGATCATCCTTCTGATGCTCCTGTTGAGCCTCGTGAAGGACATCCAGGCGAGCGTCGCCAGCCTGCTGGAGACAGCCGGCATCGTGGCGTCGCAGACCGCGAACATCCCGAAGCTCGCGGGCACGCCGCCCGTCCTCAACCTGATCATCGAAGAGGCGATCATCCAGGACGGCTACATGAACGCGTTGACCGACGGCTACACCGCGACCGGGGAGAGCGCCACCAGATGAGCACTGAACTCATGATTCTGCTGAGCATGCTCGAGCCGGCGGTGCTGGTTGTCGTGCTCGCGACGGGCCTGTTCTGGGTGGGCAAGCGCTTGGAGGTCATCTCCGAGGGCTTGGGCACGCTGGGCGGAGCCTTGGCGACCGTCGAGTCACAGCACCTCCGCCCGCTGTTCGGGCTGGTGGCCGCTGTGAACGGGCCGCTGAAGATCATTGTCGACACGCTGCCGGTGATCGCGGGCAAGGCCCGCCTCGTCGTGCGCAAGGCAACGGGGGGCTGAGACATGGCTGACGCAGCACTCTGGCTCATGGTCATCGTCCTGATCGTGGCCGCCCTGCTCCTGGTGAAGTTGCTCCAGCGCATCCTCAAGGCTGCCACGAGCATCCCGCCGAAGATCGATGCGATCGCCGGCGTGGCTGCGGCGGCGTCGAGGGATCTCGACGCGGTCGCCGTCCTGCTCACGACGCAGGGGTACATCGGGTCCATCAGGAACTCGGTCCTCGACTACGGTGGCTCCCTCAATGCCGCCCTTCCGGACTACTAGGGGGATACGGTGGAGATTCAGGTAGCCATCATCATCCTGCTGATCGCGGCGATCATCGGCGCTCTGGCGCTGTTCCTGATCGCGACGATCCTGCAGCTGTTCAAGATCAACGCTGGACTGAGCGTCGTCCTGCCGCTCGTTGGACAGATCGTGTCCAAGACAGGACCCGTCAACCCGGTCGTCGACGACATCAACGCCAATCTCGTGGTCACACGAGATGCGCTTGAGAACCTCATGCTCAAGAAGGGGGGCCCGGACTCAGCCGGTCTCGTCGAGTCGCTCTTCCCGGGCGAGGGCGCGAAGTTCCTGCGGCGCGTCAACCGCTCCGGCAAGGTCGTCAACGTCGGCACGGTCTACACCCGTGGCGTCGGCATCCTCGCCAGCCTCGGCCGCGGCGCACCGATCGGTGCGGCGCACGCCAAGGGCGCGGCTGTTCGTGACGCGCAGTACTCCACCACGGAAGTCGCGAAGCTGTACCCGGCTCCGCCCGACCGTCGTAACCCGAACCTGAACATTCCCAAGGCTCCGGTCATCGGCAAGGATCCGGTCCACAGCCCGTACGAGCCGGCTCTGACCCCCGGCGCGCGTACGCGTGACGCCACGGGCAAGAAGATCGAGGCTCCGCCTCCGGCGCCCGAGGCGCCCGCACCGGCACCGGCCGCTTCGGGCGGCGGCGGCGGCGGCGGCGGCGGTGGTGGCGGCGGGGCTGCGCCTGCGCCTCCGGCGCTCGGCCGTCTGTCGGGCAAGGGCCTCAGGCCCTGGGAGCGCTGAAGACCGAGAGAGAAGAGTCCGGCTCCGGCCGGACTCTTGTTTCGGGGTTGCCCGCCGTGAACCGAAAGTGGCTGGTCACGGGCGTGGTCGGACTGCTCGCCCTCTTCGCCGTCCTCGCGTTGGTCGTGGGCGGCGTCGTGGGGCGCAGCATCGTCCCGGAGCCGGCCGAGCCGTCGCGTCCGGCGACCGTCCGCTTCGCGGACTCGCTGACCGACGTCGCGCTGTCGCATCCGGCCAACTGGGTGCGCCGCACCTCGGCCGACCAGGGCGTGCGGATCCTCGCCTCCTCGACCGACGGCTCCGCGGGCGTGAGCGTGAGCGTCCGCAAGTCGGGCCTGGAGACCGTCACCGCGCAGTCGCTGCCGGTGGTCCGGCCGCTGGTCGAAGACCTCCTGAGGGCCGACACCCGCATCACCGCCAAGAGCCAGCCGGCCGTGGTGACCGTCGGTGGCCTGCCGGGCTACAAGTACACGTACACCTACCGGATGCAGGACAAGTCCGAGGGCGCGCACGTGCACTATTACCTCTTCAAGGACGAGCGCCTCGTCCAGCTCGTTCTGCAGGCGGTCCCCGCCTCGCGGCTGGACGCGCTGGCCCCCACGTTCCAGCAGATCGCCGACACGTTCGAGGGCAACAACCGATAGCGCCCTGGCCGGCAGGCCGCAGTTCACGTGCCGTTCATCGATCTGACGCGTCGTTGACACGCTGTCGACCTAGGTTCCCGGACGGGAGGATCCGTTCAAGCCGAAAGGAACCACTGTCCAATGTCGACAGAGACCCACGATGCGATGTACCAGACGGTTGGAGGCGCCGAAGGGATCAACAAGATCGTGGACCTCTTCTACGAGAAGCTGTGGGCCGACCCTGAGCTGCAGCCCTACTTCGCGGGCATCGACCGCGAGCGGCTCAAGCACCATCAGCGCCAGTTTCTGACCTTCGCGCTCGGCGGGGGGACGCTCGCCTACGAGGGCCGTGCCCTCGGCGACTCGCACGCCAACCTGAAGATCACCGACGACGCCTTCTGCAAGGTGCAGTGGTACCTGCGGGTGACGCTGGAGGAGCTCGACGTCGACCGGCCGCTGATCATGATCATCAACGGCTTCGTGGAGGGCGGCCGCGGCCAGGTCGTCACGGCCTGAGGCCACGCGCCGGCGAGCACACGACACCACAAGCAAAAGACGCGCGGGGCCCCCAGGGCCCCGCGCGTCGTTATACGGACCAACCGGTGTTCGCTGAAGCTACGCGGTGATACCGCTGCGCTTGGCCGCGGCTTCCGACCGCCCGACCGACAACAGACCGGCTGTCAGGGCGGTGACGCCCGTGACGATGTGGACGAGGTTCTCGCCGTCGCCCGCGCCGTTCATCGCGATGATCGTGAGGTTGTCCGGCGCGATGACGCCGATCACGAACGCGGTGATGTAGAAGAGGCCGACGCCCATGAGCGCGCCCTCCGTCGAGGCCGTGGAGGCCTTCGTCATCGCGAGCAGAAACGCGCCGACGACGATGTGGACGAGGTTGTGCATCGGATTGACGCTCGCGAATCCGAAAATCAGCGTCTGACCCGTGTCCCGCAGGAACCCGTCGAAGCCGGTGATGAAGAATCCGATGATGCCGACGGCGACATAAGACGCGCCGATCAGCAGAGAAGCCCCCGCCGCAAGGCTCTTATTTCCCATGTATCTCTGCACCTCCCTTGAGTGAGCTAGCGATGCTACTTCCGGAGGTAGACCGTCCGCGCGCCATCTCGGCACCTGCGGCACACCCCTTGCCAGCCCCTACGAAGCGGGTGGCAAAACGGGTTAACCGCCGATCTGGGACATCGTCCGCGCCGGCTGGACGAAACCCGGATCGTTGACGTGGTGCTTGAGCTCCTTCTTCCAGACGGCGTCGCGGATCGTCTGGCGCAGCTGCTCGTCGGAGGCGCCATCTCGCAGCGACGTGCGCAGGTCGTACTCGTGCAGGCTGAACAGGCACGTGCGCAGCTTGCCCTCGGCGGTGATCCGAATCCGGTCGCAGTCTCCGCAGAACGGCTCGGACACCGGGTTGATGAAGCCGATCTTGCCCTGGCCGTCGGCGAAGCGGTAGACCCGCGCCGTCGCGCTGGGCTCGCGGGGCTCGGCCTCGAGCGGGTAGACGGCGTCGATCGCGGCGCGGATCTCCTCGCCGCTCAAGACCTTGCTGCGGTCCCACGAGTGGTCCGCGTCCAGCGGCATGAACTCGATGAAGCGCACCTCGTAGGGGTGCGTCCGCGCGAACTGCGCCATGGGCAGGATCTCGGTCTCGGTGAACCCGCGCATGCCGACCGCGTTGATCTTGATCGGGTGCGCATCCGGAAATCCGGCGAGCACCTCCAGGCCACGCAGCACGCGCGGGAGGGCATCGCGGCGGGTCATCTCGAAGAAGCGATCGCGCTGCAGCGAGTCGACGGAGACGTTGAAGCGGTTGATGCCGGCGGCGACGAGCGCCTCGGCGTCGCGCTCGAGCAGGAAGCCGTTCGTCGTGACGCTGAGATCCTGCACGTCGGGGATGGCGGCCAGCATCGCGGCCAGACGCGGGAAGTCGCGGCGCACGAGTGGCTCGCCGCCGGTCAGGCGGATGTCGTGCACCCCCATCGAGGAGAGGATCGTGACGAGGCGCTCGATCTCCTCGAAGCTCAGCACGGCGTCGCGCTCCAGCCACGGCAGGCCCTCGGCGGGCATGCAGTACTGGCAGCGGAAATTGCAGCGGTCGGTGACCGAGATCCGCACGTCGCGGATGAGTCGGCTGTGCCCGTCCTTCAGTGGCTCAATCTTGTGCATCACGCCTCCATGTCCCCGAACGTCCCCCGCTCTTGCTCAGCAGCTCGACTTGCTCAACCACTACCCCGCGCTCGATGCCCTTGACCATGTCGTAGATCGTGAGGGCGCCGGCGGCGCAGCCGACCATCGCCTCCATCTCGACGCCCGTACGGGCGTATACGCGCGTGGTGACCGTCACGATCACCGTTCCCGCCGCGGGATCGACGTCGATGTCCACGTCGACGGCGTGCAGCGGCAGCGTGTGGCACAGCGGGATCCACTCGTCGGTGCGCTTGGCGGCCTGGATGGCGGCCAGCCGGGCGGTGCCGATGACGTCGCCCTTGGGCGCATCGCCCGCGGCGACGGCGGCCGCCGTCTGCGGCGTCATGCGCACGATGGCGCGGGCGCTGGCGACGCGGTCGGTCTCCGGCTTGGCTCCGACGTCGACCATCCGGGCGCGCCCGGCCTCGTCGAGATGGGTCAGGATTTCGCTGCTCATAGAGTCCCCGTCAGACCTGTCTCTTCAGCTCCCCAGATGAGTTCACCGTAGCGAAATGGCCCATTCCGCGGCCATCGCCGCTCCGGGCGGCGAGTGGCGCCGTGCCCGATTGGCGACCGCCAAGGTGCCAACTTTGCGGCCGATGAAGCGATTGCTACGTTACGAATGCGGCGATAACCAAGGGAACAAGCGACGAGGAGAAGGCAATGGAGACAGCCAGGAGCGAGAAGGCGCCGGGAGAGAAGGTCATCTGCCTGTACCCCGGTTGTGACCAAGAGGCCGTTGATGCCCCGCGCAAGGACAACGCCCCGACGCGGCAGGGCCCGCCACCGCGCTACTGCGCGAACGACGACCACAACGTGGCGTCGGCATTTCAGGAGATGAAGCGCCTCGAGCAGGAGGGCGCAGCGAGCTGAGAGCGGCCCGGCCACGGGGTCGTCGCCGGCGTGGGGCGTGAGCACTAGAGACTCCTAGCTCCACCGCGTGCCCATGTGAACGAAGCGCTCCGCGGGGACGCCGCCCCCGCGGGTCAGCATGGCGCGCGTCGCTTCGGGCATCGTGACGAAGCGCCGCAGCGTCTCGGCTGATGGGGTGCGCAGCTCCTCGCGCAGGGTGCTGACGAACCACAGGCCGGAGATCGGCGTGCCGCGCACGTCGAGCTCCACGAGCGCGCCGCGCTCGAGCTCGTCGCGCACCGTGTGCGCGATGGCGAGCGTGACGCCGCGGCCCGAGGCCACCTGGGCCAGCGCGGCCGCGGAGTTCGGGTACGCGCGCGTGCGCCGCGGCGCAATGGACTGGCGGGCGAGAAACGCGCCGGTATCAGTGGAGCGCTCGTCCTCGAACGGGCCCAGCAGCCACGGCGTACTGACCAGCGCGGCGGGCGCCAGGCCCTTGGACGAGGCGAGCGTGTGCCCGGGCGCGGAGACGACGATCAGCCCGTAGCGCAGGAACGGCTCGGTGATCATCGCCGGGACGTCCTCGCGGTCGATCGCCGGCGCCCCGAGCGTGATGTCGACGATCCGGTTGGCCAGCAGCGCGGCGAACTCCTCGCGCCGCGCCACCTGCAGCTCCACCTCGATGTCCTGATGGCGACGGCGAAAGACGCTGAGCAGCGGCCCGGCGGCGAACTCCGCGAAGGGCGACGTCGCGGCGACGCGCAGCGTCGCCTTCTCGACATCCGCCTCGCTGATCGCCCGGCGCGCCTGGTCCTCGAGGTTGAGGATGCTGCTCGCCGCGCTCGCCAGCCGGCGGCCGCCGGGGGTCAGCTCGATCACCCCGCCGGTGCGCACGTAGAGCGAATCGCCCAGCTCGCGACGCAAGGCCCCAACTGCGCCGGATACCGCCGGCTCGGAGACCTCCAGCGCCCGCGCCGCGGCCTTGACGGTGCCGAGCCGGGCCACCGTCAGGAACGAGCGAAGCTGGGAGAGAGTCAATTAAGCGATCGCTTCATATGGCTTGCGGAGCGATCGTACCGCGGATAGTGTCGCCAGCGGACAGACTTTCGGAGGAGAGGAGCGTCACACCTTGGCAATGCAGACCCCCGCGCCCTGCGAGTACTCGCGGGCCACGAGCGTCGATGACGCCATAGCGCAGCTTTCTGCGCTGGGCGGCAACGCGCGCATCCTGGCGGGCGGGTACAGCCTCATCCCAATGATGAAGCTGCGCCTCGCCAACCCGGGCCATGTCATCGACATCAACCCGCTTGAGCGCGAGCTCAACTACATCAAGGAAGAGGGCGACCACATCAAGATCGGCCCGTTGACGCGCCACGTCAACATGCTCGAGTCCGATCTGCTTGCCCGCCACTTCCCGGACATCTTCCGCGAGGCCGAGGCAGTCCTCGCCGACCCGGTCGTCCGCAACCGCGGCTCGATGGGCGGCTCGCTGTGCCAGTCCGATCCGGCCGAGGATCTCTCGGGCGTCGTCGTGGCGCTCAAGGGCCAGGCCGTGCTGCGCGGCCCCGGCGGTTCTGAGCGCGTCGTCGAGATGGACGAGTTCCACGTCGGTCCGTACATGACGTGCATCCAGCCGACGGAGATGCTCGTCGAGGTCCGCATCCCGAAGCGTCGCGGCTTCGGCGGAGCGCATGAGAAGGTCGAGCGTCGCGCAGGAGACTTCGCGATCGTCGCGGCATCCTCCGCGCTGGCGATCGAGGGCGGCAAGATCACGTGGGCCGGCGTCGCGTGCAGCGCGGTCGGACCGACCACCCTGCACATCGAGCGTGCCGAGCAGGCGCTCATCGGGCAGGCCCCGTCCGAGGATCTGTTCGCCCAGTGCGGCCAGATGGCCGCTGCGGATTGCTCGCCCAACAGCGACGGCCGCGGACCGGCCGACTACAAGCGCCACGTCGCGGGCGTCCTCACCACACGCGCCCTCAGCCGCGCGGCCGCCACGGCCCTGCGCTAGGAGGAGTTAGATGATCGTCAACATTTCCATCAACGGCCAGATGCACTCGCATGACGTCGAGCCGCGTCTGCTGTTGGTCCATTACATCCGCGAGTACGCGGAGCTGCACGGCACCCATTGGGGCTGTGACACATCCAACTGCGGCATCTGCATCGTGCTGCTCGATGATCCGGTGAGCGACCAGCCGCCGTATCCAGTCAAGTCGTGCACGATGCTCGCCGCGATGGCCGAGGGTTACGAGATCACCACGGTCGAGGGCATGGCAGCGCCGGACGGCACCTTGGACCCGATTCAGATGGGCTTTCACGAGATGCACGCACTTCAGTGCGGCTTCTGCACCCCGGGCATGATGTCCACGGGGCGCTGGCTCATCGAGAGGCACCCTAACCCCACACAGATGACCGATCACGAGATCCGTGACGGCATCTCCGGCAACCTGTGCCGCTGCACGGGCTACGACAACATCGTCAAGGCGATCCGCTGGGCAGCTGCTTACATCCAAGAGCACCCGGAGTCGGCTAGGACAGCGAGGACATAAGCATGGCTACTACTGAGACATCCCCCGGGCGTCACCCGGAATGGTTCGCGCACGCGACCGGTGACAAATTCGGCAAGATCGCCGACGCGCCGATCGGCTTCGGCCACATGAAGCGCAAGGAAGACGCGCGCTTCATCCGTGGCCTGGGCGACTACATGGACGACGTCCGCCTTCCGGGCATGGTCCACGGCGCGATCCTGCGCTCCCCGTACGCCCACGCGAAGATCAACTCGATCGACACATCGGCTGCGCTCGCGCATCCGAAGGTCGCGGCGGTCGTCATCGCCAAGGACCTCGAGACGCTGGGCCTGGCCTGGATGCCGACCATCTCCTACGACACGCAGGCCGTGCTCGCAGGCGACAAGGTCCGCTTCCACCTCCAGGAGGTCGCGTTCGTCATCGCTCTCGACGCCTACAGCGCACAGGACGCGCTGCAGCTCATCGAGGTCGACTACGAGGTGCTGCCGGCGATCGTCAACTGCCGCAAGGCGCTTGACCCCGACGCCCCGCTGATTCGCGACGACAAGGTCGGTCAGACCGACAACCTCGCGAGCCCGATGTGGGAGGCCGGAGACAAGGCCACCTGTGACCGTGTCTTCGCCGAGGCCGACGTCGTCGCCAAGCAGACGATTCTCGATCCTCGTTCGCACCCGTGCCCGATGGAGACGTGCGGCATGGTCGCCGACATGAACCCGAACACGGGCCAGCTGAACATCTACAACGGCAACCAGGCGCCGCACGCACACCGCACGGTGTACGCGCAGGTGGCAGGTCTGCCCGAGCAGAACATCCGCATCCTGTGCAACGACATCGGCGGCGGCTTCGGCAACAAGGTGCCGGTCTACCCGGGCTACGTCTGCGCGATCGCCGGTTCGATCGTCGCGGCCGCTCCGGTCAAGTGGATCGAGGACCGCTCGGAGAACCTCGCCTCGACCGGGTTCGCTCGCGACTACCTCATGTACAGCGAGATGTGCTCCAAGGGCGGCAAGATCACCGGGCTGCGCGTCGACACGATCGCCGACCACGGCGCATTCGACTCGACCGCTCAGGCCACGAAGTTCCCGGCCGGGTTCTTCCACATCGTCACGGGGTCCTACGACCTCCAGGGCGCGCACTGCCAGGTCAAGGCCGTGTACACGAACAAGGCTCCGGGCGGCGTCGCCTACCGGTGCTCCTTCCGCATCACCGAGGCCGTCTACCTCGTCGAGCGGATGGTCGATCAGCTCGCCATGGAGATGAAGGTCGATCCGATCGAGCTGCGCATGCGCAGCTTCATCCGGGCCGATCAGTTCCCCTACGAGACGGCGACCGGCTGGGTCTACGACTCGGGCGATTACCACAAGGCCATGAAGCTCGCGCTGGAGATGGCCGACTACGACGGCCTGCGTGCCGAGCAGCAGGAGAAGCTCGCCAAGGGCGAGATGATGGGCATTGGCTGCGCCTTCTTCACCGAGGGCGTCGGCGCGGGACCCCGTCGTCACATGGACATCCTCGGCCTCGCCATGAACGATGGCGCCGAGCTGCGCGTCCATCCGTCCGGCAAGGCCGTCGTGTCGATCTCCGCCCAGACGCAGGGGCAGGGACACGAGACGACGTTCGCCCAGATCGTTGCCGAGGAGCTCGGCATCTCGCCCAACGAGATCATGGTTCGCCATGGCGACACGGACAAGACCCCGTACGGCCTCGGCACGTACGGCAGCCGTTCGACCCCGGTCTCCGGCGGCGCCGTCGCCGTCGTGTCGCGCAAGGTGCGCGACAAGGCTCGCCAGTTCGCGGCGCTCATGCTCGAGACGCGTGCCGAGGACCTGGCATGGGAGAAGGGCCGCTGGTTCGTGCGAGGCGATCCGGAGCGCGGTTCCACGATCGAGTCGATCGCGGAGTTCGCCTACAGCGCCACGAACCTCCCCGAGGGGCTCGAGGGCGGCCTGGATGCCAACGCCGTGTACGACCCGCCCAACCTGACGTACCCCTTCGGCGCATACATCGCCGTGGTGGACGTCGACCCGGGCACCGGCAAGGTCCACATGCGTCGCTTCATCGCAGTCGATGACTGTGGCGTGCGGATCAACCCGATGGTCGTCGAAGGTCAGATCCACGGCGGACTCGTCGAGGGCATCGGCCAGGCGTTGATGGAGATCATCTCCTTCGACGACCAGGGCAACGCCCTGAACGCGTCGTTCATGGACTACCTCCTCCCGACGGCGCTCGAGTGCCCGGAGCATGGCTTCGAGCTCGGCGAGACGGTCACGCCGTGTCCGCACCACCCGATTGGCGCCAAGGGCGTCGGCGAGTCCCCCTGCGTGGGTTCGCCGCCGGCCATCGCCAACGCCGTGGTTGACGCGCTGTACCACGCCAAGGGGATCAAGCACATGGACATTCCGTGCTTCCCGGCCCGCGTCTGGGCCGCGATGAACGGGAACGCGCAGCCCCCGCAGTGAGAAATGACGCGCTGGCGCGGCGAGCTGAAGAGCTCGCCGCGCAGGGCGCGGCGTTTGCAACCGCGACCGTCGTGCGCGCACAGCGCCCGACGAGCGCGCACGCAGGCGACGTCGCGCTGATCACGAGTGATGGCAACATCGAAGGCTTCGTCGGCGGCATCTGCGCCGAGCACAGCGTCCGGCTCTTCGCCTGGACCGCGATGAAGTCCGGTGAGCCCATCCTTCTTCGCATCCTTCCCACGGAGGAAGAGGTTGCGGTCCATCAGGAAGCACAGCAGGACGGCGCCGTCACGGTGCTCAACAGCTGCCTCTCAGGCGGCGCAATCGAGATCTTCCTAGAGCCGACGTTGCCGACTCCCCGCGTGAACATCGTGGGCTCCAAGCCGATCGCCGCGGCGCTCGAGCAGCTGGGCCCCCAGTTCGACCTGGACCTCGCAGCCGTCGGAGACAATCCCGCGCAGCTGCGCGAGGGCGACCTCGGCATCGTCATCGCCGCCCACGGCAAGGGCGAGCTGGAGGCGCTGCGCGCCGCCCTCGAGGCCGAGCTTCCGTACGTCGGGCTCGTCGCGAGCCCCAAGCGCGGCAAGGCGCTGCTCGAGGAGCTGCGCGAGGCCGGCGTGCCCGACGAGCAGCTCGAGCGGGTCGACTGCCCCGCCGGCATGGACATCGGCGCCCGTACGGCCCCCGAGGTCGCGCTGTCGATCCTCGCCCAGCTCATCGAGGTCCGCCACAGCGACCGCTACAGCGCTCCGCTGAACTCGCCGAGTGCCGAGCCGGCACCGGAGTTCGCCGTCGATCCGATCTGCGGGATGACGGTCACCAAGGCCGACGACACGCCGCACCTCGAGCATGACGGCGAGACGATCTGGTTCTGCCGCGAGGCCTGCAAGACCGAGTACGCGGCCTCCCTCTCGGGCGAGCCGGCCGCGCCGAAGAAGGCCGCGCCGGCCACGGCCATCGACCCGATCTGCGGCATGACGGTCCTCGCCGCCGACGACACGCCGCACGTCGAGCACGACGGCGAGACGGTCTACTTCTGCTGCGACGGCTGCAAGACGAAGTACCAGCAGGAGCACATGGATGCCGTCGCCACCGGCTGAGCAGTTCGTCACCGGCCTCGTGCTGGGCGCCGGCGGCTCCACGCGCCTCGGCCGTCCCAAGCAGCTGCTGCCCTACGGCGATCGCCCCCTGCTCGAGCACGCGCTGACCACCGCGCGCGACTGCGGCTTTGACCAGGTCGTGGTTCCGATCGGCGGCGCCGCCGGCGAGGTCCGCGAGCGCGTCGACTTCACCGGGACCGAGGTCGTCGTCAACTACGCGTTCGGAGAGGGCTGCTCCTCGTCGATCGCCGCGGCGCTCG
>Ga0136633_1000505_pt1 | contig 29901 bp, 24 predicted proteins | sample AntDrymeUQ832206_2_FD_105494 | JGI IMG/M metagenome (GOLD analysis project Ga0136633, IMG submission 105494) | Polar desert sand microbial communities from Dry Valleys, Antarctica - metaG UQ83 (22.06) | ecosystem: Environmental > Terrestrial > Soil > Desert | place: Antarctica: Dry Valley... | reverse complement strand
TTGGTTCGCATACAAGACCTTTCGCGCCTACCCCCGCGAAATCCTGCACGCTGACCAGAATTCTTTTCAAGAACCTACCCGCCGCCATGTGCGGAGCACGGGTCTAGGGCGGGCCGGCCGGTGGCAGTGTTAGAGCGATGCGACTGCCCGCCTCCTCCATCGCCTCCATGACCGGGGGCACACTCTCGGGACCCGACGTGACCGTCGACGGCGCAACCATCGATTCCCGCCAGGTACGGCCCGGACAGCTGTTCGTCGCCCTGCGGGGAGCGAGGGACGGGCACGACTTCGTGGACGCGGCGATGAAGGGGGGAGCGGCCGGGGCACTGGTGGAGGTACTTCCTCGGTCCGGAACCTCCGTCGTGGTGGGCGACACCTTCGCCGCCCTCACTTCCCTGGCTACCGCGGCCCGGGACATGCTCCCGGCGCAGGTCATCGGCGTCACTGGATCGGTGGGGAAGACGTCGACCAAGGACCTGCTCGCCGCTGCGCTCGGCCGCCGGTGGCGCGTGAGCGCCAGCCCGATGTCGTTCAACAACGAGCTGGGCGTGCCCCTCACCGTCCTCGAGACGCCCGATGACGCCGAGGTCGTGGTCGTGGAGATGGGAGCCCGGGGCCGGGGCCACATCGCCGCACTGTGCGCCGTGGCCCGCCCGTCCGTCGGCGTGGTGACCACCGTGGGCCTGTCGCATGCCGAGTTCTTCGGGACCCTCGCCGACGTGGTCGAGGCCAAGGGGGAGCTCGTCGCCGCGCTGCCCGCCGACGGGACCGCCGTACTCAACGCCGACGTCGCCCTGGTGGCCGGCATGGCCGCCCGGACGCCGGCCCGGGTCCTGACGTTCGGGCTGGCCGCAGGCGACGTCCGGGCCGATCGGCTGGCGCTCGACGACGACCTGCGACCGACGTTCCGCCTCCGCTCCCCGTGGGGCGACGCAGACGTCGCCCTGGCCGTGCGGGGCCACCACCAGGTGGGCAATGCCCTTGCGGCGGCGGCGGCGGCCCTGGTGTGCGACACACCCCTCGAGCAGGTGGCGGCGGGGTTGGGCGACGCCCGGCTCTCGCCGTGGCGCATGCAGCTGGAGCGATCGCCCTCCGGAGCGCTGGTCCTGAACGACACCTACAACGCCAACCCGCTCTCGGTGGAGGCCGCACTCCGGGCCCTGGCCGAGCTCCCGGGCGAGCGGCGGACCGCCCTGCTCGGCATCATGGCCGAACTTGGCGAGATCGGTGCCGGCGAGCACGCCCGCCTGGGCGCACTGGCGCGGGACCTCGGCATCCGGGTCATCGCTGTCGACGCACCGGCCTACGGAGGCGAGCCGGCGGCCGACGCCGCCGAGGCGCTGGAGCGGCTGGGGCCGGTCGGCCCGGGTGACGCCGTCCTCGTCAAGGGCAGCCGGGCTGCGGGATTGGAGAGCGTCGCCGGTACGCTCGCCGCTTCGTGAAGATCGCAGCCACATGAAGATCTACAGCCGACGGGGCGACGACGGCACCACCGGCCTCCTCTACGGCGGGAGGGTGCGAAAGGACGCTCCCGCCCCCACCGCCTGCGGCGACGTCGACGAGGCCCAGGCCGCGCTCGGCCAGGCCCGGGCCACCACCGACAAGGGGTCGGAGCTCGACGGGCTGCTGGTGCGCCTCGAACGTGACCTGTGGGTGCTCATGGCCGAGGTGGCCACCGCGCCCGAGCACCATGACCGCCTCGTCGCCGGCCAGACGCTCGTGACACCCCGGATGGTCGATGCGCTGGAACCGATCATCGACGACCTGACCGGCCGGTTCGACCAACCGACGGAGTTCGTCCTCCCCGGCCAGACGACCACCGCGGCAGCTCTCGACCTGGCCCGCACCGTCGTCCGTCGGGCCGAGCGCAGCGCGCTGGCCGTCGCCACCGACGGCTCATCGGTCGTCCCCTACCTGAACCGCCTTTCCGACCTGCTGTGGACCATGGCCCGCTGGCAGGAAGGCCAGGCCCTCCCCGCCCGCCGACACGCCTCTCACCCCGAGACCTCTCACCCCGAAAGCCAGGAGTAGCCGATGCCGATCACCTTCACCCTGGCCGACGAGTTGCCGGCCGACGCCGGCGCGGTCGGCACCCCGATCTTCCGGAACCGCACCGTTCCTGCCGGAGCCGCGGCCGACCTCGACCTGAGATTCCTCGCCGAGCGGGGGTTCGAGGGCCGGCCGGGCGAGGCCCTGGCCGTCCCCGCCGGCCGGGGGACATGGATCGCGCTCGGCGTGGGTGAGCCCGGCACGGTCACTGCCGAGACCTTGCGCCGGGCGGCGGCGGCGTTGACAAGAACCGCATGGCGGGACACCAAGGTCGCCACCACGCTCCTGAGCGCGGCCCCGCCCGAGCTCGACCCCGGGCTCGCGGCCCAGGCCATCGCCGAGGGGGCCGCACTGGCGGCGTACACATTCAGCCGGTACAAGACCGACCCGAAGACAGCCAAGCTGGAATCGCTCACGGTCGTCGGCTCCGGCGACGCGGCCCGCCACGGCCTCGACCGCGGCGCCCGGATAGCCGCAGCAGTGGCCCTGGCCCGCGATCTCGTCAACGAACCGGCCGCGGCCATGACGCCCCGCCGGCTCGCCGAGGTCGCGGCCGAGGTCGCCGAGGCCGAGGGGCTGACGCTCACCGTGCTCGACGAGGTGGCCATCGCCGCCGAGAGGCTGGGCGGGCTCGCCGGCGTGGCCCTTGGCTCCGACGAGCCGGCCCGGCTCATCGAGCTCGTCTACGACCCGCCCAACGGCGCCGACGGGGCCATTGCCCTGGTGGGCAAGGGCATCACGTTCGACTCCGGTGGTCTCTCCATCAAGACGGCCGAGGGCATGGAGACCATGAAGACCGACAAGTCGGGCGCCGCTGCGGTGCTGGCCGCCATGTCGGTGATCGCCGCCCTGGCTCCTCCGATCCGGGTGGTGGCCATCATGCCGGTTACCGAGAACATGCCGGGCGGCGCCGCCCTCAAGCCGGGCGACGTGCTCACGATCCGCAACGGCAAGACCGTGGAGGTGCTGAACACCGACGCCGAGGGACGGCTGGTCCTGGCCGACGGGCTGTCGCTCGCGGTCGAGGCCGGAGTCGACGCCATCATCGACGTGGCCACGCTCACGGGCGCCTGCGTGGTGGCCCTCGGTCGCAAAGTCGCCGGCCTCATGGGCAACCACGCCGGCTGGATCGACCAGGTCGGCCAGGCTGCGGCCCGGGCCGGCGAGGACGTGTGGCCCCTCCCCCTGCCCGAGGACTACCGCAAGCTCATCGACTCCGACGTGGCCGACGTCAAGAACATCAGCGGCGGACGCTACGCCGGCGCCCTCACCGCCGGGCTGTTCCTCCGGGAGTTCGTGGGTGACGTCCCGTGGGCCCACCTCGACATCGCCGGCCCCGCTCGCAGCGAGGAGGACGAGGGCTACCTCCGGAAGGGTGGCACCGGGTTCGGCGTCCGCACCCTGGTCGAGGCGGTGATGTCGTTCCGGAAACCCTGAGCTTCTGCTGCGCACCAGCTGAGCCGGCAGGCCGGCTCGGCGCTCTCGCTCCGTTACCGCCGGTCCAGCCAGGCCTGCACGACCTGCGCCTCGGCGGAGGCGTGGTCGCGCAAGCCGGAGACGATCGCCCGCTCGACACGGGAGCCCACCAGGGGAACGCGCACGCGCAGGTCGCCCTCGACCACGCGCCGGGTGCCGTGGCTCCCCTGCTTCAGGGTCACCATGCCCGCGCAGCTGAGGCGGTCGGCGTAGTGGTCGGGGTCGATGCGGAACGTCGTGCGGTGGGTTCTCCGGTCGAGCTCGGACAGCTCCACCCAGGTGAGCCGCGTGGGATCGACGACCTTGGTGACCGCAGGCGCCAGTTCCCCCACGAAGGCGTAGCGGACCTCCTGGTGCACGGTGTGGCCGTCGTCCACCTGCGCGAGCAGCTCCGGACGGCCGAGCTGGGGCAGGGTCGCCAGCTCGGCCAGCATCGCAGGGTCGACGAACGCCGCCTCCACCGCGTCGAGGGGCGCGGTGAACCGCTGCTCGAGGCTGAAGCGCATGTTCACCTGTCCAGCGACGTCGACGCCCGCACCGGAACCTGATCGGCCACCCGTGGCGTGTCGTCGGCCCTGCCCTGGTCGAGCGCAGCCGCGGTCAGCCGGGCCATGCGGTCGCACGCGTGGCGGGCGAACCTGACCTGCTGGCGGCGCCCGAAGACCCTGACGCCCAGACCCACGATCGGGTTGCCGGCCGGCGCCCGCCTCGAGAAGCGACACGTGCGGAACTCCACGTCGCCGGTGTCGAGCCACTTCCACACCTCGTAGTCCATCTGGCCCATCTCGAGGTGGCCCTGGAGGGTCCGGTAGTTCCAGCCCCACACCCGGACCGCCCGCCCGTCGATCGTGCGGGTCTCGTCCACCACCCCGCCCACGCGCACGCCGAAGCGGAATCGCAGGCCGTAGAACCGGACCTCGAGCAGCATGTCGCGCTCCTCGAGCGGGCGGTCGGGGTAATAGACGGCGCGGACGATCGCCGGGTCGGCGAACTCGTAGTGGCGGATCAGGCCCTGCGCCACCTCCCAGCTGCCGCCCGGCACCGGCGGCCCCGGCGACTCGGGGGGCAACGGTTGGCAGTAGTCGTCGGACATCCAGCCGTCTTCGGGCGCAACCCGGTCACGACTGTCGGGGTCGAAGTTCAGGCCCTTGTCGTGCAGCTCGTCGAGCACCCGCCGGGCGCCCGGGTCCGTGAGCGACCGGTCGTCGTCGTCCTCGACGACCCGCGTCTCCACGTCGATGCCCCCCGTCAGGCGCCCGCCGCCCACCTTCACCACCCGCTCCAGGAACGACGTCCACATGTGGAGCTGCACCTCCTTGGCCATGTGCGCCCGCTGGTACATGATGCGGGAAAGCTGATCGCCGCTGCGGGCCCACGACTCGATGGTGAAGACCAACCGCCCCAGGTCGTCGTCCTCCACGCGGAACTCGATCTGCCCGGCCTCCAGATGACCCTCGAGAGTGGCCAGGCGGAAGGATGTGGGCGTGCGGTCCACCACCCGCACCGGACCGTCCCAGGGCCCAGGCATGCGGACGACGTACTCGTCGCCGGGCGCGACCGTCCCCTTCTCTCCGAGCACCTTGGTGAACCGGGCGAACTCCGTCGGAGCCACCTCGTTGAGGTCGGCCGTGACCCGATCCATCAGCTCCTCGGCTGAGACCGAGGGCACGGCGATGCGGGCCTGGTACCGGCGGTGGTAGAGCGGGCCGACGCCGTCGTCGGCCGGCTGCGTTTCTTCTCGCGACGCCCCGGTCGGGATCGGCGGGGGCCCATCGCGCTCCATGGAGCCGGCCAGCTCCCGGCGGTGCAGCGGGGTGATCCGCCACATGTAGTCCCATGCGGTGAGGGCGACTCCGAACGGCCAGGCCGCGGCGGTAACGAGGCGGTGGGAGCGGGACGGTCGTCGGGGCACGGGTTCTCGGGTGTGTAGCTTGAGGCGGTGTTAGGTCGGGCGTTGCAAGGACGAGGGGTACGGGGCTGGCACCTGCACACCCTCTCCCTGGCGTCGATCGGGCTCTGCATCGTCCTGTGGATCCGGGCCAAGACGGTCGACCAGGAAGCGCGGGGCAACGCCGAGCGGCGGGCGCTCTTTGTGGGCCTGTGGCCGCCCATGTTCTGGCTGATCGGCGACTCGGTCGAGAAGCACGAATAGGGTCCGCCGAGGCATCGCCCCGCGTGTACCCACCCGACCGCCGGGGCAACCGGGGCGCCTAGCCCCCGACCTCGGCCAGCCGCTCCTCGGCGTCTCGTAGCTTGGCTGCCGCCCTGGCTGCTGCCTCCTCAGCCCGTGAAGCCTTGTCCTCCGCCAGCTCCGCCTCCCGCGCCGCGGCCCGCAGGCGACGCTGCGCCTCGGCGAGCTGGTCCTCCAGGCGGGCGATCTCGGCCTCCGCCTCCTCGGCCGCCGTGCGACTCTCCCAGACGCGGTCCACCGCGGCCCGTGCCTGCGCCGACCGCTCCTCCCAGTTGCGCCGGGCCTCGGCGGACGCCTCCTCGGCCTTGCCCACCTCCTCCGGCGACGGTCCCTCATCGGCCGCAGGCTCCGCTGCCGGCCTCTTCCGCTCCGCCCGCGGTTCGGGGGCCGGCTGATCGAAGATGCCGAAGCCGGAGGGCGGATGTAGCTCGGCCGAGAGGCGTCCGCCGAGGACGGCCGCCGCGGCGTCGGCGTCCAGCGATGCGGCATCCAGCGTGGCCGTGACCTCGCCCGCATGGGCGCCGGCCGCGCCGCCCCGCGCCACCAGCAGCTCCTCGGCTCGCTCGGCCAGCCGAGCCACTGCGTCCCGGCGGGCCCGTCCCGCCTGGCGCAGATCGCCGGGCGCACCACCGGCGAGGGCCTCGTCCTGCGCCTCCCGCAGCACCTCACCGAGGCGCACGAGCTCCTCGGCGTCGGCCCGCCGCTGGCGGACCAGTTGGTTCACGGCCCACGCCGCCGGCGTGGGCCGGCGGAGCTTCGCCACCTCGGCGGCGAGCGCGCGGTCACCCGCCTTGCGCAGCGCCTTCGCCAGATCGTTGCGGGCAGTGACGAAATCGTTCGGATCGAGTCCGTACAGCTGCTCCGGATCGAGCGGCGCTTCGTCAGCCATCGGGACAGTTCTACTCCCGCGGGGTAGGAGAGCCCGGTGACGTTCGAGTTCGACTTCGACCAGTTGTACCGACCGGTGGCACTGGTGTTCGGCGTCACGCCGGGCCGGGCCTCGGTCGACATCGACGATGGCCGGCTCGTTGCCCGGTTCGGTTTCTGGACCCTGATGACCGACGTGGCCAACGTGGCCGGGACCGAGATCACCGGGCCGTACCGGACCCTAAGCACCATCGGGCCCGCCCACCTGTCGCTCGTCGACCGGGGACTGACGTTCGCGACCAACCCCCGGCGGGGCCTGTGCATCCGCTTCCACGAGCCCGTTTCCGGCCTGGAACCCACAGGCCGGCTCCGCCATCCCGGCCTGACTGTCACTGTTGCCGATGTGGAAGGCTTGGCCGCCGTCCTTGCCGGCGGCGCCTGAACAAAGGAGATTTCTTCATGGGGACCGTCGCACGGGTGACCGAGATCAGCGCCATGTCACCGAACGGGTTCGAGGACGCCATCAAGGTGGGTGTCGAGCGGGCCAGCCAGACGCTGCGCAACATCACCTCGGCGTGGGTCAAGGAGCAGCAGGTCGAGATCCGCGACGGGGCCATCGTCGGCTACCAGGTCAACCTCATGGTCACCTTCGTCCTCGACGACACCGAAGGGTCGAAGCTCTAGCCAGTGCCCTTCGGGCCGGCCCGAGGGCCTGACGGACCTCGGGTACCGGTGACGATTCGACACGCCGGAGCGTGTCGAATCGTCCCCAGTTGCCCGCTCAGGTCACGACAGGCGCGGGGGGCACCCGGTTGCGCCCCTGATCACACACTGGTCGGTGCCGGCACCGGGGTCGATCCGCTCCCCCGCCTCAGCCGAGATCCGGTCGTTCCCCGGGCCCGCCGAGGAGAAGTCGTTGCCGTCGCTGCCGACCAGGAAGTCATTGCCCAACCCGCCGAACAGGGTGTCGTTGCCCGGGCCGCCTGTCAGCTGATCGTCGCCTGCGAAACCCAGGATGATGTCGTTGCCGCCCAGGCCGGCGATGCGGTCGTTGCCGGCCGTGCCGCAGATGACGTCGTCACCCTCGGTGCCGAAGGTCGCGTTCACCCCGTCGCTGTAGACGGTGCACAGCCGCTGCCAGTCGCACCGGCCGTCGAAGTCGAAGGCGTTGGTGAGCTGGGTCTTCCCGCTGCCGTCGGCGGCATTCATGATCCAGACCTCGTAGTTGGCCCCGGATACCGAGAAGTCGACCCCGGCGACGCCGGGGACCGGGTGGGACCAGATGATCTTCGTGCCGTCGGGCGACCAGGTGGCGATGCTGTCGTAGCCGGACTGGTTGGTGAGGTTCATCTGGTTCGACCCGTTGGCGTTCATCACGAAGATCTCGCTCGTGCCGCCTGCACCGCGCGTGAACGCGATCTTGGTCCCGTCGGGTGACCACTCCGGCGTGTTGTCGTTCGTGCCGGGGCTGTTCGTGAGGTTGACGAGGTTCCCGCCGAAGGGATCCATGGACCAGATCTCGTTGTTCCCGGTGCGGTTGCTGTGGAAGATGATCGAGGTGCCGTCGGGCGACCACTTCGGCCAATTGTCTACCGACCCCGGGCTGTTGGTGAGGTTGGTGTCGCCCGTCCCGTCGGCGTTGATCTTGAAGATCTCGTTGTTACCGGTGCGGTTGCTCTGGACGACGAACTGCGAGCCGTCCGGGTGGTAGCCGCGCGGTATGTCCTCGGGGCGACCGTTGGCCAAGAGGATCGTCTTCCCGGTGCCGTCGGGGTTCATCAGCCACAGCTCGTAGGTGTCGTCGACGGCCTGGCCGACCGACTCGGCCTCATACAGGATCTTCGTGCCGTCGGGGTGGAAGACCGGGTTGTAGTCGGTGATCGGGTTCTCGTCGGTGATGTTCCTCCGGTTACTGCCGTCCTGGTTCATCGTGTAGATCTCGAAGTCGACGACATTCGCCACCCCGGTGGGCAGCGTCCCGCCGCACACGATCAGGCCGTTGAGGCCCTTGTTGTTCACGGCCATCGCCGGCCCGTCGGCGACGAGCATCGTCCCGATCGACGCCACCACCATCGCAGCCGCCTTGGCGGCACGCGTCCGCCCGCTTCCCCGACCCATCCTCATCCCCTGCTCCCCCGTTCGACCGCCTGTGATCTAGTGCATTCACTGGATAGTGCGCCTTCGGCCTAGGTCAGGTCAACCTGCGAGTGGTCGCCGAGCATGAAGCGGTTGGCCCGGGGCCGTCGGGCGGAGCGGGTGACGACGACCTGCTTGCCGATGAGGGAGTCCTCCACCCGCGGGATGTCGACGATCCGGCTGTCGTCGAGGATCACGGAGTGCTCGACCTCCGAACGGAGCACGTGGCAGCGCTCGGCGATCGACGTGAACGGGCCCACGAAGCTGTGCTCGATACGCGTCCCGGCGCCGACGATGGCGGGCCCCCGGATGGTGGAAGCCACGACCTCGGCACCCTCGCAGACCACGACCCGGCCCTCGATCTTCGACTCGGCGTCGACCGAGCCCTCGATGCGCTGGTCGAGTGTCTCCAGGATCAGCCGGTTGCCCTCGAGGAGGGCGTCGAGCTTGCCGGTGTCGATCCACCACCCGTCGACCACCTGGTGGTGTACCCGGTGGCCGTGGTCGAGCAGCCACTGGATGGCGTCGGTGATCTCCAGCTCGCCTCGACCCGAGGGCTCGATGGACCGCACCGCCTCGTGGATGGTGGGGTCGAAGAGGTAGACCCCGACCAGGGCCAGGTCCGACGGTGGGTCCACCGGCTTCTCGACCAGGCGCAGGACCTCCCCATCGGGGCCGATCTCGGCCACACCGAAGCGCTGGGGATCGGGGACACGGGCCAGCAGGATCTGGGCGACGGCCGGCTTGGAGCCGGTGCCGATCCGGCCGTCGGCCTCGAAGCGCTCGACGAACCCCTTCACGCCCTGGCGCAGGAGGTTGTCGCCCAGGTACATCACGAAGTCGTCCTGGCCCAGGAAGTCCCCTGCGATGAGGACGCAGTGGGCGAGACCGAGCGGGGCGTCCTGGGGGATGTAGGTGACTTTGAGGCCCCAGGTCGACCCGTCGCCCACTGCGGCGCGGATCTCCTCGGCGGTGTCGCCCACGACCATCCCGACCTCGACGATCCCGGCCTCGGCCATCTGCTCCAAGCCATAGAAGAGGATGGGCTTGTTGGCCACCGGCACCAGCTGCTTGGCACTGGTGTGAGTGATGGGCCGCAGCCGGGTGCCGGCGCCGCCGGCGAGGATCAGAGCCTTCATGCTGCGCGGGTCTAGCCGCTCACCGCTGCTCCATCCACCTGGCCAGCTCCTCGCCGGCCAGGCGGCCCTGCGCGCCGAGCCGGCGGCGACCGGCCACCGCCTCCGGGAGGAGGCGCACGTACGCCCCGTACGCCTGCATGCGCCGCCTCACCGTCTCGGGCGACAGCGGTCGCCGCCGGATCAGCGGCATCAGGATGTCCCGCCGGGCGTAGGAACCGGTGATGAGCAGATGCCGCCCCGCCTCCCGCAGCGCCAGACCCGTCGGCGCGTTGCGGGTGAGGGTGAGCAGGCGGTTGCGCTCGTCGTAGTGCTGGAAGAGCCTGGAACCCTCGACCGACGAGGCGGAGTGCACGTGGCGGACCACCGACTGGGGCGCGTAAAGGTACCGCCAGCCCTGGGCCCGACCCCGCCACGACAGGTCGAAGTCCTCGTAGTACAGGAAGTAGCGCTCCTCGAACAGCCCGACCCGATCGAGGTAGTCCCGCGACAGGAGCACGGCCGCGCCGCACCAGGCGAAGACCTCCTCGACCCGGTCGAACTGGCCCTCGTCCCGCTCGAGATAGCCGCGGTCGGCCCCGTGACCGTCGGGCAGCACGACCGACCCGACGTTGTTCAGCACGTCGAACGGCTCACCGTCGAGCGGCACCGGGAACCAGGTGGGCGTGCGGGTCACGTGCAGCTCGGAAGTCTGCCCGCCGGACCGCACGAGCACTGTCCGGTCCTCGTCCACGGCCAGGCGTAGTTCGCAGGTGGTCGGGCCGTCGTGGTGGCCGGCCGGGACACGCAGGTGGGCATCGCCGTTGGTCCACTCGAACGTCGCCTCGCCGTCGTTGCCGTGCTCGAGGCCCCAGAAGCCCGAGACGAGCTGGAGACGCCCCCACGCGTCCTTGCCGTCGACCGTGGCCCCCGACACGCGCACACCGAGCGGCCGTCGATCGCCCAGCCCGCGCGTCGCCGTCGCTGACGAGAGCGCGATGTCAAGGAAGCGATCGGCGAAGAGGATCTTGGGGTTGGCGGCACCGACCGAGGGGTCGTCCTCCAGCGCGCCGACCAGCGGGGCCAGCCAGCCGGGCTCCACCTGGGCGTCGTTGTTGACGAGGGCCACGTAGTCGACGCCGGCCAGGTCGGCCATGGCCAGATTGCACCCGCCGGCGAAGCCCAGGTTCCCGCCGGCGTCGATCACCCGGACCCGGGGACGCTCGGCGGCGACCTGCGCGGCGACGCCGTCGGTGGACCCGTTCTCGACCATGACCAGCTCGAGGGAGTCCGACGGCCAGTCGGACTTCTCCAGGCTGTCCAGGCACGACAGGGTGAGCTCGCCGCCGTTGTGGTTTACGATCACCACCCGTACGAGTGGGTGCCGTCCGTCAGTGGTCGACAGGCTGGTCCTCCGCGGTGCTGACCGGACTGCGGGTGGGGTCACGGGGTGGATCGGCGCGCAGGATGGCCAGCTCCTCCGCGAGAAGTCTGGTCCGGGCGTCGAGCCGGGCCAGCTCCCAGGAGAAGTGGACGACGATGAGGAGCAGCAGGGTGATGGCGCCCAGGAAGAAGGCGCCGGGTGCGTAGGCGATGCCGAGCGAGGACGCAATCCGGTCGAGAACACTCGGGAACGTGGCGAGGAAGGCGATCACCACCCCGATCGACAGCCACAGCAGCGCGTAGCGCGAAGGCAGCTGGTTGCGCCGCACCATGCGCACGATGAAAAGCAGGCTGAAAACCGTCAGCAGCAGAATGAAGACATGCGCGCCGGTGCTCATCGGAGCGACCGCCTCATCGCCCGCTCCCGGCGGCGCACGGGCGCCCGGCTGAGCAGGGAGAGCAGGGCCCGAAGGTAGTGGTACGCCAGCTTGAGGTTCTGGGTCGACGGGGTGCCTGCGGCCCGCACCCGCATGCTCACCGGCACCTCGACCACCCGGAAACCGGCCTGGCAGGCCAGCAGCAGCGCCTCGACCGTGTCGCCGAGGTACTCGTTGGGGTAGTCGGCGGCGTAGAAGGCGAGGAGCGGAGCGGAGAAGGCCCGGAAGCCCGAGGACGTGTCGGAGAAGCTGCGCCCGGAAAGCACCCGGACGGCCAGGCGCAGGATGCCCATGGCCCCGCCCCGCAGGCGGCCGACGTCGTACTCCGAGCCCGCCTCGGGCGCGGCGAAACGGCTGCCGATCACCAGGTCGGCCCCCTCGTCGAGGGCGGCGAGCAGCGCCGGGACCTGGCCGGGGTCGTGCTGGCCGTCGGCGTCGAACTGGATCGCCCGGCCGTACCCGTGGGCGATCGCGTACCGGAAGCCGGTCTGCAGCGCGCCCCCCACGCCGAGGTTGAACGCCAGGACGGCGACGGGCACGCCCTCGGCCCGGGCCACGCCGGCCGTGGCGTCGGTGGAACCGTCGTCGACCACCAGGACGTCGAGCTGCGGGCACGTCAGCGCCAGCTCACGCAGCACCGCAGCAAGGGCCGCCTCCTCGTTGAGGGCGGGAAGGATCACCAGCGTCCGCGCCGACCGGGCGGGAGGCACCGGGAGGCTGAGCGGAAGGGGCGCCGCCTGCTCCCGCACCATCCCGGTCAACGGGACCGGTCGATCCGGAAGAGGCCGAGGAAGAATGCGGCGAAGCCCGTCTGTGCTCCCACCATCATGAGGGTCATGGCCAGCAGGGCGGGCCGCAGGGAGTTGATCGGGCCCAGTCCCTGGCGCAGCCAGTGGATGAAGACGGCGGCGTCGATGACGAACCCGACCAGGAACATGAGCCCGCCGCTGAGGAGGCCCCGTTCGAGGCTGTAGTTCCGCTCGAACCAGCGCTGCACGCGGTCGGCGCCGCGCCCCTGTTCCACCGGCAGGCAGGTGCGGGCGAAAACGCCGAACAGCAGCGTCTGGTAGCCGAGGATGGCCAGCAGCGCGAAGAGGGCGCTGAAGTGGACGTCGAGGGCGTGGAAGCCGAGGTTCAACGGACCGGGGAGGAGCACGGCCTGGCCGATGAGTCCGAGCACGAACATGGCGATCCCCGGCCCCATGAAAAGCCAGTTCGGACTGAGGAGCAGCATGAAACGCAGGTGGCGCCACCCGTCGCGCATGGAGTTGAGCTTCGACTCCCCCTCGCGCGGGTGATAGGTGATCGGCACCTCGGTACCGCGCAGGCCGGCCTTGGCCGCGTTGATGACTATCTCCGACGCGAGCTCCATGCCCTGGGACTGGAGGTCCATCCGCCGGTAGGCCTCTCTGGTGAAGGCCCGCATGCCGCTGTGGGCGTCGGAGCTGTCGACCTTGAACAGGCGGTTGAGCACGCCGGTCAGCACCGGGTTGCCGATGTAGCGATGGGTCCAGGGCATGGCGCCCGGCAGGATCTTGCCGGCGAACCGGGATCCGAGGACGTAGTCATAGCCGTCGTGCAGCGGGGCGATCAGGCGGTCGAGCTGGGTGAAGTCGTAGCTGCCGTCGGAGTCGCCCATGATGATGAAACGGCCCCGGGCCTCGGCGAAGCCCTTGAGGTAGGCGTTGCCGTACCCCCGGGCCGGCGCCTGGACCACGCGGGCACCGGCCTCATTGGCCACGGCCACCGAGTCGTCGGTGGAGCCGTTGTCGCTGACCACGACCTCACCGGTGAGGCCCGTCTTGCGGATGCCTTCCCATGCTTTCTCGATGCATGTCCCGACCGAACCCGCCTCGTTCAGGCAGGGCATGACCACCGAGATGTCGGGCGCGGCCTGGGAGGGCTCACGGGCGCTCAGGTCGACCGCTCCTGTGACACTCACGGGCACCGAGTTTAGGCGGGGTCGCGGTCACGCCACGTGACCGCGACCCTCCGGGCCCGGCCGGCGGCCTTCCGCGCTGCCAGGGTGAGCCCGCCCTCGCGCAGGTGGTCGGCGGCGGTCTGCAGGTCGTAGGCCAGACCGCGCCAGCGCTTCTTGACCTCGGTGAGGTCGTGCCTGAGACCGGTCATGACGTCCTGGTCCAGCAGGTCCGGAGCGCGATGGGGGTTCCGGCAGAACTCCACCAGCGGCGCGAGCACCTTCGGCCAGGTCATCTCGCCGGCCAGCGCGCCGGCTCCTACGGCCATGGCCGCCCGCAGGTCGTCGTCGGCGAGGATGCGGGCCAGCGCAGCTTCCAGTGCGTCGACGTCGCCGGCGGGGACGGTAAGGCCGAGCTGCCGCCCCTCGATGAGATCGGCGAGGGCGTCACCCTGTGTGGCCACCGTCGGGAGCGACGCCCACAGGTAGTCGAGCACCCGCGTGCGGAAGGAGTACGCCGTCTCCACGTGGTCGAGGTGGGTGCTCACGCCGATGTCGGCGTCGAGCAGGTAGTTCTGGCGGTCGTCGTACTCCACCCAGCCCTCGTTGAAGAACGCATGGGTGCCGGTGAGGCCGAGCCGGTCGGAGAGCTCCCGGGCCGCCACGGCCATCCGCATCTCGGGGATGTCGGGGTTCGGGTGCTTGAGGCCGAGGAAGAACAGGCGCACATCCGGTCGTCGCCGGCGCAGGCGGTCGACGGCGTGCAGCAGGGTGAGCGGGTCGAACCAGTTGTAGATGCCGCCGCCCCACAGAAGCACCGTGTCGTCGAGGCCGATCCCCGGCACGACGCCCTTGATGGCCGGTCGGGTGCGCACCGGTGGGCTCTCCGGCACGCCGAAAGGCACCACGCTGATCAGCGACCTGAGGGTCGCGTCCGCGTCGTAGCTGACGGGGTTCACCCGTCCGAGGGCGCTCATCTGGCCGAGCCAGAAGTCGCGCTGCTTCTCCGATGCACACAGGAAGAAGTCGCCCCGCAGGAGCTGCTCGTTGAGGACAGCGGTGGCCGCCTGGACGGCGATCAGCCGGCCCCGCCGGCCCTCGTCGCGGCCCTGCTCGAGCTGCTCCAGGTGGAGTGGGTCGTAGACGTCGGCCACCAGAATCTTCTCCGACTCCAGCAGGAACTGCCGCGTGTGGACGAGCCATCCCTGGAAGACCAGGACGTCGCACCACCGCTCGAGCTCGGCCAGCCCCTCCTCGTCGACCGCCCGCACGGGAAACGGAGCGTCCGGCAGGTCGGCGAGCGTGGTGGTGACCAGCTGCACCTCGTGCTCCGCGGCAAGGGCACACGCGATCTGCCAGGCGCGAATACCCGGCCCGGCCATACGCGCCGTCAGCGTGTCGGGCGTGGCGACGACGATCCTCATCGCCCGCGACACTACGGCCGCTCCTGCAGCAACCGTACCGGCACGTACCCTCGTCGGGCTAGACGCGTGGCGTTGCCGCGAGCGTTTGGTCGATCGGGGGTCGAATAGCACCGCGGATTGACCACACGTTCTGCAGTTAGAGCTCTTCGGCCAGCTTGGGCTCGAGCTTGGAGAACACGAACACGCCAAGGGCGAGGGTGGCCGCCGACACGCCGAACAGGTAGGCCATGTCGAGCAGCGGCGGGACGCGGAGATCGTAGAGGCAGTCGCGGTAGGCCTCGACGAAGCGGACCATGGGGTTGAGCTTGTAGAGCGTGAAGAGCTCGGGGCGGTCCTTCAGGGCGTCGCGCACGTAGGTGATCGGATACACGATCGGCGTGGCGTAGAACCAGATCTGCAGCAGGATCCCGATGAAGTGCTGAACGTCGCGGAAGTACACGTTGAGCACGCTGAGCAGCAGTCCGAGGCCGACGACGAACATCGTCTGGATCAGCACGAGCCCGACGGTCGGGAGCAGCCACGGCAATACGAAACTGCCGGCGACGAGCAGGACGACGGCCAGCACGCCCAGCTCCAGCAGGAACGACACGATCCACGAGGCAATGTTGGAGACCACCAGGATCTCCCTCGGGAAGAACACCTTCTTGATCAGGTTGGAGTTGGCGATCAGCGCCCCCATCGAGCCCGACATCCCGTTGGCGAGGAAGTTCCACGGGAGGAGGCCGCACAGCAGGAAGATGGCGAACACGTTGAGGCCGCTGGGATCACCGGGCGCAACGTCGACCTTCAGGAAGAACCGGAACACCACGGTGAAGATGACCATGGTGGCCAGCGGGTTGAGCAGCGACCAGGTCCAGCCCAGGACCGACCGCTTGTACTTGCCCCGCAGCTCCCGCAGGGTGAGGTTGACGAAGAGCTCGCGCGACTCCGTCAGCTCGGTGAGGGAACTCACCGGAGGTGAGCCAATGACAGAGTCACTCGGCGAGGCGGCGGCTGATGGCGGCGCCGTAGCGGAGAACCCGCTTCGAGGCCCGCCGGGCCACCTCCACCGGGCCACCGGCCCGGAAGTACTCGCGAGCCAGTGCGACGTCGGCCCGCAGCCGGGGCCGGCGGCTGACCGCCTCGGCCAGCTCGGCCATGTTCTCGTAGCCGACCGGGGCGGCGAGGTCGGCCGCCTGGCGGGGCGCACGGCAGAACTCGACGAGAGGGGTGAGCACCCGGCTCCACGTGTGCAGCGGCATGACTTCGGCCAGCCGGGCCCGGCACGCCGCACTGGCCGACTCGTCGTCGAGCAGGGTGAACAGCGCCTCCTCCAGCGCCTCGATGTCCCCGGGCGGCACGGTGATGCCGAGTCCCCGGCTCTCGATGAGGTCGGCGAAGGTGTCCCCGCCGGTGGCCACGATGGGCAGGCAGGTCCACAGGTAGTCGAGGATCCGGGTGCGGAACGAGAAGGCCGTCTCCACGTGGTCGAGGTGGGTGCTGACGCCGATGTCGGCCTCGAGCAGGTAGTTCTGGCGGTCGTCGTAGTCGACCCAGCCCTCGTTGAAGAACACGTGCTTGTCGGTGAGGCAGAGCGAGTCGGACAGCGTGCGGGCCGCCACTGCCATCCGCATCTCGGGAACGTCGGGGTTGGGGTGCTTGAGGCCGAGGAAGAAGAGGCGGACGTCGGGACGGCGCTGGCGCAGCCGGTCGATGGCGTGGAGCAGGGTGATCGGGTCGAACCAGTTGTAGATCCCGCCGCCCCACAGGATCACCTTGTCGTCGGCCCCGATGCCGGGCACCACTCCCTTGAGCGCCTGGCGATTGTGGACCGGAGGCTGGTCGGGCACGCCGAAGGGGGCGACGGCGATCAGCGAGCCCATGGTCTCATCCGCGTCGTAGTTCTTCGGGTTGATGCGGCCGACGGCGGACAGCTGACCGAGCCAGAAGTCGCGCTGCTTCTCGGAAGCGCACAGGAAAAAGTCGCCCCGGGTCAGCTGGTCGTTGAGGGCAGTGGTGCAGTCGCTGACGGTGCGGGCGCGACCCTCGGCGCCCTGGTCCTTGGCCTGTTCGAGCTGCTCGAGGTGGAAGGGGTTGTAGATGTCGGCGATGAGGATCTTGTTGCTGTCCACCAGCCAGCGGAACGTCGACAGGATCAGCCCCTGGAACACGAAGATGTCGCACCAGCGCTCGAGCCCGCGCATATCGGCCAGTCCGACCGACCGGATGCTGAAACGCGGGTTGGTGATCGTGCAGGTGCCCGTGGTGACCAGCTCGACGTCATGCTCGGCCGACAGGGCGTCGGCCATGGCCCATGCCCGGATGGCGGGGCCGGCCATGCGGGCTGACAACGTCTCGCCCGTGGCGATCACGATCTTGCGCCGGGTGCTGAACGCCCGCTCGATTCCGAATGCCTCGACGAGGATGCGGTGGGCGGCTTCGTACCGGGGGTGGGCGTAGGCCGGCTCGAGGGCCTGGCGGAACAGGGGCAGAAGCTCGGTGTCGGTGCGCCGGCGTTCGGATTGCAGCCGGCGGCGGTCCTCGTCGAGGGTAGGAAGGTGGTCGACCAGCGCGTCGATGGCGAACACCGGCGCCAGCGTCTCGCGGGAGACCGGGACGGACTCGTCCTCCGCTCCCACCGGGGGTGCCGCCGACAGGTCGAGGATTCCGTTGTCGGCGGCGCCCCGCGACAGGCCGCGACGAACGGCGAGCAGCAGGGCGGCGGGCAGGGCCTTGGCCAGCAGGTCGTCGCCCAGGTTCTTGTACAGGCTGAACAGGGCGTTGCGCTCGAGCAGGTAGTGCTCGCGCCACGGCCCGTAGCTCTTCATGGAGGCGTGGTGGCGGTGGTAGGCCAGCGAGGTGGGCACGTAGCGCACCCTCCAGCCCAGCAGGTTCAGGCGCCAGCCGAGGTCGACGTCCTCGTAGAACATGAAGTAGCGGTCGTCGAACCCGTCGACCGCCCGGTACACGCTGGCCCGCACGAACATGGCTGCGCCGGTGGCGAACAGCACGTCCTTGGGCTTGTCGAACTCGCCGGTGTCGGGCTGCTCGCACTCGCGCTTGTACCCCATGCCGTACCAGGTGAGGGAGCCGTCGACGAAGTCGATGTGCTCGCCGTCCCAGTCGAGGACCTTGCTGGCCACGCAGGCCACGTCGGCCTGGGTGTCGAGCACATCGACGGCGGCGGTGATCCAGTCGGCGCCGGGCCGGGCGTCGTTGTTGATGAAGGCCAGGTACTCCCCACCGGCGTGGGCCGCCCCCAGGTTGCAGCCTCCAGAGAAGCCGCGGTTGACGTCGGACTCGATGACCTGCGCGCCGGGCACCGCAGCTCGAATGCGCTCGGCACTGCCGTCGCCCGAGGCGTTGTCGACGACCAGCAGTTGCAACCGGTGGGCCGGCCAGTTGACGTCGGCGAAGGACTGCAGGCAGGTGATGGTGTCGTCCGCGCCCCGGTAGTTGACCAGGATCACCGACACCATCCCGGCTCGGAGGGCCGGCGGCTTGTTCATCGGGTGTCCCCCATCAGGCGTCGAAGCTTTCTGACATCCACCGGCCGCCGAGGGCCACGTAGCCACCGGACTCCCGGGGCGTGCCGTGCTCCACGTCGAAGCGGAGGCAGCGGCGCAGGTAGTCGTACTGGTGGGTGGTGGTGTAGTCGACGACCGAGGCCGAGAGATCGTAGGTCCCCGGCTGGAGCATCAGGTTGGGCACGTGCAGGTCGACGATGCCCTCACCGGAGATCTCGTCGGGCACGAAGCCGGCGTCGCGGGTGTGATGCGCCCACAACCACGTGCCGTCGAGGGTTTCCAGGGCCAGCCCGAAGACCGGCTTGGACACCGGCTTGTCGGCCCGGTACCGCAGCCGGAACGTGACTGCGTCGCCGGTGGACGGATGGCTGATCTCCCGGCCTGACGCGTCGAGCAGGTGCACATCCTGCAGGCGCACCTCGCCGGAGCCCCACCTGCTCTCGGCCACCTCGGCGGTGACCTCCACGCGGTCCTCGTGACCCTCGTCGACGTAGTCGTCGACCACATCCTCGGACCGGCCGACGGAGACGACCTCGCCGTCCTTGAGCCAGGCCACCTTGTCGCACATCGTCCGCATGGCGTCGGCCGCGTGGCTGACGATCACCACCGTCTTGCCGGCCCGGCGGAAGTCGGCGAACTTCTCGTTGCACCGGCGCTGAAAGACGGCGTCACCCACGGCAAGGACCTCGTCGACCAGTAGGACGTCGGGGTCGATGTTGATGGCCACCGAGAAGCCCAGGCGCACGTACATGCCCGAGGAGTAGTTCTTCACCGGCTGGTCGATGAAGCGCTCGAGGCCGGCGAAGCCGACGATGTCGTCGAACCGGGCGGTGAGGTCGCGCTTCGACAGGCCGAGGATCGACCCGTTCAGGAAGACGTTCTCCCGGCCGGACAGCTCGGGGTGGAAGCCGGATCCCAGCTCCAGGAGGGCGGCCATCTTGCCGCGGGTGCGGATGCGGCCATCGTCGGGACGGAGGATCTTGGCGATGCACTTGAGCAGCGTGGACTTGCCCGAGCCGTTCTCCCCGACGAGGCCGTAGGTGATGCCCTCCTCGATCTCCAGGGAGACGTCGCGCAGGGCCCAGAACTCGTCGTAGCGGACCCTCCCGGCCCTCAGGACGGTGGCCTTCAGGGACCGGTTTCGCTCGTGGTAGAGCCGGAACCGCTTGCTGACCCCTTCCACGACGATCGCGGGCTCAGCCATACGACAGCTCAGCCATACGACAGCTCAGCCACGTATGGAGCGCAGGCGGGAGTAGCCGGCGCGGGCCTGATGCGACCATCGCATCGTGCGGGTGGCCAGGAGCTCCTCGAGGTGGGCGCGGAGGCCGTCGAGCTCGATACGCGTGCGGTCGAGCTCCTCGACGGTGCCGGCCAGGCGGGTCTCGAGGTCGTCGGCCCGCTTCTCGGCGTCCTCGGCCCGGCCCAGCAGCTCCTGGACCTGCCCTCGGGAGGTGGCCATCTCGGCGGCCAGTTCGGCCTCGAGGACGGCAATGCGGACCCGCTGGGCCTCGGCGTCGGCCCGCAGCTTGGCGACGGCCGCCTCGGCGTCGTCCGGGACGGCGCGCAACACGAACTGGTAGGTCGATGATTCGGAATCGGCCATGACCGAGTCGACCACCTCGGGCGCGAACTCGCCTTCGTCCACCGGTACCGGGGTGTCGAAGAACCCAGCAGTGGTCCGCCGCACGTCGATCGGCACCATCCCGGCCTCCCGGAACAGGTCCTCGATGGACGAGCGGGTGAAGAAGCGCACGTGGGTGCTGTCGAGCAGCCCCAGCTCCTGGTAGTCGAATCGGCCGGCCAGCAGGGCGAGGCGGACGCTGCCGTGAGCGATGTTGGGGATCGACGCCACGATGCTGCCGCGGTCGGCCAGCAGGGCTCGGGCCTTCCGCAGCACCGCCAACGGGTCACGCAGGTGTTCGAGGACATCGCCGAAGACAATGGCGTCGAAGCGGGCGTCGCCGAAGGCTTCGGCGAGGTCCATGGTCTCCACATCGCCAACGACGAGTCGCTCGAGGTGCGGACGGGCCTCCTCGGCGGACTCGGAATCGGACTCGAGCCCCGAGACCGAGCAGCCCCGCTCGGTAAGCGCCCTGGCCAGGTACCCCGTGGCGCAGCCCACGTCGAGCACTCGCTTGGTGCCGCCGACCAGCTCGACCATCAGCGTATGGCTGTTGTTGCGGTTCGAGAGATCGACGTCGGTGTCGTACCGGGGACCGTCCATTCCTCACCCCACCCTACTGGCTCCTCTCTTTCGCCTGGCGGGCACGACCACCGTGAGCGCGGCGGCGACCAGGGCCAGGCCGGTCACCGCCCCGCCGGCGAGGAACGTCTGCGGCAGGTACTCGAGCGTCACCGTGTGCTCACCCGGCGGGACGAAGACCCCCATGAGGGCGCCGTCGACGGGCACGATCGGCGCCGGCTCGCCGTCGACCCGGGCCGTCCACCCGTCGGCCAGGTTCTGGGAGACGACCAGCAGCGAGTCGGCCCCGCCCGCCACCTCGGCCCGCACGGTGTTGTCGGAGATGCGGGAGGAGAGCACCTGGGGAGGGGACGCGCCGGGCGGGGCCGGGGGGTGCCCGTCGCCGACGAACGGCGCCACGTCGGCGTCCTCGGACGGACGGGTGGCAGCCCAGGCCAGCAACGTGGCCTGGTCCGGGAACGACCGCCACCGGCCGTGGGCGCTGACCAGGGGCCACGCCGAGGGTCGCTCGTAGATCCACGCTTGCTCGGTGGACACCAGCCGGATGGCCTGGCCGGGGTCCTCAATGAGCAGTTGGCGGGCGGCCCGGGGTCCGGTCATGCCCACCTCGACGTTGCACGCCGGCCGGTCGGCGGTGGCCGTGAAGCGGTACGGATCGCCGGCGGACAGGCTGCGGGCCAACAGTGCGAAGCCGGTCCAGCCCCCGCCGATGTCGAACGACGGGCGGGTGGTCGTGGCCACGACCCGGCTGCCACTCAGCAGGGTGAGGGTGACAAACGCTCCCCGGCACGGCTTGCCGGTCCGCAGCGGGACGTAGATGCCGTTGAGTGGACCGGGCGCCACACCGGACATCGCCTCGTCGGGCACTACCTCGGCCGAGGCCCACCGATCCCACGCGAGGTCGGCGTCGGCAGAGACACGACCGAACGGGAGCTCCTCGGCGCCCTCGGCGAAGAAGCGCACCCCCAGGTGGTCGAGGAGAGGCGACGTGAGGTTCCACTCCTCCCGTTCGAGGTTGATCTTGAGAGCGTCGCGGGAGAAGGCCTGGGGGTTGAAGGCGCCCACCAGGGCCTTGAACTCCTTGCCGTGCAAGGCCAGGCCCCGGAGGTCGGGGAGGTCCAGGGCCTGGCCGGAGTTCGGATAGAAGGTGTACCCGCTGGCCGCGAAGCGGTAGCGGTCGTCGAGCAGGGCGCGCATCGCCCGGTGGCCGGCACGCTCGCCGTAGAAATCGCCTACCGGCGCCTCCGGCGTGAAGTGACGCAGTGGCCACCCGAGCTGGGCGAACAGCAGCGCGGCCAGGGCCAGCGTGGCGCCGGCGCGTGTCCGGCTGTCCGGCCGGCGGAAGGCGAACAGGGCGACGGCCACGGCCACCCCAGCGAGGAGAACGGCGAGGCCGAAGCGGAAGGTCACATTGCGCAGGAGGTTGTACGCAGATGCAGTGCGGAAGAAGTCGGCGGAGGGAAGGAGCACTGCGCCGGCCAGCGCCGCCAGCGTGATGCCCGAGCCCACGCGCGTGGCCACCACCGACTCGCTCTTCCGCCGGGCCCACCAGGCGTCGAGGGCGAGGGCGGCCAGCACGGCCACGGCCAGGCCGATGAGGAACCGGGACCGGCCGATCGGGTTCCGCGCGATCCCCGGCAGGCGCTCGGCCACGCTGAGGAGGGGCGTGCCGATGAAGTTCACGAGCACCCCGACGGCAGCCATCCCGCAGAAGAACGGCCACGCCTCGGCGCCCTTGGCGGTGACGCGCACCCGACCGAGTGCGGCTGCGGCCAGGCCTCCGGCAAGAGCCACGGCCGCGATCATGCCGACGTGGGACACGCTCTCCACCGGGTTGAGGCCGCTCCACCACGGCCCTGAGAGTGGAGGGCCGGTGGCGCTGAGGTCCAGCAATCCGAAGATCTGGATCGAGGGGATGTGCTCGCCGCCGGGACCGATCCGGACGTCGAGGGTGCCCCGGTCGAGCACCTCCGACAGGAAGGGCACAAGGGTGACGGCCGCCATCCCCACGCCCCAGACCATGCCGACCCCCGGCAGGATGCACCGGCGCACCGCCTGCCCCAGCCCCGAGCTGCGCCGGACGGCCAGCCAGCCGGCCCAAGCCGCGGTGCCGTACAGGCAGAACACCCACCCCGACGGGAAGCCCTCCGCCCACGCCCACGCCACCAGTCCGCCCAGGACGGCGGCGCCCCGCAGGTCGGCCCAGGAGTACCCCCGCACCCGCCGGCCCGCTTCGGGCACCAGGCGGTGGACGGCCCAGAACAGCGCGGGCACGAGGAACACGGCGTCGACCCGGTGGATGAAGACCAGGTTCGTGCCGCTGAAGGTGTAGGCCACCCCGGCCAGGATCGCCGGGCCCACCGCCGTCCCCATGCGCCGCACTAGGAGGTAGGTGAACGTCTGGCAGAACAGGAGGGCGAGGAAGACCTTCAGCCCGATGGCGTACCAGGCGGGAAGGAACAGGAAGCCGATGCTGAACGGGGAGAAGATGGCGTTCAGCGGCAGAGTCCCGGTGGGCTGGCCGGCGGCCAGGTTCGGGTCCCATCGCTGGAACGAGCCGCTCCGCAGGGCCCTGAAGAAGGAGACCCGGCCGGCCATCGACTCGGCCTGGTCGGTCTGGACGAGCGACTTCACGTACGGAGCCCGGCGCAGCGCCTCCCGGTATGGCGACTTGGCCTCGACCAGGTCGACACCCGCGTACGTGCGCTGGCCGAGAATCGCCTGGGGCATGAGGAGGAAGGCGCAGGCCAGGAAGACCGCAGCAGGAAAGACGGCCCGCCGGAGGATGTCGCGGGTCATGTGGGCGGGATTCTTGCCTGTCCGCCGCGTCAGTTGCCTGTCGAGGTGGCAGGTAGCCTCCCGCCGTGCGCCGGCCGGTGATCTGGGCCGCCCTCGGCTACCTCCTGGTCGGGACGATGGCGTTGTGGCCGTCCATCCGTCCGGGCCGCACGCTCGTGCCGTCGGACGCACTGATCATCGCCACCCCCTACTCGGCACTTCCCTCCGCGCACGAGCCGCACAACCTCCAGCTTTCGGACACCACCTTCCAGTTCTTCCCGTGGTTCCATTACCTGGCCGAGGGGATGCGCGACGGCGAGATCCGCCAGTGGAACCCCACTCTGCTCGGGGGGCTGCCCGTCAGCCCGAACGGCAACGTGAGCCCGTATTACCCCCTCACCTGGTTGGGCGGGGTGATGTCGCCTTTCGATGCCTACGACCTCTTCGTCCTGCTGCACCTGGTCATCGGCGCGCTGGGCGTGTACGTGCTGGGCCGGGCCCTCGGCATCCGCCCGCTGCCCGCCTGGGTCGGGGGCCTCCTGGCGTTCACCGCCGCCTTCTGGGTCAACTGGTCCACCCATCTCGTCCACGTCGCCGGCATGGTGTGGGTCCCGTGGGTGCTGGCCGCGACCTGGTGGCTCCTCGCCGCGCCCTCACGGCGCCGGGTGGTGGCCCTCGCCGCCGTCGTCGGCGTGTGGCTCCTCGGCGGCAGCCCGCAGTACGTGTACTACGGCGGCCTGGCCCTCGCCGGTTGGGCCGCGGCCGTCGTCGTCGCCCGCAAGGTACGGGGCACGGCTCCGCTGCTCCGGCCGGCACTGGCCTTCAGCCTCGCCATGGTGCTGGGCGCGCTGCTGGCTGCGCCGGTCATCCTGCCGACCCTGGCGACGCCCGGCCGGGTCCTCCGTACCCGGGAGAGCGAGGCGCAGACCGCCCATGTGCCCGCCGACGACGCCATCCGGCTGGTGGTCCCCAACGCCACCGGCAATGGAGCCGACACCATCTTCTACGGCTCCAGCGACGAGCTGCGCATGGACTCGCCTTTCCTCGGCGTCACCGGCGTGCTCCTCGCCGGCGCCGCACTTGGCGGGGTCGGGCTCGGGGGCCGACGCCGGCTCCTCCTGGTCACAGGTACCGCCGCCGTCCTGCTCCTGGCCTTCACCGGACTGCCCCATCGCCTGCTCTACGAGGTGGTCCCGGGCTACGACCGCTTCCGCTCCAGCCCCCGCTGGCTCTTCCTCCTTCCGGCCTTCGCCCTGCCCCTCGCCGCCCTCGGGCTGCAGGACCTGCTGTCGGGTGCCCGCCGGGCACGGACAGCCCTGGTGGCGACCGCAGTGGTCGCAGGTGTGGCCGTGGTCGCCTGGTACGTGTTCGAGCGGTCCCAACCGGGTGCGCCGACGACCTACTTCCGCAACCGGGCCGTTTTCGCCCTCGCCCTGCTCGGCGTCGTCGCCGTCGCCGGCTGGGTGACCCGGTCCCGACCACGGCTCGCAGTCGCCGCGGTGGTGCTGGTCGCGCTGGGGGAGATCGCCTTCCACACCCAGCGGTGGTATCCCCGGATCGACCAGTCGACGGCCTACCCGGACACCGTCGCGACCGACATCGCCGCCATGCGGGGCGGTCGGTTCGTCACTGTGGGTGTGCGTCACCCTTTCCCACCGCTGGCTCCCGATGTGTCGATGGTCTACGGCGTGGCCGACGCCCATGGCCTCTCCGTGCTCTTCCCGAAGGACTACGACCGGTTCCTACGGCTCATCGACGACTACGGGGTCTACGCCGAGGAGTTCAACCTCGCCCCCTCGCTCGCCCGGGGGGAGCAGCTGGACTCTCCCCTCCTCGACGTCCTCGACGTACGGACCGTGCTGGCCGAGCGCGACGTCCCCATTCCGGGCAGCTACCGGATCCTCGTCCCGTCCGCCGTCGAGCCATGGGTCTACGAGCGCACCACGTCCGCCGCCGCCATGGTGGTGGCCTCTGCCGCCCCGGCCACCGAGGAGCAGATGTGGGCGCAGGTGGCGGCGCCCGGCTGGGACCCACGGGCCACCGCGGCCGTGCCCGGGCTCCGGGGCCCGGTGGCCGGCGGGACGGGCGGCACGGTGGTCGGACGTGCGGCGCCGCCGGACCGCGAGCTGTGGGAGGTCGACGCTCCGGGCGGCGGGTTCCTGCGGGTGGGCTCACGGTGGGATCCCGGCTGGTCGGCGACGATCGACGGAAGAGCGGCGTCGGTCCTCCGGGCCGACGGGGTGTTCCGTGGGGTGGTCGTCCCGCCCGGGCGCTCGGTCGTCCGGTTCTCGTACCGGAACTCCGAGGAGGTGCGGGGCCGGGCCGTGGCCGGAGTAGGGCTCGTCGTAATCACCGTGCTCCTGGCGCCGTGGCGAAGAAAGTTTCCGGCGATGTCAACCGAACCGCCCCGTGGAACGTCTAGTCGGGTAGGGCGACTATGGTGACGGCGCCCGTAGGCGACCGGCAAACGCCTCGGTTCCCACTGTGCGGTCTGTGATCGCCTTCGACGGGGCCGTGGCTCGACACAAGGAGACGTATGAGGAAACGCAACGTGTTCACCGCGTTGGCAGCGGCGGCGATGGTCCTTCAGCTGGTCGGCACCGCCGGCCCAGCGACGGCACAGACCCCGCCGGAGGTCACATTCTCGTTCGCTCCGACCTCCGGGCCGGCGGGAACCAAGATCCTGTTCACTGGCGCAGGGTGCCCCCACAGCGCCACCGCCACCTTCGACGGCCTGGCCTTCCTCACCCAGGGCAGCGCCACGCCGATCGCTCCCAAGGAGTTCGTCTCCAACGCCTCTGGGCAGTTCACCGCCGAGGTCGACACCACCGGGTTGGCGCCCGGCCAGTTCACGACCTTCGTCGTGTGCGCCACGACCACGAAGGGCGGCCCCGGCAGCCCGTTCACGGTGACGGTGCCGGTGATTCCCGGCTCGACCTACTTCCCGCTCAGCCCCGGCCGCGTGCTCGACACGCGTGACGGCACTGGCACCGGTGGTGCGGTCAACCCGATCGGCGCCGGCGGCACCATCGACGTCGCGGTCACCAACCGGGTCGGCGTGCCGGCCACGGGCGTGACCGCGGTGGCCCTCAACGTGGCGGCCACCAACGCCACCGGCCCGCCGAGCTACCTCACCGTCTGGCCCACCGGCCAGAGCCGGCCGCTAGCGTCGAACCTGAACTTCGTGCCCGGCGTCTCCGTGCCCAACCTGGTCATCGCCCGGGTCGGCATCGACGGCAAGGTCTCGCTGTACAACAACCTCGGCAGCGTCAACGTCGTGGCCGACGTCCAAGGCTACTTCCTGGGCGACGCGACCGGCTCCACCTACTTCCCCCTGACCCCGGCCCGTGTGCTCGACACCCGCGTCGGCACCGGAGGCACTGCGGCGCCGGTCGGCCCGGGCGGCACCATCGAGCTCAAGGTCACCGACGCCGGCGGCGTTCCCGCCGCCAGCGGTACCGCCGTCGCCCTCAACGTCACCGCCACCAACGTGAGCGGCAACGAGAGCTTCCTGACGGTCTGGCCTTCGGGCACGAGCCGGCCGCTCGCCTCCAACCTGAACTTCATCCAGGGGCAGACCGTGCCCAACCTGGTCATCGTCCGGGTCGGCGACGGCGGCAAGATATCGCTCTACAACAACGTGGGCACCGTCGACGTGGTGGCCGACACCCAGGGGTTCTTCGCCGCCTCGGCCGTCCCGCCGGCCACGCCCACGGGCTCGCAGTACTTCCCGGCCAACCCGGCCCGGATCCTCGACACCCGCAACGGTGTCGGTGTCCCCGGCGGCGCGACCGGCCAGCTGGGCACCGCCAGCACCCTTGACCTGCAGGTCACCGGCGCCGGCGGCGTACCCGCCAACGCCACTGCGGTGGTGCTCAACGTCACGGTGACGGAGTCCCCGGGCCCCGACAGCTACCTCACGGTGTACCCCACCGGCACCGCCCGACCGCTGGCCTCGAACCTGAACTTCGTAACCGGCCAGACCATCCCCAACCTGGTCATCGCCAAGATCGGTGCCGGGGGCAAGGTCACGATCTATAACAACCTTGGCTCAACCTTCGTGATCGCCGACGTGCAGGGCTGGTTCACCGCAGCCTGACCGACCGACATCCACGCAGTGACATCAGGCAGCGGGCTCCGGCCCGCTGCCTGATGTGCTTTTCCGCGTGGATTTGCATTCCGGTGCCCCGGGACGTCGTCGCACCGGCGGTATGGTCCCGGCCGTGACGACCGGCCCCAGGCAGTCGAGCCGGCTGGCCGTGGTCGCCCACCTGATCTCACTGGTCGGCGGCTTCTTCGTTCTCCTCTACTGCAACCGTGACCAGTGGTTCTTCGGCGACGAGTGGGACTTCATCGGCCACCGCGGCGTCGTCGGCGCCGAGCGGAGCATCTGGGCCCCGCACACCGAGCACTGGTCGACCGGGCCGATCCTGATCTACCGGGGGCTCGACCACCTCTACGGCCTGCACACCTACATCCCCTACGTCGTCGTGCTGCTCCTGTTCCACGTGGCCGTCACCCATCTGCTCTGGCAGCTTCTGCGCCAGGCCGGCGTGGACGTTCCCCTTGCCACCGCGCTGTCCGCGGTCTACGTGCTGCTGGGTGCGGGCCAGGAGAACCTGCTGTGGGCCTTCCAGATCGGGTTCATCGGGTCCGTCGCCGCCGGCCTGGGCGCCCTCCTTTTGGTCAACCACCGCGGGCGGTGGGGGGTACGCGACGCCGCCGCCTGGATGGTGTCGATCGTGGGCCTGATGTTCTCGGGCGTGATGGTGACCATGGTCACCGTCGCCGGGCTGACGGTCTTCATGCGACGCGGCTGGCGCCAGGCTGCCCTCACGGTATCCGTCCCCGCCATCGTCTACCTCGTGTGGTTCTTCCTCATCGGCGACCAGAACCTCGACGACAACGAGCGCACCCTCGACGACGTCTTCAAGTACCCGGAGTACATCTGGAACGGCCTCCGCTCCTCGATCGAGCAGACGGTGGGGTTCCCCGGAGCCGGCGCCATCATCGTCCTCGGCCTCGCCGCGTACCTGTTCCGCCGGGCCAACATGGCCGCCGGTCCTGCCGCCCCCGCCTTCGCCTGTGCGCTGGGGGCGCTCATGTTGTTCGCCATCATCGCCACGGGCCGGGCCGGCCTGGGCATCGATCAGGCCGGGGCCTCCCGCTACGTGTACATCGTGATCGCCCTGGCCCTGCCGGCGATGGGCCTGGCCCTGAGCGAGCTGGCGGGCCAGGGCCCGAGCGGCCCTCTGAGCGGGATACAGGGCCCGAGCGGCCCTCGGAGCGGGATACAGGGCCCCAGCGGCCCTCTGAGCGGGACGAGGGCCTCCTCGGGCGACCCGCCGGACCTCCAGACCGCTCCGGCCCTTGCCGGCGCCCTCGGGGGCAGGCCCGGCTCCGGTCCGGCGGCCACCGGACCGCCCGCCGGAGCGCGACGGGCCACGCCCGGCCGGCGGACCGTCGTGTGCCTGGTCCTCCTCCTGGTGGGCCTGCACAACGGGGGCATCCTGCGGGACGAGTCGAAGGCGCAGAAGCGACTGGAGCAGCGGCTCAAGGCGCGGATCCTGGCCGCCGCCCAGCTGGTGTCCTCGCCGGCGGTGATCCTCGGCGGCAACCCCGAGCCCGAGTACAGCCCGGACATCGTGGTCGAGGACCTGCGCAGGCTGGGGCGCGACGGAAAGCTGCCCGCCCCCACGTTGATCACCGACGACGACCGGATCACGGTCGCCACCGTGCTGCAGTACGCCACCGGCGCCAGCCAGCTGTCGACGCCGTTCACTGCGCCGCTGGTGGACGGCGTGGTCGGCGGCACCGATCAGAGCGACGGTCCGGGTTGCATCCGTCTCTCCCCCGCCGGCCCGATCGTGGAGCTCCACCTGGCCGGCGGCGACCCGATGTCGCTGCGGGTGACGACGACGGTGTCCGGCGAGCTCACCGGGTACCTGCGCATCTTCACGCCGAGGCTCCTCACCGGCGGCCCTCACGTGGACAAGGTACGGGCGGGGGTACCCGTCTACGTCAACGTGACCGCCACGGTCGACCAGGTCGTGCTGCGGGTGCCGGCCTCGGGCACGACTCAGGTCTGTGGCGTCCTTTGAAGGTGCCAGGCGCAGGGCCGTCGCGCAAAGGCCAGCACCGGCGGGCCAACGCTTCCGCCCGCCGCCGGGTTGACCTGTCGTTGCGATGCGAGCCTAGGCTTGCGGGGTCATCTGACTCGCACGACCGGGTTCACCACTGGTCCTGACGGATCGACAGGCTCGAGAAGGAGGCCGGACCGAAGAATGCTGTTCCTAGATGGCTGGTGTCTTTCGTGGAAACGCCGAAAATCGCCCGAAATCGGCCCGAAACGCCCGCCGCTTTTCGACGAGTCGCTGTGGATATCGCCTATACGGGCTTCCTGTGGGACTGTGGA
>Ga0136633_1000504_pt1 | contig 29958 bp, 27 predicted proteins | sample AntDrymeUQ832206_2_FD_105494 | JGI IMG/M metagenome (GOLD analysis project Ga0136633, IMG submission 105494) | Polar desert sand microbial communities from Dry Valleys, Antarctica - metaG UQ83 (22.06) | ecosystem: Environmental > Terrestrial > Soil > Desert | place: Antarctica: Dry Valley... | reverse complement strand
GGCGACATCGTCGGCACCACCCGTCAGGCCGCACACCAGCGATGGTCGCCCTGGGAGGAGGCAGCGATATAGGTTGAGACCCAAGGGCCGTCACCGAACTTCAACAACGATCGTGACATCCTCCCTCCGGCTGGAGGTTGGCGACCCTCGATCGTCCTCCGGCGGCTGTGTTCCCCCTTGAGGTCGATCGCCTTGAACGCTAACTCCTTCACGCGCTTGTTGATGTCAGCGGACCCCGGGCGTCCGGCCCGGCGCTGCTTCGGGTTCAGGGCGTGTCGAGGAGTTCCCATCATCTTCGCCTCGAGAAGGAATCCGATCTCGCCGCTGTTTGGATACACGCCATCAAGGTTGTGCGTCTCGACGATCAACCCGGGCACGTTGCCCCGGGCGTAGAGCGTCTCGACGCCGGAACAGTTCTCGAGCAACAGCGCGAGGAGGTCGTTGAAGAAGTCGCCCTTGCCGTTCTGGAGGTCGGCGGCCACGCTCTGGGCTGCCTCGCTCTCGGGTGCGGAAGCGGTGGCGGCGAGAGCGCTGTCAAAGTCACTCATCGCGGCCAGGAAGCGCTCCTCGACCTGCTCCCAGCTCGTGACGCGCTCGGCCTTCGCCCATGCGTACAGCTCCCGGAGCGGTCGGCACGCCGCGCTGCGGGCGACCACGTCGCTGGTCTTGCGAGGTCGACCCGTAGGAACGGGCCTGAGCCCCTCAACCATTCATCGTCCCCGCTGTCGCCCCGGCAAGTCCTTGAGACCGTAGACGCGCATGGCGGCGGCTGTGGCGGCCGAGATGTCGCGGTCGCGGAACGCTCGAGCCAGAGCCCGCCGATCAGTGGCCCGCAGCAGGTCTTCCCGCGGAACGCGGATTCGCCGGATGTACTGCGCCTGGAAGCGATAGCAGCCGCCGCGCATCTTCACGCAGTAGGCGCCGACGAACAGGTTGGCGACGTCGGAGAGGAGCAGGCCGCCGAGCACCTCCAAGTCCCATGCGTCGCTCACCACGAAGTAAAGATTGTGGTGCGGGTAGTACCGGCCATCGTCGAGGACCGGGTGCGAGGCGGCCTTGATGTCCGGCAGGACGAGCTTCGATTGGCCCTGCAGGTCGGCGTGTACCCGGTCGATTGTGCGGTACCACTGGGCCGGGTTCTTGCGGGCCGTGTGCCGGCCGCGGAGCCGCGATGCGTTGGCCTTCAGATGTGCCCGCAGACGGGGGTAGCGGTCGAGGTCGACGAGCCCGTCGCCATCCCAGGGGTTCACCACGTACCCGCCTGACCAGGCTGCCTCCCCGCCGGCGGTGTCGCCGGCCTGCAGGAGCGGGAGCAGGCGGTCGCTCTCCACCAGCTCGGCGTCCTTCGTGATGTAGACGTCGTCGCACCCAGTCGCCACGCCGATGCCCACCCGCGTTCCCGTTCGGCGGTCCTCAAGGGGCGGGAACTTCGCCTCCAGCTCTGCCACGAGGGTCAGCTGCGCCGGGCTGCCGGTCGGCCAGAGGTCACGGCCGTCGAACCAGGTGTCGAGCCGGGACGCCTCCAGGCTCGGCGTCGAAAGCGCCGGCCGCCGCGGGCGGCGAACCCAGCACGACAGCTCCTTGGCCTCCGGCTCGCCGAACGACGCCGTTGCATCCGCCACCACGGCCCGCCGCTGCGGCCCGTTCCGCAGCACGACGACCGCCGGGTAGGCCGACACGTCGTCCTCGAAGGCGTCCACGTCGTGCATCGTGAGCACGGTGTCGACAGCGAACGAGCCGGCGACCAGCGCCCGAAGATCCGCGCCGTACTGGTTGCGCATCCAACGGTCGGCGCAGATGAAACCGAGCGTTCCCCCCGGGGCCAGCAGGTCGAGGCCGAGCTCGATGAAGCCGACGTAGATGTCACTCCGGCCCCGCATCGTCGTGCAGCGGCGGCGGTAGGCATCCATAACCCTCGCTGGGACGTTCTCCAGCCGGATGTACGGCGGGTTGCCGACGACGTGCTGCGCCGAAGCGGGCTCATGCTCTGCGAGCAGGAAGTCACCCGTCGTGACCCAGGTCGACGCCATCTCGTTGGCCGACGACCGGTCGAGCCCGGCCTCCTCAAGCCGCCCGGCGGCTGCCTTCCGGGCCCGCTCGGCGTTGGCGTCGAGGAGGTCGAAGGCCCGGACCGCACCCCCGATCGAGCCCAGATCTCGCCCGTGCCGATGGCAGGACCCGATCAGCCGGTCGACGACCGGCCCCAGGAAGGCGCCCGTCCCGCACGACGGCTCGACCAGCCGTCGTGCGCTGAGGTCCTTGTCCTCGGTGTAGCCGATCAGATCGAGGATCAGCTCCACGATCCAACGACGGGTGAACACCTCGCCGTAGTCGGCGCCGGGATCTCGGGTGAGTTCAGCCAGCGCCACCGGGACCTCGATCAGGGACAGTTGACGTGCTCCAGCCATGACGTCCACCTACGAACACAAGTTCGATCATAGGGCGTTCGCCATCGACGGAGGTGGACCCATCGGCACCGTGGGCACCATAACGGCCAGGAGCCCGCGGACCGTGGACCGCCTCGGCAACGGCGTCCGCCACGTGTTGGTGGGCCGGCGTTCTCCAGGCTGCCGTCCGAGAGCCGAGCAGGCCCGGTGGGCCTGTCCGAAGCCAGTATTCCAAAGGGGTGCGACACTCACCGCCGTCTTGACCTGCACTCACAGCGACAGCCCGAGTGACCGATGCGGCGGCTCGATCTCCGGCCGGCGGCCGAGGCAGCGATCGAGCCGCTCACCGGCCTCCTGCATGGCCCGACGGCTGGAGTGGTACGCCTCCTCGCGAACGAGGCGCTGGGCAGGCCCGACCGGCGGCTCGCCCGAGCCGTCGAAGGCGGCGCCGTGTTGCAGCAGATGGCCGGCGGCGTCACGCCACAGCGCCTCGGTGGCCCCGCCAGCCGGTATCGGGCCGAGCGCCTCGACAGCGGCCGGCTCCGCACTGGCCTGTTCGCGACGAGCCTGCAGATCGCCGTCCAGCTGGTGGCGCACCATGGCCAGCTCCGCCATGAGCTCCGGCGTGCCGTTGGCGAGCAGGACGGCCCTCTCCAGGCGCCCGGTCGCCAGGCTCTCCTGGGCGCCGGTGCGCGCCAGGCTCCCCTGGTCCCGCTCGATCGCCGCCGGCAGCCAGTTGACCTCGTGGCGGGCGCCCTCGACGTCGGTCCGGTGCAGGCGCCAGACGACCGGGTGGTCGTGCTCGGCGAGGAACCGGCGGGCCCGGTCGAGCTGGGCCTCGTGCTCGCTGACCGAGCGCTCCAGTCCATCGCGCTTGCGGGCCAGATCGGCCAGGTGCCGGCGCTGCATGTCGGGCTCGGCGCGGGCGATGGCCAGGTCCCGGTCGATCTCGGCTGCACGCTCCATGAGCCGCCGCAGCTCTGCGCCGTCCAGGCAGCGACCGTTCTCGCTGCCGCCAGCCGCGCCACGGTTGACATCGGACCGCAGCTCGGCCCGCAGGGCGACCGCCGGGCGGTCGACCCACGTGCGGCTGAGCGCCTCGGCCACCACGTCGGCCGGCCTCTGCTCGCCCTGGACGACGACGAAGGCGTCGTTGGACTCCCGGCCCCGGGACAGCGGGACGTAGATTCCGCTCGCCCCGGTGGGTCCGTCGAGGTACAGCAGCGATCGGTCCACGGTGCGGCCCTGGTTGGCGTGGCTGGTCTCGGCGTAGGCCAGCTCGACGTTGGCGGCCACGTACTCGGCCGGCAGCCGGACACGCCCCGTCGGGCCGGCCACGCTGAGGCCGCCGTCGCGATGGACGGCCTCCACCGTCCAGTGGTCGCGGTTCTTGACCATGCGGTGCCGGTCGGTCACCAGGCGGCGGTCGTTGTGACGGGTGGCGACCAAATCGCCGGGGAGGATGCGGTACGGCCCGACCTCGAGCGAGGGGCCGGCGGCGTCAAGCTCGCGAGCATCGAGGCGTTTCCACTGGGCTGCCCGGTTGAGCGCCACGACGGCCTCGTTGCTGGGCGCCATCATCGACACCGTCTCGCCGGCCCGCACCGCCTGCCACCACCGCTCGACCACGGCCCGGCGCATCTGGCGGGGGCTGCCGCCGTGGAGACGACCCTCACGCTCGTAGACCTCGACGACCGACGTGTCGCCACGGCGCAGCCGGAGGCTGGCCTCGCGCTCCCACTCGTGGTTGAACCGGTGGACACGACCGAGTTCGATGGCCCCGAACGTGTCGACCAGGTGGGCGAACATCCCTGAGCGCCCCACGGCGCTGAACTGGAGGGGGTCGCCGACCAGGGCGAGGCGCCAGCCCCGCCGGTCGGCCAGGTCCACCAGCTCGGCCAGTCGCTGCGTCGAGACCATGGCCGCTTCGTCGACGATCACTGTGGCGGCCGGCGGCAGGGCGTAGCGATGGTCCGGCGGGCGGGCCAGGGTGTGCTCCACCAGCAGCTTGTCGATGGTGTCGGCATCGACGCCGGCGTCAGTGCCGAGGACCTCGGCGGCGGCGGCAGACGGTGCGACACCGAACACGGCCCGTCCCTCCCGGCGCAGCTGGTCGACGGCCGGTCGCAGGGCCGACGTCTTCCCCGTCCCGGCCGGCCCCACGGCGAGGACCAGTGCCCGCTCCCCCGCCACCGCCTCGGCCAGGGCCCGCTGGGGTCCGTCGAGATCATTTGCGCCGGCCACCGCATGGTCGTCCCCGGCGGCGGCCGTCCGGCGCTCGGCCAGAGCCAGCAGGCGCTCTTCCTGGGAGAGGATGTCCGGGAGGGTGAGGACCCGGTCGACTGCTCCCTCCGTGACGGGACGACCGTCGCGCCGCAGCTCGACGCCCTCGGGGATCGGGCGGGACAGGTCGACCATCCGGGCGGCCACGACCTGGTCGGCCAGGCTGTCGAGCCACGGCGCCAGGTCGGCGGCGGGCACGGCCAGCGTGGTCGGCACAGCGGCGGCCAGCTCCCGCACGATCTCGGCCACCCGCCACGTGGACTGGCGCTCGGCCAGGGCGGCCAGCGCCTGCTCCACCACGGCAGCTGCGCCGGCCCGGTCAAGACGATCGACACCGGCCTCCGCCTCGACGACGCCACTCACCAGCCGCTCGGGCGTCACCTCCAGCGCGTCGAGCCGACCAATCCAGTCCCGCTCCAGGGACGCGGGGTCCACCTCGACCTTGGCCGGCCGGCTGTCGAGCACCGCCTCGCGCTCCAGGTTCCACCGCTCCCGTGGCGTCGGGTCGTGCTCGAAGGCCTCGATGAAGCGCTCCAGCTTCTCCTCGATGCGGTTCTCCACCGCCTCGGACCGCCGGGAGAACTCGGCCAGCACGTCGTCGGGCATGCCGGCCATCTCGGCGATGCCGTTGGCCGGCTCCCGCCAGCACGCCGAGTCGTTGCGTCAGCTCGGCCCGCAGTCCGGCGTGGTAGAGGGCGCTCAGGGTGCGCTGGTCCCGCTTGATGGTGCGGGCGTCGAGCGCCAGCCACCGGCCGTCCGCTGCCAGGACCCGGTTGACGATGACGGCGTGGGTGTGGACCTGGGGGTCGAGCGCCCGGCTGGTGTGCTGGCGGAACAGCGCTGCCACGACGCCGTCGGCGTCGAACACCCGCACGTCGCCGGCCACCCGGTAGCGCCAGTGGGCGTGGCGGTCGATCCAGTCGACGACGCCGGACACCGCAGCGTCGTGTCCGGCGAGCACCTGCTCCCGCACGGTGCTGCCGCCGACGGCGAACAGCACGGACACGGACTTCGGTGCCGAGCACGTCACGTCGTAGCCCCGCACGGTGCGCTCGGTGTGGCGCGTGCCCAGCAGCTCCTCGGTGCGGGGGTCCATGCCGCCCATGAGGTCGAGGAAGGCGTCCTCGCCCACCTCGCCGGCCAGCCCGAGGTGCGCCACTCCCCTGCCGGCCCACACGCCGGGCGGCTCGCCCCGGTCGAGGTAGTAGCCGAGCTGGTCCTCCACGTAGTAGCGGCCGGCGTCGGCGCCCCGGAGGGTGGTGGTGCGGGCGGTCACGGCCGCATCCCGCACGGGCGCGTGCACTCGTCTGTTTCAAGGTGCGACAGGTGGGGTGCGGTCGGGTGGGTCATCGGGGTTGCCTCGGGGGGTCAGGCGGATCGGCCGTCTGGGAGGACGGTGATGCCGGAGTTCTCGAGGTGGACGACGTAGGTCGTCGGAACGAAGGACGAGCCGGATCGACGGTCGAGCGCCTCGATCACACCGGCGCGGGCCAGCTGGCGCAGCGTGCGGTGCACCGTGTCCTTCGACAGGAACTGGAGCCGCTCCGCGATCTCGCGGGTGCTGGCCCGGGTCGACGCTAGAGCGCCCATCCTGGATCGCCACGTGGATTCGAGCCAGCGCTGCCGGTTCCGAACCTTCCCCGCGTCAGGTTTGGGCGTGGGTTCGACGCGCTTGGATAGAAGGGCATAGCGAACAACAAACTACTGATGACAAATTGATGACAAACGGCCTTTCGAGCCGCTCCGTCACCAGCCCCGCAAGCCCCTGACCAGCACTTTCGCGCTCCACCTGCTGTGTCGGAGGGGGGACTTGAACCCCCATGCCCTTGCGGGCACCAGCCCCTCAAGCTGGCGCGTCTACCTAATTCCGCCACTCCGACCGGTGCGCCCGGCGGCACGGGCGCGGCGGTCACTGTACCGCAGGGTCGAGCAGGGTCGCCGGTGCCCATCGCCTCAATCGGCCCGCCACCACTCCCAGGCGTTCCATGCGCCGCTCAGGGCGTACCCGTTGGCCCGCACGCCGCCGAGGCCGTCCCGCCAGGCCACGACGGGGACCGGGCGCCACAGGGGCAGCACGAGCGCGTCGTCCCGCAGCCTGGCCTCCAGCGCGCCCACGGCGGCGGCGTCGCCCGCGTCGGCCGCTCTGGCCAGGGGTTCGTCGACCGACGCCCACCGGCACGTCCAGCACGGGTCCGGGCCGTCGTACTGGAGCGCCACGGCCGCCTGGTAGGACCCGTCCGCCACCCAACCCTCCACCCGGTCGGCCTCGGCGTTGCGGAGTTCGAGGCGGCCGCCGGCCGGGTGGGCACGCTTCTGCATCGAACGCTGGAGGGTGGCCGTCATCGGCTCCTCCAGCTCGCCGACCAGGTCGACGGTGGTGCCCTTGAGGGCGGCGCTGCCGCCGGGCCCCACGCCCACCCACGCCCCGCCCGCGCCACCAGCACGGCCGAGGCCGTTCAGGACGGTCGCCTCACCCTGGAGCAGGGTGCCCACGAAGGCGGCCCGATCGATGCTGGCGGCCACGGCCGCCCGCTGGGGCTGCCCCAGGCCGCCTTCGCCGGCCCGCAGCAGCAGCCCCACCCACCACCCGCCCGCCTTGGCCCGGCCCACCGACACGCCGGGCATCGCCTCCAACTGGCGGGTGCGGACGGTGGATGCGGGCGGCATCACGACGTCGAGTTCGCCCTTGGCCAGCAGCTGGCGGGCGATGGTGACATCGGGGACGAGCACCAGCCGTACCTCGTCGAGGAACGCCCGACCTCCGTACCAGCGCCCGTTGGCCCGCAGCACCGCCTCCAGGCCCGCCACGTAGCTGCCCAGCACGAACGGCCCGCCCCACACGCCCGGCTTGGGCGCCGTCACCACGTCGGTGCCCGACCACAGGCGCCGCCAACCGGGCAGCGCCTGGGTGAACCGCACGGTGAGGGTGCCGTCGGCCGAGGGTCCGTCCACGCCGGCCACGAATCGGGCGTCGGCCGATCGGCGCAGGTCGTCGGCCGTGATGGGCGAGCCGTCCGACCACACTGCGCCGGGGCGCAGCCGCAGCGTGGCCGACCGGTTGTCGGCCGCCGACCTGTCGCTGCCCGGCGTCACCAGCGACGCCGACCACGTGCCGTCCGGCCCGGCCACGAACAGCTGCGGGAAAACCAGGGAACGCACGGCGGCGGCGCCGAGCGTCGTACCGTCGGGGTTCGGATCGCCCCACACGCCGACCCGCGCCGACCCTCCCCTCGGGTGGTCCGGCACCGCGCTCGATGCCGTCGCTCCCCCACCGCCCGCGACTGTCGATGCCGTGGGCGCAGACCCCGACGACCCCCCGCCGCCGGAACACGCGGCCCCCGCCAGCGCCGCGACCAGGAGGGCCAGGCGAGCTTGTCGGCGGAACGTCATGAAGTTCGACGCGGTTCACCCGCGGGTACGGACATCACCGGCCCGCTCAGCCGCCGGCGAGCGTCACGGCGGCGGCGTCGAACGTGCCCAGGCTGGTGACGACCAGCCCCCGCACCCGCCCGGACACGACCGACTGGAGCTGGAGCTGGGCGATGGGGACCACGGGCACGGCGTCCATGATCGCCCGCTCCGCCTCCTGGTACAGGGCGGTGCGCCTGGCCGGGTCGCCCTCGCCGCGGGCCGACGCCAGGAGGCCGTCGACGGCGGCGTCGCCGAAGCCGGTCAGGTTGTCGATCGAGCTGGAGCGGAACAGCGGCCACAGCACGGCGTCGGGCGACGGATAGGCCGCGATCCACCCGAGCCTGAAGACCTCCTGGTCCCCCGACAGGACGTGGCGGTCGTACGCCGTCGGCGGCGTGGCGCGCAGCGTCACCGGGATCCCGACCGCGGCCAGGCTGGCCTGCACGGCGCGGGCCATGGCCTCCAGGGTGGCATCGTCGTCGTAGTCGAGCGTCACCTCGGGCGGTCCGTTCCCGGCGGGGAACACCTCGGCCACCAGCTGGCGGGACCGGGCCGGGTCGTGGCCGCACCGCGCGCACCCGTCCCGTTGGGCGCCGGGCAGGCCGGCGGGCACGATGCTTTCCGCCGGTGCGGCCGTGCCGTGGTACACCGCCGCCACCACCGCCCGCCGGTCGATGCCCCGCGCGATGGCCTCCCGAAGCCTGGGGTCGGCCAGCTTGGGGCTGCGCAGGTTGAAGCCGAAGAACAGCTCGGCCACGTAGGGACGGAACGCGCCCTCCCCGTACCGCCTGGCGGCCGACGCCACCTCGTCGGGCGGCACCCGCGCCCAGTCCACCTTGCCCCTGGTGAACGCCACGTAGGCCGTCCGCACGTCCGCGTACTGCACGACGTCCACCCCGGCCGGCCCCACCTCCGAGCCGGCACCCGGGGACGGCTCGAGGGACAGCACGCCGTTTTCCGTGGATACGAGCCGGAATGGCCCGCTCCCGACCGGCGCCTCGGCGAACGGCGGCGCCGGCGCCTCCACCGACTCCTTCGCCACCACCGCCAGGACGGGGCTGCCCACCACGCTCGGCAGCACGGCCAGCGGCTGGTCGAGGGCGATGACGACCACACCGGGGGCGGGCGCCGTGACCCCGGCCAGGTCCGGCGCCCCGTTCCGGAACGCCCCGTACCCGGCCACCGCCTGCAGCAGCTCGGCGCCGGGCGACCCCGAGCCGCGCCGGGCGACCCGCTCCAGCGAGTACTTCACGTCGGCCGCCGTCACCGCCCGCCCGTTGGCGAACACGGCGCCGGAGCGGAGGTGGAACGTCCACCGGCGCTGGTCGGGCGTCACCTCCCAGGCGGCCGCCAGGGCCGGGACCGGCTCCAGGGTCACCGGGTCGTACCCGGTCAGGGAGTCGAAGAGCTGGTCGGCGACCAGCAGCTGCTCGACCGAGCGGGCCTGGGCCGGGTCGAGGTTGCCCACGGGCGCGACCCCGATCCGCAGCGTCCCCCGCCCCGCGCTGCCTCCTCCATATCCGTCGCCCGGCGACGCCGGCCCCACCGCCACCACGGCGAGGAGCACCACCCACAGCAGACGCCGCATCCGCGGTCAGACGACCTCTTCGACCTCGGCGAAGTGACAGGCCACCGGATGGCCCTGGCCCCGGTCGATCAGGGCGGGCTCCTCCTCGGCGCAGATGTCCTGGGCCTTCCAGCACCGGGTCCGGAAGCGGCACCCCGTCGGCGGGTCCACCGGGCTCGGGACCTCACCCTGGAGCACGATGCGGGTGCGCTTGCGCTCCGCCCGCGGGTCGGGCAGCGGCGCGGCCGACAGCAGGGCCTGGGTGTAGGGGTGTGCGGGGCGCTTGTAGATGTCGTCCCGGGTGCCCGTCTCCACCAGCTTGCCCAGGTACATGACCGCCACCCGGTCGGAGATGTGGCGTACCACCGACAGGTCGTGGGCGACGAACAGGTACGCCACGCCGAGGCGGTCCTGCAGGTCCTCCAGCAGGTTCACCACGCCGGCCTGGATGGACACGTCGAGGGCCGATACCGGCTCGTCGAGCACGATCACCTTGGGCTCCAGCGCCAGGGCGCGGGCGATGCCGATGCGCTGGCGCTGGCCACCCGAGAACTCGTGCGGGTAGCGGTTCCCGTGCTCGGGATTGAGCCCCACCAGGCGCAGGAGCTCCTTCGTCTCGGCCTGCACGTCGACCTTCAGGCCGTGGATCTTGAACGGCTCGCCCACGATGTCGGTCACCGTCATCCGGGGGTCGAGCGACGCATACGGGTCCTGGAACACGATCTGCAGCTCCCGCCGCAGGCGCCGCATCTCTTTGCGCCCGAGGGTGAGCAGGTCGACCCCGCCGAACCGGACGACGCCGGCGGTGGGCTCGTGCAGCCGCAGCACGCAGCGGGCCACCGTTGACTTGCCCGAGCCGGACTCCCCCACCAGTCCCAGCGTCTCGCCGGCGTGCAGGTCGAAGGAGACGCCGCACACGGCGTGGATGTCGCCCTCCCGCCGCCGCAGCAGCAGCTGGCCGGCGTGCATGGGGAAGTGCTTCACCAACCCCTCGACGCGGACCACCGGCTCTGGTCTGTCCGACGGGGGGGTGGGCGCCGGCCCCGGTGCGGTCGTGCTCACCTGGCCTCGACCTCGGCGCCGCGCCCCTCCAGTTCCTCGGCGTAGTGGCAGGCCGACCTCTGGCCCAGCGCGCCCACCATCCGCAGCTCGGGCAGGACCTCGCTGCACAAGGGACGCACGAACTGGCAGCGGGGGTGGAAGGGGCAGCCGGGCGGAGGGTGCAGCAGGCTGGGCGGCGCCCCGGTGATGGGCGTGAGGCGCTCGTGGCCCTCGCCGTCGAGTCGCGGGAGCGACGCAAGCAACCCGATCGTGTAGGGGTGGCGGGGATTGGCGAACACGTCGTCGACGTTGCCCTGCTCGACCGCCCGGCCGGCGTACATCACCAGCACCCGGTCGGCCATCCCCGCCACCACGCCCAGGTCGTGGGTGATGAGGATGATGGCCGAGCCCGCCGCCTCCTGGGCCCGTTCCAGCACCTCGAGGATCTGGGCCTGGATGGTGACGTCGAGGGCGGTGGTGGGCTCGTCGGCGATGAGGACGTCGGGGTTGTTGGCGATCGACATGGCGATCATGGCCCGCTGGCGCATGCCGCCCGAGAACTCGTGCGGGTACTGGCGGACCCGCTTGGCGGCGTTCGGGATGCCCACCAACTCGAGCAGCTCGGCCGCCTTGGAGAGCGCCTCCTTGCGCCCGACATCGCGGTGGTGGACCCGGATGGCCTCGGCGATCTGGGCACCTATCGAGAACACGGGGTTGAGCGACGTCAGCGGGTCCTGGAAGATCATCGCCAGCTTCCGGCCCCGGTACGTGCGGTAGGCCGGCTCCGGCAGGCCGAGGAGCTCCTCGCCCTTGAAACGCACCGACCCGGTGACGGTGGCCGTCCTGGGCAGCAGTCCCATCACCGCCATCACCGTCACCGACTTGCCCGAGCCCGACTCGCCGACGATGCCCATGACCTCCTCGCCGTCGACGGTGAAGTCCACGCCCCGCACCGCCCGGACAGGACCATCCGGCGTGGCGAAGGTGACGGTGAGGTCCTGGACCACCAGGAGCGGCTCGGACGACGCCGTCATGCCCGGACCTTGGTGCCCCGGGGGTCGATGGCGTCGCGCAGGCCGTCGCCGACGAAGTTGATGCACAGGGAGATGAGCACCAGCCACAGGCCCGGCATGTAGAACAGCCACCACCGGGTGCTGGCCGCCGTCACCCCCTCGGCCACCAGCTTGCCCAGCGACGTGTCGGGCGCGGCGATGCCGAACCCGAGGTACGACAGGGCGGTCTCGGTGGCGATGGCGGCGGCGACCAGCAGGGTGGCGTTCACAACGATGGGACCGAGCGCGTTGGGGAGCAGGTGTCGAAAGACGATGCGGGCGTCGGACGCACCCAGGGCCCGGGCCGCCTCGACGAACTCGCGCTCGCGCAGCGAGAGGAAGACGCCGCGCACGAGGCGGGCCAGGTACATCCAGGCCAGGCTCGAGATGACCAGCGAGATGGCGATCCAGTTGCTGCCCTCGCCGCCGAACCGGGACGACGCCACCAGCAGGACGGCCAGAGCCGGGATGGTGAGGAACAGGTCGGTGAGGCGCATGAGGACCAGGTCGACGAAACCCCGGTAATACCCCGCCACTGCGCCGACCAGCGTGCCCACGGTGGTGGAGATGGCGGCGACGACCAGGGCCACGAGCAGCGACCGCCGGGCGCCCCGCAGCACCTGGGCCAACGTGTCCTTGCCGAGGCTGTCGGTGCCGAACCAGTGCCGCAGCGACGGTGGTGACGACTCCTCGCCGCGGCTGTACTCGTCGAAGCCGTAACGGGCGACGGTCCTGCCCAGGAACGACGCCGTGATCAGCACGAGCAGGATGATCAGGCTGGCGACGGCCAGCTTGTGGCGCAGGAACCGGCGCAGGACCCGGCGCCACTGGCCCTCGGCCTCGACGCCGAACTCGACCAGCTCGTCGGGGACCCCCGGCTCGGGAAGGCCGACTGGTGTGGGAGCCAGATCAGCCACGCCGGATCCGGGGGTCGAGGTAGCCGTAGAGGATGTCGGCGATGAGGTTGAACAGTACGACAACCATGGCGGTCACCAGCAGCCACGCCTGCACCACGTTGACGTCCTGCACGCCCAGGGCCTCCACCAGCAGCCGGCCCATCCCCGCCCACCCGAACACCGTCTCGGTGACAACCGCCCCACCCAGGATGGCGGCGAAGTCGATGGCCACGACGGTGACCACCGGGATGAGGGCGTTGCGCAGGGCGTGGCGGAACAGGACCACCCTCCCGCTGAGGCCCTTGGCCTTGGCGGTGCGGATGTAGTCGGCGTTGAGCACCTCGAGCATGCTGCCCCGCTGGTACCTGCTCCAGCCGGCCATGGAGATGAGGATCAGGGTGAGGCTGGGCAGGAGCAGGTGCCCGATCCGGTCGGCCCAGATGGTGAGGAAGCCGCCGACCTGATTGGGCGTCTGCTCGCTCACCGTGAAGAACACCTTCCTCCCGAGGGCGTCGTTGGCGCGGATGCCGACGTCCTTCAGGACGGCTGCCAGCCAGAAGACGGGCATGGAGAAGAAGACGAAGGACGCGAAGGTGGCCGCGTAGTCGAACTTCGAGTACTGCTTCAGAGCGCTGACGGAGCCGATGACGATGGCGAGCAGGACGGCGATGATGGTGGCCGACAGGACGAGCCGCATGGTGACGCCGAGGCGCCGGACCAGCAGTTCGCCGACGTCCTCGTTGCGGATCGACCGCCCCAGGTCGCCCGTCACCGCGCCCTTGGCCCAGATGCCGTAGCGCTCCAGCACGGGCTTGTCGAGGTTCAGCTCCTGGCGGCGCAGCTCGATGGTGGCCTCCGACACGCCGGGGCGGAGACGGAGATCGGCCAGCGGGTCACCGCCGGCGGTGGCGACCAACACGAACACGATGAAGCTCGAGGCGAGGACCACCGGGATGGACACCACCAGCCGGCGAAGCGTGAATGCCAGCACGTCAGACCCCAGTATGACGGGCCCGGCGCCGGAAAGGCGCCGGGTCGTCACACCAGTGGCGTTCAGCCCGCCGTCGCCTTGAGGCCCCACGACGACGAGTCCCAGAAGAAGCCCTCGCTCGTGGTGTTGTCGGTGATGTTGGCGTACTTGGTGGAGTAGGCCAGCAGTCCGGCCGGCTTCTGGAACAGCGGGATGTTGGGCAGGTCCTCCCAGAGCATCTCGTCGATCTTGTTGAGCTCGGCCGCCCGGTCCGCCTCGTCGAGGGTGGAGGACACCTTCTTGATGGCGGCGTCGACCTTCTTGTTGGCGTACTTGCCGAAGTTGGAGTCGCTGTCGGAGGCGAAGATCTGCTGCGTGCCGCTGATCTCGAACGGCGTGCCGATCCAGGCGAAGATGAACAGGTCGAAGTCGCCGGTGGACCCGATCTTGCCGATGGAGTCGGGCGCGCTGAAGTTGTCGATCCGGATGTCGATGCCCACCTCCTTGAGGTCGTCCTTGATCAGTTCCTGCAGCTGCTCGCGAAGCGGGTTCGGGGAGAGCACCCGCAGCCGGAACGACAGCTTGTCGGCGCCCTTGGCGTAGATGCCGTCGGCCCCCTTGGCGAAGCCCGCCTTCTTCAGGGCGGCGGTGGCCTTCTCGACCGACCGGGTGGCGTACTCCTCACCGTGGGCCTCGTACTCGGCCTGGTTGCTCACGAACACCCGGCTGTCGAGCCGGGAGGCCTTGTCGGAGAACGGCTTCATCAAGGTGTCGACGTACCGGTCCCGGTCGAGGCCGTAGGCGACCGCCTGGCGGACCTCCTTGACGGCCAATAGCGGGTTCTTGAAGTTGAAGTCGAGGTGCTCCCAGGCAGGCCCGAAGTTGGCCTCGGCGTGCACGCCGTCCAGCTGGCGCACCTTGTCGAACAGGTCGACCTGGGGCTGCGGGTAGATGATCTGGACCTCGTCGTTGTCCAGGGCGGTGGGGTGCCCGGACGGGTCGGGGAGCTGGCGGAACACGATGGTGTCCAGGTGGGGCTTGGGGCCCCACCACTTGGGGTTGCGCTCCAGCGTGATCGATGCGCCCTTGTCCCACTCCTTGAGCTGGTACGGGCCGGCGGAGAGCAGCGGCGACGCGTCGAAGCCGGTGTTCCAGCCGCCCGGGAGCGTCTTGCCGATGTGGGCGGGCGGCATGGGGTCGCCGAACAGGCCCTCGTACTCGACGTAGGGGGCCTCGAACTCCATGCTGAACGTCTTGGGGTCGGCCTTGGTGAACTTGGTCACCTGGTCGAGCCCGGAGGTGCTGGCGCAGTCGAGCCCGCTGATGGTCTCGCCGCTGTCCTCGTCGACGGCGGTGGGCTCACCCGGGTCGACCTTCCCGTTGCAGCTGAGGTAGTTCCACTCGAAGTCGTCGCTGCTGACCGGGACGTCGTCGCTCCAGACGGCCTTGGGGTTGATCTTCCACTGGACGGTGAACGGGCTCTGCGACGTCACCTCCGCCTCGCCGGCGAGGGTGGGCGTGGGCTCCACGCTGAAGTCCGGCTTGGCGAGGTAGGCGTACGGCCAGATGTGGCGCATGACGTGGCGCAACTCGAGAAGATTGTCCTTCGACGTCAGGTTGTTGAAGCCGGTCGGTTCCTGCTCGGCGGCGTAGGAGATGGTGCCCCCGTCCTTCACCTCCTCGGCTTCTCCGACGGATGTCGCCGTCGTACCGCCCTCGTCGTCGTCGCTGCCGCATGCTGCGGCGACCAGGGAAAGGACAAGAAGGGAGCCAATCAGCGCCTTGCGGCGACTGCCTCGAACCACCTGTGGGACCTCCTTTGTCAGCCCGAAAAGGGCCTCCAGCTGGGTGTTGCCCCCCGGCTACTGCAGGCGGATGCCGAGGATCGTGGTGGTGAAGGCGAAGACGACCGCGGTCGCGACCGTGATGCGGTCGAGGTTGCGCTCCACGACGGTGGATCCTGCCGCTGCACTGCCCATCGCGCCGCCGAACATGTCGGAGAGCCCACCCCCTCGTCCGCTGTGCAGCAGGATCAGAGCGATCAGCAACAGCGAGACGGCAACGTGGATTACGACGACGACTGCGGTCAGCACGAGATTCCAGCGTAACAGACGGTGGGAATCACTCAGACACGCTGCGATAGCGCACAATTCGCGCGAAATCGTCCGCATTCAGGCTCGCCCCGCCCACCAGGGCCCCGTCGATGTCGGGTTGCGCCATCAGCTCGGCCGTGTTGACCGGCTTCACCGAGCCGCCGTACTGGATGCGGATGGACGACGAGGCATCGCCGGCGACGCCGGCCACGGTGGCCCGGATGAGGGCGCACATGGCCTGGGCGTCGTCGGCGGTGGCCGTGCGCCCCGTGCCGATGGCCCAGATGGGCTCGTAGGCGATCACCATGGCGGCGACCTGCTCGGGCGTCAGTCCGGACAGGCCGGCCCGTACCTGCCCGTCGACCTTGGTCTCGGCCCCACCCGCCTCCCGCTCGTCGAGCGTCTCGCCGACGCACAGGATGGGGGTCATGCCGGCGCCGAGGACGGCCTTGGCCTTCCTGTTCACCATGTCGTCGGTCTCGCCGAACAGCTCGCGCCGCTCCGAGTGGCCGACGATGACGTAGGACACCTCCAGCTTGGCCAGCATCGAGGGGCTGACCTCGCCGGTGTAGGCGCCATGGTCCTCCCAGTGGCAGTTCTGGGCCCCGAGGACGAACCTGAGCCTGTCGGCCAGGATCACCGTCTGCACCGAGCGCAGGGACACGAAGGTGGGGTGCACCGACACGTCGACGGCGTCGTAGTCGTCCTCGCGCAGGGCGTAGGACAGCTTCTGGACCGTGGCGATGGCCTCGAGATGGTTGTGGTGCATCTTCCAGTTGCCGCTGATGAGCGGCTTCCTGCTACTCACGCTTCGCTGCCTCTCTGAGGGCGGCCAGACCGGGGAGGTCGCCCTTCTCGATGTACTCGAGCGACGCGCCGCCGCCGGTGGACACGTGGTCGATGCGGTCGGCCAGGCCGAAGGCGGCGATGGCGCTGGCGCTGTCGCCCCCGCCGATCACGGTGAAGCCCTTGGCCTCGGCCAGGGCCTCGGCCACCGCCCGGGTCCCCGCTGCGAAGCGGGGGTCTTCGAACACGCCCATGGGCCCGTTCCAGAGCACCGTGCCGGCGCCGATGACCTCGTCGGCGAAGGCGGCGGCCGTGCCGGGGCCGATGTCGAGCCCCTTCCAACCGGCCGGGATGTCCTGGCCGAACGTCTTGACCTCGCCGCCGGCGTCGGGGTTGCCGATCTCCCCGCCGGGGCCGAGGCCCACCACGTCGGTGGGGATGAGGATACGGCGGCCGCTGTCGAGGAAGCGCTTGCACGCGTCGACCTGATCCGCCTGGAGGAGGGAATCGCCCACGTCGTGGCCGAGCGCCTTCAGGAACGTGAAGCACATGCCGCCGCCGATCACCAAGGTGTCGACCGTCTGCAGGAGCGCATCGATGACCGCCAGCTTGTCGCTCACCTTGGACCCGCCCAGAACGGCCACGAAGGGCCGCTCGGGCTCCTCCAGCAGGGTGCTGAGCACTTCCACCTCGCGGGCCAGGCAACGCCCGGCCGCGCTGGGGAGCCGGGCCGGCGGGCCCACGATGGAGGCGTGGGCCCGGTGGGCGGCGCCGAAGGCGTCGTTCACGTAGAGGTCCTGGCCCTCCACCAGCCTGTCGACGAAGTCGGGGACGTTGGCCTCCTCGCCCGGGTCGAAGCGGAGGTTCTCCAGCAGCTCCACGCCGGGCGCCAGCTCGGCCAGCCGGGCACGGATGGGCCCGACCGAGTAGCTGGGGTCGGGCTTGCCTTTGGGACGGCCGAAGTGGGTGCAGGCGGTGACCGTGGCCCCGCGCTCGGTCAGCCACCGGATGGTGGGCAGGGCGGCGCGGATGCGCAGGTCGTCGTCGATGTGGCCGTCGGTGACGGGCACGTTGAAGTCGGCGCGGAGAAGGACCCGCTTGCCCGAAGGATCCGGCAGGTCCTCCAGCTGGGGGAGGTCCACTACTTGGTGTTGGCGGCGCCGACGATGAGGGCCAGGTCGACGAGGCGGTTCGAGTAGCCCCACTCGTTGTCGTACCAGCCCAGCACCTTCACCATGCTGCCCATGGCCATGGTGAGGCCCGAGTCGAAGGTGCAGCTGGCGGGCGAGCCCACGATGTCGGACGACACGATCGGATCGTCGGTGTAGACGAGCACCTTGGACAGCGGGCCGTCCTGGGCCGCCTTCTCGAACGCCGAGTTGACCTCGTCGACGGTGACCTCACGGCCGAGGATGGCCACCAGGTCGGTGATGGAGCCGTCCTGCACCGGCACCCGCAGGGCGGTGCCGTCGAGCTTGCCCTGCATGGCCTGGAGCACCAGACCGGTGGCGCGGGCCGCGCCGGTGGACGAGGGGGTGATGTTGGCCGCCGCCGCCCGCGACCGGCGCAGGTCCTTGTGGGCCAGGTCGAGGAGGTTCTGGTCGTTGGTGTAGGCGTGCACCGTGGTCATGAGGCCCTTCTCCACGCCGAAGGCGTCGTCGAGGACCTTCACCATCGGCACGAAGCAGTTGGTGGTGCACGAGGCGTTGGACACGACGGTGTGCTTCGACCCGTCGAAGGTGTCGTCGTTCACCCCCACGCAGAAGGTGCCGTCGACGTTGGTGGCCGGCGCCGAGATGACGACGCGGGGGGCGCCGCCCTTCACGTGGGCGGCTGCCTGCTCACCGTCGGTGAAGAAGCCGGTGGACTCGACGACGACGTCGACGCCGAGGTCGCCCCATGGCAGGGCGCCCGGGTCGCGCTCGGCGAAGACCTTGATCTCCTTGCCGTCGACCGTGATGGAACTCTCGCCCGAGATGACGGTGGCGTCGAGGCGGCCGTGGGTCGAGTCGTACTTCAACAGGTGGGCGTTGGTCGCCGGCGGCACGAGGTCGTTGACCCCCACCACCTCGAGATCGGCGCCCGCCGCCCGGGCTGCCCGGAAGAAGTTGCGGCCGATACGCCCGAAGCCGTTGATGCCGACCCGTACGGTCATGGTCTGTTGCCTCCCGAAGTTCGCGGTGGATCCGCTCGATCCGCCGAGCGGGAACCCTATCGGAGCAGATCGCCGAGGGCACCCGCCAGTTTGACGGGGTCGTGGCCCCGCCCGTCGTCCCTGGCCACATCACGCACGTGGACGGGCACCGGCAGGCGGGCGCCCGGCGCCGGCTGGAACCGTGGGTCGAACACCGCCACGTCGACCTCCACGTCGTGTGCGAGCAGGGCCTCGAGGTGGCCCGCCGCGTCATAGCCCACCGTCTCCGGCTCCTGGGGGCCGAGGTTGCAGACGTAGACCCGCCTTGCGGTGGTGGCGCCCAGCGCCTCCAGCAGGGCGGGCGGCGCCAGGGCGGCCAGGACGCTGGTGAACAGCGACCCGGGGCCGAGCACCACCTGGTCCGCGTCCCGGACAGCGTCGAGGGCGGCGGCCGGGGTCTGCGCGTCGGGCGGGGAGATCGACACCCGCTTGATGCGGCCCACGGCCGTCCCGGTGGCCACCGCCAGCTGGCCCCGAACGGTGCCGTTCTCGCCTACCGCCTCGAGCACCACCGGCGTGGTGGTGGCCGGCAACACCCGGCCCCTGTCCCCCATGCCCACCAGGCGGCCGGCCTCGTCGAGGGCGGTGAGGAAGTCCCCGGTGACCGCGCTGAGGCCGGCGATCACCATGTTGCCGAGCGGGTGGCCCTCGAGCTCGCCGGCGTCGAAGCGGTGCTCGAAGGCCCGGGCCCACAGGGAGTCGGGGTCGCCCATGGCCACCAGGCAGCGGCGGATGTCGCCAGGCGGGCTGATCCCGAGCGCCTCCCGCAGCCGGCCGCTCGACCCCCCGTCGTCGGCCACGCTGACGATCGCCGTCACGTGGCCCGCGTAACGCCGGACGGCCGTGATGCTGGCGGCCAAGCCGTGCCCCCCGCCCACGGCCACGACCCGGGGCCCGTCCGGCGTGGTCACCGGCTCACCGGTCCAGGTCCCGGTGGTTCACCACCGGCTTGAAGCCGTGCGCCTCCATGGCCCGGGCCACCGCCTCGGCCAGCACGACCGAGCGGTGCCGTCCGCCGGTGCACCCGACGGCCACGGACAGGTAGGTCTTGCCCTCCTTCACGTAGCCGGGGAGCAGGAGGGCGAACAGGTCGTCCAGCTTGGTGAGGAACTCCCTGGTGTCGGCCTGCGCCATCACGTAGTCCCGCACGGGGGCGTCGAGGCCGCTCAACGGGCGCAGCTCGTCCACCCAGTGGGGGTTGGGCAGGAACCGGCAGTCGAACACCAGGTCCACGTCCAACGGGATCCCGTGCTGGTACCCGAACGAGATCACCGAAGTGCGCAGGCCGCCCTTCGGGTCCGAGTCGAACAGGTCGACCAGCCGGTCGCGGAGCTGGTGGACGTTCAACTCGGTGGTGTCCACCCGGATGTCGGCCTGCGCCTTGATGGCGGCCAGCGACTCCCGCTCCCGGGCGATCCCCTCCCCCACCGTGTCGGCGCCCACCGGGTGGCGGCGCCGGGTCCCCTCGAAGCGGCGGACCAGGGCGTCGTCGGCGGCGTCGAGGAACAGCACCCGCACCGGGTCGCCCGTATGGCGGAGGTGGTCGATGGCGGCGGTCAGCTCCTCCACATACGCCCCGCCGCTGCGCCCGCTCACGAGGGCGACCTTCTCGCTCTCCCCGTCCGGCAGGGCCAACTCGGCCACCTGGGGGATCAGCGACGGCGGCAGGTTGTCGATGACCAGCCACCCGAGGTCCTCCAGGGTGGCCGCCGCCGTGCTCCGCCCCGCTCCCGACAACCCCGTCACGATCAGGTACTCGGCCATGTCCCGGCCATTGTCACAGGCGCCGGCGATGCTTGACCACGCCCGCTTCCCCCATTCTTTGTGAACTGGACCCCCAGGAAGGGAGCCAGATGAGAAGAGAACGACTCGCGGCCGTGGCGGCTGGGCAGTACAGCCTGTTCACCCGGGTCCAGGCGCTTGCGCTGGGGTTGACGGCCAAGGAGATCGACTACGGCGCTCGTGTCGGGCGTTGGTTGCGGTTGTACCGGGGCGTGTACCGCATGGCCGGCGCCCCGGTCACCGACATCCAGCAGCTCCTCGCTGCGGTGTACGCCGCTGGGCAGGCCGCGGTGGCGTCGCACGGCGGTTCGGCGTGGCTCTGGGGACTGGCCGATGACGTTCGCTTCGAGGTGTCCGGTCCGCTCCAGCGGTCGCCGGGGCCGGGGATCGTCGTTCATCGGCGCCCGGTCGGCGATCTGCGCCCGACCGTGCGGCGGCGAGTTCCCTGCACCGACCCACTTCGGACGGTCGTCGACCTGGCAGCCGTCGCGTCCCGCCCATCGGTCGAGAGGGCCCTGGACCGAGGCATCGCACGGGGGCTCTTCTCTGTCGAGGCGGTGAGGGCCGAACTGGTTCGACGGGCGGAGCGGGGCCGGGCGGGGGTCACGCTGCTGCGGGCGTGCCTCGCCGAGCGCCTGGACGAGGGCGGTGGGCGCACCAGCTGCCTGGAGGGCCCGATGGACAGGCTGATCGTTCGTCAGCGCCTGCCCATCCCAGAGCGGCAGTTCTGGCTCCCTGGAAGGCGGTACCGGCTCGACTACGCGTGGCCGGCCGCTCGGTTGGCGGTGGAGGTCGACGGCTACGAGAGCCACTCGGACCTCGACGCCTTCCGGGATGACCGGGAGCGGCAGAACGTGCTCGTGCTCCTCGGGTGGACGGTGCTGCGGTTCACCTGGGCCGACGTCCGCAACCGCCCCGGCCGTGTGGCGGACCAGATCAGGAGCGCCCTCGCCGGCGGCGGGACGGTTTCGCTCCCGGGCTGAGGACTACCGCACCTTCTCGGCGCGGAGGAACAGCAGGCGCGGGATGGTGGCGGCGTCGCGGTACTCGTCGGCGAGGGCCAGGAAACCGGGTGGGGGCGCCGGCTCGTCCATGCGGGTCACGAGGAGGCCGGCGGCGGCCAGGGCGTTCACGTAGCGCGACAGGGGCCTGTGGATGAAGGGGATGAAGACATCCTTCTCCACCTCCTCCATGGTCGAGTCCTCGGTCAGGTACGGGCCGATGCGCCAGTACTGCTCCTCCAGGATGTGGTCGTCGATCCAGCCGCTGCCCGGGGTCTGGAGCAGGGGGTGGTTGAGGAAGAACAGGAACCGGCCGCCCGGCTCCAGCACCCGTGCCACCTCGGCGATCGCCCCGTCAGGGTCCTCGATGTGTTCGAACACCAGGCAGGCGACGACCACGTCGAACGTGCGGTCCCGGAACGGCAGTCCCGTCGCGCCCGCCCGGGCATAGGCGGGCCCGCCGCCGCGCTGCCCGGCCGTGACGAGTTGCGCCCAGGTGGGGTCGACGCCGGCGACGTGGACCGCCCCCAGCCGGGCCGCCAGCCGGGCCACCTGGCCCTCCCCGGTGCCGACGTCGAGGACCCGCCGGGCGCCGTCCAGGTGCTCGGCCGCCAGCGGCAGGATCTGCTCCTCGTACTCGGGGTCGGCGCCGTCGGTGAACCCCTCCTGCCACCAGCCGGCGTGGGTCTCCCACGGGTCGGTCACGACGATCGCACCCAAGCCTCGGCGATCTCATCGGCGGCCACTCGCCGCCATCCCGGTATCTGGGCGAGGGCGTGCGCCAGCTCGCGATCGGAACGGAGCAGGACGCATGTCACGCCGAGTCGGCGGAGTGACCCGGCGGCCCGCTCGGGTGACCGGTCGTGCAGAAGTCGCTCCTGTACCTCGAGCCGTGCCGGGCCGTACAGGTCGTTCCGCCCGTCCTGGCTGACGGGCACGTCGGGACGCGCGTAGATCAGATAGCCGCCGTCGTCGTACTCGTTGAGCAGGCGGCATCCGCCCGGGAGCGCTGCCGCGGCTGTGTGCGGGAACTCACTGGACTGGAGCGGATCGGGATCAAAGGGAAGCGCACCTGCCTGGATGGAGCCGCCGAGCAATGCCCCCAGCGTCATGGCGGCGAGCGCCCGCCCAGGATGCACCGGCGGCGCCCAGCCCCGACGACCGAGCCATGCCCCAGCCGCCTCGAGCGCGCTCGCCGTAAAGGGCAGCAATGCCAGCAGGGCCAGCGGCTCGTTGCGCACCGCCTGGAAGGCCAGCACGGTGAGGAGCAGCGCCGGCGCCAGCAGCCGCCAGGGAAATGGACGACGCCCCGACCACCGGGTGGAGATCGCCACTGCCGCCACGATCACCAGGAACGCGGTGATGACCACGTCCTGGCCCCGACTGAGGGACGGGGGCTGCCATTCCTGGATCCCCTCCTGCACCGAATCGCCGCTCGTGCTCATGGCGTAGGCCCACACACGCGCCCCGTGGGGCGACAGGCAGCTCGCCGCCACCGCCACTGCAGCGGTGACCGCTGGGCGCCGCCACGCCCGGCGATCGCGGGCGTCGCCCACACACGCGGCGACGATGGCCACTACACCGGCCACCACCGCCCCGTGGAGGGCGGCCCAGACGGCAATCGTGACGGCGAGGACCGCGAGCGAGGCGATCGGTGACCGCGGCCAGGTTGGTCCGTCGACGCCACCGGATCGGCCGGCGTCAAGTGCCCTACCGGCCAGCGCCAGACAAGCCAGGACGAGCACGAAGCTCACGAGCTGCGGGCGCATGGCGGACGACGGGACGATGAAGAGGACGGTCACCCACACCGCCGCGGCGCGGGCCCAACGGCCGGCGCCACCATGGCGGCTGGCGGCCCAGGCGCCGACGATCAGGGCCGCCAGCAGCACGACCCTCAGCGCGGCCACGCCGAGCCACTGGCCGGCGTCGTGGAATCCGGCGACCAGGGCATCGAACCCCCAGGCGTTCGAGTGCCATGGCACCCCCTTCGCCGTCCACGAGAAGGTGTCCTGAAGGTCCAGGCCGAGGTCTCCCTCCGCCCAGCGGCGGAGCAGGAGGCGGCCCTGGGCCACATGCCACAGCGTGTCGGCGTCGGGCGGAACCAGTCCCTTGAAGAAGACGAGGACGGCGAAGGCGCCCCCACAGGCCACGAGCGGACCCCTCGAGCCGGAGCCACGGTCTGCGTCATCGCCCTGGACGGCGACACCGCCATCGACGTCGTGCGGGCCCCCAGAGCCGGGCAGCGAGCTGCCGCCTGCTGCGACCGGCGTCGTCACCCATGAATCTTCGCGTACACCGCCTCGGCCACCTTGGCGGGCAACCACGCCAGCGCCGCCAGCGACTCGGCCGACGCCTTCTTCACCGCCGTGATGCCGCCCAGTTCCTTGAGCAGACGGGCCCGCCGGTTCGGCCCGAGGCCTGGGATGTCGTCGAGCACGGACCTGGTCATCCGCTTGGCCCGGAGCTGGCGGTGGTAGGTGATGGCGAAGCGGTGGGCCTCGTCCCGCACCCGCTGCAGCAGGTACAGGGCCTCGGACTGGCGGGGGATGCGCACAGGGTCGGACTGGCCCGGCAGGTACACCTCCTCGAACTGCTTGGCCAGCGCCGCCACCGGGATCTCATCCTCCAGCCCGAGTTCCTCGACCACCCGCACAGCCACCGCCAGCTGGCCCTTGCCGCCGTCCACGAGCAGGAGCTGGGGCGGGTACGAGAAGCGCCGGTGCCTGTCGTCGACGGGGCGGTCCCGCTCGGCCAACAGAGCGGTGAGGCGGCGCGTCAGCACCTCCTCCATGGCCGCGTAGTCGTCGTTGCTCTCCACTGCCTTCACCTTGAAGCGGCGGTACTCGGACTTGCGGGGCAGGGCGTCCTCCAGCACGACCATCGACCCCACGTAGTCGGTGCCCTGGATGTGGCTCATGTCGAAGCACTCGATGCGTAGCGGCGCCTCGGGCAACCCGAGCGCGTCCTGCAGGGAGTTCAGGGCCCGGGCCCGGCTGTTGTGGTCGGCCGAGCGCTTGAGGCGGTGGCGGGTGAACTCCTCCCCGGCGTTGCGGGTGACGGTCTCGGCCAGCGCCCGCTTGTCCCCCCGCTGGGGCACGCGCACGCCGACCCGGGAGCCCCGCAGCCCGCTGAGCCAGTCCTGGAGGACGTCGACGTCGGTGGGTACGTCGGGGACGAGCACCTCCTTGGGGATGCCCAGGGCGGGCTCCTCGGCGTAGAGCTGCTGCACGACCGACGCCACCAGCTGGGGTCGGGTGACGTCCTCCACCTTGTCGACCACGAAGCCCTTGCGGCCGACGACCCGGCCACGGCGAACATAGAACACCTGCACGGCGGCCTCGAGCTCGTCCTCCACCAGGCCCACCACATCGAGGTCCTCGGCCCGGTCGGCCACCATCTGCTGCTTCTCGATGGCCTTGCGCACCGCCGTCAACCGGTCCCGCAGGCGGGCCGCCCGCTCGAACTCGAGCTCCGACGCGGCGGTCCGCATGTCTTCCTCAAGGCGCCGCACGACCTGGGTGGTGTCGCCGTCGAGGAAGCGGAGGAGGTCGTCGACGAGGCGGTCGTAGTCCTCCCGGCCGATCTCCTTCACGCACGGGCCGCTGCACTTCTCGATGTGGAACAACAGGCACGGGCGGCCGAGCCGCTGGTGGTTGGTGAACTTGTTGTCCGAGCAGGTGCGGATGGGGAACGTGCGCAGGAGCAGGTCGAGCGTCTCGCGGATGGCGTAGGCGTGCCCGTAGGGGCCGAAGTAGCGCACGCCCTTGCGGCGCTGGCCGCGCATCACCATGGCCCGGGGCCACTCGTCGTCGACGGTAACGGCGAGGAAGGGGTAGCTCTTGTCGTCCCGCAGGCGGATGTTGAACCGGGGCCGGTGCTGCTTGATCAGGCTGTACTCGAGCATGAGGGCTTCCACGTCGTTGTTGACCTGGATCCACTCGACGCTCTCCGCCGCCGCCACCATCTGGGCCGTACGGGGCGGCATGGACGCCGGCGCCACGAAGTAGTTGGACAGCCGCTGGCGCAGGGAGTGCGCCTTGCCCACGTAGATGACGCGCCCGTCCCCGTCCCGGAACTGGTAGGAGCCGGGGGCATCGGGGATGGAGCCGGCGGGAGGGCGCTTCACCACGTGCGGACGCTCACCCGCCTCGGGCCCGGAGATGCTCGTACAGGGCGGGGAGGCGCTGAATGTCCTTCGTGCGGCCGGCCGCTTCCTTGGAATGGATGACGTCGGCGAGATCTGCGATCGCCGCCTCGACGCCGCCGACGCGCACCATGCGGGCCCTGGTGATCAGGTCGTCGTAGCCGCCGGTCCCGGCGGGGACGAAGCAGAGGTCGAGCTCCCCGAGCGGGCAGACGAGGTTCCAGAATGCGGCCCTGGCCAGGCCCGCGCCGTCGTGGTCGAAGGCAAGGCCGCCGGGGACGCCCTCGGTGCGGATGCGGGCCCCGAGGCTGTCGAGCGCGGCCGACAGGCGGTCGAGGTTCGTTGCGGACGTCGCCGGGGTGAGGTCGATGTCGCAGGTGGCGCCGATCGGCGCACCCTGGGCGATGGCGGCCCAGGCGCCGATCACGACGTAGTCCACCCGGTGGTCGTTGAGGACGGTGAGGATCGCCTCGGCGTCGAGCGGCGGTGCCTCGTCCGCAGACGTCATCCGGAGCCGTCACCGGCGGCCGCGTGCCAGCGCTCCCACTGCGCCCGGTGGGCGGCCGACGATCCCCGCCCGTCGTCGCGCTCGGCGTCGTCGGCCCACACGTACGGCTCGAGGTGCATGCGCAGCTCGAGCCCGGCCGCTCGCAGCACCCGCAGCAGGGTGGCGAGCGTCGGCTGCCGGCGGTCGCGTTCGTAGGCCGAGATCATGGAGCGCGGCACCCCTGCACGTACCGCCAAGTCGCCCTGGGAGAGCCCCGCCTTCATCCGGGCCAGTCGCACCAGGGCGGCCGCCGGTGACGGCACGATCTCCGCTCCGACGTCGTTACTCATGAACACAATCGTATTCGTTGCCGTCTCGTGAAAGTGACGACGCCGGGGAACCGATCGACGGGAGGGGGTCGGCGAGGGCCTACGACCCGCGGCCGGATTTGGGCGAGAGATCGGTCGCAGGCCGGGCTTGACTGCCGAACGTCCGTTCCCTACGCTCGGGGCAAAGCCTCGGGAAGCGGGCCGAACGCCTCCCCTTCAACTGTCGCCCGTCCGCCGTTGGGGAGAACATGGACACCGATGAACGTCCTCGGCAACGCTTGTACAATCACCTCCAGGAGCTGCTCGGAGAGGAGGACACCGGGACGTTGATGGCGTACTTGTCTTCCACCGGCTGGGCCGACGTGGCCACCAAGCGCGACCTCGACCAGTTCGGCCAGGTGATCCGGGCCGACATGGGATCGCTCGAGGCGCGGCTCGAAGCCCGCATCGACACCGGCCTGGCATCGCTGGAGTCCCGCATCGACACCGGCCTGGCATCGCTGGAGTCCCGCATCGACACCGGCCTGGCATCGCTGGAGTCCCGTTTCGAGGCGAGCCTGGCCCGGGCGTCGCTCGACACCCGCTCGAGCCTGCGCACGCTGTTCCTCGGCCTGGTCGGGCTCCAGATGAGCGGCGCCGCCTTGGCCGTGGCTGTGGCCCGGGCCGCCTGACCGGAGCGCCATGCCCACCGCGGACGATCGCTCGGCCGCCATCGCGGCCATGGCCGTGCACATCGGCGAGGAGGCCGCCGCCACGCTCGACCAGCTACTGCCGCGACGGCCCTGGTGGGACTACGTGCCCGCCGAGGTCCTGATGCGCTACGAGGTGGCCATCGCCAGCGAGCCGGCTGCCCGCCATTCGCTCCACTGCGCCTTGGCCGAGCGGATCGGGCACGACCATGCCGGTGTCCTGCTCGCCTTCCTGCTGCCGGTGCCGGCCCGGGTCCTGCTGGCCCAAGGCGTCGATCTGTCGGGGTGAGCCGTCCTTCGGGCCGCATCCAATCGCCCCCCTTCGTTCCTGACGGGATCGACTCCGCTATCCGGTATCAGAACCGTCAAGAACCGCTGTCGCCGACTGTTGCGTGCGCACGGCAGCCGGCGGGCTACTCGACCAGGGACTGGGGTGAGAACGCGTACGCGAACGGCCGGTCCGCCCGCAGCACCGACGGCCCCGCCACCGTGTCGACGGCAACCAGCGCACCGTCTCGAAGCTCGTACCGGGTGGCGACGGGGCCCGGCGCCGTGAGGTCGAGCTCGAGGAAGTCCACGAGCCCGTTGGCTGCGTAGTCCAGGAGCTTTCCCTCCCGCCGGGTCATGCCGGCGGCGAGGAGGTGGTCGTCCGAGGGTGAGCGGATCTCGACGGCGAGCAGGGGCGGGTGGGTGATGGCCGCCCCCCGGGCAGACCGGGGCACCACCATGAGGTCGGGCTGGGGCGCCATGGCGACGACCCTGCCCACGTCGAGTCTCCACTCGACGCCGGACACCGGCTCGAAGCCGGCCGGCACCACCGCCGCCAACACCACGGCGAGGCGGATCTGGGCCCGCCCGTGGTCGACCGACGCTGCAGGGGTCACGACAAGCTCACCTCGCACGACCTCGGCCCGATAGCCCTCGGGCATCGCCAGCAGGTCCCAGTCACCGGCACTCACCGGCGTTGCGACGATCGCACGCACAGGACAAGCGTAGGCCCCCACGGTCGGACCGGCCCGACCGACCCCGCCGGCCTGATGGGATGGTTGCCGGGCAGCCGGAGAGAACTGGGACGAACCATCGGGCATCGGCGCAACCCGGCTCGTCCACGGGGTGCGGTCAGCGCGGGGTGGTCGCCGACTCGTCCAGGGCATCGTAGAAGTATGTCGCGGGCGACGCAGCACCCCTCCGGGTCGCAGTGGGGCCGCGCCCGGCTCCTCCCCACGGGCCGCCCGGCGTGCGTCGGCGCCGCCCTGGTCGTGGCCTTGGCGGGGGCCGCCTGAGTACGGCTAACAGGCCGGATGGCATCGGGCTAATCGGGCAGCCGTCGTAGCTCGGGCTCGAACCTGAAGAGGGCGCAGTACTGATGGTCAAAACGAGCGGAGGAGGCGACACGGTGTGTCGCCTCCTCCGATGGTTCACGCGACGGCGTGGGCCGTGTCCGGTAGGTGCACCTGCACCCACACCCGGTTGCCGTCCCGGCGAACGACCCGGGCTGATAGCGGTGGTTCTTCGTCGTCACCGACGGTGACCGTGTCACCTGGCCATGGGTCAAACGTTGGATCTCCCGATCGTGGGCCGTTCGGGATCCAGGAGTCCACCACCAGATCAGGGCCGACCTCGTTCGGGTCGTAACTCAGGTCGTACGGGCAACCAGTCACTTCCTTCATGGTACCGGTCACCTCCTTCCGGTCCAGATCGGATTCTTCACGGGCGGCGAGAACAGCGGTCTCACTCGGGCGAACTGCCCAGGCTCGGGCTCCGACAGCACCACCGTCCAGTGTGGTTCTGCTGCGGTGGGCAGCACGGGAACCCCGCGGCGAGCAGTCCGCCCGTGTCAGCCTCCAAGACCCACTCGCGGCTCGGCAAGACGGGAGCGTACCGAGCCAGTTCGGGGTAACCACCGGCGCCAAGTCCCAAGGTGCTGAAGCCGAAGAAACCCCACTTCCTGAAGGCGTCCTCGCAGGTCTCGGCAGCTTGGCATCGGTCAAGGTGTTTCGGCCGAGCCGGACCAGCACCAGCCTGCCAGGCGGACGTTCGCCACGAAGCCGCAGTAGTTCTGGCATGTGCCCTCCTTTGGGATGTTGCCGTTGGCCCTCGGGGTTGGCGCCGGGATCACCAGCCAATCTCGCGCGACCCGGTCCCGCAACATCATGGGGGTCACGACAGGGGTGCTCGTGTGGGTCCTCCTTCGGGGACGCTTGCTGAGCGCCATCCTCGCCTCCTGGCTGGCATGGGCGGCCATCGTGTTCCTGCAGGGCCGGGACTCGATCGGCCCGTAACCGGCCGAGGGCCTCCCTGCGCTCCTGTGATCGCGTACACTGGCGGCACGCCGGCCTGGTTTCCGGCGACATATCCAGCTCCGAGGCCGACAACCCCGCGGACGGGCGACCAGGCTGTCCCCGCCGGCCACCATCGGAGCTCCTCCAAGGAGGATTTTCGAAAATGCTGCGCCTTCAGGCTCCGCTCCCCGACCGCTACACCACCGCGTCCGCCGATCAGCTGTCCGAGTGGATCCAGGCCGCCAAGACGACGCTGGGCGAGCGGCTGCTCATCCTCGGCCACCACTACCAGCGCGACGAGGTCATGCGCTGGGCCGACGCACGGGGCGACTCGTTCGGCCTGTCCCGCCTGGCGGCCGACAACGCCACGGCCGAGTACGTGGTGTTCTGCGGCGTGCACTTCATGGCCGAGTCGGCCGACATCCTCACCGGCGACCACCAACAGGTCGTCCTGCCCGACCTCAACGCCGGCTGCTCCATGGCCGACATGGCCGACATCGACTCGGTGGAGGAGGCGTGGGAGGCACTGGGCGCCGTCACCGACCTCGACCGGCTGGTGCCGAT
>Ga0136633_1000503_pt1 | contig 30024 bp, 33 predicted proteins | sample AntDrymeUQ832206_2_FD_105494 | JGI IMG/M metagenome (GOLD analysis project Ga0136633, IMG submission 105494) | Polar desert sand microbial communities from Dry Valleys, Antarctica - metaG UQ83 (22.06) | ecosystem: Environmental > Terrestrial > Soil > Desert | place: Antarctica: Dry Valley... | reverse complement strand
GGCCCTCGGAGATTCAGTTGCAACTGCTCGACCTGCTCGGGGTCGACCCGCTCGCCCCGGGGTGAAAGGCGGCTCATGACCGGACCTCTGCGCCCATCGATGTGCGGAACACCGGCCTAGACCTCGGGCCTGTCGTTTGTCCGCACGCGGACTGTGGGTATGAGAACCCACCAACAGGCGGACGACGAAGGAGAGACGACGTGACGAATGCCGCCAGTGGACTGAGTCCGGAGGATCTCGAGGCCGAGCAGGCGTTGGCCCTGCCCGAGCGGGAGGCCATGTCGAAAATCGGCATCGGTGCGGGCTTCGGCATCGACAACTTCGCCATGCCGATCAACGAGGCGACGGCCATGAACATCGCCTCGTCGGACGCGGTCGCCATCGCCGACGCCGACCAGATCGTGCTCATCAACCAGGTAGACCAGGACTAGGGAGACGCATATGAGCCAGCACACAGAACTGACCCCAGCGGAGATGGACGCCGAGTCGGTGTCCGCCCTTCCGGACCGGGAGGCCATGTCGCTCCTCGACATTTCCGCCAACCTCGACCTCGCCCTCGACATCGCAGCACCGATTGACGCGGCCATCGCCGCGAACCTCAACGTGGCCGCGCCCATCGACGCCGCAGTGGCCGCCAACGTGGCCTCCGTAGGCTCCGAGGCCACCGCAGTGGCCGACCAGGACTCGATCATCGTTCAGGAGCTCGACGGCACCGCCGTCGCCACCGCCAACCAGGACGCAACCGTCCAGCAGTAGCTGGCCCCAACTCACAGGAGCACACGATGACCAACACCAACACCGGCCTCAGCGCGACCGAGCTCGAGGCACAGGACGTCACTGCGGTACCCGACCGGGAGGCCATGTCGGTCCTCGACGGGCTCGACCCCTCCGCCCTGCTCAACACGTCGCTGCTGAACCTCGACGTGGACCTGGCCATCGACGCCGATGTCGCCGCACCGATCGACGCTGCGGTGGCGGCGAACGCCAACGTGGCCGCACCGATCGACGCGGCCGTCGCCGCCAACGTGCTGTCCGTCGACTCTTCGGCGCAGGCGCTGGCCGACCAGGACTCGGTCATCGTCCAGGACCTCGACGGGGTCGCCGAGGCCACGGCCAACCAGGACGCCACCGTCGACCAGTCCGGCGGCGGCGCCGTGGCCAGCTGAGTTTCAGCGCTGCATCACCTACCCGCACTCATTCATGACGCAACAGCTGGGCCCCGATCGCGCTGCCGGCGCGACCGGGGTCGCTGCTGTTTCGGCGTCTGACGTACCGCAGCTGGCCACCGGCGTGAGCTTGATCGGCGAATATCAGGCATCGGGCTACAAGGAGGCCCCCTGCCTGGTCCGCCGGGCTGACGGCCAGACCATCCAGCTCACGCCGCTGCTGTATGCCCTGGTAGAGGTGATCGATGGCCGCCGCGACAACTCGGCGATCGCCGACGCCTTGGGCGAGCGAATCGACCGCCCGGTCAGCGACGACAACGTCCGCTACCTCGTCGCAGACAAGCTGCGTCCTGCCGGCCTCGTCAAGGACGACGACGGCCGGGATCCCAAGGTTCAGAAGTCGAATCCGCTCCTGGCCCTGAAGCTGCGGATGCAGCTCACCAGCGAGGAACGCACCAACTCGGTCACCGCGCCGTTTGCGTTCCTGTTCCGGCCCTGGGTGGTTGCGCCGGTTGTCGTCGCCTTCTTCGCCGTCGTCGGGTGGGTGCTGTTCGTGCGGGGTCTCGGCGGCGGGGCCCGGGCGCTGCTCTACTCGCCGAGCCTGATGCTGGCGTCGTTCGCCTTGACCATCTTCTCGGCCTCGTTCCACGAGTTCGGCCACGCTGCCGCCTGCCGGTACTCAGGAGGGCGCCCCGGGGGGATGGGCTGCGGCGTATATCTGGTGTGGCCGGCGTTCTACACCGACGTCACCGACGCCTATCGCCTCGACCGCACCGGCCGGCTGCGTACCGACCTGGGCGGCCTCTACTTCAACGCCATCTTCGCCCTGGTCACCTTCGGGGTTTGGGCGGTGACCGGAGTCGAGGCGCTCCTGGTGATGATCCCGCTGCAGGTTCTCCAGATGGTGCACCAGCTCCTGCCGTTCGTGCGGATGGACGGCTACCACATCCTCTCCGACCTGGTCGGGGTCCCCGACCTCTTCGCCCGCATCAAGCCGACCCTGCTCGGTTTCATCCCCGGGCGGAAGGCGAACGACAAGGCGCAGGCCCTGAAGCCGTGGGTCCGGATCGTCGTGGGCCTGTGGGTCCTGACCGTCGTACCGCTCCTCATCTTCGCTCTCCTCATGGTGGTCATCTCGGCGCCTCGGGTCCTCGCCACCACCTGGGACTCCGTAGGGCTGCAGTGGCGGGCGGTCAGCAAGGCTCTCGAGGGCGACCAGTGGCTCGTGGCCGCAGTCGGCCTGCTCGGCATCTTCGCCATCACCCTGCCGGTCGCCGGCTCCGGGTACGCCCTCAGTCGCTTCGGCCGCAAGTCCGGTGCATGGGCCTGGTCGAGTGCCGGCAAAGTCCGCCTCGGGCAGCCGGGGCTGGCACTCGCCGGGGTTGTCGTCGCCGCCGGCCTTGCCTCGACCCTGTGGCCGAACGGCGAGTACAAGCCCATTCAGCCGGGCGAGAAGGGTACCGCCGGGGAGGTCTTCGAGGCGGTGTCGGCCATCGGGAGCGGCCGGCCGGGCCTCACGGCCGAGCGTCAGGCGGAGCTGGGCGGCGCACCGGCTCGGGCGTGGTCGGTCGGCGACGTGGCACCGACGGCTCCGGCTCCGGCGTCGGCTGACCCTGCACCCACGACGACGACCCCTGCAACGACCACGCCCGCATCGACGACCCCTGCGGCGACGGCACCCACGACGAGGCCCGCCGAGTCCGGTGGTCAGGCGCCGGCCACCACGGCCGTGCCCGCCACCGCGGCCCCTGTACTCGAGACGACAGTGGCTCCGCGCCCGTCCACCACCACGACTCTCGGCCGTCCGACGACGACGGTGTCAACCTCCACGACCACCGTTCCGTGACGACAGCAGCCACCAAAGTGCGTCGCCCCGTGAACCACGCCGCCCGGGAGAACCGTCCGGAGGCTTTCCGGAGCGACCTTCCCACGCTGTCGCTCCAGGCGCTCCGAACTGAGCTCGACGGCGCCCATGGCGAGGCGGAGGACGCGTCGGTCCTCTCCGGCCGCTCGTCGTAGCCCGAGGGCTTGCGTACGATCGCACGGTGACCGCCCCTGCCGCCAAGGTTCTTACGGTGTCCGACGGCGTTGTGGCCGGTACGCGGGAGGACCGCTCCGGCCAGCAACTCGCCGACCTCCTGGCGAGGGAGGGATACGAGGTGGTGGAGAGGCGGACCGTCGCCGACGGCGTCGAGTCCGTGTCGGATGCACTGGCGGCCATGGCGGCCGGCTTCGCCGGTTTGCTGGTCACGACGGGCGGGACCGGCTTCGGACCCAGGGACCTGACGCCCGAGGGCACCAGGCTGGTGCTCGACCGGGAGGCGCCCGGCATGGCCGAGGCGATGCGGTTGGCCAACCCGCCCAAGGGTCGGCTCTCCCGCGGCCTGGCGGGCACGGTGGGCGAATGCCTGGTGCTGAACACGCCCGGGTCCCCGGCCGGCGCCATCGAGTCGCTGGAGGCGGTGCTCGATGTCCTTCCCCACGCCCTCGACCTCCTGGCCGGCCGTCCCACCGGCCATCCGTCGTGACGCCGGACGAGTCCGCGATGCGGCGGGCCGTGGCCCTCGCTGCTGGTGTGCGCACCACGACGTCGCCGAACCCCTGGGTCGGAAGCGTGGTCGAGCCCGGTGGGTTCGAGGGCGCGACGCAGCCGCCGGGCGGCCCCCACGCCGAGGTACTGGCCCTGCGGGCGGCAGGCGACGCCGCTCGGGGCGCCACCCTCTACGCAACCCTGGAGCCATGCGCCCACGCCGGGCGCACCGCCCCGTGCGTGGACGCGATCGTCGACGCCGGCGTCGCCCGCGTGGTGGTCGGTGTCGAGGATCCCGACGAGCGGGTGCGAGGAGCCGGCGTCCGGGCGTTGCGGGCCGCCGGCGTCACTGTCGACGTGGGCGTGTGTGCCGAGGAGATCCGCTCCCAGCTGGCTCCCTACCTGAAGCAGCGCAGCACCGGCCGGCCGTGGGTGGTGCTCAAGCTGGCCGCCACCCTCGACGGCCGCACCGCGGCCCCTGACGGGTCGAGCCGCTGGATCACCGGCGAGGCGGCCCGGGCCGACGCCCACCGCATGCGGGCCGAGTCCGACGCGGTGATCGTGGGTGCCGGCACCGTCCGGGCCGACGACCCGGCACTGACGGTGCGGGATGCGCCGGGCACGGACCCGCTGCGGGTCGTGCTCGGCCGTGCACCGGCGGAGGCAAGGGTCCAGCCCGCCCTCGAGCTGGAAGGCGACCTGGGCGCGGTACTCGACGAGCTCGGCCGCCGGGGCGTGCTGCAGGCCATGGTCGAAGGTGGAGCCACTGTGGCGGGCGACTTCCATCGCGCCGGCCTCGTCGACCGGTACGTGCTGTACCTGGCGCCGGCCTTCTTCGGCGGCGACGACGCCCGCCCGCTCTTCACCGGCTCCGGCGCGCCGACCATCGGCGACCTGTGGCGGGGACGCATCGAGTCGGTCGAGCGCCTGGGCGACGACCTGAGGTTGGAATGTTCACCGGCCTGATCGAGGAGCTCGGCTCGCTGACAGGGCGGGACGGCGACCGCTTCACCTTCGCCTCGGTGCTCGTGATCGATGATGCCAAGGTCGGCGACTCGGTTGCGGTCAACGGGTGCTGTCTCACGCTGGTCGAGCTCGGGGTCGAGACGTGGTCGGCCGACGTGGTCGAGGAGACGCTGCGTCGCACCACCCTCGGCGACCTCCGACCGGGTGACGCCGTGAACCTCGAACGGCCGGTGCGGCTCAGCGATCGTCTTGGCGGCCACCTGGTGCAGGGCCACGTGGACGGCGTCGGCCACGTGGTGTCGCCGGCGCCGGATCTGGTCGTGGCCACGCCCGACACCCGGTACGTCGTGGAGAAGGGCTCGGTGGCCGTCGACGGCGTGAGCCTCACCGTGGCTCACATCTCTGACGACCGCTTCGGGGTGGCAGTCATCCCCCACACTGCTGCGGTGACCACCCTCGGTCGCCTGCAGCCGGGGGACAGAGTCAACCTGGAGTTCGACATACTCGCCAAATACGTCGAGCGGTTGCTGGCAAGATGAGCACGTGCCCTTCGCGCCGATAGAGGAGGCCGTCGCCGAGTTCGCGGCCGGCGGGATCGTCGTGGTGGTCGACGACGCCAGCCGGGAGAACGAGGGCGACCTCGTCATCGCGGCCGAGGCGGCCACCGCGGAGAAGATCGCGTTCTTCCTGAACCACACGTCCGGCGTGATCTGCATGCCCATGCTGGGGGGGCGGCTCGACGAGCTCGACCTGCCGCCGATGGTGCTCGACAACACGGAGAGCAACCGGACAGCGTTCACCGTGTCCGTCGACGGCCGCCACGGCACGACCACCGGAATCTCCGCCGCCGACCGGGCGTCGACCATCGCGGCCCTCATCGACCCGGCCACCCGTCCCTCCGACCTGGCCCGGCCCGGGCACGTCTTCCCGCTTCGGGCCCGCAAGGGCGGGGTGCTCAACCGGGCCGGCCACACCGAGGCCACCGTCGACCTCGCCCGCCTGGCCGGGATGTACCCCGCCGGCGTGCTGTGCGAGGTGGTGAGCGAGGACAAGGCGTCGATGGCCCGGCTGCCGGAGCTCGAGCGCCTCGCGACCAAGCACGGGATGCCGTTGATCAGCATCGCCGACCTGATCCGGTTCCGGCGCCAGCGGGAGAAGCTGGTCAAGCGGGTGGCCGACGCCCGCATGCCCACCGAGTGGGGCGACTTCACCTGCTACTCCTACGAGTCGCTCCTCGACGGCGAGCAGCACGTCGCCATGGTCAAGGGCGCGGTGCAGGGTGAGGACAACGTGCTCGTCCGCGTGCATTCCGAGTGCCTGACCGGCGACGCTCTCGGCTCCATGCGATGCGACTGCGGCGTCCAGCTCCAGATGGCGATGCAGCGCATCGCCACCGAAGGCATGGGCGTGGTCGTGTACCTGCGGGGCCACGAGGGGCGGGGGATCGGCATGACGCACAAGCTCCGGGCCTACACGCTGCAGGACCAGGGGCGCGACACCGTCGACGCCAACCTCGACCTGGGCCTGCCGGTGGACACCCGCCGGTACGGGACAGGGGCGCAGATCCTGGTCGACCTGGGCATCACCACTATGCGGCTGCTCACCAACAACCCGTCGAAGTTCGGCGGCCTCGACGGCTACGGGCTGCAGATAGTCGAGCGGGTGCCGCTCGAGACCGTGCCCAATCGCGAGAACATCCGCTACCTGCGCACCAAGCAGCAGCGTATGGGCCACCTCCTGGAAGGACTCGAGGAATGACGCAGTATGCCGGCCGGTTGCGGGGAGAGGGCCTCCGGGTCGCCGTCGTCACCAGTCGCTTCAACGACCTGGTCACCGAACGGCTGCACGCCGGGTGCGTCGAGGGGCTGACCCGCCACGGCGTCGATCCTGCCTCGATCACCGAGGTCGGAGTTCCGGGCGCCCTCGAGCTGCCGCTGGCCGCGCAGCGCCTTGCCAGCTCGGGCGAGGTCGACGCCGTGATCTGCATCGGGGCGGTGATCCGTGGCTCCACCGACCACCACATCCACGTCGGCGGGCAATGTGCCGCCGGGCTGGCCCGCGTCCAGCTCGACACCGGCGTGCCCGTGGTCTTCGGCGTGCTGACCACCGACGACATGGCCGGCGCCCTCGAGCGGGCGGGCGGCAAGATGGGCAACAAGGGGTTCGAGGCCGCGGCGACCGCCATCGAGATGGTCGACCTGCTGTCTCAATTGCCAAAGTCCGGGCAGCTCCCCAAGTCGGCGGGGTAGCGCGGTGTTGAAGCTCGTCCTGCCCAAGGGCTCCCTTGAGAAGGCCACCCTGGCCCTGTTCGAGGACGCCGACCTCGCCGTACTGCGGGCGTCGAACGTCGACTACAAGGCCACCGTCGACGATCCCCGCGTCGACGCCGTCCGCATCCTGCGCCCCCAGGAGATCGCCCAGTACGTCGCCGAGGGCCTCTTTGACATCGGAATCACCGGGCGGGACTGGATCGAGGAGACCGGGAGTGAGGTGGTCTCGCTCGGCGAGCTCCACTACTCCAAGGCCACCGCCCGGCCGGTGAGCATCGTGCTGGCCGTCGCCGACGCCGATCCCGCAAGGTCGGTGGCCGACCTGGGCGACGGCGTGCGGGTGGCCACCGAGTACCCGGAGCTCACCCGCCGGTTCCTGGAGAAGCACGGCATCGCCGCCGACATCCGCCTGTCGTACGGGGCCACCGAGGCCAAGGTGCCCGAGATCGTCGATGTGGTGGTGGAGCTGACCGAGACCGGCCGGGCGCTGAAGGCCGCAGGCCTGCGGGTGATCGAGACGATCCTGGTCAGCCATACCGAGCTGATCGCCAATCCGGCGGCCTACGACGACCCGCAGAAGCGTCACGCCATGGGCCAGTTGCACACCCTCCTGCAGGGCACGCTGGAGGCCCGAGGCCGGGTGCTGGTGAAGCTCAACGTCGGGGCCGCCGAGCTCGACTCGGTCATCGGACTCCTGCCGTCCCTACGGTCGCCCACGGTTTCGAAGCTCTTCGGCGTCGACGCCTACGCAGTGGAGACCGTGGTCCCCAAGGATCAGATCAACACGCTCATCCCTGCCCTCAAGGACCACGGCGCCACGGACATCATCGAGCTCCCGATCTCCAAGATCGTCCACTGAGACTAGGTGCGAGAAGCACCTATTGAGAGCATCGTGCCAGCGCGGGACAATCGGCGGTTGCGCGTTGCGCTTCGTGTCTCAGGGGGAATGTTCACATGACTCGTACCACCCGTCGCCTGGCGGTCGCTGCCGCCGGGCTGATGCTACTGGCCCAGGGAGCGGCCTCCGCCGCCGACCCGCCGTCGCTCACCAAGCCCGTCCACGTGACCAAAGAGGACCTCAACCCGGTCCGGACGTACTCGGCGCCGAACCTGCTGGCCCACCCGAGTAATCCGCTGATCGTGGTGGGGGCCTACGCCGACCTGCGGACCCGCCGATGCGGCATGGTCCGCACGGTCGACGGAGGACTGACGTGGAAGATCCTCGAGGCCTCACCGAGCCCGGCCTCCTACCCGTCGTGCAACTCCAACCCGCGCGGAAGCTTCCAGGGCCTACTCGGCTTCGGGCGCGACAACGCGCTCTACTACGCCCTCGACGGCTGGGACACCCAGGACGGCGGGATCGGCGGCAACGTGAGCATGGTCGTCTCCCGGTCCACCGACCTCGGCGACAGCTGGCAGCCCGTGATCGCCCGTGACGCCCGGGGCAAGACCGGCGAGCAGCAGGAGTCCTACCGGCCGATCACCGGGTTCGCAGTCGACTCCAAGACGGGCGGTCAGGACAGGATCTACATCGGTTCCGGCCGGCGCCAGCCGGGCTTCACCGGGGCGAACGCGCTCCCAGTCCAGCCCATCATCGCCACGTCGACCGACGGCGGGAAGACCTTCGGCGAGCCGGTCAACCTGGCGGAGTCGGCCTTCAACGACGGTGCGACGCGCCAGAAGGCCGTGCAGGCCGGCACCACGGTGCCCAACGCGCCCACGACCACCACGCCGCCCCCGGGCTCCCGGGCCGCAACCCCCGACCAGGCCGCCAACTTCGGCGGGTTCGGGCCATCGGTCACGGTGTCCGACAAGGGGACGGTGTACGCGATGTGGCCGGCGACCTACACCCCCGCCGTCACCCCCCGGCCGCCGAACGCCATCTTCCTGTCCCGGTCCGACGACCAGGGCAAGACGTGGACGACCAGCCCGGTCACGCCGTTCAGTTTCAACATCGGCTCGTTCTCGACCGTGGTCTGGAGCCCCGAAGGCGGCCCGGAAGGGACGCTGCACGCCGTCGCCGACGGCTATGAGACCGTCGGCGTCACCGGTTACCAGGACATTTACTACTACCGCTCCACCGACGGCGGCGGGACCTGGTCGGAGCGCAAGAATGTGACCGACGACGACCCCAAGCAGTACTTCGGCCAGTTCTACCCGAACATCGCCGTCGCCCCCGGCGGGCGGGTCGAGATTGCGTTCTGGGACACCCGCGACGATCCCGGCTATCGCGCCAACGACGTCTACATGACGACGTCGAACGACAACGGCGCAACCTGGTCGAAGAACATCCGGGTCACCGACAGGCCGATCGACCGCCGGATCGGTGTCTGGTCGACCAACTTCGACATCACCTCGCCGCCGGGCCTGGCTCCGGTCAAGGAGTACACGATGCTCTCGTGGGACGACACCCGGAACACCGACGTCTCCGCCCCCGACGGCAAGTCTCTGGGCGGCGGCCTCCAGGACATCTACATTTCCTCCGTGCAGTACGAGGAGCTCGGGGGCGGTGCCTCCGATGCGGCCAAGGTCGCACTCGCCGGCGTCGTCGGCCTGTTGATCGTCGGCCTGGCCCTGCTCGCAGTGTCGATGGTCAGTCGCCGGGGCCGCGACGACGGGTCCACTCCCAGGACCGAGGGGGCTCCGAAGGCCCGGGCCAAAGTGGGCTGACCGATCGGGTCGGGCGCTTGTTGAGGGGGGGGGTGCCCGACCCCTCATCCGAGGTGGGCAGGGTTCTCCGGTCCTGAACCGGAAAGCCCTGTAACCCTCGCCATCGGCTCAGGAGTCGGGGGTCGCCCCGCCGGTTGCGGCCGTGGCGTTCTTGGCCTCGATGTAGGCCATGCGCATCTGGTTGAGGGCCTGGCGCAGGGGAGGGCCGTTCTCGCCCATGCGGGGACCGACGGCGTCCATCATGCCGGCCAGGGCGTCGATCGCCACCTGGGCGTCGGCCAGGTTGGGCGGGTTCTGACCGAGGTGGAGGGCCGCCAGCTCGACCAGGCCGATGCAGTGGTTGGCCACCACGATGGCGGCCGGCGTTCGCAGCATCTGTTCCTGCATCGCCGCCAGCTCGGCCCGTAGCTCCTCATCCATCTCGTTGTCGTCGAACGGCTCCTCACCCGGCCCGTAGGGCTCCGCGGCCGGCTGCGACCCCGTCGCAGGCTCGTCCCGGGGGATGGGGCGTTCACCGGAGGGTGTCCAGAAGGTGCTCATGCTGGTACCCTAGGTCCACAACTGCATATGGGAAGCGGGGCTTTCTGCCCCCACCCGGCCACGACACCTCCACATCGGAGGACCACAGTGCGCCGGGTCGATCGACCGCCGAAGGCGGACGTTGCTTCCCGCACGTCCGTCTTTTCGTCTTTCTTCAAGGAGTGATGCCGCATAGCCGCACCGGACGGCGCCGACCTCAGGATCAACGACCGGATCAGAGCGCGCGAAGTGCGCCTTGTCGACCCGGACGGCAACCAGCTGGGGATCAAGACCCTGCCGGAGGCCCTGTCTATTGCCAGGGACCTCGAGCTCGATCTGGTCGAGGTTGCCCCGCTCGCTGAACCACCGGTGTGCCGCATTCTCAATTACGGCAAGTGGAAGTACGAGGCTGCCCAGCGTGACAAGGAGTCACGCAAGAAGGCCGCGACCAGCTCGATCAAGGAGATGAAGTACCGCCCCAAGATCGGCGGGGGCGACTTCGAGACCAAGACCCGCAAGGTGGGCGAATTTATCGACGAGGGCCACAAGGTCAAGATCACGATCATGTTCCGAGGCCGGGAGGTCGCCCACCCCGAACTGGGAAAGCGCATCCTGGACCGCATCGCCGAACAGCTTCCGCTGGCCAAGGTGGAGGCGGCGCCGAAGCTCGACGGTCGGAACATGGTGATGGTGCTGGCTCCCGACCGCAGGGCCCGAGCGGCGGCGAAGGCCGGCACCCACGACGGCAATCACGACGGCAATCACGACGACACCCATGACGCACCGCCCGAAGCGCATTCGCCCACGCCCACCTCCACGCACACCCCCACCTCCACGCACACCCCCACCTCCACGCACACCCCCACTCCCACCCCACCCGCCGTCTGAGCGGGGAGGAGACGAACAAATGCCCAAGATGAAGACCCACCGCGGCGCCGCCAAGCGGTTCAAGGTGACCGGTACGGGCCGCATCATGCGGCGCAAGGCCTTCCGCGCCCACCTGCTGGAGAAGAAGAACTCGGTCAAGACCCGCCGTCTCGGCCGCGGCGCCGAGGTCACCGGTGGCGACAAGGCCCAGGTCAAGCGCATGCTCGGTCTCTAGAAGCTGATCGCCACGCACCACTTGTACGAAGTCAAGCGCAGTAACCCCCGCCAGAGCCGGTAGCGCGTCGCCGCCGGTGGGGCAGGGGCCCACCGGCAGTAGTGGGCGCGGTCCGAAGGACCCGGGTGCCCGCTACCAGAAGCAAGGAGTTACTCATGGCCAGGGTCAAGCGTTCGGTTCACGGCCGCAAGCACCATCGCGCCGTCCTCGAACAGGCCAAGGGCTACTACGGCAACCGCAGCCGCAGCTACAAGTCCGCCAACGAGGCGGTCATGCACGCCCTCCACTACGCCTACCGTGACCGGCGGGCTCGCAAGGGCGACTTCCGCCAGCTGTGGATCCAGCGCATCAACGCCGGGTGCCGCCAGCACGGGATGAGCTACAGCCGCTTCATCTCCGGGCTCCGGGAGGCGGGGGTTGAGGTCGATCGCAAGGTGCTGGCCGACCTGGCCGTCACCGACCCTGCGGCCTTCGCCGGCCTCGTGAAGCTGGCACAGGCGAGCCGCCAGGCGTCGTGAACCGGGCCTCGTGACGCCGGGGCCCCCAGAGCGGGGCGCCCGCTCGTGACGGGGCTCGCCTTCACGTCCGCCCGGGTCAAGCGGCTGCGCCATCTGATGGAGCGGCCGGCGGCGCGCCGGCGCGAGCGGGCGTTCGTGGTCGAGGGACCGACTCTGGTCGGCGACGCGCTGGACGCCGGGGTGGAGCTGGAGTGCCTGTTCGTGGCGCCGGACGCTGATGGGGGAGCGACAGCGCCGATCGTGGCCCGGGCGGCGGCGGCCGGCATCGCGGTGTTCGACCTGGCTCCGGGAGTGCTGGAGCGGGTGGCCGGGACGGTGACGCCTCAGCCGGTGCTGGCCGTGGCCCGCACCCTCGACGTGGACATCGCCGCCCTGGCGGAAGCGACGCTGGTGGTGGTGTGCGTCGACATCCGGGACCCCGGCAATCTCGGCACCGTGCTGCGCACCGCCGAGGCGTCGGGAGCGGGCGGGATAATCTGCTGCGACGGCTCGGTCGATGTGTACAACCCGAAGTGTGTTCGGGCGTCGGCCGGCTCGCTGTTCCACACACGGATTGTGGCTGGAGGAGAGCCGGTGACGGTGCTTGGCACGCTGGGCGGTTGGGGCCTGCGATGCCTGGGCACGCGACCCGACGACGGCGAGCCGTATTACCGGGTCGATCTCGCAGCGCCGACGGCGCTGGTGCTCGGCAATGAGGCCCACGGCCTCCCGGCCTCGGTCGAAACCGCGCTCGACGGGTGGTTGACCATCCCGATGGCCGGGCGCTCCGAGTCACTCAACGTCGGGATGGCGGCGGCCGTTCTGTGCTTCGAAGCCGCCCGCCAGCGCGCGGATTGATGACCGACCTCGCGATCGACCGCCTTCCGGACGCCGTCGTGGAGCTCGACGGCGGGTGCCGGGTGCGGCTGGCCAACGCTGCGGCTTCGGTGCTGACCGGGCACCCCACCGGCGAGCTCGTGGGACAGGTGCTGTCCGAGGTCCTCGAGCCGCGCAGCTCCGACGGCCGGGCCCTGATGGCCGGCGGATGGCACCCGTCCGCCCGGTTGCGGTCGGTCACCCGGATTCCCGAGCAGGAGGTCTGGTTGCGGGGCGCGGGCGGCCGCCGGATTCGGGCGCTCGTCACCGGACGGTACGAGCGCGACGGTGACGGCGTGCTGACCGGCGCCGTCCTCGTCATGCGGGACGGGGCTCGCAGGCGGCCGTCGGCGGGCGACGGGATCGAGGTGATCTCCACCGTGAGCCACGAGCTGCGCTCACCGCTCACGTCGGTGAAGGGCTACACCAGCCTCCTCCTCAACCGGTGGGAGCGCCTGGGCGAGGACCAGAAGCGCATGATGCTCGAGCAGGTCCACCACGATGCCGACCGGGTGACCCGCCTCGTCACCGAGTTGCTCGACATCAGCCGCCTGGAAAGCGGCAGGCTGGTGCTGCGCCGGCAGATGGTCGACCTCCTCCCGCTGGTGAACGGAGTGCTCGAAAAGGTGCGGATGATGGAGACTCGGCTCGTCGCCGAGGTGCAGTTTGCGGAAAACTTCCCGCAGGTCTACGCGGATCCCGACAAGATCGAGCAGGTGCTTACCAATTTGGTCGAGAACGCGGCGAAGTACGCCGACCCCCGCAGCCTGAGCGTGGCCGCCACCGTGGTCGGCCCGATGGTCAGCGTGGAGGTGTCGGACAAGGGCGAGGGGATCCCCGTCTCCGACCTGCCACGGGTGTTCACCAAGTTCTTTCGCCGGGCCGAGACCCGTCCGACCGGGTCCGGACTGGGCCTGTGGATCAGCCGGGGCCTCGTCGAGGCCCACGGCGGCCGCCTGGTGGTGGAGTCCGAGGTCGGCCGTGGATCTGTCTTCCGTTTCACCCTGCCCATCGCGCCGCCGGACGAGCTTCTGTGAGCGGCCCGGGAGGCCGGTCCATCAGCATCCACCGGACTGACCGAGGAACGAGGGCAGGCCTGTGAGTGTCACCCCGCTTCAGGACGAGGTCGCGAAGGTCGAGGCCGACGGTCTGGGCCGGGTCGCGTCGGCGACGTCGGTGGCTGAGTTGCGCGCCGTGGAGCAGGAGCTCGTCGGCGGCAGGCGATCGGCCCTGGCCGCCCTCAACGCCCGCTTGGGCACATTGCAGGTCGAGGAGCGCAAGGAGGCGGGCCGGGCCATCAACGCGGCTCGCAGCCGGGTCGAGGCCGGCATCGCCGAACGAGCCGAAAAGCTGGCGGCGGCCGAGCGGGAGGTCCGCATCGAGGCCGAGCGGCTCGACCTGACAGAGGTGCTGGAGCGCCGGCGGGCCACCCTGGGCCACCGCCACCTCGTCACCCAGGCGCGTGACGAGCTCGAGGACCTGTTCGTGGCCATGGGCTACCAGGTGGCCGAGGGGCCCGAGGTCGAGACTGACTGGTACAACTTCGAGGCCCTCAACATGCCGCCGGCCCATCCGGCCCGCAGCATGTGGGACACCCTCTACGTGCAGCTCGGCGAGGCGGAGTCCACCCTCCTCCGGACGCACACGTCCCCGGTCCAGATCCGGGTCATGCAGAGCCAGCCGCCGCCCATCTACATCGTGGCGCCAGGCCGCTGCTACCGCCGGGACACGCCTGACGCCCGCCACCTGCCCGTCTTCCATCAGATCGAGGGCCTCGTCGTCGACCGCGGCATCACCTTCGGCGACCTCGCCGGCACCATCGAGGCCTTCACCAGCGCCTACTTCGGCCCCACCATCCATTCGCGGCTGCGACCGTCGTTCTTCCCGTTCACCGAGCCGTCAGCCGAGTTCGAGGTGAGCTGCATCTTCTGCGAGGGCCGGGGCTGCCGGGTCTGTTCGCAGTCGGGCTGGATCGAGCTGGGGGGCTGCGGCATGGTCGACCCCAACGTCTTCGCCGCCGCCGGGATCGACCCCGAGGAGTATTCGGGATTCGCCTTCGGCTTCGGGATCGACCGCTGCGCCATGATGCGCCACGACATCGACGACATCCGCCACTTCATCGCCAACGACATCCGCTTCCTGGAGCAATTCTGATTTCGACATCACTCGCTCGCTGCGCTCGCTCCGTTCTGTCGAGGCAGCTGCGCTCCGGCGGTCCGGCACAGCCGGACCGCCTGCGCCGTTTTTCTGCTGGCCGGCAGCTGATGGGGCCGCCTCTGGCGGCGCCGACAGCCGCCGGAAAGGCGTAACCCATGCGCGTTCCTCTCTCGTGGCTTCGGGACTTCGCTCCCATCGTCGGTGACCCCTCCGACCTGGCCGGCGCGCTCTCGAGCTTGGGGCTGGTCGTCGAGGGGGTGGAGACCTTTGGTGGGGGCCTGGGCGACGTGGTCGTCGCCCGGGTGCTCGCCACCCGGCCCCATCCCAACGCCGACAAGGTGCAGGTCGTCGACGTCGATGCCGGTGACGGCGCCGAGCTGCAGATCGTGTGCGGCGCGTTCAACTTCGCCGCCGGGGACCTCGTGCCCCTCGCCCCGGTCGGCTCCCGGCTGCCTGGCGGCATGCAGATCGGCCGGCGCAACGTGCGGGGCCAGTGGTCCAACGGGATGCTGTGCTCGGGCACCGAGCTTGGTCTCACCTCCGACGCCGACGGCATCATGCTCCTCGACGCCGGCCTGACTCCCGGCACGCCGCTCACCGAGGCGCTCGGCATCGTGGCCGACGTGGTGTTCGATCTCGACATCACCCCGAACCGGCCCGACGCGCTGTCGGTGGCGGGCGTGGCCCGCGACCTGGCCGCCCACCTCCAGGTGCCGTTCTCGATCCCGGACCCGCCGGCGCTTGCCGACGGTGACCCCACCGTCACGGTTGTGGTCGAGTCGCCCGACCTGTGCCCGGAGTTCACCGCCACCGTCCTGACCGGCGTCACCATCGGCCCGTCGCCCCAATGGATGGCCCAGCGCCTGACACTCGCCGGCATGCGCCCGATCAACAACATCGTCGACGTGTCGAACTACGTCATGCTCGAGCTCGGTCAGCCCAACCACCCCTACGACCTCGATAGCCTGCCCGGAGGCGGCCTGCTGGTGCGTCGGGGGCGTGACGGCGAGACGCTCGTCACCCTCGACGACGTGGAGCGGGCCGTCGGTCCCGACGACTGCCTCATCTGCGACGCAGAGGGCACTCCGGTGGGCGTCGCCGGGATCATGGGCGGGGCGTCGAGCGAGATTCACGACGCCACCACCACCGTGGCCCTCGAGGCCGCCTGGTTCGACCCGGTGGCCGTGGCCCGCTCGTCCAAGCGCCTCGGCCTGCGGACGGAGGCGTCCGTGCGTTTCGAGCGGGGTGTCGACCCCGAGGGGGTCGCCCGGGCGGTGGCCCGCTTCTGCCAGCTGGCCTCGGAGGTCGCCGGCGCATCGGTGGCGGGAGCGACGGTCGACGTGCGGGGCGACCTGCCCCGACCGGGGCGGGTCGTCGTGCGTACCAGCCGCGTGAACGCCATCCTCGGCACCGAGCTGTCCCCGCCCGACGTGTCGGGCTACCTGCTGCCCATCGGTTTCCGCAGCACGCCGACGGGCGACGGCGACTTCCGTGTCGACATCCCGTCCTGGCGGCCGGACTGCGAGCGGGAGATCGACGTGATCGAGGAGGTGGCCCGCCACCACGGCTACACCCGGATCGCCCGCACCATGCCCACCATCACTCAGGTCGGCGGGCTCACCCCGTACCAGCGAGACCGCAGGCGGGTGCGCGAGATCCTGGTCGGCTGTGGCCTGTCCGAGGCGTGGGCCACGTCGTTCCTGGCCCCGGACGACCTGGTTCGTGCCGGTCTTGCGCCCGAGGCCGTCGAGGTCGAGAACCCGCTGGCGGCCGAGGAGTCGATCCTGCGCCCGTCGCTCCTGCCCGGGCTCCTCCAGGCCATCGCCTCCAACGCCGGCCACCGCCGGCCCGATGTCGGCCTGTTCGAGACCGGTCACGTCTTCCTGCCGCCGGCCGACCAGGGCGAGCAGCTCCCCGTCGAGCCCGAGTACCTCGCGGTCGCCCTTGGCGACCGGGACGCGATCGACGCGATCCGGGTCTGGAACGTGCTCACCGACGGGCTGCGGTTGTTCGACGTGTCGCTCCAAGCCGCACCGGTCCCGGGCCTCCACCCCACCCGCGGCGCCCGGGTGCTCGCAGGGGGCCGGGCCGTGGGCGCGGTCGGCGAGATCGACCTGCAGGTGCTGGCCGCCCACGAGATCGAGGGCCGGGTGGGCTGGTTCGAGGTCGACCTGGGCGCGCTGCTGGCGTCGCCCCGCCGGCCGGCGATGTACCGGCCGGTCAGCCGGTTTCCGTCGGCCGACATCGACCTGGCCTTCGTGGTCGACGAGGCGGTGCCCGCCGCGGAGGTGGAGCGCACTCTGGCAAGGGCCGCGGGCGACGTGCTCGAACGGATCGAGCTGTTCGACGTCTTCCGCAGCCCCCACCTCGAGGGCCCGAGCGGCCCCCTGAGCGGGGGGCCGGGGGCCCGCAGCCTGGCCTGGCGGCTCCGCTTCTCCACCCTCGACCACACCCTCACCGAGGACGAGCTCACCGCCCTGCGGCTGCGCTGCATCGACGCAGTCACGTCATCCCACCCCGCCCGCCTCAGGGGCTGAGCCCCGACGGTCGTCAGGCCGAGGCGGAAACCTCCCAGCCGGCGCTCGTGACGGGTGCGGGCCGCGCGCCGGCCCGAACTCACCGCATCCGGGCCGCGAGTCCCCGCAGGTCGCCGTCGTCGTCGTGCCACGGCGTGACGGCCTCGAAGCAGGCCGTCGCCAGCGTCGGGGCCAGCGCCTCGTCCTGGTCCCCGCCGACCTCGACCAGCACCCATCCGCCGGGGCGGAGGAGGCGTCCGGCGGCGCCGACGACCCGCCGGAGGAGGTCGAGGCCGTCGACGCCGCCGTCGAGGGCGAGGCGCGGTTCGTGGCGCTGCACGTCGGCCGGCAGGAGCCGCAGGTCGCCGGTCGGGACATAGGGCGTCACTCCGGTGACGACGTCGAACACTCTGTTCGGTCGTACCGGGCCTTCAAGGTCGCCCACCACGGCCGGCACGCCGTTGTGCCGGGCGCACGCGGCGGCCACCATGTTGATGTCGACACCGACGACCCGGGCGGTGGGGACCTCGGCGATGAGATGGACGGCCACGGCGCCGGCACCGGTGCAGAAGTCGACGGCCCGTCCGCCGGCCGGTAGCAGCGCGGCAGCCCGGCGCGCCAGCTCCTCGGTCTGGATTCTCGGGACGTAGACGCCGGGGGCGACGCGGATCGCCCGCCCACAGAAGCGCGACGTGCCGATGATCCAGGACAACGGCTCGCCCTGCTCCCGCCGGCGGATCCACGTCTCGAGGGTGCCGTCGTCGGGGGCGGCGGCGAGGAACAGCGCGGCCTCCTCCTCGGCGGCGACACATCCCGCCGCCGCCAGCCGAGCGGTCACTTCCAGGCGGCGATGGCCTCCTGTGCGGTGCTGTAGGTCTCTCGTGCCGTCTTCATCTCCCGCTGCGCCTTCTCGACGATGCCGGCGTCGCTGGCCACCCGACCACCCTCGACACAGGTGTTCATGGCCGTCTCGGTGGCGGTGAGGGCGCTGCGGAGTGCGGCGTCGACGGTGGCGTCGGGGACCGGGACGGCCTTCTTGGCGTCGACGAGGTCGTCCTTCAGCTGGGTGCACTCCGAGAGGACGACGGGACGCTGGCCGGCGTTGAGGGCCTGGACGGACCGGTCGATGTCGTCACTGACCACCTTCACCGCACTTGCGTGCTTCTTCTCCCAGTCGGCCTTGTTAGCCGCCCCGCCCTCGTCGGAGCCGCCGCCGCAGGCACCTCCGAGCAGGGCCACGAGCACCAGAGCCAGACCCAACCGAGTTGAATGATTATTCATCGCTATGTATCCTCAGTCCCGTGTATCGGGTCGGGGTCGTCGGAGCGTCTGGGTACGCGGGGGCCGAGCTCCTGCGCCTTTGCCACTCCCATCCCGACCTGGACGTGGCGTGGGCGACGGGCGACACCCAGGCCGGGACACTAGTCGCCGCGCTGTATCCGAGCCTGGCCGCCGCCTACCCCCGGCTGGCGTTCGAGACGTTCGATCCGGCAAGGGTCGCCGCCGTCGACCTCGTGTTCCTGGCCCTGCCCCACGGGGCGTCTCAGCGGCTGATGCCAGGCCTCCTCGACGCCGGCGTGAAGGTGGTCGATCTAGGGGCCGACTTCCGCCTGCGCGACCCGGCCGTCTACGAGCGCTGGTACGGCGAGGCCCACGTCGCACCGGGGCTCCTCGAACGTTTCGCGTACGGGCTGCCCGAGCACAACAGGGACCACATCGCCAAGGTGGACGCAGTGGCGGCGCCGGGCTGCTACCCAACGGCCGCGGCAATGGCCCTGGCCCCGCTCACCGCGGCGGGCGTCATCGAGACCACCGGTGTCGTGGTCGACGCGGCCAGCGGCGTCTCGGGCGCGGGCCGGGCACTGAAGCACGGCACCCATTTCGGGACGGCGAACGAGGACTTCGCCGCCTATGGCCTCCTCGATCACCGCCACACGCCGGAGATGGAGCAGTCGGTCGGGGCCACGTTGCTCTTCACCCCGCACCTCGCCCCCATGACCCGCGGCATCCTGGCTACCTGTTACGCCCGGCCGGCGGCCGGCACCACCACATCGACCGAGGAGCTCCTCGCGCTCCTGGCCGGCGCCTACGCCGGCGAGCCGTTCGTGGTGGTGTCGCCGACCAGCCTCTCGACCAAGGCCACGTGGGGCTCGAACGCCGTCCACCTCACCATCCGGTACGACGAGCGCACCGGGTGGATCGTCGTCCTTGCCGCTCTGGACAACCTCGTCAAGGGCGCGTCGGGGCAGGCGGTCCAGTGCGCCAACATCATCCTCGGCCTCGACGAGACGTCGGGCCTCTCCTCGATCGGGGTCTATCCATGAGCGAGCACGTGCCGGGGTTCGTCGCGTCGGGCATCGCATGCGGGATCAAGGGGAGCGGGGCACCCGATCTGGCCCTGGTGGCCACGGCCGACGGGCGACCGGTGCCGGCGGCTGCGGTGTTCACGTCGAACCTCGCGCCCGCCGCACCGGTGCAGGTCAGCCGGGCGCACCTGGAAGCCACTGGTGGCTACGCGTCCGCCGTCGTCATCAACAGCGGGAACGCCAATGCCGCCACCGGCGTGAAGGGACGGGAGCAGGCCGAGCGCACGTGCGCACTCGTGGCCGAGGGATTGGGCTGCCGGCCAGAGGAGGTGCTCGTCTGCTCTACCGGGCTGATCGGCATCCCCCTGCCGTTCGCGGCGCTCGAGTCGGGCATCTCGCCGCTCCTCGCCGCCCGGCACGCCAGCGGCTATCCGCATGCCGCCCTGGCCATGATGACCACCGACCTTGGCCCCAAGGACGTGCTGCACACGGGCGATGGGTTCGTCGTCAGCGGGATCGCCAAAGGGGCGGCCATGCTCGCCCCGAACATGGCGACGATGCTGGCCGTCCTCACCACCGATGCTGCGGCCTCCCCCGCAGAACTGCACGACGCCTTGCTTGCGGCGGTGGGCCGGTCATTCAACGAGTTGTCGGTCGACGGGGCCACGTCGACCAACGACACGGTGATCGCCCTGGCCGCCGGTGGCGGAGGTCCGAGTGCCGGTCTGCCGGGCGTGATGGCCGAGGTGTGCGCCGAGCTGGCCACGCTCATGGCCGACGGTGCCGAGGGCGCCACCAAGCGAGTCCACATCCGGGTCACCGGCGCCGCCGCCCTCGACGACGCCCGCCGTGCCGCCCGCAAGGTCGCCGAGAGCCAGCTGGTCCAGTGCTCGCTCTACGGCTCCGATCCGTACTGGGGCCGCATCGTCAGCGAGCTGGGCAGCTCGGGCGCAGCCTTCGACCCGGACCGGGTCTCGATCTCCTACGGCCCGGTGGAGGTGTGCCGCGGCGGGGTGGCGTGCGCCCACGACCCGGTCGCGCTCCGTGCCGCCATCGGGGCCCGCGAGGTCGACATCACCGCCGACCTCGGCCTGGGCGACGCCACGGCGGTCATGACCTTTACCGACCTCACCCCGGACTACATCGCCGAGAACATGCGGACCTCATGAGTGGGCTCGCCGGCCGGGCCGACCGGCCCTGCCGCAGTGCAGCGCCGGCCTCTGCCGGACGGCCCTCGAGGGCCGGCGAGAGCCACGACCGGAAGAACTCATGAATCTGACAAAGGCCGACGTCCTCGTCGAGGCGCTGCCGTACATCCAGAGGTTCCGGGGCAAGGTCGTGGTGGTCAAGTACGGCGGGGCGGCCATGATCGATCCCGACCTGGCCGGGCTGTTCGCCCAGGACGTGGTGATGATGCGGTCGGTGGGGATGCGGCCGGTGGTCGTCCATGGTGGTGGTCCCCAGATCGGCCTGCTCATGAAGCGGTTGGGCATGCAGCCTGAGTTCCGGGAGGGGCTGCGGGTCACCGACGCCGACACCCTCGACGTGGCCCGCATGGTCCTGGTCGGCAAGGTGAACCGCGACATCGTGTCGGCCATCAACGTCCACGGCCCGCTGGCCGTCGGGCTCTCGGGTGAGGACGCTGGGCTCATCACCGCATCGGCGCGCCACCCCGATCTCGGGTTCGTGGGCGATGTCGAGGCCGTGAACCCGGGGATCCTCGACCGCCTGCTGGCCGAGGAGCTGATCCCGGTGGTGGCCACCATCGGCACCGACCTGGAGGGGCAGGCCTACAACATCAACGCGGACACGGCTGCCGGCGCGGTGGCCGAAGCGGTGCGGGCGGAGAAGCTGGTCTATCTCACCGACGTGGTCGGCGTGCTCAGCGACGTGACCAACCCGTTCAGCCTCATCCCGACGGCGACGGCGGAGGAGCTCGACAAGCTGGTCGAGGACGGTGTGCTCACTGGCGGGATGATCCCGAAGATCGGGTCGTGCACCCAGGCCGTGCGCAACGGGGTCAAGCATGCCCACATCCTCGACGGGAGGGTGCCCCACTCCCTGCTCCTGGAGATGTTCACCCGGGACGGCATCGGCACCATGGTGACCGCCTGATGGCCGGCTTCCTCATGGACAACTACCCGCCCCAGCCGGTGACGTTCGTACGGGGTGAGGGCAGCCGTTTGTGGGACGTCGACGGGAATTCGTATCTCGACTTCCTGGGCGGCCTGGCCGTGACGTCTCTCGGCCACGCCCATCCGGCGGTGGCCGACGCCATCGCCCAGCAGGCCCGGACGCTTCTGCACGTCTGCAACCTCTACGGCACCACCATCGGGCCCGAGGTCGCGGAGACACTGGATCGGCTCATCGGCGGCGGGGGGCGGATCTTCTTCGCCAACTCGGGCGCCGAGGCGAACGAGTGCGCCATCAAGCTGGCCCGCAAGTGGGGCGGCAGTGCCGGTCGAGGCCCGAGCGGCCGTGGAAAATACGCGGTTGTCAGCACCTACGGATCCTTCCACGGGCGGACGCTGGCCGCCCTCGCCGCCACCGGTCAGCCGGCCAAGCACGAGCCGTTCCAGCCTCTGCCCGAGGGGTTCCGCCACGTGGCCCTGGGCGACATCGACGCCATGGACGCCGCCGTCGATCCCAAGGTCGTGGCCGCGGTGCTCGTCGAGCCGATCCAGGGTGAGGGTGGGGTCAACGTGCCGCCAAAGGGCTGGTTGGGCGAGGTCCGCCGGCTGTGCGACGAGCGCGACGTCCTGCTCGTCCTCGACGAAGTCCAGACCGGCCTCGGCCGTACGGGGGAGTGGTTCGGCTTCCAGCACGAGGGCGTCCGGCCCGACGTGGTCACCATGGCCAAGGCGCTCGGGAACGGCATGCCGATCGGGGCGTGCTGGGCCCGCACCGAGGTCGCATCGGCCTTCGTACCCGGCGACCACGGGACCACGTTCGGCGGCCAGCCGCTGGCCGCGGCCGCAGCCCGGGCCACACTTGCCGTGATGGAGGCCGAAGACGTACCCGCCCGCTCCACCCGGGCCGGTGCCAGGCTGGGCGAGGGTCTGGCCGCGCTTCCCGGCGTGGCCTCGGTGCGGGGCCGCGGGCTGCTCCTCGCGGCCGAGCTGACCGATCGTCCGGCAAAGGACGTGGCCGGCGCCGCGCTGGCCGCCGGCCTCGTGGTCAACGCGGTCACGCCCACTGCCATCCGCCTGGCGCCGTCCCTGCTGGTCACCGACGACGAGCTCGACGAGGCGCTCGACATCCTGGAGACGGTCCTGTGTTGAGGCATCTTCTCGACGTCGACGACCTGTCGCCCGCCGATCTGAGCGCGATTCTCGACCAGGCCGAGCAGGCGGATCCGCCGCAGGTCCTGGCCGGGCGGGGCGCGGCGCTGCTGTTCGAGAAGCCGTCGAACCGGACCAGGGTGTCGATGGAGATGGCGGTCGTCCAGCTCGGCGGCCATCCGGTCAGCCTGCGAAACGAGGAGGTCGGCATCGACACGCGGGAGACGGCCGAGGACCTCGGCCGCGTGTTCTCCGGCTTCTGCGCCCTCATCGGGGCGCGGGTGTTCGAGCACGCCAAGGTGGTGCGGATCGCCGGCGCGTCCACGGTGCCGGTCGTCAACCTGCTCTCCGACGACGCTCACCCCGTCCAGGTCCTGGCCGACCTGCTCACCATCCGCCAGCGCCTGGGCTCGCTCGAGGGGCGCAGCCTGGCGTACGTCGGCGACGGGAACAACGTGTGCCGGTCGCTCATGGCCGGTGCCGCGCTGGCCGGCATGCACATGCGGGTGGCTACGCCACCGGGTTATGCGCCGCCGACGGACGGGGTGACCGAGCTGACGACGGATCCGGCCGCGGCGGTTGACGGCGTCGACGCGATCTATACCGACGTGTGGGCATCGATGGGCCAGGAAGACGAGGCCGCGCAACGGAAGCGTGCGTTCGCCGGCTTCACCGTCGACGACGACCTCATGGCCGGGGCTGCGCCGGGCGCCCTGTTCCTGCACTGCCTGCCCGCCCACCGCGGCGAGGAGGTCGCAGCATCGGTGATCGACGGGTCGCAGAGCGCGGTCTGGCAGCAGGCCGAGAACCGCATGCACGCCCAGCGCGGCCTGCTCGTCTGGCTGCTGTCGCAGTGACAAGCGAAGCGATTGGTCACATTGCGGCCCTATGCGACCCCCGATTGACCAAACGGTCGGCATGAGGCTCGCGAAACCGCAGCGGCAGCATCGGGTGGCGCGCATGCTCGAGGAGCATGCGGTGACCAGCCAGGACCAGCTCGTGGAGCTGCTGGCGGCCGACGGCGTGGTGGCCAGCCAGGTGACGGTGTCGCGCGACCTCGAGGAGCTGGGGGCGGTGAAGGTGCGCATGGCCGGCGGCGAGACCGTCTATGCCATTCCCGAGCTGCCCAAGGACCGGGTGGCGCCCGAGCATCACCTCAAGCGGGTGCTGGGTGAGTGGTTGGTGGAGGTGTCGCACTCGGCCAACCTGGTCGTGTTGCGCACGCCGCCGGGGTCGGCCCACGTGGTGGGCTCCGCCATCGACAGGGCCGGCCTGGCCGATGTGCTGGGCAGCGTGGCCGGCGACGACACGGTGCTCGTGGTCACCAGCGAACGGGTCGGCGGAGAAGCGGTGGCACGGAAGCTTTCAGAACTTGCCGGGCTCTAGAAAAAAGGAACCGATCACATTGGCCAAGAGAGTGGTGCTCGCCTACAGCGGCGGTCTGGACACGTCGGTCGCCGTCCGGTGGATGGCCGAGGAGTGGGGCGTGGAGGTCGTGGCCGTGGCCGTCGACGTGGGCCAGGGGGGCGACTTCGACCTGCTCCGGCAGCGGGCCCTGGCCGCAGGCGCAGCCGAGGTGGTCGTCGTCGAGTGCAAAGAGCAGTACGCCGATGAGTTCGTCGCCCCCGCGCTCAAGGCCAACGCCATGTACGAGGGGCGGTACCCGCTGGTGTCGTCGCTCTCTCGACCGATCATCGTCGAGCACCTCGTCGAGGCGGCCCGGGCGTTCGGTGCCGACGGGGTGGCCCACGGGTGCACGGGCAAGGGCAACGACCAGGTTCGCTTCGAGGTCTCGACCCGGGCGCTGGCTCCCGACCTCGAGGTGCTGGCTCCCGTGCGCACGTGGGGCCTGACCCGGGAGGACTCCATCGCCTACGCCGAGCGGCACGACATCCCCGTGAGCGTCACCCGGGCTAGCCCGTACTCGATCGACGAGAACCTGTGGGGCAAGGCCATCGAGTGCGGCGTGCTGGAGGACCCCTGGGAGTCGCCGCCCGAGGACGTGTACACCCTCACCCGCCCGACCGCCACCGAGCCGGTGGAACTGGTCGTCGCGTTCGAGGCCGGCGTGCCGGTCGCCGTCGACGGCAAGACGATGACCCTGGCTGAGCTGGTCGTCCACGTGGGCGACGTCGTCGGCTCCTATGGCTGGGGCCGGATCGACATGGTGGAGAGCCGGCGGGTGGGTATCAAGAGCCGTGAGGTCTACGAGTGCCCCGGCGCCCTGGCTCTGCTCATGGCCCACGCCGATCTCGAAGGCCTAACGCTCGAGCGCGACGTCTTCCACGAGAAGGTCCGGCTCGAGCCGCGGTGGTCGGAGCTGGTCTACGACGGCATGTGGCACTCGCCGCTGAAGGCCGCCCTCGACGCCTTCATCAACGAGACCCAGCGGTACGTGACCGGCGAGGTGCGCCTGCGCTGCGAGCCCGGCCGCTGCACGGTCGCCGGCCGCCGCAGCGACGTCGGCCTGTACGACTACGGCCTGGCCACCTACGACGCGGCCGACAGCTTCCACCACGAGGACGCGGCCGGCTTCGTGCGGCTGTGGAGCCTCGGGGTGCAGACCTGGGCCAGCCGCCAGAGCCGCCCGGGAGGCGGGTCCAGATGACCCTCTGGGCCGGCCGCCTGGAGGGCGGGCCGGCACAGAGCCGCCCGGGAGGCGGGCCGGCACAGAGCCGGCCCCGGTCCCGGTGACCCTCTGGGCGGGGCGGCTGGAAGGCGGCCCGGCCGAGGAGCTGTGGGCGTTCACCGCCAGCCTCCACGTCGACCGCCGAATGGCCTCCGACGACGTGGCCGGCTCGCGCGCCCACGTGCGGGGGCTGCAACGGGCCGGCCTGGTGTCGGCCGAGGATGCCGGCGCGCTCCTGCGCGCCCTCGACACCGTCGACGGGGAGCTGGCCTCCGGAGCGTTCGTGTTCACCTCCACCGACGAGGACGTGCACACCGCGGTCGAGCGGCGGGTCACCGAGCTGGCGGGCCCCGCCGGGGGGCGGCTCCACACCGGCCGCAGCCGCAACGACCAGGTGGCCACCGACCTGCGGCTGTGGACCAAGCGCGAGCTGGCGGGCGTGGCGCACCGGGTGCTGGCCCTGCAGCGGGTCCTGCTGGAACGGGCCGCCGCGGCCCTGACGGAAGGCATCTACCTGCCGGGGTACACCCACCTGCAGCGGGCGCAGCCCGTCCTGCTGGCCCATCACCTCCTGGCCCACGGGTGGGCCCTCGCCCGTGACTTCGACCGTTTGGTCGACACCCGCCGCCGGCTCGACGTGTCGCCGCTGGGCGCCGGCGCCCTGGCCGGGTCGTCGCTTCCCCTCGACCCGGTGGCCACGGCCGCCGACCTCGGATTCGCCGCCGCCTTCGACAACTCACTCGACGCGGTGAGCGATCGCGACTTCGTGGCCGAGGCGCTGTTCGACCTGGCCCTGCTCGGGGTGCACCTGTCCCGCATCGGCGAGGAGGTGGTGCTCTGGTCGAGCGCCGAGTTCGGGTTCCTGCGCCTCGACGACGCGTGGGCCACCGGCAGCTCGATGCTCCCCCAGAAGAAGAACCCGGATGTGGCTGAGCTGGCCAGGGGGAAGTCCGGGCGGCTTATCGGCCACCTGACGGCGGTGCTGGTCACCCTCAAAGGCCTGCCGCTGGCGTACAACCGGGACCTGCAGGAGGACAAGGAGCCGCTGTTCGACGCCGTCGAGCAGGTGGGCCTGGGCCTGGCTGCGCTGGCCGGCCTCCTGGCCACCGCCACGTTCGACGCGCCGCGCATGGCGGCCGCGGCCGACGCTCCCGAGACGGCGGCGGCGGCGGTCGACCTTGCCGAGTGGCTGGTGGCCGGCGGGATGCCGTTCCGTGACGCGCATCACGTGGTGGCCGGCCTGGTGCGGGACTCCTCGGCCGGCAGGGGGTCGCTGACCGAGCTCGTCGGCGCCCACCCGCAGCTCGGGCCCGATGCGGCGGCGTTGCTCGAGCCAGGAGCGGCCGTGATGCGCAGGACCACCGCCGGCGGGGCCGGTCCGGGGCCGGTCGAGGAGCAGTTGGGAAACTTTCGCACTCGACTCGGTATCGATCAGGGCAGGCTTCTCGGATGACCCGCCGGCTCCTGGCCACGCTCATCGCCCTGGTGGGCACGGCCGGGCTGGTTGCTCTGGGCCTGTCGACCTTCTTTCCGGTGGAGGACCGGGTCACCCTGGCCCAGGAGGGACCGATCAGCAGCGTCGAGGTCGACGTGGAGGTGGGGCGGGTGACGGTGGTGCCCGGGGAGGGTGACGTCGCCACCATCGGACGCACCCGGAGGCACCTGTGGGGCGAGCCGGACACCTCCGAGATGCTCGTGGGCGGCGTCCTCCGCATCGTCGCCTCGTGCCAGCGGATCCTCACGTTCGGCTGCTCGGTCGATTACCGGGTGGCGGTTCCCGCCGGCGTGTCGGTGCGCATCCGCTCGGAGCGGGGATCCGTCTCGGTCGCCGACATGGCGGGCATGGTCGAGGTCGACACCGGGTCGGGAGCCGTACGGCTGGCCCGGACCAAGGGCCCGGTGCGGGTCACCACATCAGCCGGCGACGTGGAGGGAGTCGACCTGGCCGCCACCTTCATGGACGCAACGACCGGCGCGGGCCGCATCCGGCTCTCGCTGGCCGAGCCACCGGGGCGACTCGGGCTGACGACCGGCGCCGGGAACATCGACGTGGGCCTGCCCACGGTGCTGGGGGGCTACCGGGTCGACGCCGATGCCGGGTCGGGCAAGGTCGACATCGGCGTCGAGCAGAATCCCGGGGGGAGTCGCACGATCACCGCCCGGTCGCGCGCTGGGAACATCGGCGTCCGCGTCCGCTGACGACCCCGCTGCCCCGCGAGTTCTTCGGCGTCGACAGCCGGGTCCTGGCTCCGCGGCTCCTCAACAAGCTGCTGGTGCGGGGAAATCGGGTGGGCCGCATCGTCGAGGTGGAGGCCTACGCAGGGGCCACCGACCCGGCCAGCCACGCCTTTCGGGGCCGCACCGCACGCAACGCCGCCATGTTCGGCCCGCCCGGCCACCTGTACGTCTACTTCACCTACGGCATGCACTTCTGCGCCAACGTGGTGTGCGGCACCGACGGTGAGGCGTCGGCCGTCCTGCTGCGCGGCCTCACCCCGCTCGCCGGCCTAAGGGGCATGCGGGCCGCACGGGGGCGGGCGGCCCGGGCCGATCGCGACCTGTGCAACGGGCCCGGGAAGCTGTGCCAGGCCTTCGGCCTCGACCGCACCTTCGACGGCGCCGACCTCGTGACCGGCGACCGAGGGGTGGAGGTGGTCGACGACGGCACGCCTCCACCGGCGGACCCGTGCGTCAGCGGGCGGGTGGGCCTGTCGGTGGCGACCGAGGTGCCGTGGCGCTTCTTCGTGCCCGGGGCGATGGGTTTATCCAGGGCCCGGTAGCCGATCGCTCGGGTACGGTCCGGTCGTGCCCGGGGACGTGTTCGACGAGCTGCGGTGGCGGGGTTTGGTCCACCAGATGACCGACGACGAGTTGAGCGCCAAGCTGGCTGGCGAGCGGTGCACCGTCTACCACGGCATCGACATGACGGCCGACAGCCTGCACGTGGGGAGCCTCGTGGGCGTGCTGGTCCTGCGCCGGTTCCAGGCCCACGGGCATCGTCCCGTAGTCCTGCTGGGGGCGGGCACCACCCGGATCGGCGACCCCAGCGGCAAGCGGACCGAGCGCCCGCTGCTGTCCCCCGAGCAGATCGCGGCCAATGCGGCCGGCATCCGGGCCCAGCTCGAGCGACTCCTCGACTTCCGCCCGGGTCCCACCGGCGCCGTGCTCCTGGACAACACCGACTGGCTGGCCCCGATGTCCCTGCTCGACTTCCTGCGCGACGTGGGCAAGCACTTCACGGTCAACGCCATGCTGGCCAAGGAGTCGGTGAAGGTCCGCTTCGCCGAAGCCGAGCTGGGCATCTCCTTCACCGAGTTCAGCTACATGCTGCTGCAGGCGTATGACTACCTCCACCTCTTCGATGCCGAGGAATGCCGTCTCCAGATCGGCGGAAGCGACCAATGGGGCAACATCACCGCCGGCATCGACCTGATCCGCCGCACCCGTGCGGCCGAGGCGTACGGGTTGACCTGGCCGCTGGTCACCAAGGCCGACGGCACCAAGTTCGGCAAGAGCGAGGCCGGCAACATCTGGCTCGACTCTGCCCGCACGAGCCCGTACGCGTTCTTCCAGTTCTGGATGAACACTGACGACCCCGACGTCGGCCGCTACCTGCGGACATTCACGTTGCTGGACGAGGACGAGATCGCCGCCCTGGAGCAGGGGGGCCACCGGAACGCCCACCGGGTCCTCGCGACGGAGGTCACCTCGCTCATCCACGGAGACGACGCCGCCACCGCGGCGCGTACGGCGTCAGAGGCGTTGTTCGGCGCCGACCTGCGGGATCTGAGCCGGGAGGCCCTGGCTTCCACCTTCGCCGATGCCCCCTCCAGCGATCTGTCCGCAGCCCGGCTGCAGGGCACCGGCGCGCCGCTGGTCGACCTGCTGGCCGAGTCGGGGCTGGTGGCGTCGAAGTCGGCCGCCCGCACCGCCATCGTCCAGGGCGGGGTGTCGGTGAACGGGGTGCGGGTGGGCGACGTGGACCGGCGGGTGGGGCCGGAGGACCTCCTCGACGGCGGGTTCGTCGTCCTGAAGCGGGGGAAACGGAGCTACCATGTGATGCACGTCCAGTGAGCCCGCTTCGGAAGGAGCCGGGGTTGCCGGACGGGCCGAGAGGTGATAAGTTCTCCTCTTGCGCCTACCGCCTGAGTTGGTCCGCAAAGACCGACTCGGCGACAGCGAGCAGTGGCACCGACGTCCTCGGACGTGTGCCCAGCCAGCGCTCCTTGAAAACGGAACAGAGAGCTAGAAGCCAGTGCGGGCGACCCCCTTCGCACGGGGTCGCATTGTATTTGCACTGAAACGGACAACGGAGATTCCGAAGACACTGTCTTCGGAACTCAAATCTGTTTCTGTGCCAGTTGGCGAACGAGGTTCAGTTACCTCGCGAGCCGACTCTCCGATTTTGGGCTGATCGAAGTAGACCTGACGAAATGCAGGGTCGGTCGGTCCGAGGTCTCGATGGAGAGTTTGATCCTGGCTCAGGACGAACGCTGGCGGCGTGCTTAACACATGCAAGTCGAGCGAGGTCCATCCAGT